>CEPS01033248.1_pt1 | contig 51703 bp, 48 predicted proteins | sample 530401 | NCBI WGS metagenome assembly CEPS01 (sample SAMEA2620035, study PRJEB7988) | marine metagenome | biome: marine biome (ENVO:00000447); feature: mesopelagic zone (ENVO:00000213) & marine oxygen minimum zone (ENVO:01000065); material: "saline water (ENVO:00002010), including plankton... | reverse complement strand
GTCTCGGAGGCGGCGATCTCATTCACCAGGTCGGCCTGTCGCTCCAGCAGGACGCTGACGGCCTCCTGGATGTCGAAGATGAGCAGGTCCTGTGGAGCAAAGCCTGCGGCGTCGTCAAAGCTGCCCGAAACGACAACCTCCAGGTCCTCGTTCGCCTCACGCAGGTCATCAACGAGGGTGGACACCACAAGGTCGACTGTGGCCGACCCCGCTGGGACTACGACCGTGTCGTCGATGCCCTCGTAGTCGTCGGGTGCCACGTCACCACCAATGCGCACAGCGACCGCGAGGTCGCTCGTCGGCACGGGGTCGGCGACGATTGTGAACACCACCTGCCCGCCCTCTGTGACGATCGCATCAGCCACCTGCACGGTCACGACGGGCGCTCCGGCGGCGTCCTCGGCAGTGCTCCTCCTCGCCTTTCCGGCTGAACGGGATGAGCCACCGATCTGGACCGACACGGCGTTCACCGCTCCCACCGAGTAGCCGGCCGGGTTGGCCTGCAGGGAGATCGTTACCACCTCGTCCACTTCTGTGGCCGTACTCCCGTAGTCGTGATCGGCCTGCCACGCCGCCAGGCCACTGCGGGTCTCCTCGGTGTAGTACCGGTCCACCACTCCAACCGAGTAGCCAGCAGCGGAGAGGACCTTCTCCAGTTGCAAGACGTCAGGGCCGTCTGACCCCACGTCAAGTGGCCTGTAGAACTCCAGGTCACCGCCCACGGCCACCGCCCTTCGCCCATCGAGGCTGAACAGGACGTCTCCCACCTGGACGGTGTCACCGTCTGCGACTTCCAGGCCGGTGATGCGGCCAGATGCCGCCGAGTTGATCGTCTGGAGTTCATCGCGGCGCAACTCGCCGCGGACTGTCAATTCCTCTGTGAGGGTGCGGGTGGTAACGGCCTCGGCTATGGCCCTGTCCCGCAAGGGATCAACAGCTGTACCGCTGTCATCCCATGGCTTCCACACGGTCAGGCCAGCCACTACCGCAGCAGCCACCACCAGTGCGAAGATTCGCACAACCAACCCGGCCTTCATGGTCGCCTCCCTAAAGGTTTCATAGTCACTACTGAACGGATCAAATCAGCCTCCACTGCCACCACCCTGACCAGCTCCAGGTGGAGGGCCACCGCCGAAGCCGCCATCGCCAAAGAGGTTGGCTGCACTAGCGCATTGATCAATGTCGGTACGGTTGATCTCCTCGGCAGCATCACGAAACAGTGAGCGTGGACTGAGGGCACCCGTCTCGTCGGGCATGGGGTCATCAATCTCCCACCCCTTGTCCCGCAGGCAGGTTACGACTGCGAGCAATTGCTCATTGTTCTCACGGACCTGTTCAGGTGAGCGCTCTTCTCTAGATGCCCGGAACTCCTCCACAACATCAGCAATTCCACTCTCCGCGTTGCAACGCTGAATGGCCTCGATATATCCGGGCTGGTTGACTGGATCATCCTCGTCTGAATCCTCGCCGGGTGGACCCCGGAACGTGAAGCCCTCGGCTGAGAGGCAGTCGTTGAACACCTGATTGGTGCTCCGGAACTCGTCACGCGGATCCTCCTCCGCAAGCGGGATCGTGTCCTTGGTCGGCTCCGTCGTGCTGGCGGTCTCCGATGGCGCGGCCAAGGTGGTCGTCGAGGGAGAAGCGGAGGGGGACGGCGCCAACGAGGTGGCTGGCGGCACTGTCGTTGTCTCGACCACGTTGAGGAAGGCACCTGCCGGAACTATCAACTCGGGTGCCTCGTCGGCGGTCAGGACGATGATCGACCTGGTCTGATCGGACTCCGATGCCCCGCATGCGGTGGCAACCAACCCCACCAGCACCACGAGCATCGTAGACAGCGGGCCTGTGCGTCTCACCGTGACTCCGTTTCGGGTTCGCCTCTGAACATGTCGATGCATCATTCCAGCGCCATGTTACGAAGCTATTAGGGGCGGTTACGAAGCTGTTAGGGGCGGTCACAGGCCGACCGGATACCACCATCAGCCGTCCTCCGCTGCATCTCTCTCGAGCGCAATCTCGCCCACACAGTCCCTGATCTGGTCCGTGTCGACATCGCCGTCAGCGCTGGCGAATCCCTCTGCCGGGCTGAGCAGGCCGTTCTCATCGGGGGTCAGTTCTGAGATCTCCCAACCCTTGCCGCGCAGGCAGTCGGTGAGGTCGATGAAGTCCTTGTTCTGCTGCTCTATCTCGTCGGGCTCCAGGCCCGTCCTCGAGGCCTGGAACTCCTGAAAGACCGTCGAGATCCCAGTCCGGCTGTTACACGTCGTCAGAGCACGGAAGTAGTCCATGTTGTTTTCAGGGGCATTGGCGCCGGACTCAGGGTTCGGCGGACCGATCCATTCGTAGCCCTCCCCACTGAGGCACGAGTTGAACCTGTCCAAGGCACCAAGCAGTTTCACTCCAGGAGTGTCCTCCTCCTCAGCAAGCGGGATGGTGGTCCGTGTCACTTCGGTGGTGGTTGTCTGCTCCGGTGAGCGTGTTGTTGTGGATGAAGTGACGGACGCCGGAGGAGGCGTCGTCGAGGGCTCGGGAACCGTGGTGGTTGTCACCTCGACCACGTTTTCGAATGCGTCGACAGGAACCACTATCTCGGTAGCGGATTCCGGGCTGAGCACGACGATCGACCTGCTGGCGCCCTCGACATCGCTGCCGGAACACGACGCCAGCCAGACCATGAGCAACGGTGCAACAACCGCAACCAGACGCTTTGACAACAACATCCCTCCACAGGTCCTTTCCGAAACGGTAGCCAGACCGACCCCTTGTCCGACAATCCGCACACGTTCCGACCCGGAGCAGCAACCTGCGGCACGCCTAACCTGAGCCAATGGCCGACTTCTCCCAGAGCGGAACAATTGCCACACTCCACCACCTGGGCGAGAGGCCCCTCGAATCCCTTGAGGCTGAGCTTGCCTCATGGGGAAGCGACCGGCCGATGTCGCTGATAATCCCCTGCCTCGCAACTGAGATGAACGGTCCTGCGCTGCGTGGCATCATCAGTGAACTGTCGTCGGTTCCGTACCTGACAGAAGTGATCGTCGGCCTGGACCACGCAAACCGGGACGACTTCACCAGAGCCCGGGAACTCTTCGCTCCCCTGCCGCAGCACCACCGGATCGTGTGGAACGACAGCCCCCGCCTGCGCTCTATCGAGACAGGCCTGAGAGACCACGGCCTTGCACCGACAGAGGCCGGCAAGGGACGAAACGTGTGGTGGTGTCTCGGCTACTTCCTGGCATCGGGGCGGGCGCGGTCGGTCGCCCTCCACGATGCCGACATCCTCACCTACGACCGGTCGATGGTTGCGAGGCTCCACTACCCGATAGCCCATCCCGGCTTCGGATACATGTTCGCCAAGGGCTTCTACTACCGGGCTGCGTCAGACGGTGGCCGCCTGAACGGCCGCGTCACCCGGTTGTTCGTTGCGCCGCTTCTTCGGGCCCTGTCGCTGACCTTTGGCCGTAGCGACTACCTGGACTTCATCGGGAGCTTCCGGTATCCGCTGGCCGGCGAGTGTGCGATGGACGAGAGCGTGGCCCGGTCAATCCGCATTCCTTCGGACTGGGGCCTCGAGATCGGGGTTCTGGGCGAGGTCTTCCACCGCCACTCCGGCGCAAGGGTCTGTCAGGTTGATGTTGCCGACATCTACGACCACAGGCACCAGGAACTCTCGCCCGATGATGCCTCGACGGGCCTCCACAGGATGAGCGTCGATGTCGCCAGGGCCATGTTCAAGAAGTTGGCCTCTTCAGGGGTCGTGTTGACGTCGGAGGGCTTTCGCACGCTTGAGGCGGCATTCTTCCGGTCCGCCCTCGACCTGATCGACAGCTACAACGCCGACGCTGTCCTGAACGGCATTCCCTATGACCGCCAGGAGGAGGAGGCGACGGCAGACGTGTTCGCCCATGCGATCCTCAGGGCAGGCAACGACTACCTGGATGACCCCATGGAGTCGTCGTTCATTCCGAGCTGGTCACGGGTCGACTCGGAGATGCCGGATCTGGTCGAGAACCTGGCCAAGGCGGTCGAGGCTGACAACTCCTGACCAGGGTGGGCCCAACGGTGGAGGTGATGAGAATCGAACTCACGACCTCTACGTTGCGAACGTAGCGCTCTAGCCAACTGAGCTACACCCCCGTGGGCGGTGGTGAGCGTAGCGGGGGGCCCGCCGGGTCTGTCGGGGTCAGTTGGCCTGTCGGCGCAGAACTGCCTCGTCGCTCATCGCCACCGATACCTGTTCGCCTGCGAGGAACGGGTTGGCCGGCCTGAGCGGCACAACGGTTGCCCGGCGTTCGCTCTCGTTCTGGTGGCGGTTGGTGAGCATCACCGCGTAGCCGACAAGGGCGATGTCGACGAGGAAGTTGACCATCCAGAGGACTCCGCCGACAGCCACTGCGCCGAGCAGGGTGAAGGTGGCCACACCGGCGAGGGCGATGAGGACGTCGCGGCGGCGGCGGCGTGCTGCCGAGGCCCCGCTGGGGACCGCTCTGGCGGACTGGTGGAGGGATCGCAGGCCGTTGGCATCAAGGCGTCCGATTGCCGAGAGGCTCCCGACGGGTCGCATTGCAGGTCCCTCCCTGCGCAACAGCGGGGGCACCAGCACGGCTGCCCAGAGGACTCCGAGGCCCAAGAGAATCAACACGATCAGGTTTCCCTCCCCGCCGATCCCCTGTGGTCGGCGTGTGGCGTCACCGTACAGTCTGACCCCTTTCAAATGGTGGATTTCCACGCGCGGAGAGCGCGAAGAATCGCGCGAGCCGCGCGCTGGCCACCTACCGCCGATTCAGTACCTCAGGTCTCCCTGCTCCATGACCCCGACCGGCCCCCCGACTTCTCCCAGAGGGCGACCTCTGTGATGCTCATCGACCGGTCCATCGCCTTGCACATGTCATAGACCGTGAGGGCCGCCAAGGAACATGCCGTGAGGGCCTCCATCTCGACCCCCGTCCGCTCGACGGTCTCGGCAACGGCCTCGATGTCGACCCAGGCATCTCCGACGGTCAGGTCAACCGACACCGAACTCAGCATCAGGGGATGACACAGGGGAATCAACTCAGAGGTCCGCTTGGCCCCCTGAATGCCGGCGACCCGTGCCACCGCCAGGACATCACCCTTTGCGACGGTCCCACCGACGAGGGCCCGGGCCGTCTCTGCCGACATCGTCACCCTGGCCCGCGCAACGGCCCGACGACGGGTCGCATCCTTGTCGCCCACATCGACCATCCGTGCCCGACCCTCGGAATCCAGGTGGCTGAAGCCCCCGACTGCGTCGCTCACCGCCCGACTGTTCCCATCGTGACGACCACGGCCCGACTCATCCGCCAATCTGGGACATGGAACGGGCGGGCCTGATGAAGTCAACCGTTCCGATGCCGTGGCCGGCCCACTTGGAATCCACGGCCCGCTCCAGCATCTCGCCGATTTCAGCATCGGTCGCGCCGCTGCGAAGCAGGCCACGCATGTCGAACTCGTCGACAGCGAACAGGCAGTTGCGGAACTGGCCGTCGGCGGTAAGACGGACCCGGTCACACGAGTCGCAGAACTGCTCGGTGACGCTGGCGACCACCCCGACCTCGCCGCCGCCATCCTCGTAACGGAACCGGGTTGCCGGCGCCGAGGTGCGCTCAACCGGTACAAGGGGAAAAGCCTCTCCAATGGTCGAGATGATCTCAGACTGGGTCACCACCGATCTGTCAGACCATGCCTCGTCGGCGTCAAGTGGCATGAACTCGATGAACCGCACCACCACGCCCCGTTCCCGTCCAAACCGGGCAAAGGACAGGACCTCATCGTCGTTGACACCCCGCATCACGACCACGTTCACCTTGACCGGGTGGATGCCCACCTCGACTGCCCGGTCGATGCCGGCGAGAACGGCCGACAGACCGTCGCGCAGGGTCAGTTCCTCGAACCGGTCGCGTCGAAGCGAGTCCAACGACACGTTGATCCTCTTCAGGCCCACCTCGGCGAGGGGCAACGCCATCGTGTCGAGCGTCGAACCGTTGGTCGTGAGACACAGGTCGACCGGCAGGCGGGCCAACCTCTCGACAAGGGTCGGGAGGCGTGCCCTGACCGTGGGCTCTCCACCGGTGAGGCGGATGCTCTCTACGCCGTAGCCCTCAACCAGCAGCCGGGCCACCCGTTCAATCTCCTCAAAGGTGAGCAGGCCCTCGCGGGGCAACCACTCAAGACCCTCTTCGGGCATGCAGTACCGGCACCGGTAATTGCACCGGTCGGTCACCGAGATCCGGAGATCCCTGTGAACCCTCCCGAATGAATCGATCAGCCGGTTGCTCATAGGCCACAGCGTAGGGCCGGGACCCGGATTGTGGGGCATCAGCACGGTCCGTGGCTCAACGCAGCAGGAGTACCTCGACCTCGCCGCCACCAGGGACCCCGTCGCCGTCGGGTATGACAGCCAGACCGTCAGCGGAAGCCATCGCCGCAAGCTGGTGGGAGCCCTGCCCTCCGGCCGACCTGACCCTGTAGCGGCCATCGGTGTAGGTGACCGCCACCCTGGCGAAGTGGACCTTTCCGTCGGGACGGCGGCCCAGACCGCCATCGCTGACGGCCATGACCCGTGGCCGCTCCACCATGACATGACCGAACATCGACAACAGCGCCGGACGGGCGAACAACTCGAAGGAGACCATGGACGAGACAGGGTTACCCGGCAACCCGAACACCGGGGTGCCATCCACCAGGCCGAAGGCCAACGGCTTGGCGGGCCTGATCGCCACCTGCATCCACCGCATGTCGCCGATCCTGTCGAGGACCGCCTTCACGTAGTCGAAGTCCCCCATGCTCACCCCACCAGAGGTGAGGACGGCATCGCAGTCGGCCGCCCCGGTCACGATGGCCCGCTCGATCTCCTGCTCATCGTCGGCCACGAGGCCCAGGTCAACCCCCGTGGCACCGGAATCCTCCAGGAGTGCCAGCAGGGCCTCACGGTTGCTGTCACGGATCTGTCCCGGGCCAGGCGTACCGGTCACCAACTCGTCACCGGTTGAGAGGACCCCCACCCGGAGGCGCCGGTACACGGCGACGCTGCTACAGCCGAGGCTGGCCAGCACACCGATGTGGGCCGGCCCGAGGACGGTTCCAACTGCAAACACCTCCTGGCCCGGCCGGAGGTCTTCGCCTGCACTGCGGACATGGTTGCCCACCGGAACCTCGATCTCAACCGTGACAACGGTGTCGTCGCCGGTGACAGAGGTTCGTTCGACCATGACCACCGCGTCTGCGCCGGGCGGCATGGGGGCACCGGTCATAATGCGCATCGCCTCGCCGACGCCGACCTCCGTGTCTGAAACCGACCCGGCAGCCAGGGTGCCGACAATGGAGAGGGCAACGGGCGGCCCGGTGGTGTCGCCGGCCCTCACGGCAAACCCGTCCATTGCCGTGTTGTCGAACGGTGGCACGGCCTCGACGGCATCTACGGGCTCGGACAGGACCAGGCCCAGAGCACCTCGAAGGTCGACCACGTCGGCAACCGGTGCAGGGCACCGGTCAAGCACGTACGCCCTGGCTTCCTCGAGAGGTATCACCGGGTGAGGATACCCACGGGCGCCAGACCGCAGTCCCCGCACCGGTGACCAGTGCTGCCACCGTTCACGAACCCGGCTTCCATATCCACTCCTCACCAGCGAGCAGACGCCTGATGTTGGCCTGGTGTCGCACGATCAACAGCACGGTGAGGCAGACGACCACTACCGCCTCCAGAAGGGGGACCCCGCTCAGCAGTATCAGGCAGGCCATCGACACGGCCATCGAGAGCGAAGCCAGGGACACCTTCCGGGTCAGCCTCGCCACCACAAGGAATATCGCCGTTCCGATGATGGTCAGGTACCCGAACAGCACGAACGATCCGCCGCCGGCGGTGGCCACACCCTTGCCGCCCCGGAACCGTCGTGTCATGGGCAGGACATGGCCGACCACCGCAGCAGCCCAGCACACCGCAGCCAGGGGCCTTCCAGCCACGGCCAGGCCCACCCCGGTGGCAACAGCGCCCTTACCCATGTCAGCGGCGAACACCATGACACCGGCCCGCCTGCCGGCCACACGGAAGACGTTGGTCGCACCCGGGTTGCCTGAACCCTCACGTGTCGGATCAAGGCCCCTGCGTCCGGCGATGTAGTGGGCAGACGGCAGCATGCCGATCATGTAGGAGCCGACCACCAGGGCCACATCGACGACGATCACCCCCACAGCATCACCCCTCCGGTAACAGTTCATGCGGATTCCCCGGAATGCTTGCACATCCAACGGGGGTCGATCCCCCGGTAGGCTTCCCCCGGCTTCCCGACGATCATCCGAACACGCAACGAGCCCTTCTGCCATGCCTACCTACCAGTACCGCTGCCCCGACTGTGCCCACGAGTTCGAGGCACGTCAGGCCTTCAGCGACGATCCCGTAACCACATGCCCCACCGAGGGCTGCGCCGGCGTGGTCCGCAAGGTGTTCTCGAGCGTCGGTATCTCGTTCAAGGGCAACGGTTTCTACAAGAACGACCACGGATCAAGCGCCGCAGACAGGAAATCCGAGCAGACGACCGAGAAGAAGACCGAACAGAAGGACACGTCATCAGGCTCAGGGACAGGAGACTCCTCAACGAAGGACACGTCCTCCGGCTCCAACGGCTCAAAGGACACTTCCTCCGACACAGGCTCCAAGGGCACCTCATCGGACAAGGTTTCCAGGGGCTCCAAGGACAAGAAGGCCACCACCGCCTCCTAGTCGCTCAAGCCGGGTTCACTGAACCGACCCACCTCCTCGGCCGCATCCCCCACGAGAACCCCCACCCCGGGAGGAACAATGGGGTACCTGCTCGCCCGCCTCAGGCACTGGGCCGCCCACCACAGGCTGGCATGGTGGTCCGGCGCTGCTGCACTTGCCGCCCTGGCCGGCCTCACGGTCCAGTCCGCCGCCGGTCCCGCGGCCTGCCCCGACGTCATCGAGGTGTCTGCCGACACCCCTTCCGGCTCGCTGGTTGAGGGTGAACGAGGGGTGGCACTCGACCGCGGATCTGACTCACTTCCGCTCTCGGTCGGAGACCGGGTCGACCTGATAGCAGTCGACGACTACTCACCCGAGGGGCGGCTCCTTGTTGCAGAGGCACGTGTTCTCGACATCGAGAAGCACACCGTCACCGTGGCCGTACCCGTCGATGGAGTGGCCGAACTGACAGCTGCACGCCGATGGGGCGACGTGGCGCTGGCGCTCGTTCCCGGCTGAAACCCTCGGGTCAGCGGAACGACGATGCCAGCAGCACCAGCACACCCACCCCGACCACCACCCGGTAGATGACAAAGCCACCAAAACCGGTTCGGGCAACAAGGCGCAGCATCCAGTGGATGGCGAACCACCCGCTGACGGCGGCAGCGAGAGTTCCCCATGCGAAGGCTCCCCACGACCCGGCCGGCACGACCAGATCGGATGCCTTCACGAGGCCTGCACCGCCGATCACCGGAAGGCTCATCAGGAACACGAGCCTCGTTGCGGCCTCACGATCGATACCCATTCCCCGGGCCACGGTGAGGGTCACACCGGAGCGGGACACACCGGGCTGAAACGCCAGGCCCTGGGCCGTGCCGAGCATCAGGGCATCACGCAGCCGCAGATCGTCGAGCCCACGGCCGGACGGTCGGCGGTCGGACAGATAGAGGGCCAGGCCGAACACGATCAGGCTCACCGCGACAAGCCACGTGCGGTCGCCGAGGTCGTCGCTGACGGCGAGCACACCCATGCCGAGGATTCCCGTCGGTACCGCTGTGGCGACCAACAGCCATGCGACCCGGGCGTCACCGGTGAGAGGTCCACGATCCTTCAGCCAACCCAGGCCGGCAGATCCGAAGCGGGCCACGTCGGAACGAAGGTAGACAACCGACCCGACAAGGGTTCCAAGGTGGAGGGCCACATCGAAGGCGTTCTCAAGGGTGTCGTCACCACCGAAGTGGTCCCATCCGAAGAGCCATGGCACGAGAGCCAGGTGGCCGCTGGAGGAGACCGGCAGGAACTCGGTCAGCCCCTGAACCAGGCCCAGGATGATCGCATGCAGGACCGACACGATCGGATGCTCAGGTTCCCGAGATGGTGAGTTCGCCGATCACGAGGGTCACGCCGGCAGCCTTCATCGGCAGCCACTGGAGGTCACAGCCGATGGCTTCGATGTCGAACAGCATCCGCTGGATCGTCGAGGCAATCGTGAACTCGCGTACCGGCTCCGCCAACTGGCCTCCCCTGATTCGGATTCCCTCTGCGCCCGTGGAGAAGTCGCCGCTGACAGGGTTGACCCCTGAGTGCAGCCCGCTGACACCCTGTATGAGGATTCCGTCGTCGATACCTGCCACCAGGTCGGCCTGGCTGAGCGTTCCGGGAACAACCGAGACCGCCCTCACCCCGGCCCCGGGCGTGGATGAGTAGCCCCGTATCGCCGAGCCGGTCGAGACGGTGCCGGCCCGGCGCGCGGTCTGGCTGTTGTGGACAAACCGGTCGAGTCGGCCGCCGTCGATCAATACGTTCCTGCGAGTGGCCAGCCCCTCGCCGTCGGTGGCCGAGGCGGTGAACGCGCACATGTCGGTCGGATCGTCGATGAGCGTCACGCCGGGTGCGGCCACGTTGTCGCCCAACCGCTCGGCGAACAGCGACCGACCCTTCTGGACCATCTCGCCGCTCAGGGTTCCGCCCACGATTCCGAGGAACTGCGCACTCACCCACGGATCCAGGACCACCGTGAGACGACCCGACGGCGGTTTGACAGCACCGAGCATGCGGGTGGCGCGTTCGGCAGCCTCGCGGGATGCGACCTCGATGTCGAGGTCACCGGGTTCACGTCCGAGCGAGAAGCCGAAGCCGGTCTGGGTCTCACCGTCGTGTTCCGCCAGCGCATTGGCCGAGAGCAGACAGCCCGTCTCCCTGCTGGTGGAGCGGATGCCCGTTGTCGTAGCCACCGCAGTCTCAGACGCGGAGTCCAGGTACTCAGCCGACTCGATCCCGGCTATCCGCTCATCTGCAGACAGTGTCAGACGCTCGAGTTCAAGCGCCATGGCCACCTTGTCATCGGTGGGGTGGCCTGCGAGAGCCGGGCTGTAGAGGTCCAGATCGGCTGGTACGACCCCATCCGGCTCAGCCACCCCGCAGTACTCGTCGGGGGTGGCGAAGGACATGTTGTCACGTGCCTCGGCCAGTGCCTCCTCGACGGCGTCCCTGTCGAGGGTTCCGGTGTAGGCGAAGCCCTGCCGGCTGCCGGAGACCACCCTGACGCCCACCCCGCGTGACTCGGCCACGGTCAGGGACTCGACCTCGCCCCCGTAGGCACGAGCCTCGGTCTCACGCTCGTGGACGACGACGACCTCAAGTTGCTCGCCGGCCACGGCGAGGCCGACAACGCTCTCGGCAAGGTCCAGCAGCTCGCCCACCTCAGGCCGCCGTTCCACCGACGGTGAGCCTCGTCACACGCAGCGTCGGGGTGCCGTCACCGACAGGAACCCCCTGGCCGTCCTTGCCACAGGTTCCGGGAGAACCCATGGCGAAGTCGCCGGCGATGGCGTCGATGTCGAGGAGGGTCTGGGGGCCGTTGCCGATGAGGTTGCCGTCGCGGATCGGGTTGGTGAGGCGACCATCCTCGATCATGTAGGCCTCGGTCATGCCGAACACGAAGTCGCCGGTAGCGGTGTTGACCTGCCCTCCGCCCAACTGGGCGACGTAGACGCCATGTGTGGTGTCGGCGATGATCTCATCGGGATCGGCGTCACCCACGCCCAGATAGGTGTTCGTCATACGGACCATCGGCAGGTGTCGGTAACCCTGGCGCCGACCGTTGCCGGAACTGGCCCGACCCTCCCTGCGTGCCCGAAGGTGATCCCACATGTAGTCGGTGAGCACCCCTTCGTCTATCAGGACATTTCGCTGGGCGGGCCTTCCCTCGTCGTCGATGGCATAGCGGCCCCACTCGCCGGGCATGGTTCCGTCGTCGACCAGCGTGACCATCGGAGCGGCCACAACCTCAGCACGCCTTCCGGCGAACACCGAGGCCGACTTGGCGACCAGGTCCGCCTCGAGCCCGTGGCCACAGGCCTCGTGGAAGAGGACACCGCCGCCGCCGGGTCCGATGACCACGGGCATCTCTCCGCTGGGGGCCGGGACCGCCTCGAGCTTCAGCAGCGCACGCCCCGCCGCACGGCGAGCAAGGTCCTCGACGTCGACCTCGTCGAAGACCTCGAAGCCCAGGGTGTGGCCGATCGACTCACGGCCGGTCTGCATGCCCATGTCGCCGTTGGCAACACAGGACACCGAGAACAGTGTCCGCACCTGCCGGTCACCGGTGAGGAGACCGTCGCTGTTGGCCACCTGAATCCTGCGGTGGCTGTCGGCATACCTGGCCGCCACCTGGGTGACAGCACCGTCGCTCTCCCTGGCGGCGGAATCGGCCTGCTCCAGGAGTGCGACCTTGCGGGCCTTCGGCACATCACCCGGCATGATCTCAACTGGACCCGGGGCGGGACCCGTGTGCTGGTCCAGGACAACCTGGCGTACGCCACCGCCACCGCCCCGTGCCGCCGCTGCCGCCGCCTCGGCGGCCGCCGTGAGGCCCGATGGGCCGAGGTCTGCGGTATGGGCAAAACCGGTGGTGTCACCGACGACCACCCTCAGGCCAGCTCCACGGTCGCGGCCGCTCGTGAGTTCCTCGACGCGGCCATCGTCGAAGAGAGCCGACATGCTGCGGCGATCCTCGACGAACACCTCGGCGAACTCTGCTCCCGTACCCATGGCCGTGGCGAGGGTCTCGGACAGGACATCGGGTGCGAGCATCAGGGGCGCTCCGTCGTTGACTGCGTTCATGTCGTGCTCCACGTGTTCCACTGCAACTCACCTGTCTGCCTGACGGACGACCCGCCGCACTCCCCTGTGGCCTTCGGCCCGGGTGGTTGCGTATGGTATCCGTGTGCCTCTTACGCCGGGGTTGCGCGGCAGCGCCTCCCTGACAGTCTCCGACACGGACACGGCTCTCGCCATGGGTTCCGGCGACGTGCCCGTTCTGGCAACCCCGCGCCTCGTAGCCCTACTCGAGGAAGCCACCGTCGACGCCCTCGCCGGGCACCTTCGCCCGGGTGAGACGTCGGTGGGCATGCGTGTCCATATCGACCACCTGGCACCCACACGGACAGGCCGCCTCGTGTCCGCCGAGGCCCTGCTTGAGCTGGTCGACGGCAGGCGTCTCACGTTCTCGGCAACTGCGACATGCGACGACCACAAGATCGCCTCCGCCGCGATAACAAGGGTGGTTGTGGAATCCGGACCGTTCCTCGAACGAATCGACTGACGCAGGGCCCAACCCGACCCGCTGCAGCCCGAACCTGCCACCGGACAGGTACCGTTTAGAGGCCCCGCCCAGCAAGCAGACCCAATCCCAGGACAGCACGTGCTTCTCGACTCGATCCGGTCTCCCCGTGATCTCCACAACCTGGACACCGGACAGCTGTCACAGCTGGCCGATGAAATCCGTGTCAGGGTGGTCGAGGCCGTGGACCGCAACGGTGGCCACCTCGGCTCCAACCTCGGTGTCGTCGAACTCACCATGGCCCTGCACAGGGTGTTCGACAGTCCCGACGACATCATCCTGTGGGATGTGGGGCATCAGGCATACGTCCACAAGATGCTCACCGGTCGGCTCGAGGACTTCCCCGACCTCCGGCAACCCGGTGGCCTGTCCGGGTACCCGTCACGGTCCGAATCCCCCCACGACTGGATCGAGAACTCGCATGCCTCGACCGTGCTCGCCTACGCACACGGCCTCGCCACCGCTCATGCGACAACGGGCGAGGACAAACGCATCGTGGCCGTGATCGGCGACGGCGCCCTCACCGGCGGCATGGCCTTCGAGGGGCTCAACAACCTCGGCAACAGCGAGCTGGCGGTGACCGTCGTGTTGAACGACAACGGCCGCTCATACGCCCCCACGGTGGGTCGTCTCTCCGAGAGCCTCATCCACATCAGGGCCAACCCCACCTACATGCGTCGACAGCATCGGCTCGAGGAGTTGGCCGAACGACTCCCCTGGGTCGGCGAACTCCTCGAACGAGGTATCAGTGCCACCAAGGCGGCCATCCGCGAGATGTTCGAACCCACAGCGTTCTTCGAGGCGCTCGGTGTCCACTATCTGGGACCCTTCGACGGACACGACATCGCCGAGATCGAAGAGGCCCTCACGAACGCCTCAGAATTCGAAGGACCCGTCGTGGTCCACGTCCTGACCCAGAAGGGTCGGGATTTCGAGCCCGCAGAGCAGGACCCGATCAAGCACATGCACGACACCTCCGGGGTGAAGCCGGGCAGCTACACCGAGGCCTTCACCGAGTCGCTCATCAAGGCCGCCGAGTCGAGGCCCGACATCGTGGCCATAACGGCCGCGATGCCCGACTCGACGGGCCTGTTGCCGTTCAACGACCGCTTCCCTGACCGCTGCTTCGATGTCGGTATCGCCGAGCAGCACGCTGTCACGGCCGCCGCCGGGATGGCCCTTGGTGGCCTGCGACCGGTCGTGGCCATCTACTCGACGTTCCTCACACGGGCGATCGACCAGGTCAACCTGGATGTTTCGCTCTACGGCCTGCCGGTCGTGTTCTGCCTCGACCGTGCCGGCGTCACAGGCGATGACGGCCCCTCACACCACGGCCTCCTCGACATGGTGCTCCTCTCGAAGGTTCCCGGCATGACGATCCTGGCACCGTCGTCCTACCAGGAACTCCAGCAGATGCTCGACGACGCCCTGGCGATCACCGACGGGCCGGTGACAATCAGATGGCCCAAGACATCGGCCCCACAGGTCCCGTGGGATCAGGTCGGCAGAGGCCTCAACGCCCGCCAGGTTTCCAGCGACCCCGAAGCACGGGTCTGCCTCATCGGTGCCGGAAAGATGCTCGCGGTCGCCGCGGAGGCTGCCACACTGCTGAAACACCGGGGCGTCGCCTCAACGGTCTGGGATCCACGGGCGGTACGCCCCCTCGACCCCGACATGCTCTCCGATGCAACAGGCCATCAGTTGGTGGTCACGATCGAGGACGGCTTCAGGGAGGGCGGGTTCGGTAGTGCCGTCCGCGATGCAATGTCTGACATCTCGCCGGACACGAGGGTCGCCGTGCTCGGTGTACCGGTGGCGCATCACGCCCACGGAAGGCCCGAGGACCTTCTGGAGTCCTTCGGCCTCGATGCAGCCGGCGTCGTGGCTTCAGTACTGGAACTCCTGCCCTGACCAGTTGATGCCCCTCGGAGGCGATGGGGCTCAGGTGAAGAAGGGGTTGTCTCCGGCAGAGTGGTCGGTTGCATCGACCACGTCGGTTATCTCGGGGATTGCATCGAGGATCGCCGCCCGGATTCCGTCCGTGAGGGTGGCCTGACTCATGGAGCAGCCCTGACAACCACCACCCATTGTCACGTAGGCCGTGTGCTCCTCGACCCCTACCAGAGTGGCAAAGCCGCCATGTGATGCAAGAGCGGGGTTGATTCGCTGATCCAGCAACTGGGTGACCTTCTCGGGAACCTCGCCAGCAAGGTCGAGGGTGCCGATGTCGCCCAACGGGTTGGGGCGATTTGGGTTGCGGACGACCAACCCACCCTGTCCGGGATTGTTGGGAATGTCCAGGGTCGAGCCGCCCAGACGGTCACGGCTGGCGGCCGGGACCAGAACCGTAAGGCCACCTGACTCCCACCGGTGATCGTCGTCCTCGGCCTCAACGAGCGGCACGAACGCCAGGTCGTAGACGAAGTCGATGCCCGAAATGCCGGTCACCTCGATACGCAGCGCCAACGACCCGGGGTCGTCCTCGGAGTCACGGATCTCGACGACCTTGGCCAGGGCGGCCTCGGTGACCTCGACCACATGGTCGGACGATTCGTCGATGGTTTCGCTGGACGGGACCTCTGCAACCTGTTCGCTCATACGACGAGCCTACAGGCGACCCTGACGCGCACTTCGGGCCACGGGATGACCTGCGGTAGGTTCGGACCCATGAGCGACACTCAGCCAACACCACAACAGGCCGCAACCGTCCGAATCGACGAGGGCGTCGCCTTGATCGACTTCGACGACGGCAAGGCCAACGTCCTCAGCCATGAGTCCATCACATCCCTGCTCGCAGCCCTGGACCACGCGGAACAAGAGGGTGCCGACGCTGTCGTAGTCGCCGGCAGGCCCGGTCGATTCTCGGCTGGCTTCGACCTCAACACCATCAACGCCGGACCCGACGAGGCACGTGAGATACTCAGGCGCGGCGTCGACCTGTTCCTCCGCCTGTACCTCTTCCCACGCCCGGTCGTGGCCGCCTGCACCGGGCACGCCATCGCCGCAGGTGCGGTGATCCTGTTGAGCTGCGATCTCCGCATCGGCACCCGTGGCGATTTTCGCATCGGGCTGCCAGAACTCACGATTGGCATGGGGTTGCCGTTCTTCGCCACAGAGTTGGCAAGGGACCGCATCTCCAAGCGCCACCTCACGAGGGCCACGGCCCTTGGAACCATGTACGGACCTGACGACGCGGTGGACTCCGGATTCCTCGACGAGGTCGCCGACCCCGACGATCTGATGTCCACGGCAGTCGAAAGAGCCAGGGGGCTGACGGGCATCAGCCGCGGAGGGCTTGTCCTCACGCGAGACACCGCCCGTGGCGCCATTGCCGACTCCATCCGCTCAGGCCTCGACAGCGACCTGTCCCACTTCTCGGTCGGGTCCTGAACCCCAGGGCGCATGGTCGGCTCAGCAGGGTGACACAGGGGTCCACGGACTACGAGGCCCTCCTCCTGGTGGCCTTCGGAGGCCCCGAGGCGCCCGACCAGGTTGAGCCCTTCCTCGAGAGGGTCACCGCCGGTCGCCGCATTCCAGCCGAGAGGCTCGCCGAGGTCGCCGACCGGTACGCCCGAGTTGGTGGTGTTTCTCCTATCAACGGCCGCCTGAGGAACCTCGTCGACTCGGTCGAGGTTGAACTCCGGGCAGCCGGGTCAGGGCTTCCGGTCTACTGGGGCAACCGCAACGCTCCGCCGCTACTGACCGACACCTTGGCAGAAATGAGCAACAACGGCGTCAGGCGTGCGCTGGCCTGGATCGCCTCCCCCTACAGTTCCCACTCCACCTGCCGGCGCTACCGCGATGACATCGAGACAGCGTGTTCCGAGATCGGCCCCAGCGCACCTCAGGTAGACGTGATTCGCCCGCACCACGACCACCCGGGCCTGATCCAGCCGGCAGCAGACCGCCTGGTCGAGGCACTCAGATCGCTACCTGCCGACGACGCAACGGTCCTGTTCAGCGCCCACAGCCTCCCGGCGGATCTGGCAGCAACGTGCGACTACGAGGCCCAGGTGGACGAGACGGCCGGCCTGGTCGCCGAACGGGCAGGGCTGACCGACCACCAGCGGTGGGAGGTCGTCTGGCAGTCGCGCAGCGGACACCCCGGCGTCCCGTGGCTCGAACCCGACGTCAGCGACAGGATTCAACAGTTGGGAGAGGCAGGGGTGCGGTCCGTAGCCGTATCGCCGGTCGGGTTTCCGGTCGAGAACTTCGAGGTGGTGTGGGACCTCGACATCGAAGCCGCAGAGCATGCAGCGCGGGCCGGAATGAACTTCGCCCGAGCCGAATGCATCGACAACGACCCCCGATTCGTGGCAATGATCGGAGATCTGGCAGCCGAGCGGACCGACCCTGACCACACCGGGCCTGCAGCACTCGGACAGTCCGGTGTCAGACCCCACGAGTGTCCGGCGGACTGCTGCCCCGGCCCTGCCAGCCCCGCCTGACAGCCCACAGGGTCCACGACCGGTGAAACCGGGGTGGGTACCGTTGATGGCGATGAACCACGCCCGAATCGCCGCCGAGGCACTCCGTTTCAGGCTCGGCACGCTGTCCGAGCCCAGCGGCAACGGCAACCCCCCGGTCGACACCAGCGAGGCGGGTGAAATCCTCGCTGCCTGCGGAGATCCGGGCGTCGACTCGGCCCTTCGAATGCTGGGCGACACCTGGCGGGCGGCAGGCCTTGAACCAACCACGATCGACCGGCCCTGGACCGCCGGCGACACGGCCCGTCTGCGCACCGTGGGTGGCGTGAAGTTGCTCGACACCCTCGACCAGCTCGTGACCGGCGTGTCCCGCTGCCGCAATCCACGCTGACCCTCCCGAGCCTGTCACATGCGATAGGCATGATCATGTGAGCAGGGTCGGACGGGCCACCGCGTCGGACCCCCGGCCACCGGCCGAGGCCAGATGACCACACCACCCCCGCTGTAGAACCCGGAACAGGACCACGATCCGGAGGAGAACCAGGACAATGGGCAGACAACAACAACTCCTACCCGAAGAACCGGCCTTCGCCCGAGAGATCGTCGACGTGCCGGTCGACGAGGAACTGAAGGAGTCCTTTCTCGCCTACTCCCTCTCGGTAATCACGTCACGGGCCATACCCGATGTCCGCGACGGCCTCAAGCCGGTCCAGCGACGGATCCTCTACGCCATGCTCAAGATGGGCATCCGTCCCGACACCCCCCACCGCAAGAGTGCGCGTGTGGTCGGCGACACCATGGGCCGCTACCACCCACACGGCGATGCCGCCATCTACGACGCCCTTGTCCGAATGGGCCAGGGCTTCGCCCGTGGCATCACCATGGTCGACCCCCAGGGCAACTTCGGGTCCCTAGACGATCCACCGGCGGCACCCCGCTACACCGAATGTCGCCTCACCGAGGCGGCCATGGCCATGGTCAGCGAACTCGACGAGGGCACGGTCGACTTCCGACCCACCTACGACGGCGAATCAGAGGAACCCGTCGCCCTGCCGGCCCTGCTCCCCGGCCTGCTGTTGAACGGCACCACCGGAATCGCCGTCGGAATGGCAACCAACATGGCCCCGCACAACCTGGCCGAGATCCATGCGGCTGTCTCGCTGGTGATGAAGAAGCGCCGGCCGAAGCCGACCATCGACGAACTGTTGAAGGTCCTGCCCGGACCCGACTTCCCCAGCGGCGGCATCGTCATCGACGACGGCATCCGCGAGGCGTACGAGACCGGCAGGGGAACCATCCGGGTACGAGCCCGGGCACACGTGGAACAGGCCGGCCGCGGCAAACAGGCAGTCGTCGTCACCGAACTCCCGTATCAGGTCGGCCCCGAACGGGTCATCGCCAAGCTGAAGGAACTCGTCGAAACCGACAAGGTTCAGGGAATCTCCGACTTCAAGAACCTCTCCGACCGATCAACGGGCCTGCGCGTCCAGATAACCGTCAAGTCGGGGTACAACCCGCAGGCGGTGCTGGGAGAGCTCTACAGGTTCACACCCCTCGAGGAGACCTTCGGTGTCAACAACGTGGTGCTCGTCGACGGCGAACCCCGCACGCTCGGCATCTACGACCTCTGCAACGAGTACATCGGGCACCGGCTCTCGGTAATCGTCCGGCGCACGAAGCACCGGATAGCCAAGGCCGAGGACAGGCTCCACATTGTGGCAGGCCTGCTCACAGCACTCGATTCCATTGACGAGGTCGTCGCAGTCATCCGGGGTTCCGAGGACACCGCCGCCGCCCGCACACAGTTGATCAAGCGGTTCAAACTGAGCCGCATCCAGACCGATCACATCCTCGACATGCCCCTCAAGCGGCTCACTGCACTCGAGACCAGACGCCTCGCAGACGAACGAGACCACCTCACCGCCGACATCGCGGCCCTGAAGAAGCTGCTGGGCTCCGAGCAACGACGCCGCACCCTGGTGCTCACCGAGTTGGCCGGGGCCGTCGAGCAGTTCGGACGGCCCCGCCTCACCGAGATCACCCATCCCGACGACCTCCCTGTCTTCGAGGCCAACGAGGTCGCCGACGACATCGCCGACGAGGCCTGTGTCGTCACCCTCACCACCTCGGGCCAGATCGGCCGCCTTCCGGTCGACGGAGCACGCAGGGCCACCCCGGGGCGCCACGACGTCCTCGTCGCCTCAATCATCACCCGGACGACCGCCAAGGTCACCGCCGTCACCTCTGAGGGACGTGCCCTCCAGGTCCTCGCAGCCGAACTTGCCGACGGAGGCGGCCGCGCCCGGGGCGGCTCGGCGGCTCAGGTCTTCGGCACGAACCGAGGCGAGTCCATCCTGACGATCGTGTCCGACGGCGCCGAGCCCCTGATTCTGGTCAGTGCCGGAGGCGTGGCAAAACGCCTCACCCTCGACGAGGTCGCCGGAACCACAACCGGAAAGCAGCTGATAAAGCTCAAGCAGGACGACCGCCTGGCTGCCGCGTTCTGTTCCCCACCCGAGGTCGACATGGTCATGGTGGCCTCCGACGCCCAGGTACTGCGCACGCCGATAGATGCCATCAGCATCCAGGGCCGCGGGGCAGCCGGGGTAGCCGGAATGAAACTACGGGCCGACGCAACCGTCGTCGGTGCAGCGGCGACTATCGGCGACGAGGCCCTGATCACCGTCACGAGTGACACCTGCGCAAAGGCCACCCCAATGGGAGAACTCGACTCCCGCGGCCGCGGAGGTGTCGGGGTGAGGGTCACCAAGCTCTCCGACGGCGCCTCGGTGACGCTCATGGAGGTCGGAGAACCTCTGGGCCTCCTGGCTGTAATGGCCTCCGACGAGGATCCATCCAAGATCGACCCCACCCCGGTGCCGCTCATCCTCGAGCCGGGTCGACGTGACCTCGTGAGCACCTCAACCGAGCGCCAGGTGCTGGCCCTCGGACCGGCGAGGTGGTGAAGGTGGCGGCAAAGACCACCGCACCCAGACCAAAACGGACGTCTGGGGCCGACAAGCCCAAGAAGAAGACCGACGACGCCAACGGCTCCGGCAACGGATACGACGCGGACGCCATCAAGACCCTCGAGGGGCTCGAAGCCGTGCGGAAACGGCCCGGCATGTACATCGGCGGAACCGGCAGCCCCGGTCTCATGCACCTTGTCTGGGAACTCCTCGACAACGCCGTCGACGAGGCAGCTGCCGGATTTGCCACCCGAATCGACATCACCCTCCACCGAGACCGCTCCGTCGAGGTCGCCGACAACGGACGCGGCATTCCCATCGACCTCCACGCAAAGCGCAAGGTCTCAGCCCTCGAGGTGGTGCTTACCGAGCTGCATGCCGGTGGCAAGTTCGGCGGAAGCGCCTACGGAGCCTCGGGCGGCCTGCACGGTGTCGGGGCATCGGTCGTCAACGCCCTGTCCTCCAAGCTCGTCGCCCAGGTCGACCGCGACGGCCACACCCATGAACTCGCCTTCAGGAACAGGGTCGCCGGGCAGTTCAGCGGCTCCTCGTTCAAGGCCGGCCACCAACTCGCCAGAGTGAAACGGACGGCGAAGACCAAGTCCGGAACCCGTATCCGCTTCTGGCACGACCCTGAAGTGTTTGACGCCGATGCCGCCATCGACGCCGACCTGATACGCGAGCGGGTCATCCAGGCCTGCTTCCTCGTGCCCGGCGTCAAGGTCCGCATCACCGACAAGCGGGCCGGAGGCGGGGAGCCGTTCGAGTTCGTCTCACGTGGTGGCCTCACCGACCTCGTAGACCACAACTCATCTGGCGCCAACACCTCCGAGATCATCACCCTCTCTGGAATCGACACCTTCACAGAGCGTGTCCCCGTTGACGGAAAGATGAGCGACGTCGAACGCGAATGCACCGTGGAGGTAGCCGTCAGGTGGGTAGCGGGATTCGACACAAGCCTGCAGTCCTTTGTGAACACCATCCCCACCAGCCAGGGCGGCACCCACGTTGCCGGCTTCGAGCGGGCGGCCACGCGGGCGGTGAACGACATCCTCCTGAAGGACACCCGCAAGCTGGCAAGGCTGGCAAAGGACAACAAGCACAGGGCCACCAAGGACGACATCCAGGAGGGCATGGTCGCAGCAATAAAGGTCACCGTCGCCGAACCCCAGTTCAGGGGACAGACCAAGCAGGAGTTGGGTACGCCGGCCGTCGAGAAGATCGTCTACGACATCGTCAAGCAGGGCTTCGCCGACTGGTTCGGCGGCGGAGGTCCCAAGACCCACATCAACGCAGTCCGCGACAAGCTCGCCAACGCCGTAATCAACAGGGTCAGTTCAAAGCAACTGCTCGAAACCAAGCGCCGTGCCGCCAACATGGGCTCGACCGGCATGCCCGACAAGCTTGCCGACTGCCGTGAACACGGACCCGACTCCGAGTTGATAATCGTCGAGGGCGACTCGGCAGCGGGGCCTGCCAAGGCCGGACGCGACGCCCGATTCATGGCAATCCTGCCGCTGCGCGGCAAGGTGGTCAACGCCGGCAAGGCCACCCTCAAACAGGTCCTCGACAACTCCGAGGCACAGGCGCTCTTTACCGCAGTCGGCGCCGGCGCCGGCAAGGAGTTCAACATCGATGATTCCCGCTACGGACGAATCATCATCCTCTGCGATGCCGACGTCGACGGCAGCCACATCCGCTGTCTCCTGTTGACCCTCATCCACGAGTTCATGAAACCCCTCCTCGATGAGGGCCGCGTCTTTGCCGCTCAGCCACCCCTGTTCACCTGCAGGGTCGGCGACACCATCCACCGGGCGTTCAGCGATGAGGAGCGCGATGCCATCACAGCCGAGCTGACCAGAGGGAAACGCAAGGCCGAGAGCCTTGTGTGGCAGAGGTTCAAGGGGCTCGGCGAAATGAACATCGACGAGCTTGCCGAGTGTGCCCTCGATCCGGACACCCGAATCCTCAAGCGCCTCACCATCGACGACGCCAAGGCAGCCAAGCGAACGGCATCGCTGTTCGAGACCCTCATGGGGTCCGATGTGGCAAGGCGTCGTGACTACCTGGTGGCCAACAGTTCCCTTCTCGACCCCGACGCCCTCGACATATGAGCCGAGCCGATACGAACACCTCGTCCCGGACATGACCGGGGAACACAGCGGCTCCCTTCCCGTAGCGTCCCTGCCGCGCTTCTTCTCACCGTCGGCGGCTTCCACCTACGACAAGTGTCCACGCAGGTGGAAACACCGCTACGTCGACAAGCTCCCCGACCCACCCGGCGTGTCGGCGCTGGTCGGCACGTTCTCCCACCGGGTGCTGGAGCTCCTCTGTGGAGAGAAACCCTCCCTCCGGACAGTCGACAGGGCACGTGAACTGGCCCGCCAGGTATGGCCCTCCATCTCGGCCCACAGGGACTACCGGGCCCTGAACCTCGGGGCCGAGGCCGAACGGAAGTTCCGCTGGAGGTCGTGGAACGCAATCGAGGGGCTCTGGGGCCTCGAGGATCCGGCCCTTGTAGACGTCCGCTCCACCGAACAGAGCCTGACCTCCGAGGTCGCAGGTGTCCCCTTCCGGGGGATAGTTGACCGAATTGACAACGTCAATGCCGGCCTGGCGATCACCGACTACAAGTCCGGGAAGGCGCCAGTGCCCAGCCGTCGCTCCGAGGCACTGTCACAGGTTCTCCTGTACGCGGCAGCGGTCGAGGCCGACACCGGTGAACGCCCAGTTCAGGTCCGGCTCCTCTATCTCGGCCAGGAGGCAGTCGAGGAAACGGTCACCGAAGAGGGCCTCAACGAGGCCACCGGTGGTCTGGCATCGTCGTGGGCGAGTCTGGAGACCGACTGCTCCTCTGGCCGATTCGAGGTTCGCCCGGGCCCACTGTGCGGCTGGTGCCCCTACGTCGAGATCTGCAGAGAGGGCAGGTCAGAGGTGGTCAGGCGCGTAGAGGCGGGCCGAATGCGAAAGGACGCTCCAGCCAGGGAGGCCCTGGGCATCTGAGCCCGGGGCTGTCGGATCAGCGCCGAGTACGGCGGCGGCGTGCCAAGAGCAGCAGCACAAAGGCGATCACGGCCCCCAGAACGGCCAGGCGCTGCAAGCGGTCGGCGTTTTCGTCGGTCATCTCGACCTGTGGGGTGTCAAACGGCGGCCTGGCTTCGGCGCCTGACGGAGTTTCCCCACCGGCTGAGCCTCCGTCAACCGTGACCTCACCATCGGATGGCATATTCCTGACCGCGTCCTCTGGCGGCTCGGGAACCACCGGCTCACCGGTGACCGGTTCGACCGGCTCCACGGGCATCTGGCCGAGCAGGTCATCTATGGGGCTGTCGTCTGTTACCGAGGGGCGGGCCCGTCGGGCCTGTGGGTCGTATCCGGCCATCAGGTCTCTCCTTGTAGTGGTGGATCTGGATGGCCTGAGCCATCGCTGTTGACATGCCCGAGCAGCAATCCGAGCAGCACATCGAACTCTGCTGCCGCCTCTGACGCACCGGGCCGCCTGCCGAGCGAATGAATCGGCCTCGACTGGGCGGAGGCCTCGGAAACTGCGGCCCTCAGGTGGATCGGAGGAAGGCACTTCCCCGGGTATGCGGCGTCCAGCTGTTCGTGCCAGTAGCGACCGTCGCGGGTGCGGCCGAGCCTGTTGATGGCGATGCCCGTGACCACGGGACCACCGTCGAAGCGGCGGCTCTGAATACGGCTGATTGTCTGGAGCATTCGTCCTACCCCGTCGACCGCCCATGCTCCCGGCTCGGTTACGACCATCACGGAGTCCACGGCGAAGAGGGCGTTGATCGTGAGGAGGCCGAGAGACGGCGGGCAGTCGACAAGGACCAGCGGCACCGAGCAGCCGCTCATGGCCAGGCTGAGCCGGTCCTGGGCACCGAGCGGGTCGGTCGCCAACTGTGGTTCACGGGCTGCGAGCGCAGGTGAGGAGGCGGCCACCAGGGGCCGCCGGCCGCTGTCATGGGGCCATGCGGTGGTCTCCATCACCGACTCGATTCCACCGGGGCTGTCGTCGGCAAGCACCGAGTCGATGCTACGGGTCGGCTCGAACACGCCGAGGCCTGTCGTGGCGTTTCCCTGTGGATCGACGTCTACGACGAGGGTCTCGATGCCGCGGTGGGCGGCCGCCGAGGCCAGGCCCAGTACAACAGTGGTCTTGCCGACACCGCCCTTCTGGTTCACCACGGCAACTGAGGTCACAGGAGAAACCTAACCCAACAGGTCCGGTCGGCCGGGTGCTCCACCGGGCCGGGCGGTACCTTGGGTCGGTGCCTGAGTTGCCCGAGGTGGAGACGGTGAGGCGTCAGTTGGAACCCCTCATCGTGGGAACCCGCATAATCGGCTGCCATGCCCACCCGTCTCCGCGGTTCCGCGATGCGTCCCTGGCTACCGGTCACGGGATTCACCAGGTCAACCGGCGCGGCAAGTACCTGCTGGTCGGCCTTCATCTGTCTACGGCAGCCGATTCCGCCTCCACGCGGGAACTGGTGGTCCATCTGGGGATGACCGGCGGGGTCAGCGTCGTCGCATCACCCCCCGATGACCCCTACCTGCGTGCGTGCTGGTCCCTTGACGACGGCAGGTACATGACGTTCCGGGACATCCGGCGGTTCGGCCGTCTCGCTGTTGTCGAAACCGGCGAGTACTCCCCTCTCCCAACCCTGCACCGGCTGGGGCCCGAACCGTTTGACCCCTCGCTGGACGGTGCCGCATTCCACTCGGCGCTCAGAGCCAGCCGACGCCATGTGAAGACGAGCCTCCTGTCGCAGCGCCCGATCGCCGGGGTGGGCAACATCTACGCCGATGAGGCCCTGTGGAGGGCCCGAATCAGCCCGGCGGCACGCAGAGTTGGCCGCGAGCGGGCCGCTGTTCTGCTTGATTCGATCAGGGATGTGCTTGGCGAGGCACTCGCCAACAACGGCACGACCCTGCGGGACTACCGGACTCCGGATGGCGAATCGGGGCGCAACCAGGAACGCCTGGACTGCTACGGGCGGGGTGGCCAGCCGTGCAGAGCCTGTGGCACAGTGCTGACGACGCGCCAGTTGGACCAGCGGACCACGACATGGTGTCGCTCCTGTCAGGCCAGATGAGACAGCCAGGGTGAGGCGGACCCGGGGTGGGGTCCGTCCCCGGGTGCACCTACCGACCACCGGGCACAACCTACGCTCCAGCCCGTGCGTCGATCCCGTCTCCTGAGCCTCCTGCCGGTTGCCCTGACCATCACCGCCGTCACGGCCGGAATCGTTGCTGCGGGGCCGTATGACGAAGAGATCGCAGCCAGCCTCGAGCAGATCGACACCCACCACGAGGCGATCGCCGCAGGCCACGACCAGATCGCCGACCTCCGGGAGGAGTTGCTGGTCATAGACGACCGCATCGCCGCCGCCGAGGCAGTCCTGGCTACCGGCGATGACGAGTTACTGCTGCTGCCTGTGCAGATGGAAGTGCTCGCCGACGAGTTCGTCGACATCGTCTTTTCCCGCAATGAGCCGGCGACCCTGCGACACAAGATGGCGATCGATTCGTACGTCCGCAACAATGACCGCCTGAACGCGGTGCTCAACCAGTCATCCCAGATGACACAGCAGGCCCTCGAGGACGCCCGCAACCGCCTGCTCTACGACTCTGTGATCGAGTTGGCGCTCAGCCGACTGGAGGTGGTCGACGCCAGGCTCCGTCTTGCCGCCGACAAGATCGACGGCATGTTGGGCACGATCGCCGAGGCCGAGGATCGCCAGAGGGAGTCGGTAGACAGGCTCGAGGCCGAGCGTGCGGAGATCCCGCTCGTCGAGGCCCGCATTGCCGAGGTCCGCGACCAGATCACCGAACTCGAGGCCCAGATCAAGGGAATCGAGGAGGAGATAGTTCGCCTCGAGAAGAAGTCCATCACCACCAAGTGGACAGGGCTGCAGGGAACCGACGTGGGCCGGCCGGTTCTGGCGGTGAAGATCGACAACGTGACACGGGCCCACCCTCAGGCCGGAATCAACCAGGCCGACGTCGTGTACGAGGAACTTGTCGAAGCGGGCATCAGCCGCCTGATAGCGGTGTTCCAGTCAACCGACGCCCCTGTCGTCGGGCCGGTGCGGTCGGCCCGAACGTCTGACCCGCCCCTGTTGACGGGCTATGACCGGCCGCTGTTCGCCTACTCGGGTGCCAACCGTGGCACCCAGGAAGCAGTCGATTCATCGTCGCTCACAGATGTCGGCCACGACTCTGCGCCCTCCCACTTCTGGAGGTCAACCGATCGCCGGGCACCGCACAACCTGTTCACATCCACCGCCGGGCTCTGGGGGTTGCACCCCGAGCGCACCTCGGTGCCCCCTGAGCCGTTCTCGTTCAGGTTCGAGGGTGAGGCCCTCCACGACGCCGCCGAACCGGCGGCCGGGGTGTTCATAGACTTCGGCCGTACCGAGGCCGACTACGAGTGGAACGGCTCCGGGTGGCAGCGAACCCACAACGGTGAGCCCCACGTAGACGACCAGGGTCTCCGGGTAGCTCCACCGAACGTGGTTGTCATGTTCACCGAATACGGAACCAGTTCCGCCGACTCCAGGTCGCCCGAGGCGATCACGAGCGGGGCCGGACAGGCCTGGGTGTTCACGGATGGTCAGATCATCCGCGGCGAGTGGAGACGGACAGATTCCGACCTGCCGGCCAGCCTGACCGTTGGAGGCGAACCGATCCACCTCACGCCGGGGCGGACATGGGTTGCCCTGGCGCCACCCGATTCGGCAACCTGGCGCTGAACCTCTTCAGGCAGACGCCTCGACAACCAGCGCCTCGGCCGGGACGGTCCCGTCGTCCAGGACCGTGAGCAACTCGACACCGTCGTCGACCACGAGGATCGTGTGCTCGAACTGGGCTGTCCGGCAGCCATCAAGGGTCACGGCAGTCCAGTCGTCATCCCAGAGGGCGCACGCCGGATCGCCCAGAGTGAGCATGGGTTCAACCGTGAACGTCATGCCGGTCTCCATGATGGTGCGGGCCCGCGGGTCGTGATAGTGGGGAATCTGGAGCCCGCTGTGGAACTCGGTCCCGATGCCGTGCCCAATGAATTCGCGAACAACTCCGAGGCCGTGCCTGCGGGCGTGCCGCTCTATCGCCCGCCCGATCGAGTTGACGGGTCGGTCCGGTACGACGGCTGAGATTCCCTCGTTCATGGCCACGTAGGTCTGCTCGATCAGGCGTCTGTCGTTCGGATCGATCTCACCCACCGGGAAGGTGACCGAGGAGTCACCGTGCACACCATCCAGGTAGATGGTGACGTCGACGTTGACGATGTCACCATCCACGAGTGGTCGACTGTCGGGAATTCCGTGGCAGATGACCTCGTTCACCGACGTACACACCGACTTCGGGTAGCTGCGGTAGTTGAGCGGGCTCGGGTAGCCACCCCTTGCGATGGTCGCCTCGTGCACCACCTCGTCCAGCCGATCGGTTGTGACGCCCGGCGTCACGTGGGGTGCAACCTCGAAGAGGATCTCAGCTGCTGCCCTGCCGGCACGCCTCATCCGCACAATCTCCTCTCCGGTTCGAACATCGGACGATGACGCCGAACCCGGATCTCCGGTCAGCGCGTAGGGCGGCAGCGCTGTTCCGGGGGGAACTGTCCGGGTGGGGCTGACCAGACCCGGCCGAATTGGGGGCTCAGAACGCGGAGCAGGAGCTGGGGATCGGATCTTTCGCTTCGCCACCCGGAGAGGCTACCGGCACCCCGGCCGGGCGGACTCGGGTGCGGTCCCCGTTGCCCCTTGGCAGTTCAGCGCATGAACCGGCTGACGCTCTCCACGACACAGACGGGTCGGTCGCTGCCCTCGACCTCGATGGCGATCTTCATCACGGTCTGGTACCCGCCTGTGACCTCTGTGACCTCGAGAATCTCGGCCCCTGCCCTCACCCGTGAACCAACCAGCAGAGGAGCCGGAAAACGAACCTTGTTCGTCCCGTAGTTGATGCCCATCGAGATCCCCTTCACCTGGATCAACTCTGGCATGAACATGACGGTCAGCGAGAGCGTCAGGTAGCCGTGGGCGATGGTGGTACCGAACGGCCCGGCCGCGGCACGCTCAGCATCCAGGTGGATCCACTGATGGTCTCCGGTGGCATCCGCGAACAGGTTGACCCGTTCCTGGTCAATCGTCACCCACCCGCTGTAGCCAAGGTGGGTGCCGACTGCACCCGGAAGTTCGTCGGGGCTCTCGAAAACTGTAGTCACCTGGACACTCCTGATAATCGGTGCCGGAATCACCGGCAGGTCACTGCGACACTACGCTGCGGGTGGTCCCGCCGTCGTGTCGGACCAGCTTGTCCACACCCCTACCCGACAGGATCCCAGGATGGCCACGGTTGGCTCGAAGGCTGTACTCGCCGCCCTGTTGGCCAACGCCGGAATCTCGGTCGCCAAGTTCGCCGGGTTCCTGATGACCCGCTCCACTTCGATGCTGGCCGAGAGCATCCACTCGGCCACCGATTCCACGAACCAGCTGCTGCTCCTGCTCGGCGCCCGTCGGGCACAACGACCGCCGAGCCCGACACACCCCTTCGGGTACGGACGCGAGCGCTACTTCTGGTCGTTTGTGGTAGCCCTGCTGCTGTTCTCGGCGGGGGCCGTATTCGCCGTATATCAGGGAGTAGCCAAGGTTCGTAGTCCCCATGACCTCGACAACATCGGCTTGGCCATAGGCATTCTCATTGCGGGCATCGTCCTCGAGAGCTGGTCTCTTCGCACGGCGGTTCAAGAGGCCCAGCCCCTGCGCGGAACCACCCCGTGGAGTCGCTTCATCGTTACCTCCAAGCAGCCCGAGTTGCCGGTCGTGCTGCTCGAGGATGTGGGGGCCCTCGCTGGCCTCGTGATTGCACTTGGGGCTGTGGGAATGGCAGAGGTGACCGGCGATCCACGCTGGGATGGCGTGGGAACCCTCGCTATCGGGGTTCTCCTGGCAGTCATTGCGGTGGTCCTGGCACGCGAGATGCAGAGCCTCCTGATCGGTGAGGCGGCAGACCCTGATGACCTGTCGGCAATCGAGACGGCAATCACGTCGGTTGCTGCCGTGGACCGCCTCATACACCTCCGCACCCAGCATCTGGGCCCCGACCAGATACTCGTCGGCGCCAAGGTGGCCTTCAACCAGGGCCTCGGCACAGTGGCCATCGCCGCAGCCATCAACTCGGTCGAGGAGGAGATCAGGCGGGTGGTTCCAGATGCCGACCCGATCTACGTGGAGCCGGATCTTGATCGGGGCGCTGACTACCCGAGTTCGCGACTCAGGTAACCGAGGCTCCGAGCAGTCCACCGATCAGGTAGGTGGCCGAGCAGGCACCGGCGGTAACGAACACCTGACGGGTAACGGTTCGCACGATCGACCGTTCGGTGAGCACTGCCAGCAGGCCACCCACGATCGCCGCCGCGGCCACTCCGAGAATCGCCGACGCCCACACGGCCGTGGTACCACCGCCCACCAACCAGGGAACCAGCGGCACGAACGCCCCTAGGACAAACGCCAGAAAGCTCGAGACCGCCGCCTGCATGGGGCTGCCTAGATTGCGGGGATCCACGCCGAGTTCCTCGCGGGCATGTACCTCGAGGGCCACCTCCGGGTCAGACATCAGGTCCCGGGCGACGCGTTCGGCGTGCTCGATATCGAGGCCACGTTCAACGTACAGGGCCGTCAATTCTGCGGTTTCAAGATCTGGGTCGTCGGCGATTGAAGCCCGCTCGATCGCCAGCTCACGCTCCACCAGTTCAGCCTGGGCCTTGAGGGAGATGTACTCGCCTGCAGCCATCGACACGGCCCCTGCCAGGAGGCCGGACACCCCGGCGACACGGACAAACGAGGGATCGGTGCTGGCACCGGCGATGCCGAGGATCAACGCCACGTTGGAGACGAGGCCGTCGCTGACTCCGAACACGGCCGCACGTGCTGCACCGCCCTGCACGTCACGATGCCGGTGAACCTCAGGTCTCTCCATCGACCCGAACCTAGCGGGAGCCACGTCCATCCGGCCGGGTTCTGACACGCCACCCCCCGGCGGCTCGGAGGCCCTCCGCTCGCTCGGTGTTTGACGAGGTGCTAGGAAATGCGGCCATGGTGAACTGGATGGAGGGGACGGCCCGGTGCTGAACGATCCCCTGCTGCAACCACTCAGGGTCGGCGGGGTCACGCTACGAAACCGGGTGTTCTCGAGCAGCCACGCGCCCGGTTACACGGTCGATGGCCTGGCCTCTGACCGTTACCGCCTCTACCACGAGGAGAAGGCCCGTGGTGGAATCGGCCTCACGATGATCGGCGGTTCCACAAACGTGGCACCCGACTCCCCGTCGGTCTGGGGACAGCTCTACGCCGGCGATGACCGGGTCATTCCCGGCCTCACCGAGTTGGCGAAGGGGGTGCACTCACATGGCGCTGCCGTGATGTGCCAGATCACCCACATGGGGCGACGGACCATTTGGGACGACGGCGACTGGCTCCCGACCATCTCTCCTTCAAGGGTCCGCGAACCCATGCACCGGAGCTTTCCGAAGGTCATGGAGGACTCCGACATCCGCCGTGTGGTCAGGTCCTTCGGCGATGCCGCCGGCAGGATCATGACAGCGGGACTCGACGGGGTGGAGGTGATTGCAACAGGCCATCTGGTCGACCAATTCTGGAGTCCTGCGGTGAACCGCAGGACCGACCGCTACGGCGGTTCGCTGGAGAACAGGATGCGTTTCAGCCTCGAGGTACTGGAAGCCGTCAGGTCGGCGGTGGGAGACGGCTGTGCGGTCGGGGTTCGCATGACGGGTGACGAGGACCTCGAGGGTGGCCTGACGGCCTCCGACTGTGCGGAGGTCGCGCGACGCCTGGCCCTGACGGGCCTGGTTGACTTCGTGAACGTGATCGGAGGCAACCTGATCACGCACCCGGGTCTAGCCGGGGCCATTCCACCAATCGGGACTCCGCTGGCAAAGCAGTTGCCGGTGGCTGCCGCCATAAAGGAGGCCGTTGACCTCCCGGTGTTCCATGCCGGACGGATACCCGACGTGGCGACGGCCAGACACGTTGTCTCCGAGGGCATCGTCGACATGGTCGGGATGACCCGTGCCCATATCGCCGACCCGCACATTGTCGCCAAGGTGGAACGGGGCGAGGAGGAGCGGATCAGGACCTGCGTTGGTGCCTCCTACTGCATCAACCGCCTCTACCTGGCCCAGGAGGCCCTCTGCGTCCAGAATCCCGCAACGGGCAGGGAGGCCACGATTCCCCACCTGACGGTCCGCTCGACGAAGCCGGGAGACTCGGTGGTGGTAGTGGGAGCCGGTCCGGCAGGCCTTGAGGCCGCAAGGGTGTGTGCGGAGCGGGGACACGAGGTGACGCTGTTCGAAGCGCAGTCCGCGACCGGCGGGCAGGTTCGCCTTGCCTCACGTGCATCTGACCGAACCCGGGACATGGTCGGAATCGTGGACTGGCTGGATCGGGAGATCGCCGAAGCCGGTGTGGATGTAAGGCTGAACAGCCCGGTAGCTGCCGACGAGGTCCTCAACTGCGATCCCGACGTGGTGATCGTGGCCACCGGCGGATGGCCGGACACAGACGTGCTTTCACCCGGCGCGGTCGGAGCCGACCTCATTGTCAGCGTCGCCGAGGTGGTCAGCGGACACGTGACGGCCGGGCCGCGGACTCTGGTGTTCGACGACCACGGAAACCTCCAGGCTCTTTCGTGTGTCGAGTACCTGTTGGACCGTGACGCTGAGGTCCAGCTCGTAACCCCGGATCGTGCAGTCGGGCACGAACTTGATGGAACACTCCACCCCGCCTACCTGAAGCGCTTCCACGCCAGCGGGGTGGAAATGGTTCCCGACCACCGACTTGTCGGGGTGTCCCGTTTCGGCGACCGCCTGGAGGCCATATTGCGCAACGTCTACACCGGCAGCGAACAGACCTCGATCGTGGACCAGGTTGTGGTCGAACACGGTGTCGTGCCGATAGATGAACTGTTCCTGGAGTTGCGGGACCGGTCGGCCAACGGCGGCGAGTTGGATGTGGACGCCTACATTTCGGGCCGTCCCCAGCCCCGACCCGATGATGGCTTTCGCCTGTTCCGGATTGGTGACGCGGTGGCAGGCCGCGACATCCACGCCGCAATCTACGATGCCCGACGCCTCTGCCAGGTTCTCTGAGGCGACCTCGTCAGGTGTCTGTGCGACTGGTGAGCCAGACGCCTCCGAGAAGCACGACACCGCCGACAACCTGCCATGCGGACAGGGTCTCGCCCAGGACGAGCACACCGAGCAGCGCGGCGACGACCGTCACCAGGTAGGTGACGATCGACATGCGCACGGGCCCGACCCTGCCTATCAGGGTCGCGGCCGCAAGGAAGGCGAGACCGGTTCCCCCGACCCCGACCGCAAGATTGGAGATGACTGCTCCCCATGCCCATCTGGACGACAAGAAGCCGAGGACTCCAAACGGCATCGTCGCGACCGTGGCCACCGCCAGGACGCGTGACAGCACCGCAGGCGATCCATAGCGCCGCTGCAACGGGCCGGCTATGTGGGCGGCCACCCCGTAAGAGGTGACCGCCGCCACGACCAGGGCCACGCCCAGGGCGTTTGTGCCACCTGTGGTTGCCGTGGGCATGCCAACCAGGAGAATCCCGACAAGGCCCACCAGGACACCTGCGATCTGGATTCTGCCCGTGCGTACCCTGAAGAACGCGGCACCGGCGACCACTGTCATCACCGGCATGGCACTATTCAGCATGCCCGTGAGCGACGAGTCAATCCACTGCTGTGCCAGGGGAAACATGGTCAGGGGAAAGGCCATCCATGTGATGCCCAGCAACAGGACCCGGCCCCGGTCGGACGGGTCTATCGGCCGGCGTGCCGATGGAAAGGCGAGGACGGCGAACAGCCCCATGGCGGGGCGTAGGAACGTCACAAGGCCGGGGTGCTCAACCTCGAGAGCGACATCCATGAAGAGGAAGGAAGCACCCCAGATGCCCGCAGCCGACACCAGCAACAGCCAGTCCAGCAGGGCGAAGGGGCGGCCCTCAGCGGGTAGGACGGTCTGGTCGTTCACGGCGGCACGCTACCGGTGCTCGTGTGTGTGACGGGCCACCGGGAAGGCCAGACTGTCACCTGGATCCGCCCAGGAAGGTGCTCGCGTGAACCGCGCAACAGCAGTTACCACAGGCGTTGTCATCTTCTCACTGGTAGCGACGGCATGTTCCGCGACTGAGACAGCGGCACCCCCGGTGACCGACCCGGTACCGACAACCGTTGCTCCTCCGACCACGGTCCGGCCCACCACGACAACGACAACGACCACGACCACGACCACGACCACAGTCGCACCCACCACAACGACAACCACGACCCTCCCCCCCACCACGACTACACCAACGGCCGGTGTACTGCTTTCCAGCGAACCGGTAGACATCGGGCCGCTAGGGGTTGCGTGGCGTGTCACCTACAGTTCGGTCTCCGTTGGCGGAGAACCCATCGAGGTGACCGGAGTCATCGCGGCCCCCGACACGTTTGCCACGACCCCACGCCCTGTTCTCTCGATCGCACATGGCACCACCGGCCTTGCCGACCAGTGCGCCCCATCGGCCTCCTTCCCGGACGTCTTCGACCTGGCTGCGCTGACGCCGTTCCTGGAACGGGGCTGGGTGGTTGCAGCCACCGACTACGAGGGCCTCGGCGGGCCGGGCCTGCACGCCTACATCGTCGGCGAGAGCGAGGCACGTGGTGTCTTCGACATTGTGAGGGCCGCCCGCGACATCGAAGGAGTCGGTGCCGACGGCCCGCTGGTGGTGTGGGGGCACTCCCAGGGCGGTCACGCCGCAATGCACGTGTCACAACGCTGGCAGGAGCTGGCACCTGACCTGGACCTTGTCGGTGTGGCGGCAGGGGCACCACCCTCACAGTTGAGCCTGCTCTCGACCTTCCTCCAGGGCTCGGATTTCCAGGGCTACATAGTCATGGTCGGCGCCGGCCTGGCGGTCTCCTACCCCGAACTGGACCTTGAGGCGGTTACCAACCCCGAGTACCACTACCTGCTGGACGAACTCGAAAACGGCTGCACCGGTCACATAATGGACCTCATCAACCCGATTCCGTTTGCGGACCTGTTGACGGTTGCCGACATTTTCGCGGTTCCGGAGTGGAACACGAGGCTCATCGAAAACGACACGAACCAGTTGCCGAACCAGGTGCCCGTGGTGATCCTCCACGGTGATCAGGATGAGCAGATCCCGATAACCAGCAGCGAGTTCCTCGTGAGCCAACTGTGCGCCATGCCTGACCACGCACCCCTGGAACGTCGGATCTACCCCGGTGCCAACCATGCATCCGCGGTACTGGACTACTTCGACGATCTGGTCGCCTGGCTGGAGGCACGCGTCGCCGGCGAACCGGCCGTCGACCAGTGCAGTTCCTGAGCTATCGCCCCGCTGGCTGGAACAGCACCCTCACGAGCACGACTGCCAGCCCAACGCCTGCCGCCTGCATGACGATGAACATCGGTGCCGACGAGGGCTCGATCCCGGCGAAGGTGTCGGACAGGGTCCGGGCTACCGTCACGGCCGGGTTGGCGAAGCTGGTGGACGAGGTGAAGTAGTAGGCCCCGCCGATGTATACGCCAACGACGTACGGGATCGCCGAGTGACGTGCGGTCCTGACGAGGCTGAAGATGACCAGCAGGAGACCCACGGTGGCGACCACCTCGGCCAGCCACAGGTGTCCTCCACTGCGCGTCTGTGCGGACAGGTCAACCCAGTCAAGGTCGAACATGAGGTTGGCCAGCACGGTACCCAGACAGCCGCCGAGCACCTGGGCGCCCAGCATCGCCGGAACCTGCCGGCCGCTCCTGAGTCCCAGCAGCCACGCCCCGACGGTCACCGCCGGGTTGAAGTCGGCGGAGATCGTGCCGAAGATCGAGATGATCGCCACCAGGACTGCAGCGGTGGCTGCCGCATTCTGGAACAGCTGAAGCCCGACGTCGGTGGGGCTGAGGCGCTCGGCCATTATCCCGGAACCGACCACGCCGATTAGCAGGAACATCGTGCCCAGGCCCTCGGCGAGGAGGGTGCGTGACAGTGGAACCGGTGAATCCTCTGAGGTCTCGGCCACCGGGCTAATTCTCGGAATGGAGCAGGCCGTAGACGATTGAGTCCACGAGCGCCTGCCAGGAGGCCTCGATGATGTTTTCTGAGACCCCGATGGTGGTCCAGGTCTGTTCACCGTTTGTCGTATCGATGAGCACCCGCGTCACCGCGCCGGTTCCCTTTCTGGTTTCCAGAACCCTCACCTTGAAGTCGGTCAGCTGCAACCTGTCCAGACCGGGGGTGCTGTCGCCGAGGGCTTCTCTGAGGGCAGCGTCGAGGGCGTTGACAGGTCCGTTACCGGTACCGGTCGCCTCACACATGTCGCCCGCGACGCTTATCCGCACGGTGGCCTCGGTCTTGACATCGACCGCAACCTCGTTCCAGGCCCGGCTGCCGCTACCGGAGCGATGGCCGACCTCGACGCTGAAGGAATCCAACTCGAAGTAGTCCTGCTGCCATCCACCGGCAGCGCGCATCAGGAGTTCCAGGGAGGCGTCAGCCGCCTCGAAGTGGTAGCCGGCGTGTTCAAGGACCTTCATGGTTTCGACGATGGCACCGAGGGTGTCTCCGTCCAGGTCGAGGCCCAGCTGCCGGGCTTTCAGGTCGATTGTGGACCTTCCCGACATCTCGGAGACGAGGAACCTGGTTCCGTTGCCCACAAGCTCGGGGGAGATGTGTTCGTATGCATCGGGGCGTCTGGAGATGGCACTTGTGTGCAGGCCGGCCTTGTGAGCGAACGCTGTCGTACCCACGTAGGGCTGTTGCGGATCGACGGTGAAGTTCACGAGTTCGGCCACGTGGTGGGCCACCGCAGTGAGGCTGGCGATTCCCCCGGCTGGAATCGTCTCGATACCCATCTTGAGGCTCAGGTTGGCGATGATGGGAACGAGGTCGCAGTTGCCGACCCGTTCTCCGTAGCCGTTGATCGTTCCCTGCACCTGGGTGGCTCCGCCTCGCACGCCGGCGATTGCGTTGGCGATGCCACAGCCCGTGTCATTGTGAAAGTGGACACCGACGGGGGTGTCCGTGGCAGTGACCACCTCGGACACGATTCTCTCAACGTCGAACGGCAGGCAGCCTCCGTTGGTGTCGCACAGGACGACACAGTCGGCACCGGCCTCTGCAGCACCGGCGAGCACCTGCATCGAGTAGGCAGGGTTCGCCTGATAGCCGTCGAAGAAGTGCTCGGCATCGAAGAAGACCGTGAGACCCTTCTCCTTGAGGAACCTGATCGAATCGGCGACCATTGCCACGCCCTCATCGAGCGTTGTCCTGAGTGCCTCGGTGACGTGGTAGTCCCAGGCCTTGCCGACGATGCAGACAACCTCGGTTCCCGAGGCAACGAGGTTCGCAAGCGTCGAATCGTCGTTGGCGTCGCCGTTCACGCGCCGGGTAGACCCGAATGCCACCAGCTTCGAATGCTCCAGCTGCAGATCCGTGCGCGCCCGCTCGAAGAACTCGACGTCTTTGGGGTTGGCTCCCGGCCAGCCGCCCTCGATGTAGTGGACACCGAGCAGGTCCAGCTGTTCGGCGATGCGCAGCTTGTCGACGACCGTGAGCGAGATTCCCTCCAGCTGTGCACCGTCGCGAAGCGTGGTGTCGTAGATGTCGACCGCGGTCGGCAGGTCAGGCGTCGACATGCTCGTTCCACTCTGCATATTCCGGCCGCCTTCCGCGTACGGCCTCGAAGAAGACATCCTGGATTGCCCGGGTAACAGGACCGGGATCACCGATGTCGCGCTCGTCAACCGAACGGATCGGCACGATTTCCGCCGCCGTTCCGGACAGGAACGCCTCGTCTGCCGTGTAGAGGTCGCTGCGCAGCAGGTTCCCCTGCACATACGGAATGCCCAGGTCGTCGGCAATCCGGTGGACGGCATCCTGGGTGATTCCCTCGAGCGCTCCGGCGCTGGTCGGTGGGGTGACGATCGTGCCGCCGCTGACGATGAACAGGTTCTCTCCGGTGCATTCGGACACGTTGCCCTGTGGCGACAGCAGGATTGCCTCGTCGTAGCCGGCCTTGAGTGCCTGGACCTTGGCCATCTGCGAGTTGATGTAGTGGCCACATCCCTTGGCTGCAGGCGGCATGGCGTTGGCATCGTGGCGTTGCCACGATGAGACCATCATGCGAACACCGTTCCTGATGCCGTCATCTCCGAGGTAGGAACCCCATGGCCATGTGGCGATGGAGACGTCCACATCACATGGAATGGGGTTCAGGCCCATCTCGCCGTAGCCGAGGTATGCCAGCGGTCGGATGTAGCACGAGGGCAGGTCGTTGACCCGAACGGTGTCCTTCACCGCCTGAACCAGCTGGTCGACCGTCCATGGAATGTCTATGAACAGGATCTTGGCCGACCTGAAGAAGCGCTCGATGTGGGGCCTCAGCCTGAAGACTGCGGGACCGCTGTCGGTCTCGTAGGCCCGGATTCCCTCGAACACCCCGTTGCCGTAGTGGAGCGTGTGGGTCAGTACGTGAATGGTGGCGTCGTCCCAGTCGACGAGATCGCCGTTCATCCAGATCTTGTCTGCCTTCTCTATCGGCATGTCCTACTACCTCTCCTACTTGGTCTGTGTCGGTGTGTTCTGATGTCGTTCTGGCTCAGCCGTGTACGCGTTCGGCTATGGCATCGCCTGTCGCCACCGTTGCGTCCATCTGGGTGGCCGGGTCGGCGCACGCCGCCCGGATCCGCTCGGCCGCAGCGTCCTCGCCGAGAAAGTCGAGCATCATGGCTCCTGACAGGATCGCAGCCGTGGGGTTGGCCAACCCCTTCCCGGCAATGTCAGGTGCAGATCCGTGAACCGGCTCGAACATCGACGGCCCGGTTCGCGCCGGGTTCAGGTTGGCCGACGAGGCCAGACCGATCCCACCTGATATGGCACCTCCGAGGTCGGTGAGGATGTCACCGAACAGGTTGTCGGTGACGATCACGTCGTAGCGCTCGGGTGAGTCGACGAAGTAGATGCATGCGGCATCGACGTGGTTGTAGGCGGTCTCCACGCCGGGGTAGTCGGCTGCCACCTCTCTGAAGGTTCGCTCCCAGAGGTCGCCTGAGAAGGTAAGCACGTTGGTCTTGTGAACGAGCGTCAGGTGGCCCCGACGTGAGCGTGCGAGGTCGAACGCGTAGCGGACTGCACGCTCAACGCCCATGCGGGTGTTCACCGATCCCTGGGTCGCCACCTCGTTGGTGGTTCCCTTACGGAGAAAGCCACCCTCGCCCGCGTAGGCGCCCTCGGTGTTCTCTCGGACGACCATGAAGTCGACGTCTGAGGGTGGAAAGAGGAACGGCCGCAGGTTCACGAAGAGGTCAAGGTCAAAGCGCATCTTCAACAGCAGGCCACGCTCGATCACGCCGGGAGGGACCTCTGGAGTTCCGACGGCTCCGAGGAACAGTGCATCGAGACCACGCCACTCCTCGATCACCTCGTCGGGGAGGACGACACCGTCGCGCAGGTAGCGGGAACCTCCCAGGTCATAGTCGACGGTCTCTATGGCGACACCGGCGGCGGCGAACACCTTGAGACCCTCGGCAACGACCTCGGGGCCGATTCCGTCACCGCCGATGACACCTACTCGATGTGCCACGCCTCTGCACTCCTTGTCGTTTTGTTCCGGGTCGGTTGTCGGGCAGGTCGGTCGAACTGCCTACGGAAAGCAGCCTGCAACCAAAAAACCGTCCACCGAGGTGGACGGTCCGGGCGCACACCAAACTGGCGTGCGCTACGTAATGGCGACTACCAGATACCTGTGGTCCATGGGAACGAGCCTACCAAGCATCCCCGGATCATTATCAACCGACTTTCGTCGGACCGGTGGCTACGCTCCGGGGATGGCTGAGAACCATCAACTGTCACAGTTCGCCTTTGATCGATTGGCCGACGAGTTGACCGATCTGACCACCCGTGGCCGCATCGAGATCGCCCGCAAGATCGAAATTGCCCGCGAAATGGGGGACCTCTCCGAAAACGGCGACTACCACGCCGCCAAGGAGGAGAAGGGCAAGATGGAGGGCCGCATAATGCACCTCGAGCATCTGCTCGAGAACGCCACGATCCTCGACGGTGCCCCTACTGGGACCGACACGGTTGTTCCCGGTTGCATCGTGTCGCTCGTCTACGGAGACGACGACGAACCTGAGCGGATGCTGTTCGGATCCATCGAGGAACAACATGCCGACGTCGGTGTGGTCTCGCCGGGCTCTCCTCTGGGCGAGGTGCTTCTGGGAAGGTCGGTGGGCGACGAGGTCTCGTTCGAGGCGCCCGGGGGCGGGTTGACCGTACGTATCACGGCCATCGAACACTAGATACCGGCAGCCACAGAGTTGGAGCTGTCCAGTTGAACACTCCTTCAGACAGCCGGTTCGGGGGAGCACCTCCACCATGGCGGGTCATCGACCTGCCGGGGCGCGGACCGCTCAGGCTCCGCGACTCGGGCCGGCCCGCCAACAGCGACCCGGCCGGGCCCGTCCTGTTGTTGTTCCACGGCTGGACGGTCAGTGCCGATCTCAACTGGGGCAGCACCTATGCGGAGTTGACCTCCCGGTACCGGGTGCTGGCGTGGGACCAGCGTGGCCACGGTTCAGGCGGCCTGAGGTCACGGAGGCGTTTCCGCCTCGAGGACTGTGCCGACGACGCTGCCGCCGTGATGGATGCCGTCGGGGTGGAGCAGGCGATTGCGGTCGGCTACTCGATGGGTGGCGCCGTCGCACAGCTGTTGTGGCGTCGCCACCCGCACATGGTCTCCGGGTTGGCCCTGTGTGCCAGCGCTATGAAGTTCCGCCAGACCGTCGCCGAGTACCGAGACTTCGCCCTGATCCGGCTGGCCTGTCGACCTGCGTCCCTGCTTCCCGAAACGGGATGGCACTTGGCAGAACGGGTGGCGTCGACCAGGTCCGGCAGGGCACCGCTGGTTGATCAGGAGTTCGACGACTGGGCGGCGCGCGAGGTCAGGGCCGGTGATCTCGGCCAGATTCTTGCGGCTGGCGTGGCTCTGGGTGGGTTCGACTCCAGCGCCTGGGTGGGTGACATCGACGTCCCGACCACCGTGCTGATCGGTGTCGATGACAGCGTCGTTCCCACCGCCCGGCAACGGCAGTTGGCGACGGCCCTTCCCCGGCCACTTGTCGTCGAGTTCTCCGGTGACCATGCAGCACCCGTTGTTCGACCAGACCACTTCGCCAGGCAGTTGACGGCCGGCATCTCATGGCTGCACCGGGGATGAACAGGTGGACGTAGCGGTCTCAGGATCCTCCGGACTCATCGGTGGTGCGCTGTGTGGCCAGCTTGAAGGGCGTGGCGACACGGTGAGGCGCCTGGTTCGTCGACCTCCACGCACCCCGCTGGAGATTCGCTGGGAACCAGATCGCGGCCTGCTGGATGCGGGGGCCCTCGACGGAGTCGATGCGGTTGTCCACCTGGCCGGCGCCGGGATTGCCAGCCGACGCTGGACCCGGTCACGGATGGACCTCATCCTCGGTAGCCGAACCCGTGGCACACACCTGATCTCCTCAGCCATGGCGGAGTCCTCTCGGGCCGGCTCAGGGCCGGGTGTTCTGGTCAGTGGTTCCGCCATCGGCTTCTACGGTGACCGCTCCGAGGAGCCACTCGATGAGACAAGTCCCCGCGGCGGCGGCTTCCTTGCCGACGTGTGCGTCGCCTGGGAGGCAGCCACACGAACTGCTGAAACAGCAGGTGTCCGGGTCGCGCACGCGCGCACCGGAATCGTCCTGTCACCGCTGGGAGGCCTGCTGGGGGCACAGCTGCCGCTGTTCCGGCTGGGGCTCGGTGGCCCTGTGGGCCCAGGAACACAGTGGATGAGCTGGATCTCCCTACGTGACGAGGTATCGGCCCTGTGCTGGTTGATCGACAACGAGGTCTGTGGGCCCGTCAACCTTGTGGCGCCCGAACCGGTTACGAATGCCGGTTTCGCCGCCTCGCTGGGGAGGGCTGTCCGGCGCCCAGCCCGCCTTCGCACCCCGGCGTTTGTGCCTGCAGTCCCGTTCGGGCGACGGCTGGTCGCCGAGCTGATGTTGTCCAGCGCTGTAGTGCACCCCACCGTGCTCCAGGAGGGCGGCTTCATCTTTGCCGACGTCTGTCTCGACGATGCTCTCAGGTCGGAGTTGGAGCTGACCTGAGAGGCCCGGTCAGTTTGGCCAGCGTGCGCAGCCGTCGCCGGCCCATATCTGGAGAACCCTCCCGATGTCGTCGGTGTGGGTTGTCACGCCCCTCATTCCGTCGCTGACACCGATGGCATCGATGCTGAACAGGCCGGCGGTGTCACCCTCGACAGGGCTTGTCAGCACCAGCCCGTCTGCATGGGCCGCAACCAGGTCTGTGACCGACGAGCCCACCCCGATCCGGTCGAGGGTCCACAGAGATGTGTGGAGGGCGTCGGGTCCCTCGGCAAACCACTGGGTGAAGGTGGCGTAGGTTCCCGGCTCTCCGTCGGTCATGTCAACATCGCTCAGGACTACCTCGAGGTTGGCGAACGTGACCCTCCTGACCTGGTCTCCGGCACACCTCTCATCTGCGATCCAGCCGGTGTCTGTCTCAGGTGAACCCACCACTGCTGCAAGGACTGCAACGACCGTGTCGGCGCTGTCACCAAGGCCGACGAGTGTCTCGGCTCCTGTGGCTGCGTTGGTGACCACACCGACCGGGGAGAGCGTCAACACGCCGAGCGGAGGCCTGGTGGTCGTGGTGGCGACAGCGACAGTGGTGGTCGTCTGCGGGGCGAGGGTGGTTGTCGTGAGGGCCGGAGGAAGGGTGGTCGAGACCACAACCCCCGGCATCACAGTGACCGGTGCCGCTGTTGTGGTGGTACTGGTGGTTGAGGTCGTTGTGGGAGGCGCAACTGTGGTCGCCTGCAGGCTTGTGGGCGGCTCGGCAACGGTTGTGGAGGCCACAACCTCGGGTTCATGCACCTGCTCGGGAGGACCGTCGTCACCCCGGACGAGGAGGAAGGCTGCTCCGAGCGCCAGGCCTCCCAGCACAGAGACGGCCACGACGAGGCCTGGTCTGAACCTGCGACGCTCAAGGTCGGAAATGGAGGATTCCTCAAAGACCGAGCGCGGCCCGAGCGCCATGACCGATGGCTCCGTCGGGATCCTGACCGGCTCGTGGGAGACGACCCCGAGGTCCTCACGGGTGACGATCGGCTTTGGTCCGGGTGGGCCATCGCCGTGTCGCCTCCAGAACAGCGCTCCTAGGGCCCCGGCGAGGTCCGGGTCGATGCCATCAGGTCCGTATGCGGCCATTGCCGACCAGGAACGGGTCTCCTCGACGAGTGTGAAGTCACCCAGGCGTGCCCGATCGGCTGCCGCTGCGTAGACAGCTGCTTCGGGTCCTCCGGCGGTGCACACGACCAGCACCTCGTCGGGTACCCGGTCGAGAACCAGCACGCAGCGTGCGTAGATGTGGGCCAGGAGGTGGGCGATGACGGTTTCGGCTGTGAGGGTCCGGCCCGCTGCCTCGATCGTCTCAGCGTCGAGCAGGCGTCCGACCACGTTGTCGACGGTGCCGTCAGGCTCTGACCCCGACCTGTGGCGGGCGTCTGGCCCGACCGTTACCGAGCCGTCTGAAGCCACATGGAGTACGACGGGCATGTGTGCGGCACGCTCGCCCAGGGCGAGCAGATCGATGCGGCCGTCGCTGTCGACGGCTGCGTGGGCAAGGTTTGGTCCCAGATGGATGGAGAGAACGGTCGGCATGCTGCTTCAGGTCGGATTGGCAGTGTTGGTGTTGGTGGTGGTCGACAATAGGGCCTGACAGGGCCAGACGGCATGACGATGCACGCTGTGTCGGCCTGGGCAATTCCTTCCCGCGACCATTCCTCGTACATATGGCTCATCCCCATGGCATCCTTGTTGCCGATGGACCTGCGCCAACTCAACCACCTGCTCGCCGTGACCGACCACCACAGTTTCTCGGCTGCCGCCCGGGCACTTCACACCGTGCAGTCCAACGTCTCGACCCATGTGGCAAGACTGGAGAAGGAGCTGGGTGTCACCCTCATTGACAGGGCCACAATGCAGCCCACCCCCGAGGGCCTGACCGTCATCGAGCGGGCCCGCAGGATCGCAACCGAGATGCAGTCGATTACCGACGACATAACGTCAATGCACGATGAGGTGGCGGGCTCGGTGAGGATCGGCTGCATCGGCACCACTGCCCGCTGGATCGCCACCCCCCTGCTCCGCCGCATGAAGGAGACCGCGCCGGGCCTCCACCCGATCCTCGTGGACGCCACCACCGCATCATTGACACCACGGGTAGGCACCGGCGATCTGGATCTGGCGGTCGTCAACACCCCGGTAGTCGACGCCGGCCTTGTCACCGAACCCCTCTTCGATGAGGAGCGCATCGTCGTTGCACCCAACAACCACCCGCTTGCCGAACACGACACGGTCAGCATCACCGACCTGGCGGACCACGAGATAATGCTCACGCCGGTGGGTACCACCTTCCGCGATGCCGTCGACGAGGAACTGGCCCGATCCGGCCTCAGCCTGCGTGCAGCGGCCGAGATCGACGGCCTCCGACTGCTCACCTCGCTCGCCTATCAGGGGTATGCACCTGCCCTGCTGCCTGCCAGCGCCGCGTCCGGATACTCAGACGAGATCTGGACGATAATCAGGGTCGACGGGCTGGCCCGGCGATCAGTGGGCCTGACCCGCAGCACCCGGACCACTCCGTCCACGCCGGCGAGGGCAGCCCGCGAGGTGCTCCTCGAGGTCATTCGCGAGATCGGACCCCATCAGCCCGGCATCCATGTAACTCTGGGGGCAACATGACGACCACCAACCCCGAGCCGGGAACAGAGGCCCTGCGATGACCGGCGGCACAGACCGGGTCGCTCTGCGCTCGCTCACCGGCGGCACTGTCTCGTTCGGGGTCGATGAGATCCACGGCCGGCGCGTCGTGCTCGCGGAGATCTCCGGCAAGGACCGTGGCTCCCTGCGCCCTGCCGACGGCGAGAACCTCGCTGTCGCAGCCCGCACGGCCCGTGACAAGCGCCTGCCGCTGGTCTGCTTCGTGGCCTCCAGCGGGGCCGCTGTCGATGAGGGTGTCGGAGCGGTCCACGGCTGGGGCACCGCCGCCAGGGAGTTTGTGGCCTGTTCAGGTGTAGTTCCGATCATCTTCTGTGTCACCGGACCGACTGTCTCCGGGCCGGCCCTGCTACTCGGCCTTGCCGACATTGTCGTAATGGTCGATGACTCGTTTGCCTTTGTCAGCGGACCCCGGATGGTCAGCCAGTTCACCGGAGAGGAATTCTCCAACGAGGGTCTCGGTGGATCGACAATGCATGCACGCACGACTGGTGTGGCCCACTTCACCTGCGCCGACCGAGAGGGCACCGTCGACCTGATTGGCGAACTGCTCTCGTACCTGCCGGACCACACTGACGCCGTTCCGCCGTGCTGGCGGAGCGGGGACCCTGTCGACCGCCCCACACCGGAGGCCGGCGACCTCATTCCGACCACTGCAACCGGCAGTTACGACGTGCGCGACGTGTTGTCGTGTGTCGTCGACGACGGCCACCTGCTCGAACCACGAGAGGGATGGGCGACGAACCTGGTCACGGCCCTTGCCACGATTGCAGGCAACCCGGTCGGGCTCGTAGCCAACCAACCCCAGTCCATGGCGGGAACTCTCGACATCCCGGCCTCCCAGAAGGGCGCCCGCTTCGTCTCCTTCTGTGACGCCTTCAACCTTCCCCTGGTGACCTTCGTGGACACGTCGGGTTTCTACCCGGGCAAGGACCTTGAGTGGAGGGGCATGATCCGTTACGGAGCCCAGCTGGCCTTCGCCTACGCCAGGGCCACGGTTCCCAGGGTCTGCGTGACCCTCCGAAAGGCCTACGGCGGCGCCTACATAGTCATGGACTCCCGCTACATGGGCAACGACCTGATGCTGGCCTGGCCGACGGCTGAGATTGCTGTGATGGGGGCCAAGGGCGCTGTGGAGATACTCCACCGCGACGCCGACCCCGCAGAGCGGGCCGACCTGGAGTCCTCGTACGAGGATCGCCTCCTGAACCCCTATGTGGCTGCCGAGCGTGGATCGGTCGACAGGGTCATAGACCCGGCCGACACAAGGTCGGAGTTGGCCGCGGCGCTCGACGTGCTGATCGGCAAAAGAGAGAGATTTCCGCGTCGCCGCCACGACAACAGCCCACTCTGAGGGCCGGATTCCACCAATTCCCCGACGAAGCGCGAACAATCGGCAATCTTCGCTCCAGCCCGGCTGCACAGCCGTCCCCCACCGCAGGTACATTCAAGGGGTCAGGGGGCGTGGTGCCCCGAACCTCAAGAAGGGTCGACGTGGGCGAGAGCATCACCATCACCGACAACCGCACCGGCGAGACGATCGAGATCCCCATTGACAGGGGCGGCATCGACGCCAGGGCATGGGGCTCGCTGTTGCCCGGGATCTGGTTCGACGACCCGTCCTTCACCGCCACCTCCGGTGCTGACAGCGCAATCACCTACCTGGACGGCGCCAAGGGACTTCTCCGCTACCGCGGCTACCCCATCGAGCAGCTGGCAGGCTCAACGAGTTTCCTCGAGGTGGCCCACCTGATCGTGTTCGGAGAACTGCCGAACAGGGTCCAGTTGACGGCATGGTCCGACGAGATCGCCTCCGAGGCACCGATTCACGAGAACTTCCACAAGCGGATCCTCGAGGGATTCCGCGACGACGCCCACGCCATGGGTGTACTCGTCTCAGGCATCGCAGCCATGTCGACCTTCTGGCCCGACGGCAAGGATGTCGAGGACCCGGTCTGTCGCCGCACCCAGATAATCCGCCTCATCGCCAAGATGCCCACGCTGGCGGCAAGCGCCTACCGCCGAAGCGTCGGCACCCCCTACGTGCAACCCGACCCGGACCTCGACTACACGGGCAACTTCCTCTCAATGATGTTCTGCCAGCGAGACCGCCCCTACGAGGTCGACCCCGTCCTGAGAGACGCCCTCGACCTGCTCTTCGTGCTACACGCCGACCACGAACAGAACTGCTCCACGACCGCAGCCAGGGTTGTCGGCAGCGCCCATGCCGACCCGTACCTCACGGTGGCGTCAGCCGCTGCCGCCCTTTCCGGTCCACGCCACGGCGGCGCCAACGAGGCCGTCGTCCGCATGCTCGAGAACATCGGCTCCTACGACAACGTCGACGACTTCATCGCCGGCGTCAAGGCCGGCGACCAGAAGCTGATGGGCTTCGGCCACCGCGTCTACAAGAACTACGACCCGCGGGCACGCATAGTCAAGGACACCGCCCACCGGGTGTTCGAGGTGACCGGCCGCAACCCGCTCCTCGACATGGCCCTCAAGCTCGAAGAGGTCGCCCTGGCCGACGAGTACTTCATCAGCCGGAACCTCTACCCGAATGTCGACTTCTACTCCGGTCTCATCTACCAGTCGATGGGATTCCCGGTCGAGATGTTCACGGTACTGTTCGCAATCGGACGGACACCGGGCTGGCTGGCCCACTGGGACGAACTCCTTGTCAACGAATCCCGGATCGCCCGCCCACGCCAGACCTACAGTGGCAGGCCGGAACGCACGGTCCCCCACATCGACCAACGCTGACCACCTGCCGTCAGCGGCTGCGTTTCAGGTCTGAGTACGGAAGGTCCCTGTCGACGCTCGGTTCACGGGGAAGGCCGAGCACCCGCTCACCCACGATGTTGCGCTGGACCTCGTCTGTGCCTCCCCGAATGGACATCGACGGGGCCGTCATGAAACCGAGGTGGCCCGGGGACCCCACCAGCATTCCGGCAGCCCCCGCGAGGTTCTTACCAAGGTAGGCACGGGCCTTGAATGCACCGACGCTTCGCAACTTGGATCCCGAGCCCTCAGGCCCCGGAGCGCCACCCCTGGCCAGGTGGGATGCGCGCATGGTGGTGAGCTGGTTCACCCGGTGGAGCACATAGGCCCGCATGGCCTCCTGTCGGGCGACGGGATCAACAAGATGGCCTGAACCCCGCCAGGCTTCGAGCCAGGACGGCAGGCCCACGTCGGAGTCATCGCCACCGCCGAACGCACGGCCACCGATGGTCGCCCGCTCGTGGGCCAGGGTCTCAACCGTGATACCCCACCCGTCGCCCAGTTCGCCTAGGCGGTTCTCATCGGAGACCCGCACGTCGCTGACGAACACCTCCGTGAAGTGCTGGTCTCCGTTCATCTGCTCGAGCGGCCGTACCTCGATTCCGGAAGACGACATGTCGACGGCGAACATTGTGAGACCCCGGTGCTTCGGCAGGGCTGTGTCGGTTCGGGCAACACACATCCCCCAGGTGGAGTAGGTGCCGCGCGAGGTCCACACCTTGGACCCGTTGAGCACCCACTCGTCGCCATCTCGCTCAGCCCTCATCCCGGCATTGGCCAGGTCGGAACCGGCGTCCGGCTCGGAGAACATCTGGCACCAGACCTCGGAACCGTCGGCGATCGGCCGCAACCACCGGTGCTGTTGAGCGGTGGTACCCCTTGCCAGCAGAACCGGGCCTACAAGGTTGAGACCCACCCCGTACGGGTAGAGGTCAGCCGTCTGGTACCTGCCCAGGGCCTCGGTGATCAGGGCAGCCTCAGCCGGGCTGGCATCGCGGCCACCGTGCTCCGACGGCCACTCAGGCACCATCCAGCCACCGGCCACCAGGGTCTCAAGGTAGATCCGTCCGGCCTCGAGGTCGTCACTACCGGCTCCGAGAACGGTCGAATGCGTGTCAGCATCAGGCTCTGGCAGCAGGACGGAGAGTTCCTCATTGATCTGCTCGGCGCTGAGGGGCATGGCGCAAGTCTGCCAAACAGTTCACCGGGTCGTACAAGGCGGTCCCGGCTCGGCCATGATTACGCCATGCATGAGATCCTCGAAGCCGCAACCGGGCTGGCTGCCGACGCAGTCGCCCTCCGCAGGGACATCCACCGCCACCCCGAACTGGGCCTGCACAACCCCGACACCCAGCAGCGGATAGTCGCGGCCCTCGCCGGCCTCCCGCTGGATGTCACAAAGGGGTCTGGGATCACGTCGGTCGTGGCCGACCTTGTCGGCGCCTCGGACGGACCGACCGTGCTGCTCCGCGCCGACACCGACGCCCTTCCCATGACAGAGGACTCCGATGAGGACTTCTGTTCGACAGAGCCTGGCCGGGCACATGCATGCGGCCACGACGCCCACGTGGCGATGCTGGTCGGTGCGGCCAGGTTGCTGTGTGACCGACAGGGCGACATCGCAGGACGCGTCAGGTTCATGTTCCAGCCGGGAGAAGAGGGTTCTGGAGGTGCCGCCGTGATGATCGACGAGGGCGTACTCGACGGTGTTGACCGGGCGTTTGCCATCCACATCAACCCCAACCTTCCGGTAGGGACCGCGGCGTGTCGGCCAGGCCCTCTCCTGGCCTCGGCCGACACGTTCCACGTGACCGTGACCGGCAGGGGCGGCCACGCCTCGACCCCCCACTTCTGTGCCGACCCGGTTCCGCCCATGGCCGAGATGGTCACCGCAGCACAGACCGTCGTGACCCGCCAGGTCGACGCCTTCAAGCCATCGGTGGTGACCATCACCCACGTGGATGCCGGCACAACCACCAACGTGATTCCTGAGACAGCCTTCTTTGAGGGAACCATCCGAGCCGTGTCAGAGGAGACGCGGAGCCTCGTGGCCACAGCGTTGGAGACCGCCTGCAGGCACATCGCCGCGGCCCACGACTGCAGCGTCGACTTCCACCTTGAAGCGGGTTACCCGGTGACGCTCAACGACGCCGACGAGGCCGCCCGCTTTGCCGACATCTGCGAGGCCACCCTCGGGACCGGATCATTCCTCCACCTTCCTGCACCGTTCATGGGGGCAGAGGACTTTTCCTACGTGCTCAATAGCGTGCCCGGTGCCATGGCCTTCCTCGGCGTCTGTCCAGACGACATCAGCGACTCACAGACGGCACCACCGTGCCACTCGAACCGGATGCGCCTGAACGAAGCCGGTCTCATCCACGGCATCGCCCTGCATTCGGCAATGGCGCTGGGCGACTAGCCGACATGCCACCTACCGACCCGGCAGACATTGACTTCACGGCCCTGATGGCCCTCGAGTCACACGGGCCCGATGTCTACGTGGGAATCAGCCCCGACTACCCGTGGGGTCGCGTCTACGGCGGCCAGGTGGTGGCTCAGGGCCTGCGTGCCGCAGCGGCCACCGTCGATGACGACCGCCACGTCCACTCACTCCACGCCTACTTCATCAGGGGTGGCACGAGCAGCGAGCCGATCCGCTACGAGGTGGACCGAATCCGAAACGGAAGGTCGTTCACGACGCGCAGGGTCGTCGCCCGCCAGTCCGAGGGCGCCATCTTGAACCTGTCCTGTTCATTCCAGGTGGTTGAGGATCAGGCAAATGTCCAGGAGTCGACGGCTCCGGACCACATGGGAACTGCCGAGGACGGGGAAAGCGAAGGCTGGGGCCTGATGGGGTACCGCCGGGTTATCCAGGAAACCGGACACTCTGCCAGCTGGCTCCGGATCCTCACCGATCTGGGCGATGACAGGATTCTGCATGACTGTGCACTGGCCTTCCTGTCGGATGACCTCCCCAGCAACGCATCGGTGAGCTCGCATCCCCGGGTGGTCGACATGGGTATGGACCGTGAGGAGCGCCACCAGAGCTTCATGGGAGCCAGCCTCGACCATGCCATCTGGTTCCACCGGCACGCACCTGCCGACCAGTGGCAGCTCCACGACTTCAGGTCCCACGGGTTGACCGGTGGCCGGGGCCTCTCCAGCGGCGAGGTCTTCTCAGAGGACGGCATCCACGTGGCGAGCGTGGCTCAGGAGTTCCTGTTCCGGGAACTGACCCGCTGAGCCCGCAGTTCAGGGGACTGGAGAGCATGGATACCTGTCGGGCGACGGTTCTGGTCCACTCTCCCGGCTGGGGCCGCCATATGGCGGAACTGGAAGAACGCTTCTCCGACGTCAGGTTCGTCCGTGTCGACCCCGACGAGCCGGTCCCGGCCGACCTTCGCGGCGAGGTCCTGTTCGCCCAGACCTTCAGACCAAGCAACGTCGCCGACGTACTCGACCACGGAGTGCGCTGGGTCCACAGCATCGGCCACGGCGTCGACCACCTGCCGCTCGACCTGATGGGCGACATGCTGGTCTCGTGTTCACGTGGGGCCTCAGCTGCGCCGATAGCGGAATGGGTCGTGGCGATGATCCTGACAGCCGTCAAGGACCTTCCCGACAGTTGGGCCGACGAGCCTCCGGAGCGCTGGAGCTGGGCGAGCCTGGGTTCGGTAGAGGGCCAGACCGTCGCCCTGATCGGCTTCGGGTCGATCAATCGGGCAGTCGCTGACCGACTCCGCCCCTTCGGAGCCCACCTGACTGCGGTGCGGCGGTCGGGTTCCGGCACCGACTACAGCGATGTTCACCTGACCTCGAGAGCGGCTGAGGCGGTCAGGGATGCCGATCATGTGGTTGTGGCGGTTCCAGTCACCGGCGAGACCCACCATTTCGTCGACGCAGCCCTCCTGTCGGAGATGAAGCCGGGGGCGCACCTCATCAACGTCGCCAGGGGATCGGTCGTTGACCAGGATGCCCTGCGCACGGCACTCGACTCTGGTCACGTTGGTTTGGCTTCTCTGGACGTGTCCGACCCGGAGCCACTGCCCGCCGGCCACTGGCTGTACAGGCATCCCGGGGTGAGGCTCAGCCCCCATATCTCATGGTCCAGCCCCGATGCGATACAACAACTCTTCGACATGTTCGCCGACAACCTGGAGCGGTGGCTGCAGGGCGATGCCCCTGAGGGCCTCGTGGACCTGGAAGCCGGCTACTGACCAGTGGAGATGCAACCAATGGAGACGACCAGGTGACCAGCC
>CEPS01057281.1_pt1 | contig 54446 bp, 69 predicted proteins | sample 530401 | NCBI WGS metagenome assembly CEPS01 (sample SAMEA2620035, study PRJEB7988) | marine metagenome | biome: marine biome (ENVO:00000447); feature: mesopelagic zone (ENVO:00000213) & marine oxygen minimum zone (ENVO:01000065); material: "saline water (ENVO:00002010), including plankton... | reverse complement strand
TTATGTTCTGATTCAAACCAAAAATTTGATAATTAATGAGATAAGAGCTGATAACATTATTAGATTGAAACCTGCAAGGATTAAGATAAGCTTATATTCTTCAAAAAATGATTTTTTATCTGTTACTGGTTCTGTTTTTATTTGTTCAGTTTGTAATGCAAAAGTACTAGCTCCGGTTATTTTATTTTGATTGTTTTTTGTGCTTACTTTTGCACTTAGCTCTGAATGGCAGTTTACATTTATTTCTTTTGTTATTGCTTCGTTATCATTTCCGTTATTGTATGCTGCTGAAATTATTATGGGGAATGTTCCAGACTTGTCTTTTGGAATCTGCAAAGAATATGTTTTTTCAAATGTTTTTCCTATATTGAGTATAATATTCTCTTTAGTATTTATTTTCAATTCTTCATTTAAAATAGTTAATTCTATGTTTTCTTTTTCTTTTCCTATGTTTGCTAATTTTATTTTTAATTGGGCTTGTGAATTGCATAATATGTTATTATCTGAGGTTATTTCATCAAAAATTAGATTGTGTTTTTCTTTTTTGATTTCTACTTCAAAATTTGTTGAGATGGAATAAGGAACATTAAACTCATTTTCCCCTTCGATTTCAAGAGTGAGATCATAGTCATCTTCCTCTGCAGCCAAAGGAATGTTAAATTCTAAAGAAACATCTTTGTTTTTTCCTGAGTTTATTTTAAATTCATCTGCTTCATCTTCCAAATCCAATCCAATATCTATATCTTCTAATGTTCCTTCAACAGTTATTTCTTCTATATCGATGTTATCATCTAAATTTTCTATGTCGATTTTCAGTTTTATTTTTGAACCAGGAACTGCATCTATCTTCCCCCCATCTTCATCAGCGCTGTTTTCTTTTTTTCCGTCGACATATACTTTTATGTCTTTTACATTGAGCAGCTCACAAAGTTTTGAGTATTTGATAAAATCGGGCTTATCGGCCATGTTTTTTACAGTCCAGTCCGAATTAAATTCTGTTATTCCAAAATTAACTGCTATGATATCATTTTCTTTCTCTATCTTATAATCTCCGATTCCCATTCCCCACCCTGGAGCTATCTCTGGGGGATCATCAAAACTATTATCATTGCCTGATATCCAGAAATTCCAGCCTGAAAATTTATTATCTCCAAGGCTTTTGCCTTCAAGTCCATTTACTGACTTTAAGAATGGGGTGTTAGTAATGACTCCATCAAAATCAATATCTATTTCATCGTTTTGATTATCAAATTCTTTTAATAAATCATAAGCAGAATCCCCACTTTCCATTAGAACGCATCCTTCATGGACATCTCCTCCTATATCTACAACTACTCCTGTGTTTAGTGCAAATGCACTTGGTATTAGCACTAAAATTAAAAAAACTAAGATTTTTTTATTCATTTTTTATTTCTCCATAGTTTTCTAATTTTATTAATCAAAAGTAAACTTTTAATTTTCTCCATATTCCAATAAGATTATGTCTTTATCTTTTGGATAATACTTGTCTATTGAAATTAATGATAATTTTTCATTTGCAAAAAATTTCCACCAATAGCTGTTTTTAGCGCAGACATCGTCAATGCATTTTACCATCTCGTTTGAACCTGTTTTTATTGTTTCTATGATGTGGTTTTTGCTGATTATATCTAAAGCAGTCCGGCCATCTATTTTATGTTCCTCGCTTGAAGTACTGCCTATTGTGCGTATTATTACTGTTATTTTTCCTTGATTAAGGCTCTGTTTTTCCAAGCTTCTTAATCCAGTTAAAACTGCCAGTAATACCAAACTTATTAAGAGTATTAGCACAAATATCTTTTTCATTAAATCCTCCTTTTTTTTCAATGAATTTTTTTGCAGATGGAAGGGCAAAAGCAAATAGTAGATTAGATGCAAAATGGATTGCCATAAAAGGAAGTGCCAGGGCAAATGCAATGAAGACAGATGCGCCTGTCATAAATGGAGTAAAGGAATTCATCAATATCTCAAAGATTAATGTTCCAATTAATGCGATTGTGATGACTTCAAGATAAGAGGCTTTTTTTCTTAAGAATCCTCCAAGAAATCCTGCTATTCCAAAACTTAAAGCCTGCATGATAGTCCAAGGGCCCTGGCCTCCGAACATGAAAAAGTTTGAGATGTACAGGCTTGATGCTCCAACTAAAAAACCTTTTTTCCTGCCGAAAAGCCAGCCTGCAAGTATTGCAAAAAAAGTTAACGGCTCAGCTGAAGGGACTGCTTGCATTGGAACTCTTAGCAAGGCTGCTCCTACAATAAATCCCGATAATAAAAGGTATTCTTTTAGCCTTAGGGATTGTAATTGCTTTTGTATTGCATGCAGGGCTAATCTTTGCTCTGTTTTGATTATTGGTTCTTGTTTTTTCTTTTTTTTCTTAAGCAAAAGTTTTAATTCCATTTTTAGTTTTTGTTTTTAATGATAATTTGTAATTTAATATTCTTATAACCAGTTGAAAATAATTCTGACTAAATTTACATTAAGGATTTCCTAAAAAATTATGCTGTTGTTCTCTTTAATGCTATTATTGGCTGGTAAATTGACATTATAGACATTACCCTGTATTTTTCCCAGTCTTTTGAATTGACATTTGCGCCTACAGGAGGAACAAATCCTACATTGGTAAGAGATTCGCCTACAGTAAAATATTTTTCATGCTTTGCTGCTGAATCCATGATTTCTGTACTTACCATTTCCCTGGTTGTTTCTGCCTTGCCCTTGATTATCTCGCTTATAAAATCAGAAAACTCATCATACATTCCTTTGGCCTTAAAAGTGCCCAAATGGCTGAATAATTTATTGTAGTCAGTATATTTAGCACTTTGACTTGAGCCATAACTCTTGGAAATGGTTCCATAGCCTCCGTTTACTATTGTCTCTTTTTTTTCTTTTACTTTTAAACTAGTATCTTCACTAACTTCCTCTAAATCCTTCTTTTCTTTTGATTTCTTATCATCAGTTTTAGCTTCTTTTATATTGGCTGCCAGAAATGCTGAAATAGAAAATTTAGGGCTGCTTTTAACTATAGTTGAAGATGCTTTTATCTTTTTTGTTCTTAGATTTTTTTTTGTTTTATTTTTATTGCTATCAAGAAAATTTTTAGTTATCAATTCCATCAATGTATCTTTAATATTGTCCAAAATAGCCACCCCTAGTTTTGTTGGATATAATATCCAATAGAATACCTAGCTATTATAAATACTTTTCTATGCTTAAGGATATAATTCCACTATCTAGAATTTCTGCATAATCTCTTTTAAGCCGTTATTTAGCTCAACTGCAATTGCTAAGGCACCATGCTCAGCTAATTTGTAAGAGTCTGCATAAGCCACTACCACAATATCATTTTTATTTAAATCAAATTTATTTTCAATATCCTTAAAATCCTGTTCCTCGTCAAAGTCAGAAACCTTGAGTTTTCCATCATAATTAAGGATTAATGCACCATCTGCACCGTTTTTTACTGCAACATCCCTCAACACAATGTGGGATTTGCTTATTATTTTAGGATTTCTTATATCTGCAGCTATCTTTTTTTTATCAGGAAAAACACCAGCTAAATCAATTTCTTTTATATCAATTTTGCTTCTTATTTTTTTGACAATATTATTGCCTTTTTGACTTAAGTAATGCCCTTTTTTATTGGATTCAAGAAAATTATTTTTCTTTAATATGTCCAATATGCTTCTTATTGTGCCTTCTCCAAGATTTAGTGTTTCTGAAAGCTCTGAGCGGCTTACTGGCTTTTCTATTCTCAATAAGCATCTTAACACATCAATTTTTGTGAAGTTTGCTAAATTTCCAACCATATCAAGGATTAAATCAAAAGTATATTTAAGTTTTATTATTAGGACTTTAGAAAGTAAAAACAACAAAATATAAAAACCATCTCTTTCTTAATGAAATTAATGAAGCCAGAAGTATTTAGACAAATAAAAGAGCAGTATGATAATTTCTACAGGGGGTTATTGAGAAATGGCAAATTGCCTTTTGGGTCAACAGGAGATGGCTTTTGGGGAAGTGTAGTTGCAGATGAAGTCTATGAAGCATTTAAGAAGATAAATCTGCACAAGCACAAGACTTTCGTTGATTTAGGCAGCGGAGATGGCAAAGCAGTTTTGATTGCATCATTATTCTGCAAAAGGGCAGTAGGCATTGAAATGGACAATGAACTGTTTAACAAATCTCAGGAGATGCAGGAAAAGCTAAATATTTCAAATGCCTTGTTCTATAATAATGATTTTAATGAGCACTCAGTTACTGGCTATGATGTTGTCTTTCTTTATCCTGATGAGCCAATGCACAGAGGAATGGAAAAAAAGCTGCTTAGTGAGCTTACTGGAAAATTAGTGCATTACGGGCATCATTTCCATCCTGATCATCTTTCTAAAGAAGATAGTTTTAATGTGAATGGGACAATGGTTAGTGTCTATACTAGATAAAAACCACCATCCCAATATCTTTCAAAACCTTATCCATTACCTTAACTTCATTCTTGCTTATTATTTCAATTGTTTTTTTATTATTCAATAACTCAAATAATTCATTTTTGCTTGTGGATATTACGTTTTTGTATTCTAAAATATCATCATTTATTTTATAGTCCTGAAACATGAAGATTCCATCATTCTCTGTATATAATACCGGGCATTTTAGCATTTTTTCGAATTTGTTTGCCAGTTCATTAGAACGTTTTTTTATGCATTCTAAATTAGATTTAGCAATTTTTATTGAATCTTTGCAGCTGAAATTATGCGGAAAATGGCTTAATAATGTTATATCAAAGTATCTTACTGCGTAATTTGCATAGAAAGGAAATTTAAATCCTTCTGAATCTTTTAAAGCAGGCAAAATATAATCGTTCTGTATTTTTTGCTGTTTTTCTTTGTTTTTTATGAAAAAATCAATGCAGCAGTTGGGGTAATTAAGAATCTCTCCTACTGTTTTGTCATCATTGTTATGCTCTGCTATTTTCAATAATCTTGCTGTGTTTTGGTTTTTTGAGATGTAGATATGATAAAGGCCTGAATGTGGATGATTTAAGTCCACTTTTTTTACTAAGTTTGAAAATCCTCCTTTCTCATTGTCTGTTATTTTTATTACTTTGAAATCTGATACTTGCAGATGTAAACGCTTACTATTGCAAAATTCCTTTATTTTTTTTAATTCTATTTCGTTTGCATCCAGCCTTACTGCTTTTTTGAGGTCATTTAACAGATAAAGAATTTCCAGGGATCTTGTGTAATTGCTGAATATTTCCAGTAATTTGTTGAGCATAGAACAGAATAAAAAAGATTTAAATAAAATAGTTTCTGTTTTACACTTTATCATTTAAAAATAGTCATAAATGTTTATAAAATAATTAAGATAGGTATAATTAAATGAAGTTTGATATGCCAAAAAAAGAGCATCCTAATCTGGAGAAGTATGATAGGAGTGATGTAGATACATCCTACAGGTTTGCCAATACCATATATAAGGAAATGGGGAGCCTGATAAAGGCAGTTGTGATATTTGGATCGAGCGCAAGGAAAAAAACAACAGCAAAGAGCGATATAGACATTATGGTTGTTATTGATGACCTGTCAATAAGCATGAATTCTGAGGTTGTTGAAGCGTACAGGGTTATTGTCAACAAGGCTGTTGTAAAAGTTTCCACAAGGCTGCACGTAACAACATTAAGATTTACTACATTCTGGGATTACATGAGGAATGGCGACCCAATCGGGATTAATATTCTAAGGGATGGGGTTGCTTTGATAGATTCAGGGTTTTTTGAGCCTTTGCAGGCCTTATTGAAAAAAGGAAAAGTAAGGCCAACATCTGAAAGCATCTGGACTTATTTTATCAGGGCTCCTAATACACTGCATAACAGCAAATGGCATATTATGCAGGCTACACTGGATTTGTACTGGGCTGTGATAGATTCTGCGCATGCCACTTTGATGAAGCATGGGGAAATTCCTCCAACACCTGAACATGTTGCTAACTTACTGGAGGATAAGCTTGTAAAGAAAAAGCTGCTTGAGCACAAATATGTGACTATAATGAGGAATTTCTATAATATAATGAAGATGATTACTCATAGAGAAATTAAGGAAATAAAAGGCAAGGAGTATGATGAATATTATAGATCGGCTGAGTCTTTTGTCAAAAGGATGAGGGAATTTATTGAAGGGTAGGGTTTTGTTCTTAAAGGGATTTTATGGAATCTTAGGGGCTTTTAGCTCGAATCCTAGCCTATATCCTGGAGGTAATCCTTCATTTAGATTCTTTTTCCAAAATTGATTATAAGATGTGTTTAGCATTAAAAGTCCAGGAAGCAGTTTTCCGCTGTTATATTCTGTTGCTGCTCCGCCTGATAAGGTAAAATAGCTAAAATCTTTATTTGCATTATAGCCAAATCTTGTCACTAGATTATTGGTGTCTCCGCCGCTTAAGATAGTTGTTACAAATTCTTTTTTTCCTCTTTTTATTATTGCATCAACTAATTGCTTGGATTCTTGTAGGAATCTTTCATCATCTAATGTAGGGGAGCCTTTCATATATATTGTCTTTGACTTAGTGATTTTATTGATAAAACGCTCTACTGTTTTAGGTCCCTTACCATAAATATTTATTCTGTCTTTATCCGGATGTTCATGAATCTGCTTGGGTGTCATATAATCAACATTTCCATCTAATTCGACTTTAAAGTCCTTTGGCATGACAAAACTTTTTGGATAATTCCTAATTAATCCAGCAACCTGATTTACAATCTTAGTCGGCACATTTTTTTTGATAAAATCTCTTGGATTTTTTCCAAGATCAATTTTTTTATTATTTATTTTAGTGTAACCCATAACGCTGACAATTCCAAGAGCTCCTGCTGCTAATATATTATCAACTAATTTATTTTCTAGTGAATATTCCAAATAATCCATATATCCTGAAATTTTAACTCCGCCAAATAAAATAGAATAAGGATGATGGATATCTTTAATTGATTCTTTGTTGGATAAGATTTCTTTTATAGTCAATCTGCCTGCAATATGAAGGTGATTGGGAAATCCAACTATAGAGCCCTGCCATCTATGGCTGGTAGAAAAAGCATCATTCACAAAATAATCAGCATATTTCCCTAATGTTTCCAGATATGAATCTGGAAGAGTTGCAAATTCATGCGGATCTTGAATTTCAATTATTTCATCAGACAATTTCCTGATGTTGTCGAGCAGGAATATATCACCATTTTTCATATTCTTGATTGTATCTTCTGTTCCAGTACCATAAAAGTGGCCCCTTTTAAAGATAATATTTCTTTTAAGTATTTTTTTCAATTCTCTTTTATGCGGCTCTAAACTTATGCAATCGGGTTTTCCTGGAGTCCCTTGATGAGAAATAACAATAACTTTTGCCCCATAATCTTCTGAAAGTTCTTTAATTGTTTCAGCAGATGCTGCAATTCTATCTAAACCAGTGAGTTCATATTTACCATCTTTTTTTTCAGGGGGGCTATTTAAATCTGAGCGGACTATTACTGTTTTGCCGCCAAAAACTCTTTTTCCATATTCTATCCTGTATTGCTTTTTATAGTCTGCATTATTTATATTCCTAAAATCTGGCTCAGATAAGAAAATTTCTCTCCAGATAATATCGTCAATCGTAAGGTGATTCAGGCCAAGATTTATGTTTTCAAATGTTTCAGTTTCTATTACCATCTTTAACAAGAATAGTAACAAAATCTAACTTTTAAACCTTTCCATTTTGTGCCACTTTATAGTAGAAATAAAATTTTTAATTAGTACGATTAAGAGAAAAGTTTAAATATACATCTTGATAACACATATGATAAAAGTTTCATAAAATTTACTATTAAGATGCCTAAAACAATATATCCACCACCAGATATCAGTTCTTTAATTACAGATAACTTTTCAGAAATTAGTGATCTAAATAAAGAAATAGGAAAAGAAGATCAGATACTAAAACTTCTTAATCAAGCTAAGCAGGAAATGAAAGATACTTATCAAAAAATGTTATATCCTGAAGGTGCGATAAAGTGGTATAATTTAAAGATAGATGCATTGCATGGGACTTATTTAGATTATCATCCTGGAAACGAGATTGGTAGAAGTTCACAAATGCCCTATCAGGGGGCAAAAGTAGAACTTATTTTAAAACTTAGCCTGGAACGATTAAGGTCTCTTGAAAGTGAAAACGCTGCAAAAGATGCAGCAGAAGACGATTCGCATTTAAAGGCATCTAATGGTCAAGTTAGAAACTAAATTTCCTATTCTTATGTTTTTGCAAACATTTAAATAAAAATATAATACAATGGTTTCTGATGAAAAAGACTATTATAATATCGCTTGGAGGCTCTTTAATAGTGCCGGAAGACGTAGATTCTAAGTTCCTAAGGAATTTTAAAAAAATAATTGAAAAATACATTAAAAAAGGATATAAGTTTGTGATTTTCTGCGGCGGTGGAAAGACTGCAAGGAATTACCAGAAAGCTGTTTCTGAAATTGTTAAATCTGATAATGTTTCTCTGGATTGGATAGGGATAAAAGCAACAGAAATCAATGCATTGCTGATAAAGACAATTTTTTCAAAAAATTCTGAAGATGAGATTATCAAAAATCCCTTAAAGAAAATAAAATTTAGAAATAAAATTTTAATTGCTGCTGGATGGAAGCCAGGATGTTCAACTGATTATGATGCGGTTTTGCTGGCAAAGAACCTTAAAATAAAAACAATAGTTAATATGAGCAATATAGATTATGTTTATAACAAAGATCCTAGAAAATATAAGGATGCAAAGAAAATAAAAAATATTGAATGGAAAAAATACAGGAAAATCTCAGGGAATAAATGGAAAGCGGGATTAAACCTGCCTTTTGATCCTGTTGCTTCAAAAGAGGCTGAAAAATCAAAAGTAAATGTTTTTATTATCGGGAAAAATTTAAGGAATTTTGAGAAGTTATTGAATGGAAGGGATTTTAAGGGGACTGTAATAAAATGCAAACTATAAAAATATCTGATAGTTCCGGTATAAGGGGCTTAAAAAAAGAGTATAGGCTAAAAAGAGTAAAGATAATTAATAGGCTTAAGGAATTTGACAGATTCTATAGTGAATCTTGCTCCTGGTTTTTTGAAGACAGGAAGATGGAGTTAAGGGAAGTTGATAAAAGTGATGATGAGAGGATTTTTGAGGAGCTTTGTTTCTGCATCTTGACTGCCAATGCCAGCGCTGAGATGGGAATGAAGGCTATAGATGCGATAAGGCCTGTTTTAATTAATGGAAGTGCAGAAGAGATGACTGAAAAACTCAAAGGAATATACCGCTTTAATGTTTTAAGGCCTGCTTATATTGTCCATACAAGAGATTACCTAAATACATTTGGGTTTAGATTAAAGAAAAAGATAGAGTCTTTTGAGGATATGGAAAAATTAAGGGATTTTTTTGCATTTAATAAAGGGATAAAAGGATTGGGGTATAAGGAAGCATCTCATTTTCTGAGGAACATTGGATTAAAGGGCTATGCAATATTAGACAAGCATATACTGAATTCTTTGGTTGAATTCAAGGTCATTGATGAGATAAAAATGCCGATGACTAGGAAAGTTTACAGGGAAATAGAGCAGAAACTTAAATTATTCAGCAATGAAATAGGAATTCCTATGGATGAACTGGATTTGTTGCTTTGGAGCAGAAGGAATGGGAAGATTATGAAATAGGAAAAATACTACTTCTCTTCCAAATAATCAAGAATTTCTTTATGCTTTTCTTCTTCAATTAAATTATTTTTTTTCATGTATTCTAATAGCTCTTTTAAGGTTATTAGAGAATGTAATTTGACGTTTTCCTTTGCTAAATTCTCTGAGGCTCCCTGTCCGCGGTCAAGAACAATGACAGTATCATTTACTATGCCTCCTGAGTGTCTTATGCCGCTAATGAATTTTACTTTTGAATAGCCGTTGGTTGCCATATCGTCAATTAAAACAACTTTTTGGTCTTTTTTTAATACTCCTTCAACCATTTCCATCCTGCCGTAGCTTTTTGGCCGTTTTCTTACATAAATCATGGGAATTTTTGACTTTATTGAGATTGCTGCTGCCAATGGGATTCCAGCTGTCTCTGCTCCTGCTACAATATCTACTTGAAGTTTCTTTATCAGCTTGCACAGCTCTTCTGTTACAATTGCCATTGGTTCAGGATAAGAAGGCAATATTCTAAGATCTATATAGATGGGGCTTATTTTTCCTGATGCAAGCTCAAATTTTCCGAACTTTACAACGTTTGCATCTGCCAATGCTTTTGCTATTTTTTCATTCATTATAATCAACTTCTTTTGCTGCTATCTTATTAATTTTTCCATTTTCAAAGACAATGTTTCCATTAACTATTGTAGTTACAGGCCAACCTTTGAGATTCCAAGTATTATAAGGGGACCATTTGCATTTTGTGAATAATTCATCGTTTTTTACTTCTTTTTCCAAGTTTAAATCTATAATTGTCAAATCTGCATCATAGCCTTCTTTAATAAGGCCTTTATTTTTTATCTTGAAAATTTTTGCAGGGTTTTCACAGCATAATTGGGTTATTTTTTTTAATGTTATTTTGTTTTGCTGCATTGCATTTAATAATAAAGGAAGTAAAGTTTCACATCCCGGAACACCAAAGGGATAATTTATTTCCAGTTTTTCTTCTTTTAGGTGAGGAGCATGATCTGTTGCAATTGTGTCTATAGTTCCATCTGAAATTGCTTTCCATAAGGCATCCTGGTCTTCTTTTGTTTTTAATCCTGGCTTCATCTCTGCAAAGCTTTGCAGCTCATTCAGGTCTTTAGCTGTCAAAAACAAATGATGGGGGGTTACTTCTGCAAAGATTCTGTTGTTTTTTCCTTTTTTTATATAATCGAGCTCTTCTTTTGAGCTTATGTGGCATAAGTACAATTTATTGTTCGATTGTTTTGTCAATTCTATTGTTTTTTGCACATTCTCGTTTTCTGCATGGACAGCTACCATCTCGCTGTTTAAGAAGATATTTTTTATTGTATTTTCTTTTTCAAGCATAAGATTTCCGGTTGTGGAATCAAGGTAAACTTTTACTGAAGCGATATTTTTTGCTTTTTTTATCTCTGCTATATTGTCATCGGTAGATCCAAAGTGAAAGCCATAATTTACAAGGCTTTTTTTTGCAAGCCTTCTTTTTTCATCAAGCCTTTCAAGATTAGTTGTTGCTGGGATTGTGTTTGGCATGTCTAAGATTGTAGTAATGCCTCCGGCTGCTGCAGCCATGCTTCCTGTGAGAAAATCCTCTTTTTGGGTCAATCCAGGTTCTCTAAAATGAACATGTGAGTCAATTAAACCGGGGATTATTATTTTGTTTTTTGCATCAATAGTTTTATCTGATTTTATTTCATGATTTGTCAGTTTTGTTATCTTGTTTTCCTGAATAAAGATGTTTTTATTGGTTATAACTCCGTTTATGCAGATTTTTCCGTTTTTTATTAATAATGACATTTTGGATTGTTTTTTATTGTGATTAAGATAAACTTTGGGTTTATTAAGTTTTTGTGTAATTAAAAGGTTTTTTAGATTAGAAATAATAATTAACTCAAAAACCAAAAACCAAAAGAAAAAATAATTTGTTTACCTGTATGACTTTGCTTTCTTTGCTCTTGCCTGTCCGTGCCTGTTTGGCTTTGCCGGCTCTTTTCTTCTGACATCAGCAACTAATAGATTCCTGTCGTAATTTAAAAATACTTCTTTTAGCTTGGCATTTTTTGAATATTCCAGGAGGCATTTTGCAATAGCTAGCCTTGATGCATCAGCCTGGGAAGCCATTCCTCCGCCAAAAACATTTACCCTTATATCCACTTTATCTATAAGGTCTTGTGCTAAAATTAACGGCTCTTTTAATTTTAATCTTGAGATTTTTGGCTCGTAAAAATCCAGAAGCCTGTTGTTTACCTTTACTATGCCTGATCCAGGCTTGATTGTTGCACGAGCTATTGCCCTTTTTCTTTTTCCGGAAGCTGTTATTATTTTCATCTTATTTTCCACCTATATGTTTACAGATATCTTTCACTGTTATGTATTTCAGATTAGGAACTTTTTCAATATTTGCGTTTTTTAATGTTTCAGGTTTCTGGCTTTTCATTTCTTCAGGAATTCCAATGTGGCATTTTATGCTTTTGAATGCTTTTATTCCTTTATCCTTTTTGTAAGGCAGCATGCCCCTGATAGCTCTTTTGACAAACCTATCGGAGGTTTTTCTTACATGAGGACCTTTGCTGTGTATGCCTCTTTGCAAAAATTTCCTGTACCTTTCAAAAATGCTTTTTTTGTCTCCTGTTACAACGCAACTTTCGCAATTGACAATGTCTACTTTTTCCCCGAGCAGCGCTTTTTTTGCGGCATAAGTTCCTACTCTTCCCAATATAAGGTTGTTTGCGTCAATTATCATTTTATCCTATTATCCTGATTTTTTTCCCATCCGGCTTTTCTTTGCTTAATTCCAGTAATGGAACTATTTTTGCTCCGGATTTTTCTAATTTATCCAGAGCCTGCTCTGAAAATTGGTAAGCTGAAATTACAAGCTTATGGTTTAAAATTCCACTGCCTAAAACTTTTCCAGGCACAATTATGGTTTCATTTTCTTTTGTATGCCTGTTTATCCCGGATAAATTAACTATGCGCCTTTGCCTAGTAGGCTTTTCAAGGTCCAAAGCAATTCTTTTCCACAAGCTTACGGACTGATCATTGCTTCTTTTTTTCAATTCCATTATCAAGTCCTTAAGCATTGGATTTGTTGAGCCTGTTCGTTTCATTTTTCTAATGATATTATTTTTATGATTTATTTTAAATTTAGATATTGAATTATTTTGCTTTTTTGATCTCTTCATTTAATTCGTCATAAGTTTCATTGAAAATTGCTATAGCCTGGTTTAGGATTTCCTTACAAGATAACTGTCCCCAGGATTCCATATGAAAAATAAAATCATTGTCGTGCTTTACCTTTACTTCTCCATTAGATGCTTCTTCTGCAACGCCTGCAAGGTCATATTTGAACAAATTATCCTTAATGACTTCAAGCTTGCCGTTCTTTATCTCAAAAACATTTCCATGGGTTGCTTCCATGATTTCCTCGGGATTTTTTACATTCCCGATTTCTATTGATGGCTTATGCTTGTAATAAGCAATGCATGGGCTCCATTTTGAATGTACTTTGCCCTTTCCCAAAACAGCAGTGGCCTCTAATTCCAGGGACTGGCCTTTCAGCAGTTTTGCAATTGGCATTTTCGGGCAAACCGGCTTAACTGCCGGGTCTTTGCTGTGGAGTTCGGAAGCGTAAATAATCCCTGAGCCTTTTGAAGCTTTAAGAGTCAATTTAAGCTGGCATCTTGCGCACCCCTTGCCCTCGCATTTGCATTTCTCAGGCAGGTTGTATGATTTTAAGTCTGTTTTTAACGGTGTTAATCCTAATCTGTGGGCTATCATCTCGTCATATAGGGCTGAGCTGTTCTTCCTGAACTCAACGTCTTCAACAGCCATTGTAGGAACTTCTTCTACCATGATCCTTCTTAAAGTATTAACAAAAGCAGCAGTCGTATCCTTAATTACAAATGAAAGCTTTCCTTCATCCTTCTTATTTTCCAAAACCCTTACTTCCATTTTTCATACCTCCCAAAATTTTTGTACCATTAATTGAATATTAAACTCTTCTGCCTCTCCTACCGCCTTTTTTCCTGCATCCATCATGCGGCAGAGGAGTGACGTCTTCAATCACTCCTATCCTCATGCCCATCCTTGATAAAGCCCTTACAGCAGCTTGTGCGCCAGGACCAGGACTTGTCGGGTTATTATGGCCTCCTGCAGCCCTTATCTTGACATGAATTGAGTTTATTCCCTTATCAATAGCTCCTTCTGCGGCTCTTTTCGCAGCTGCCATTGCAGCAGTAGGACTGGATTCCATCCTGTCACTTTTGACTACCATGCCGCCGGATGCTTTGCTTATGGTTTCTGTTCCTGTGATATCAGTTATGTGGATTATAGTATTGTTATAGGATGCGTAAATATGCGCGATTCCCCATCTTTCCTGTCTTGATCTTTCTGGTCTTGGCATTTTAATTTAGTTTATTTTGATTCTTTTGTATCTTTTTTTCTTCAGCTTTTGGCTTTTCTTTTTTATCTGTGGCTTTTGGGCTTTCCTTTTTTTCCTTTACTTGTTTTTCTTTAGTATCTTCTTTTTTAGCTGGTTTTTTTTCTTCTGTTTTCTTTTCAGCTTTTGGCTTTTCTTTTTTCTCTGCTGGTTTTGGCTTTTTCTCTTCTTTTTTTACGTCTGTTTTTTCTTCTGTCTTTTTTTCAGCTGGTTTTGCCTTTTTTGGCTTTTCTATAACAACACGTTCCGGATGAGAAGCATTTACAAAAGCAGAGTTTTGGGCAAATTGAATTTCACTTTCTTTTCCAGAAGGCACAAGGAAAGACGGAGAGGTAATTGTCCTGTCTCCCAAAGAAATATGCTGGTGAACGATAAGCTGCCTTGCCTGGTTAAAGCTTTTTGCCATGCTTTTCCTGAACAGCACTGTTTGCAGCCTTCTTTCCAATATATCCTTTAAAGTCAAAGATAAGATATCTCCTATCTTTGAATCTTTTCCAATCAATCCAAGAGATGAAAGTTTTGTAAGCAATTGATTTCTTTCCTTTTCAACCTGCTTATTATTTGTAGCAGTAAGGTTTTTAGCCTGCTTGGTAAAATTCTTAAGGATTGTGTTCATCTTCCATAGCTCGTACTTTCTCCTAAGGCCATATGATTTTAACAGCTCCTGCTCTGCTAAGATCCTTTCCTTCTGCCATGGATGATTTGGCTTTGAAAATTTTTTCTTTTGTTTTTTTGGGCTTCCCATTATTCCACCAATATGATTAAATTAAGATTATGTTCTTCCTGACTTTGCTCCTTCTTTTTTCTTGACACCTAATGATCCCTTGCCTTTGTTTTTCCTGAAATTTGATTTTGTCCTTTGGCCGCGAACAGGCAGCTTCAGGCCGTGCCTTACTCCGCTATATGACCTTATCTCTTTCATTCTTTTGATGTCGTTTTCGATTGCAAAAATCAAGTCTCCTGTTACAGCATGATAATCCTTGCCGTCTTCGTAATTTTTTCTTCGGTTTAGCATCCAGGATGGAATGTCATGTTTTGAAAGGTTAGTTAGAACTTCATCCAGCTTTTTGACTTGCTCATCTGATAAGTAGCCTGCTTTGCTTGTTTTATCTATGCCTGCTAAATTGCAAACCATATTTGAAAACATGAAGCTTACTCCCTTGATTTTTGTCAGTGCAGTGTAGATCTGCTTCTTTCCATCAAGATCTGTATTTGAGACCCTTACAAAATAATTGAAATTTTCCTTTTCACCTTTATTTTCGGGAGTTTTCTGAGCTGTAGTTTTTTCATCCATTTTATTAAAAAAACCGAGAGAATATAGCGCAATTTCTTAACCCTAAAAGCGCTCTTCATTTCTGAACTCGGGCTGTTGATGAGGAACTGAGTTTTATTTATAAAGCTTGTGGTAAGGGATTATTTTATTAGCAGTATTTTTCTTGTTTTTTATTTCAATATTTTTAATTGATTTTTGTATTGAATTTTATTGTTTGATTGTTTTTATTTTTTATTGACTTTTTTGTAATTTAGAGAAATCTTTATATAGGTGTATTATTAGGAAATTGAAATGCAGATAAAACTTTACAAAAAGCCTAAGAATTGCACTTTAGTTGAGGGCTTTCCCGGCTTTGGATTGGTTGGAACTATTGCAAGCGAATTTCTTCTTGAACATTTGAAAGTTGAGCAGATAGGTAAAGTTATTTGTAATGAATTGCCTGCTGTTGCGGCAATACACCAGGGCAAATTGGTTGAGCCACTTGGTATTTTTTATTCTAAAAAATATAACCTAGTTTTATTGCATGCTATAACTGCCTCTGCCGGGCTTGAATGGAAGCTGGCTAATATTGTTACTGAGCTGAGCAAGCAGCTGAATGTGAAGGAAATTGTATGTATGGAAGGCGTTGGAAGCAATCAGGAAACTCATACATCAAGAGTGTTTTTTCATTCCAATAATGAAAAAGGCAGCAATAAGCTCAAGAAATTGAAAATAGAGGCATTAAAAGAGGGCATAATTGTAGGAGTAACTAGTGCTGTTTTGCTTAGGGCTGAAAATATCCCTGTCAGCTGCATTTTTGCAGAGACACATACAAATCTTCCAGACAGCAAGGCAGCTGCAAAGGTTGTTGAGGTAATTGATAAATATCTTGGATTAAAGATTGATTACAAGCCGTTATTGATTCAGGCAGAGAAGTTTGAAGGGAAATTGAGAGGGATATTAACAGAGAGCCAGAAAGCGCAGGATTTAAGCGAAAAAAAGAAATTAAGTTATGTTGGTTAGGGAGTTTAATACAGCTATTAAGATAGATAAGGATTATGCAGATGCATATTATAATTTAGGCATATTGCTTGAGTTTCTAGATGAGGAAGATGAAGCAAGGAAAAATTTTGAGAATGCTTTAAGGCTAGAGCCGGATAATGAGCTGTATATAAAGAAATCTGGGAAATAATGGCTTTAATACTCTAACTCTCACTATTAAAATTTAGTTTGTTAGCTTGTTTCTTTTATTGCTTATTGGTGTTTTTTTGGATTATTATCCAAGTTCCAGTTAGGATGAGTTATGTATCTATTTCTTAAGGGCTGAAAGACTTAAATTTTGGTGTTTTAGGTATTATAGAGGTAAAAGATAGTGCTAATTCTATGGTGCCTAAATGGGTTTTGGCTGAGAATAAAGTTTTTCTTGGGTGTTTTATTGGTTTAATGCTGTATATTAACTCTCACTTTTTGATTGAGGTATTAATAATTTTCAATATTGAAAGATAATAAAGGCTAATTAGTGGTGTAAAATATAGATTAGAAGAATGTTTTTATAAAATAATGATTATGTTATATTTTGTTTAGAATATATTGTCTATTATAATTTTTCTAAACAGTATTTTAGAATATACTATTGATGTTTTATTATTTGTTATTAGTTTTTATTAAAAGTTTTAATCAGAAATAATTATTTTCTATCAAAGAATAAGATTATCAATTAAGTGAAAGCATTGAAAATTATAAAAAAATTAAAAATTTGATCATAAAAAGCAAAAAATATTAAAAATCCAAAAATACTAATTAAAAAATGAGGAAAATAGTTGTTGTTTTGTTGTTTCTTATGGTTCTCGTAGCTAGCTGTGAGCCTTTAGAAGAGCCAAAAGAGCCTGTTTGCGGGGATAATATTTGCCAGGAGAATGAGGAAGAAAGCGGTTGCAAAGCAGACTGTGGAGGTTTTGAGGGCATTACAAAAAAGCAGTGTGATGATGCTTATGGGCATTGGAATGAGTGCGGAAGCCCTTGCGCAGGAACCGGAGCTGATATTTGCATTCAGGTTTGTAGAGAACAATGCGAATGTGGAGGAATAGCTGGATTTGGCTGCCCTTCCGGTTATAACTGCAAATTAAGCGGTAAAATAGCGGATGAGATGGGAGTTTGTGTTTCTGGGTAATATGTTTTCTTTAGGGCTTTGTGTTTAAGGTGTACCTTAAGCGAAAGCCGCAGGAGAAAAAATGGGGTGATAGAAGAGTTCTGGCATTATACTGACTTTTTATTTAAGTATTTTAGATAACTCCCAATTATCAAGTCTACTCTCTAAATCTTTTACATCAACATTTGCTTTTTTTAGTGTATTTAAAATATTGTTAACAGTATTCCCATATGCAGGATGACTAAAATAACCTCCATCTGCAATTCTATCTATTCTTCGGGTAAGTGCTCCAATATTATTTTGAATGTTTTCATCTTCTTCTTTATGTTCATGTGCAACATTATATAATTCCCTTAATAATATTATTGCAGAATCTCGTAATCCATTTTCTTCAATTTTTGTATGGATTTCAACATCACCAGTGTAATTATCCCAACAATCATTGATATGACTTACTTGTTTTTCAGTTAATTGACCATTTCTAACAGCATTACTCATATATATTTTTAGCCAATCATTTTTAAAATATCTGTCCACAACATCATCATTATACATCTTCCTAGCCTTTGTATAAGCTGCTTTAGATTCCTCTACTCCAACTTGAATTGATTTATTCGTCATAAAATGCATAAATATATAACTCATATTTAAACTTATTGAAATGTTCGTTTAATGCATATTATACGCACTTTTCGATAATTATATATAGAAATACATCAATTTACTCTTGGAAACTTAAATAATTAACAAAAAAGGTGATATTATTGCTGAAAAAGCTGGAAACTGAGCTCAAAATAAGGGGTTTTAGTAAAAAGACACAAAGCGCTTATTTGTTTCATAATAAGAGATTTCTTGATTTTATTAAAAAGAATACTGATGAAATTGAGGTTGAGGATATTAAGGCATATATGGCCCACTTAATTTCTGATAAAGGATTAAAGGCATCTTCTGTGGGCTTGGCTATGAGCTCTTTGCGTTTCTTATATGATGAAATGATGGGCAAAGGGCTGTTTGTTAAGATTAAGCTGCCTAAACTAGAGAAAAAGCTGCCTACTGTATTGACAAAGGAAGAAATGAAGAGGCTAATAAGTGCAATAACTAATCCAAAACATAATCTGCTGATAAAGATGCTTTATTCTTCTGGTTTAAGAGTATCGGAGTGTGTTAATTTGAGGGTTCATGATCTGGATTTAGAAGAAAGGTTTGGCATTGTTAAGGGAGGTAAAGGCGGCAAGGACAGAAATTTCATACTTTCCCATAATCTGGTTAATGATCTTAAGGCATATTTAAGAAATAATGATGGGGAAAATTCATATGTATTTGATGTTAAGGGCAGGCCATTAAGCATAAGGCAGGCACAGAAGATAGTAGTTAATGCAGCGAAAAAGGCTGGGATTAAAAAAAGAGTATTTTGCCATGCTTTAAGAAGCAGTTTTGCAACACATTTGCTTGAAGCAGGTACTGATATTAGGGTGATCCAGGAGCTTTTAGGGCATTCCAACCTTGCAACAACAGAAAGGTATACTAAGGTTTCCAGAGAGCAGTTAAAGAAGGTTAAGAGCCCATTGGATGATATTTAGTTCTATTATGTTACAATAACCATTAGAAAAATTCATTTAGTTGTTTCTTATTATTTTCCATATAGAAATTATATCTATTAAAACACTTAAAATATTTAATCAATAACTAAAATCTATTATCATATATATGCCTAAAAGTTTTAAGAAAAGATTAAAGGTTTTGATAGGAAAATTTAATAAAAAATTAAAAGTTAAACAGCTCTTTTTGGGCTGTATCTATCATCAATATGTTTTCCATTGCCTGCAGCCTTTTGAACTCGTGGTTAAGCTGGATGAAGGGTATGTTATTGATGTATTTCTTGATTATAGGGATGCCTTTGCCCATCAGCCTTGCTATATACTCGTTTGCAAGATAAGGGGTAAGGCCTGTTTTTTTGCTTATATCGGCGTAGGAAACAAGGCCTTTTTCATCCTCCAAGGCATATATTACCATGAAAACATGCTGTTCAGTCTTGGTTAAAGGCTTGATGCTGAAGCTCTTTTTCTCGAGGTTAAAGTTGCTTTTTTCCTGCAGGAACAACTCTATATGCTCGAGCCTTTCTGCAATTTTCTCGACTTTGTCGCTTATCTCGTTTATGTACTGGTAGCTTGTCTGTATTTCGCTTGTATTTGCGTTAATAGTCTCTAAATGCTCGTCTAATTCGCTTTTAATGCTGTTTAAATCATTTTTTGTGTCCAAAACTGCTTCTTTTGGCTTCATAGAATCAATTGGTTTGATAGTATCTTTTGGATTAAGATCATCTTTTGGTTTTTTAGAAAAGTAGCGCTTTCTCTGTTTGAAAAATTTGTCAAATATTTTAAACACCCCCAATACTAAATTCAACTGAAAGGTGGTTTATATATTTTTGTATATTGCAATATATTGGTTTTTATTGTTATATCTCATTTATTTGCTTGTAAAGGTAGTATTTTTCCCTGCCTTTTTTTACTATGCTTATGTCTTCCATAGCCTCAATCTCGTCGAGAATCCTATAAAATGAGCTTTTTGAGCATAATCCCTGGTCATAGACTATCATGTCCTTTAACTGCAAGCCGGAAATCTGAGTATATTTCCTTATGTAGGATAGAATCAGGCTTTTTACATATTCTTTTGAGTTTCTTGTTACTCTCTTTACAACTTTTTCCCTTATTGTGGCTTTTCTCTGCTCTTCTAAGCTGTTTAATCTTTGTTCTATGGCCTGCATTTCCGGCATTATTGCTTCAGGGCTTGTTTTTTTGACTGCAAGGTTGTCTATTTTTTCGTTTAGCATCTTTATTCTTTCTGCCATGCTGTCAAAAGAGTAATAGCTGTCGATGATTTTTCTGATATCTTCTGGATTTTTTGGGATGCATGAAAGCTCTAATTGAAGCTGCTTAATTTTGTTTTCCTGATCCTGGTTTTTTTGCTGGAAATACTTTAACCAGGAGAAGATGTTTTGCGTATCATTTTTTACATTTGTAAATGACCTTGTCAACAGGCTGTGCATATTAGAAATTTTTCTTTCTGTCTCTGATTGCTTTTTAACTTTTAGCCAGAACATAATCATCATATTATGCTACTTCTTTATATATTTTGTCTTTTTTTGGGACTATATTGGGAATTAGATGGGATAAGTTTGGGACTATTATTAGACGAAAAGTTTTTAAAGTTGGGAATTAAGTGGGATTATATTGGGAATTATATGGGACTAAAATGGGAATGAAGCATGGATTTACCGTCGGGAAATGCCTGGAAATGAGATGGGAATGGGACTCGGGGAGGAATAGGCATAATAGATTTATTTTTAGAATTTTAAAAGATGGAATTGCATGTTTAGAGAAATTATTTTTTAATTTTTTTGGAATAATTGAAAAGATGAGTGTGTTTTTTTATGGGAAAAATTTAAAATTTTTAATTGGTTTTTCGGCAAATTTTTATGCAATTCAAATTATCAATGTTTAAATAATGGCTGTGTATTCGCTTTAAAGGTTAGTAAGTGAGTGTTTAAATGGATCAAACAGGGCTAAAATGAAGGAAAAAGGGCTAAAAATGGCAAAAAGTGAGAGTTCATATAAGGGTAATGTAGGATCAAAAAAGGCACTGGCCATGGTTTTATCAGGCTTAGAGGGCTTTAATAGGCCAAAAGTGAGAGTTGAGCAGTATGAAACAGATGGAGAAATAGCTGCTGAAGTGCTTTGGGACGCTTATATGAAGGGGAATATAGGAAAAGTGAGTGTTGACCTTGGGTGTGGGGCTGGTATTCTTGGGATTGGAATGTTGATATTGGGTGCTAAAAAGGTAATATTTGTTGATTCTGATGAAAATGTGCTGAAAACAGCTAAAAACAACCTTTTGAAGGTGAAAAGTAAGATATCGGTAGATGGGGAAGCTAAATTTGTATGTTCGGATGTCAGGGAGTTTAATGGTAAATCAGATTTAGTAGTGGAAAATCCTCCTTTTGGGGTTAAATTGAAGCATATTGATAAAGTATTCCTAGGCAAGGCTTTTGAAACAAGCAATGTGGTTTATAGTTTCCATAAAAGTGAGAGCAAGAAGTTTATTGATGCTTTTTCCAGGGATAATGGGTTTAAAATCACTAATGTATGGGACTTTGAGTTTCCTTTAAAGGCTTCTCAGAGCTTTCATACCAGAAAAATCAGGAGAATAAATGTAAGCTGCTTTAGGATTGAGAAAAATATTGGATAACTTGGTTATTTTTGATTTGTCGTCGGGAATTCTTTTATTTTTTAGGTATAATTATTGTAATTTTTATTGATTTTTAAAATAATTGGAATTTTTTTATTGGATTTTTGATGACTATTGGCAATTTACGCATAAGCACTTATTTTACCAACTCCAATTAAAACAAAAGCTTTTTAAAGAAAATAAAGTTTCTTAATTTCATGAAAATCATACCTATTGAGGATAAAAAGAACAGGTTTGTGTTTGAGGTTGAGGGTGTAGGGCATACTTTTATCAATATTCTGAAAGATGAATTATGGAATGACAGCCATGTTAAGATTTCAACTTATAGTGTAAGGCATCCTATCATAAGCAAGCCTAAGGTCATTGTTGAGACTGATGGAAGTGAAAGCCCAAAAGCTGCTTTATCAAGTGCTATTTCAAGGCTTAAGAAGACTAGCGAGAAGTTTAAGAAGGAAATTTCAAGCGGTGTAAGGTAGAATTCTGTTTATTGGTTGTTTTTATTGGCTGAAAGGCTTAAATTTAGGAGTTTTAGAAGCTGTAAAAAGGGAAAATATTATAAATTCCATAGTGCCTAAATTCTATATGAGCTTCATAAGACTCAAGAAGATCAATGACAAAGAGTATGCTTATCTTGTTGAGAATAAGTGGTACAAAAGGAAAGCTAAGGGCAAGAATAAGGGGCCGAGGCAGAAAGTTTCTAAGTATCTGGGAAGATCTTATTCTTTTGATAAGGTGAATGATGATGATTTTTTTAGCTTTAAGAAGATTGATGATTTATCTAAATACCTGAAAAAGGGCAAGAGCGGGATAATTAGAGACCTTGTTGAATGGGAGCTTTTCAGGCATAATATTTGCAAGGATGATTTTTTAGTGGATTTGGATAATAAAATTGTTAAAAAGGGAAAAAAGGAAGTGTCTTTAAGGATCAATGAGGGTTTTTTGAATTCATTTACTCTAGATAGGCTTTTTCGGCTTAGGATTGGAGATAGCTATCATCTTGCAAAGTGTTTTATTGAGGCCGGAATAGAAGTTCCAAAGGATGTTTTTGTTGGGATGTTTGGGAGTTAAAAAGATTTTTCCCATTCCTTTACTTTTTCTTCATCAATATGGATATTTTCTTTTTTAGGCTTGTTTTCTTTGAATTGGCTTCTGTAATAGAATCCTGCAATTATGCCATAAGTCATGCCACCGAGGTGGGCAATGTTTGCAGTGCCTGAAGGTGCTATGATTCCAAGCAAATCTGCGATGGCCCAGACAAATAAAGCCACTATCATTGGCATTGGGATGCCGTAGAGCCATACTGTGAGTTTTGGCCTTAATATTCCTAACATGCCTAAAATTCCGAATATTGCTCCTGAGGCTCCTAAAACTCTAGAGTAGAAAGGCAGAGATAGTAATGAAGCTATAAGGCCTGCAATAAAGAATAGTTTGAGGAATTTTCTTGTGCCTATAACATGCTCAAGAATGCTGCCAAATAATGCCAATCCAAAAAGGTTGTATAGAAGATGAACCATATCTCCATGAAGAAATATTGCTGTTAGCAAGGTGTATATTCTTGGGATTACTTTGCTGTTATCCAGGATGAATGTGTCTGTTAGGTTTGGGATTGTTGATTGGAGGATGAAGATTATGAAGATTATTAGAGAGAGTATTAAGGCTGATCTTTTGTTTTTGGGCATTGTACATTAATTAAAATCTGTAATATTAAATGTTTTGCTTAATTTTAGAATTATTTGGATTTTACTATAAATCAATTATATCTATAAACCTTCAACCAAAACAGCCCTTGCCGGAGATGCATCACCGTCTTTTATTTTTAATGGCAGGCACAAAAAGAAGTATCTTCCTGGCTTTATTTTTGATAACTCCAGACCTTCGAAAATGATGATGTTGTTTTTTAGCAATGAATTGTGGGTTGGATAGCCTTTCTGGCTTCTTTCAATGCCTAATGAGTTAATTCCAACAGATTTGATGTTTTTGGATATTAGGTATTTTGCTCCGGATTCTGCGAGTGCTACAAATTCAAAGTCAAATTCTTTTAGGCTGTTTGATGTCTTTAATATCACAATATCATTTTTTTTTATTTCTGCGTTTTTTAGGTCTGTTTCTTCTATGCCTCTTTTTTTGATATCAGTTAAGTCTATTACAATACATGGCCCTGCAAATTTTTCTATTGGAACCTTGTTTAGTTTAGTACCTTCTTGAATAAAATGGAATGGGGCATCTACATGAGTTCCTGTATGTGAATCTAAATGAAGCATTGATTCGTTTGACTTGAACTTGCCAATCCTGTAAGTTGGCTCTATTCTTGGTTTTTTTTCTTCTTTATTCTTATAGACAGGCATGTCTTCGCTTATTTCCATTGAAATGTCGTGTATTTTCATTGTAGGTAATAATCATTCTTTGTTTTGATAATATTTTTTATATTTTGTTATAATTTAAAAAAATAATAATTCGGGATTGATTTTACATAATGAATCTTCTTAATTGCAACAAATAAACGCTCGACCGCATTGTCTCGCTATTAATTCCGCTGAGGTTGCTTAATATTTTAATTTTTTTATTGGATTTATTATCCTTTTCCATTGTTTTTTAGCAATGCTGAGTACATTGGTGTTAATGGCTTTGCCCATTTTCTTTTGTCTTTTTTTATTAAAATATCGGATTCTTTTGGGCCCCATGTTCCGGGCTTGTATTGGGGTATTGTTCTGCTTTTTTTCCATGCCTCTGCTATTTTATCGACAATTTCCCAGGAATGCTCTACTTCATCCCATCTTGTAAATAAAGTTTGGTCTCCTGCTATTGCATCGTGGATTAGGCGCTCATAAGCTTCAGGAGTATTAGGACCGAACTTGCATTCATGGCAGAAATCCATTCTTACACTGTCAATAATCATTTTTCTTCCCGGGACTTTTGCGGAAAACTGCAATGAGATTCCTTCTTCAGGCTGTATCCTGATAATTAGCATGTTTGGAGCTGTTTCTTTTGAATGCTCGTAGAATAATATGCATGGATTTTGCTTAAAAACAATGGTTATTTTTGCTACTCTCTTGTTTAATCTTTTACCTGTTCTCATATAGAATGGAACATTAGCCCATCTCCAGTTGTCAATCTTTAGCTTTAATGCAACAAAAGTTTCTGTCCTGGAGTTTTTATTTACATTTTCCTCATCCTTATATGCTTTTATTTTTTTGCTGTTTAATGTTCCAGAGCTGTACTGGCCTCTAACTGAGATGTCCTTTACATCTTTTATTGCAAAAGGATGTATTGACCTCAATACCTTGACTTTTTCCTCTCTTATGTCATCTGCATCTAAGCTTACAGGGGGCTCCATTGCTGTTAAAGCTAAAAGCTGCATCATGTGATTTTGCAGTATATCACGGAGAGCTCCTGCCTTGTCATAATAATTTCCTCTTGTTTCAACTCCTAAATCCTCTGCAACAGTTATCTGGACATTGTCTATGTATTTCTTGTTCCATATTGGGTCAAAGATGCTGTTTGCAAACCTTAATACAAGAAGGTTCTGCACAAGCTCTTTTCCTAGGTAATGGTCAATCCTGTATATTTGATTTTCCTTGAATGCTTTTTTTATTGTCTTGTTCAGCTTTTTTGCGGATTTCAAGTCATTGCCAAACGGCTTTTCAAAAACTACCCTGTTGAAAGAACTGTTTCCTGCTGCAAGGCCGCTCTTTTTTATGTTGTTGATTATGGTTTCAAAATGCTCCGGAGGAACTGCGAGGTAAAATAATTTATTGCATTTTTCTGAGCTTTTTGAGCATAATTTTTTAATTAAGGATTTTAGCTTTTTATAGCCATTAAGATCATAGAATTCAGACATGTTGTAGTGTATTTTGTTTTTTAATCTGCTCCAGATGCTTTCATCTATTTTTTTAAATTTTGAGAATTTTTTTATTGAGTTAAATACATCATTTTTGAATAGATTGTCATTTTTCGGCCTTCTTGCAAATGCCACTATTTTTGAGTCTTTGTGCAGAAGATTTTCTGATTCCAACTCGTATAAAGCCGGAAGCAATTTCCTTTTTGTAAGGTCTCCTGTTGCTCCGAAAAGGATTATTATGCAGGGCTCAATTTCTTTTTTTTTCATCTTATTTCTTTTTTTCTTTTACAGGATGACCACCAAATTCCTGGCGTATTGCTGCAAGCATCCTAAATGCTGTTGAGTTTTTTTCTCGGGAGATGAATCTTGCATGCAAAGCATAGGAATTGCATACAAAAGGAACTGATTTTTCCAAAGCTTCTGTTGCTGCCCATTTTCCTTCTCCGCTGTCCTGGACAAAAGGCTCTAATTTTTTTAGATTTTTGTCTTTTATTAAAGCTTGTTCTACCATCTGCATTAAAAATGAGCTTACTATAGTTCCATGATTCCATATATGAGAGATATGCTTTAAATCTAAATTTTTGAATCTGCCGTTTTCCAATAGGTCAAAGCCTTCTGCAATTGCCTGCATCATGCCATATTCAATAGCATTATGGATCATTTTGACGTAATGGCCTGCTCCTCCTTCTCCAACCAGATCATAACCTTCTTTTATTCCAAAGCTGTCAAAGATTGGCTTGCAGAATTTGTAAACTTCTTTTTTTCCTCCGATCATCATTGGATATCCTTTTGTTGCTGCTATAATGCCTCCACTTACGCCCACATCAAGCATGTTAATTCCCTTGCTTTTGGCTTGTTTGTGCCTTCTTATTGAGTCGTGGAAATTTGAGTTTGCTCCGTCTATTATGATGTCGTTTTTATTTAATAATTTAAGAACCTGCTGGAATGCTTTTTCAGTCACTTCTCCTGAAGGCAGCATTATCCATACAATCTTTCTTTTTTGCTTAAGATTAGAGATTAAATCTTCTATATTAGAAAAGCCTTTTGCCCCTTTGGCAACTGCTTTTTTTACCGGATCAGGAGACCTGTTCTGTACAAGAACATCTATCTTTTTGCTTTTTAGCATACGATTTACCATATTTGCTCCCATTCTTCCTAAACCAAGAAATCCTATCTCCATTTTTGACATATTACCACCACCCACTATTGTTTTGTTTATTATTTTGATGTTTATTATTAAAACTATAAATTTAGTTGTTTTATGTAAAGAACATATAGTTTAAATAGGTTTATATAATTTTTGCATTATTCATTGTTTTTAAATGTTTTCATTGATTATAAGGGAAGATTAACCTGTAACTTTCCCAACCAAACTTCTTAACATATGCCCTGTTATTTCTATATTATAGGATTTTTTTAATTCTAATCTTTCTTTTACTCCTATGATTAATGGATATGTGCCTATTTGCCTTAGGAATGTTGTGTTTCCATCGTATATTTCAGCATAACAGCCTTTTATTATTGTTTGTTTTGGGGCTAATCTTTTCAGCATTGGCCAGTCAATTTCCTGCCTTATCTGATTTCTCCATTTCCAATAGTATTTTTTGTTTTTTTTCAGGAATTTGTCTTTTACATCATTGTAAAGAGGAGTGTTTTTGAAAATGGCAACTTGCCTTATGTTTATTCTTCTTAACATCAATTTTTCTTTGTATATTTTTTTGAGCCATTTCATGTTTTCTTCATGGGTTTTTTTACTTTCTGCTTTTAATCCGAAAATTAGGTTAATTCCGGGCAAGTATTTTGGCATGCCGTTTTCTCCTGGTTCTGAGCCGTATTTGTTTATTATTTTTATCGCTTCGTATGCAATTTTTGGAGAAGAATTCAGGCAGTTTTCTTTTATAACAATTGGATTAAAGCTTTCAATGCCCAAAGCTGCAATGTTTCCAGGAGTACAGTATTTTACAATGGCTTTTGTTATCTCGTGGTTTTTGTCATTAACTACTTTTACTGGATTTACATTGTCTATGTGCAGGACTTTTATTTCAGGGCAGTTATTTCTTATGTCTTTTAGCAGTTCTATTGCAGCTGGATATGTGTAAAAGCATGTTTGCTTTCCTAATCTAAAGTACCTGCAGCCTAGTTTATAAAATTCTATGATTTCTTTTAGGATGTCTTCTTTATTCCTGAATTCCACTTTGTTTTTAAATGGCTCTGTGCAAAAACTGCATTTTCCTATATCACAGCCATGTCCTGTCTCTATTTCTATGATTCTTTTATTTGGAATTTGCTTTATTATTTTTGCTCCTACAACTGAAGAATCTTTTATTTTATCGTATTTGAAATTAAATAAGGAAAAATCAACCTTGTCAAATATATTTAAATCTGATTTTTCGAAAAACTTGCCGCCAAATAACTGAGTGCCGAATACTGCAGGGCCTGCCAGGATTTTTTTGCAGCTTAAGTCCTTGATTAACGGGATTACTTCTTTTAGTGTCCCTGGCATTGCAGAAAGATATTTTCCTGGAACATGTATTCCTAATATTACAATCAAAGTTTCAGTTTTTTGCAGTATATCTTTTATGTTTTTGCTGTTTTTAGTTAGGTTGTATGTGGATATGTCTGTTTTTTGGGAAGGCTTTGTTTTTTGTATTTCTGAGTTGTGTTTTTTATATAATCTTAGGTCGTCAATTGTTAAATAATAAACAGGTTCATCTAAAGAGCCTGCTATGTATCTTGGATATGTGCCTAAGTATGGAGGGACTCCTAATCCGGCTGGCTCATCTGTGTAGCAGTCTAGGATAGTATATGACATAAAACAAAGCAATCAGCCAAGAATTATAAAGGTTTTTGATTTGTACTATACTATTGGATTTTAGAAGATTAAACACAAAAACATTTATATTTACCTGATTAAACCATAATTTTATGTTATGGCTATTAATTATAATTATTGTAATTTTACTTCTTATTATATTTCTTATTAATTTCTACAGGGATCCTGCAAGGAAAATACCTCTAGGGGATAATATTGTGAGCCCTGCTGATGGGAAAGTGATAGGGATTTTGAAGTTTAAACAGGATAAGGTTAGGGTAAATAAAGGGCTATTCGGGAAAATAGAGACTTTGGCAAAAGATATAGCTAAAGAGTGCTATGTGATTTCTATATTCATGTCGGTTTTTGATGTCCATGTCAACAGAGCTCCGATTGACGGCAAAATTATATCAGTAAAGCATGAAAAAGGGAAGTTTTTTGCGGCTTATGACCTTAAAAAATCGCTGCAAAACGAGAAGAATGAGGTAATAATAAAAAACAATAAAGTGGGGAAGGTAAAAGTAATTCAGATAGCTGGATTTCTTGCAAGGAGAGTAGTATGTAAGGTAAATAAAAACGAAAAAGTTATTAAAGGACGGAGGATAGGAAAAATAGTGTTGGGGAGCCAGGTTACTTTGATAATTAATGCTGATAAAGTGAAACTTAAAGTTAGGGTAGGGCAGAAAGTGAAAGCTGGAAGCACAATATTGGCTGAATTGGTATAAATCATGTTAATATTTTTTAAAAAATTTGAAAATCATCATTAAAATTTATAGCATGTTTATATGAAAAACAATTGGAACTCAAAAATAATCAGAACTTTTACATCTGTTTTGTCAGTAGCTAAAAACAGGGAAGGACATTGCATTAATTGCGGTGAGTGCTGCAAACTTCCAAATAGTTGTGTATTTTTGAGGAACAGAAAAGATGGAGAATATTATTGCTCTATATACACAATAAAACCTTTAAACTGCAGAAAATATCCGAGAACTGATAATGAGCACATAACAAAAAAAACATGCGGGTTTAAATTTATTAAATGAAACTGAAAATTAAAGAAAAAAAATTTCCAATATCCATAGCATTATTCAGGATATTATTGGCATTTATATTATTCTTTGTCATACTTTCAGGAATAGAGGAAATATCTGTGTTTCTTTTTATTATTACAGCATTTTTGTCCTTCTTTGGGCAGTTTATACAAAAGCAGAAATCACAGTTAAAGAGCATATTGGACTTAATTGCCGATAAATTACTCGTAAATCTTGCTGCAATTGCCTTGGTTATGGTCGGATTAATTCCACTGTGGGTGATGCTTGTTTTCCTTGGCCGGGACTTATTGACAATAGCAGGAGGGTCATATTTATTTTATAAGGATATCAGGAGAGAGTTCAAGCCTACACATATAGGAAAAATAACATCTTTCTCCCAGGTAATAGCTTTAATTCCTGCAATTTTTGGAGAATTAGACTGGGTCTTAATATTTGCTGCAGTAATATTAACTGTAATGTCTGCTGTTGAGCTGATTTTTAAGTCTGAGTTCAGGCTAACAAGAAAATCCGATATAAGCGAATTCAGGATATCAAGACTATTAAAAACTGCAGATATTTTGACTTTAATGAATGTTGTTTTTGGAGTCATGGTTATTTTCTTTGTAATAAATAAAAGCTATAAGTGGGCTGTAATATTTCTTTTTTTGGCTGTTATTGCTGATTTCTTTGACGGGAAGGTTGCAAGAAAATTAGGGCAGGAGAATGTTTTTGGGAAAGAGCTTGATTCACTTGCTGATACAATATCTTTTGGAGTTGCCCCCACAATATTTGGATTTTCCTTAATTCAAAGCCCATTGGCGATAGTTGCCTTTACGATATTCTTATTTTGCGGCATTTTAAGATTAGCCAGATATAATATAATGGATTCCAAAGATGGCTATGCAGGAATGCCAATTACGCTTAATGGGTTAATAGTGCCTGTTATTTATTTGGCTAAGGTGCCTTTGGATTTTTATCCTTACATTTATATTATTTTAGGGGTACTGATGATATCTAATATAAAGTTCAGGAAGATCTGAAAAAAATTAAATTCCAATAAACAAATATAGAAATTCAGATGTCAAAATAAACAATTCTGATTTAAAAGAAAATTAGGCCTCACCATTGCGTTCGGCATTAATAACGCTCGCCACAATGCTCGCTTTAATCAAATTTTTAGGCACACTCTAATTGACAACATTCTTTTAATGATGATTTTTTATTTTTTTTATTTTCTGGCTTTTATGTACATCCATGATACCATAAATATAAAGAAATATGGTTCCAAAGATAAGTATGTGTAATGAGTAGATAAAATCTATGGCAACGGCTATTACTGCGACATAAGCTATTCCTACTATGGTTTTTCCAAGGGCGCTTGACGGCACTTCTCTTAGCTTCATGTAATATGTTATTTTTGAGATAATTATTGCCAATGTAGGTACTATAAAGAGCAGTATCCAAAAAAATTCCAGGAATCCTATTAGGTAAAAGGCTATGTATGAAGATATTATTAATATAGAATCTGTAAAAGCGTCATAAAGCCTTCCGAACTTTGTGATTTGCTTTGTTATTCTTGCGGATATGCCATCTACTTTATCCAGCAGGATAACAACAGCAAATAATACCAATGCAAGATTTATGTTTGACTGAATTAAGTTGATAATATATAATGGGATTAACAGAAGCCTAAAAGTTGTTATTATATTTGGAATATTGATGATATTTTCTCCTGCAAGCTTTCCCACCTTTAACAGGTAATCAAATCCTGAAATTACTGTTATTATTACAGCAATGAGCATAAGCCACCAGTTAAAGGGCACATTTAAGATTACTGCGAGTATTGCTATTATTTGAATAATTGTTTTGATTTTTCCAAGATAGCTTGCGCTTATGATGACTTTTTTCGGCAGGAAGAAAAGCCTCAATACTGTGATTGCAATTTCCCTGACTATGATAACAACGGCCATCCATAATTGTATTCTTCCTATGAGAAATATTAATGCTGCTGATATCAGCAGCTTGTCAGCAATTGGGTCTATTATTTTTCCTATTCCTGTTATTTGCCTGGTTTTTCTTGCTATATAGCCGTCAAGCGCATCTGATAATGACAATATTATGAAAATAATTGCAGCAATATAATTCCTGTAAGGTATGTCAATTAATAGAAATACTACAAATACGGGGATAAAAAGAATCCTGGAATATGTGATTAGGTTTGGGGTTGAAAATGCATCTTTCATTCTTATAGAAATCATAACCTTTATAACCCTTAAATAGTTTTCTGTTTTACTAAAATGAAGTACGATTTGCATAACCATACTTATTACTCAAAATGCAGCAATCTAAAGCCGGAAATATTAATTAAAGCTGCAAAGAAAAAAGGAATGGATGGGATTGCGGTTACTGACCACAATACTATGAAAGGTGCACTTGAAGCAAGAAAATTAAACAAGGATAAGGATTTTGAGGTTATTTTAGGAGAGGAAATTGGGACAAATTTCGGCGATGTTATTGGACTATATCTGAAGAAAGAGATAAAATCCAAAGAGTTTTTTTCTGTTATTGATGAGATTAAGGCCCAGGATGGACTGATAATAATTCCGCACCCGTTCAGAACATCAAGCAATCCTAATCACTTGTTTAAGTTGCCATTCGAGAAGATAAAAAATAAGATTGATGCTATAGAGTGCTTTAATGCAAGAATGCTGCCGGGAGACAATGAAAAATCTCAAGTGGTGGCAAAAAGGCTTAAAATTGCTGGTACTGGGGGATCTGATGCGCACTTTAAGTTTGAAATAGGAAAGGCGTATACTATTTTTGAAGGAAGTTTAAGAAGAGCGATAAAGCAGAAAAAAACAAGATATGAGGGAACTATTCTTTATGGGCCTTTTGGCGGGTTATTGAGCTTTTTTAGGAGAAGATTGTTTTAATCAATATTATTCTTAAGATGGTAGACATGATTCATTAAAGCCACTGCCTTCTGCTCAATGGTTTTTTTATTTTTCTCCAGGTGGATTAATTTTCCGATATTTAATGCTGAGCCGAATGGAGTGTAAGATGATTTTATGCCTATTGGCAGAATTGGAGTATTGGTTTCAAGAGCTAGCCTGACTACTCCTGTTTTGAAATTATTATTTCCATTTTTGTAATCTCCCTGGGGAAATATCGCTATTATTTTCCCTGATTTAAGGTACTCTTTAATTTCGCTGTAAGCTTGTTTTGAATTAAATAATGGTATGCAGCCAGCCCATTTTCTGCAGAATGTTTCACCTAAAAACCACCAGCTAGGCTTTGCAAGAAAATGGATTTTTTTGTTTAATCTTTTAAGGGATATATAAGTTATCAGCAAGGGGTCAATTAAGTGAGCATGATTTGATATTATTATAAAATTTCCTTGTTTTGGAATGTTCTGCTTTCCCTTAATTTTTCCGATAAATGATGATAAAACCGGATAAAACCAAAATTTTGTTATTGGATAAACCATTTTAGGTATTTTTTTGCGCTTGTTTTTATGTTTATCTAAATTTTACAGCTATTTGAATCGTAATTTCAATTCAAAAAGATAGATTTAAATAAATAAAATTTAAAGATGATTATATGCTGAATTTAATACTGCAATGCTTTTACTTGATGCTGCCTGCTTATTTTGCCAATATGGCTCCTGTGATAGTCAAAAAAATAAATTTTCTTAAAAACCCTATTGATTTTGGTAAGACGATAAATAATATGCCTGTTTTTGGGAAAAATAAGACATTTAGGGGGCTTTTTTTTGGGGTTTTGTTTGCAGTTGTTATCACATATATCCAGTTTATTTTGAATGATAATGGTATTTTTTTGAGCCTGGCTATTGCTGATTATTCAAACTGGCTTTTAATTGGGTTATTGATGGGCTTTGGCGCAATTATTGGAGATTTAGCTGAAAGCTTTGTGAAAAGAAGGTTAAGCTTTAAATCAGGAGGTAGTTTTTTCCCGTTTGACCAGATAGATTTTGTTATCGGAGCATTGATATTTATTTATCCTTTGGTTAAATTATCTATTACCAAGATTGCGATAATAATCTTATTGAGCATTGTGCTGCATATAATAGTAAATCATGTGGCTTTCTATACTAAAGTAAGGGATGAGAAGTGGTGATTTTAACAACTAATGTTATAGTATAAAATAAAGCAATACAACAGGAACAAAAAACCAAATATTCTTTAAAAAAACATCTTTATAATTCTTTTTCTTCAAATCTATAATTAATGAAGCGCTTAGAATTCCATACAAAAATATCAATACAGATTCTATGACAAATAGGTTTAGTATTTTGCTGCTCAGGAAAAAAACAATTCCGAGAAAGAAGTAAGTTAAAGATGATTTTTCAAGATTCAGCTTTTTATTTATCATCAGTATAACTATAAAAAACAGTAAAGCCACTAAAAGTATAAAGTTTATGTTGTAAAAAAACAGCATAAATCCAATAACTAGGAAGAATGTTATCTTTTTTAACAAGAGGAAGTAAGTTTTTCCCGGCTTCTGCTCTTCAGGAGCCAGCTTTATTAAAAATATTCCAAGTAATAATCCAAGATAGGCTATTATTGACGCTAAAAAATAGTTCAGGATTTGCATTGTCATAATTTTTGTTCAGAATTTATCTGCATATTTTTTCTTCTATTTCCTTAATTTGCTTTACTCTTCTTTTATGCCTCTCTTCGTTGCTGAAATTAGTAGAGAGCCAGATCTTTGTTATCTTTTTTGCCTCGTCATTTTTTAAGATTCTTGCTCCAAGGCAAAGAAGATTGCTGTTATTGTGCTCTCTTGAGTTTATTGCAGTATATTCATTAAAGCAGTTTGCTGCCCTTATTCCCTTTACTTTGTTTGCTACAATTGCCTCTCCTAATCCTGAACCGCACATCAAGATGCCTTTGCCATCTGTTTTTGCTACCTCTTTGGCTACTTTAAAGGCTGTTTTGGGGTAATCTGCAGGCTCTTTATTAAAAACTCCTATATCCTCACAATCATAGCCGAGCTGCGTGAGAAATTTCTTTATGTCTTCCTTTAATTCAAATCCGGCATGATCGCTTCCAATGATTATTTTTTTGTTTTTCATATTTTTGATTATATTTTTAATGACTTTTTTAAAATCATTTTCTTTTGTGTTTTAATATTTATTGGTTTTACCCCATATATAAAAAATAAATTCCTATGAAAACAAGGGCTATTGCTATTAGCTTTTCTATTATTTTTTCCCTGCTGATGTCTTCTTTGACAAATCCAGGGAGCTTTATTGTGAAGAGGATTGCAAACAAAAATGTGAATGTGGGCATCAAGGCGTTAATTGCCGCGCTGACTAACGGGGCTTTTGCAATGGAAATGGCAATTCCTATCGTAAATAATCCAATAAGATCGATTAATGATTTGAAAGCAAGGGCTGATTTATCCCTGATTGTGATTCTGTTAAAAGTATCCTTAAAACCTTTCCAAAAGAAAATTAAGAGTATCATTGAGGCTAAAAAAACTCCTATTCTTGTCCATATATAGACGCTGATGATGCTTAAGCTGCTGTAAAGAAACCTGTCTATTGTGACGCGGAATGAGGATATCAATGAAGAAAGCAATAAAAGATAAAATGCAATGCCAAGATAAAAATGTTTTTTGTTTTTCTTTTTTGATATCAGTATTCCGGCAGAAAGAAGGAATATGAAGCCGATAAAGTCCCTTGCAGTCAGAAATTCCCCGAGAAAAATTGCAGATGTTATTAAAACAAAAACAGGGGACATCTTCCATAAGATTATGACTCTTGATATCTCCTCATACTCGCATGCTTTGTAATAGGGAAGCAGGAAGCCAATGTACAAAAATCCTGTTAAAAATGCCAGGAATAGGTTAAAGGGGCTGAAAATTTCCAGGCCGAAGAACGGAATCAATAAGAGAGCTATCAAGCCAAAAATTCCGTTGAAGATTGCAAGAATAAACGGCCTGATTTTTTTATTGTGAACGAAGAACTTGTCAAAATTAGATGTCAATGCCCACAATAAAGCTGATATTGCAGCAAAAAGAATCCAGATCATATTTACCAGCTCTTAACGAATTCTGTGTGGCCCCATTGGATGAGTAGATCAACTTTTAGTTTTTCTATTTGGGGAATATCACAAGATCCATAGCAGCTTCCAAGCCATATTATAACAGAAGCAGTTGTGTTTTTTTCTATATGCTTTACAATTTCCCCTGCTTTTGGTTTCAATCCATCAGGCAGTTGAATACATACTGATTTAGCCTTGTTTTTCTTTATTTCTTCTACTGCTTTATCCAATTCTAGGTCGTAGTTTTGCATAATAAGAAGTCATCTGCAGTTGATTAAAAAGGTTTTGTTTTAATATTTTGGTTTAGGTAATGTTGATATTAAAAATATACTTGAACCTTTTTCAGTGTAAGGACCTTCATAATCTATATTTTGAATATTTAGGTAATTTTGTATGGTTGATGTAGTGCAATCATCCCTGCTTTTAATTTCAATTTTTCCATCTTTTAATTTATTTGGGATCTCTACATTAGAATTTTTAAATTCCCCACAATCAGATATAGAAACAATATTTTTTCCATCTTCCTCTTGTTTTAATACAAGAAAACCATCCAGTTTAATTGAATCTGTAATTCCATTCAGAATATTAGAGATGCTGCCTTCTACACTAACATCCTTCTGGGCTAACATAGAACTAATTTCTGCCATGTGACTAACCTCACATAAACAACTCATCTAATTCAAAATCATTCAAATCTTTTTTATTGATAAGCTTAGCGAAATCCTTTTCCTTAAGCCTTTTCCTTTCGCTTCTCATGCTTTCTATTTCCTGGTTGTCTTCATCAAAAACTTCTTCCATTTTTATTCACCATAAACTTTAATTTAAAATTTATTAGCAAGATAATTAATGCTAATTTTATATTTGAACAGAGTGTTAAAAACTCTATTACTAGAACACCTTTTTTACTACTTTATAGGTAATGTTTAAGTATATAAATGTTTTGTTTTCTACTATAAAACTTGTTTATTTACAATATAGAAAATAAATATGAAGTTCAATTTACGCGCAAGCACTATTTTTAATAACCTTATTTTTTAGAACTAATTTTACTTTTATATCCTATTCTCGTGAAGCCTTTGCAATTAAGACAGTAATATACTATATTGCCTTTGTTAGTTCTAATGCGGCAATTTTTACCTGGGAGAAGGAAGGAATAGCAGTTCTTGCAGAACCTTCTTTTGAATTTAAGGGGAATTTTAACCTTGAACTTCATTGCTGTTTTTCTTGCTAATTTTACATTTTTGTCTGCAGTCTTTGGGTCTGTTTTAAAAGAGCTTATAGCTTCTTTAAATAACAGGGTTATCTTTTCTAATGCTAAATCTCTTTGCTTTTTTGGCTTCAAATAGTGTTTTCTTTTCATATTATACATTAACTTTATTAAATATATTAACTTTCCCATTTATATGCTAAAATTAATAAAAAACCTGTTTGTTAAAAAGGAAATTCCAATAGAAAAAATAGAATTTAGCGAGCTGAATACCTGGTTAGATAAGAATACTGGGCATTTATTTGAAAAATTAGACAGTGCTGTTTCTGAGATAATAAAGCTTATAGGGAAAGAAAAAGAAGATGTGCTGGAGAATATAGAAAAACTGGAGAATGCAAAATTGCAGAATCCTAATATACCTGACAGGGCAAAGACCGTGATGGAAGGCAATAGAAAAGCTTTTGCAAAAAAGGTCTCGCATTTTTTCAATAATATAGATTTAAAGTCTGGGGATTATAAAGAAGCAATAAGAAACTGCAGCCATCTGGAAAATGAGATTGAAACGCTTGCAAAATCAACTGCAAGAAGCTATCAGATCTTAAATGAGTTTTTTGCAAGGGAAGCCGGAACTGTTGCTAAAAATATCAAAAATGTTGAAAATTACCTCAAGGATATTAAAAATGCTGTTAAGGATAATAAGATAGACTCTGTTGAGAAAATAAAAAAAGATATTGAAAATGTTAATGTAAAAATAAACCTAAGAAAACAGCTGTTAGGTGAATTGGAAGAGTTGGAAGGCTCGATAAAGAACGTAAAAGACAGCATTTTGTCTATAGAAGATAAGATTAAAGGGATAAAATCAGGAGAAGAGCATAATAATTATGAAAACCTATTGAAAGAAAAGGAAAAATTGGAGCATGAGATAAAGAAAATTGAAGATAATCTGTTCCATGATTTTTCAATTCTGGAGAGGGCATTTAAAAAATACTCTAAAATAGCCTTTGAAAAAGAGGAGCTGATTAATGAGTATCTTAAAAGCCCGGTAAATGCGCTGGCAAAAGACATTAATTTGGAGATAATAAATGTTATTAATAATTTGAAAAGCGCAATTAGAGACGATAAGCTTGGCCTTGATAATAAGAAAAGCGAAAAGCTGCTGATAAAGCTGAAGGAACTGGATAAGGAATATTTTCTAGGGCTGCAAAAAAATTATAATGAGATTAAGGATAAATTGAATTCTGTAAATACTGATATTGGGAAGAATAATGTGAAAAAAGATATTGAGCTGGCAGATAAAGAGCTGAGCAAAGAGAAAATGCATCTTGGAAGCCTGGATAAGAATTTATCAATCATTAAAAATGATTTTGAGAAGATTGATATTGGGAAATTAAAAAAAGAAGTTGAGGAGAATGTCAATAAACTGGGGTTTAAGGTTGAGTTTGGGTAGATTATTATTTATCATCCCTTTCGTAAGCTTTTTCAAGAGCAACCAATGCCGGCAGCTTTCCATCTTTTTCTATGAATTCCAAAGAAGCTCCGCCGCCGGTGCTGACATGGGATATTTTATTTCCAAGATTTAAGTGCTGGACTGCAGCTGCAGTGTCTCCTCCTCCGGCAATAACTTCTGCATCTAAAGTTGTTAGAAACTCTCCAATATCTTTTGTGCCTTTTGAGAATTTTTCCATCTCAAATACTCCTAAAGGGCCTGCCCATAAAACTGTTTTTGCCTCTTTAAGCTCTTCTTTGTATAATTTTATAGTTTCAGGTCCAATGTCTAAGGAAATCCATTCTTTTTCTATTTTTGTTGTGTTGGCAATTTTTGTGTCTGCATTATTGTCAAATTTATCTGCTATTACTGTGTCTATTGGAAATATCAGTTTTTTTCCGGCTGTATTGATTATTTCTTCGGCAAAACTGAATGTTTCCTCATCAAATTTTGAAGAGCCAATGTCATTGCCTTTTGCCTTCAGGAAAGTGTTTGCAAGAACTCCCCCAATTAGTATCTTGTCTGCCTTTTGAGCCAGGACTTTTAGTGCACCTATTTTGTCGGCTTTGGCTCCTGCAACTATTGATACAAAAGGCCTTTCTGGATTTAGTAATTTGCTTAAATGGTTGATTTCTTTTTCAACTAAAAAGCCTGCGCAGCTCGGCATGAATTTTGTGATTGCAGAAACAGAAGCATGGTTCCTATGGCAGTTGCCAAATGCATCGTTAATAAAAATTTGCCCATTCTTTGAGAGCTTTTTTGCAAATTCTTCATTATTTGATTCTTCTTCTTTATGGAGCCTTAGATTTTCAAGCAATAGAACATCATTATCCTGGGGGATTTCAACATCAATACAATCCGAGACAAAACCCACACTTATCCCTAAAATATCGCTTAAATCCTCTGCTACAGGCTTTAGCGTTAATTCTTTCTTTATTTCTTCAAATGCTTTTCCTTTCTTTAATAATTTTTGAGGCCTGCCAAGATGAGACATAAGGATTATTTTGCATTTTTTTTCCAGAAGATAGTTTATGGTTGGTATTGTGGCTTTAAGCCTTGTATCGTCTTCTACCATCCCATTTTTTATCGGGACATTATAGTCAACTCTAACTAATACTTTTTTGTTTTCTATATCCATGTCTTTTAGCGTTGAAAATTTGATTTGAACCACCTATAAGCTAGTCAATATTAAGGATATTTAAATCTTATTGTTGAAAAAGGCTCGCAATTTGATGCTACCTTTATTTTCTACAGAGCTTGTTAAAAAAAAGAATTACGGCCATAATCCTATTACAGCATCTATTGATATGTTTCCGGCTCCGATGAACAATAAAGCTAATGCTCCTCCCAATAATATCAAGTCAAATTCCCACCCTAATTTTTTCATGGATGAGAAAGGTGCTTTCGATGTTAACAACTTGAAGTATAACGCGCCAAGCATTAATATAACAAAAATAAGCCCTGCAATTTCAGTGTAAAATCCGAGAATAGCAGCTATGCCTCCAACAAATTCTCCCAGGCCAATTAAAAAAGGAAACCAAATGTTTCCGAACATCTGCTCCATTGCCTTTGGCTTTTTCAGTTTTGGTAATCCATGATATATGAATATGATGCCTATTGCAATCCTTAAAGCCAAAAGCCCTAAATCCTGGAGGTTGTTGAATATGATCATTTATATCTCTTAAGAGCATATAATATGCACTTATATTTAAATTTTTTTAAAACAAAAAGTTTATATAAAAGTTATAAATTATAAGGAAAAAATGTTGAAAAATGAATTATCAAAAACTGAAATAAATGCTTTAATCTCTTCTTTAGGTCGTATTAAAGATTATGGGAGAGATGGTAGGCTTAATCATGTTGAAAATTTGGATGATATAAAAAGCCGAAGATCATTCTTAGTTACAAAAAATAATGGCAAGCCATGGTATTTTTATCCAGAATCGTTGGATAATAATGAAATTACTAAGGGCACTTGTTTTGTTTATAGTGAAAATAGAAGTTTAAGCTTGTATAAAAATAAAAGAAGTGGATTGACTATACATCTAACAAAAGATGGTGGGCAGGATTACTTTGAAATAAGAGTGTTATCTGATTTAGTTAATGAGGCTAATGAACTTTTACCTAATTTTGGAATAGAAAAACTAACACGTACAAAGAGTGATGATTTTCCAGAAGGATACAAAGAAAAAGGTGGAATTACATTATTGAAATTTTTAAAAAGGTATTCACGCCCGACAGTCGAACTTATACAGGGAATTAAAGGAAATGTTGATAATGGACTGTTTAAGATTGATAAGGGGTTTCGTACTACAGCAAATTTATATGGCATATTAAAAAAAGAGAGAATAACAAAAAGAAATCCATTAGAGCTTAATAATGTTATATCTTATATGCGTGTAAAGTAAATAAGATTAAATAAACAGCGGCACAAAAACCAAAGCGACTATTCCCATTAGCTTAATTAAAATATTCAATGAAGGGCCTGCTGTGTCTTTAAATGGGTCTCCTACTGTGTCTCCGACAACTGCTGCTTTGTGGGCATCAGAGCCCTTGCCTCCTAAATTTCCTTCTTCAATGTATTTTTTAGCATTATCCCATGCTCCTCCTGCATTTGCCATGAATACTGCCATTAAAAATCCGACAACGGTCTTTCCCACTAACAATCCTCCAAGAGCTTCTGCTCCGAGAAAAATTCCAACAATGATTGGAGAGGCTATTGCCAATAAGCCTGGCAAAGCCATTTCTCTTAATGAGCTTTCTGTGCTTATTTCAATGCATTTTTGATAGTCTGGTTTTGAAGAACCGCGCATTAATCCTTTTATTGTCTTGAACTGCCTTCTTACCTCATTAACCATTTTTATTGCAGCTCTGCCAACTGCTTTAAGTAATAAGGATGTAAATATAAATGGAAGTAGTCCGCCAATGAAAACTCCAACCAGGACTTTTGGGTCAGTGACATTAATTGCATCTAATCCAATAATTTCTGCAAAGGTTACGTAAAGGACTAATGAAGTTAAGGCTGCACTTCCGATTGCAAATCCTTTTCCAATTGCTGCAGTTGTATTTCCAACCTTGTCTAATTCTTCTGCCCGCTGTCTTGTTTTTCTTCCTAACCTGGCCATTTCGGAAATTCCTGCTGCATTATCAGCTACTGGACCATACGAGTCTATTGCCAGAGTAATCCCTAAAGTTGAAAGCATGCCAACAGCAGAAATTGCAACTCCGTATAAACCAGCTGTAAAATTAATTGCTCCGTCAGCAAGGAAAAATGCTGCAAGAATTCCTGCTGAAACTGCAAGCACCGGGATTATTGTTGACCACATTCCTACAGAAAGGCCTTCTATAATTGTGGTTGCAGGTCCTGTTTTTGCGGCTTCTGAAATACTCCTTGTTGGATTTCTTTTTGTTGAAGTATAATATTCTGTTGACAGACCAATAACAAGGCCAGCAAGCAATCCTGATATAGTTGCCCAGAATATCCCTAGATTTCCTATTAAGTATTTTATTATAAAAAATGATGATATTGCTAAAATTATTGATGAGATAAATACTCCTTTATTCAGGGCAGCAGTGAGGTTAGTACCACTTGTTTTTACAAAAAAAGTCCCGATAATTGAAGCTAAAATTCCGGCAGCTGAAATTGCCAGTGGCAGCAGGATATAATTTCCATCATTACTGAATGAAAATGCGATGAATCCGATTACCATTGCAGCGACAATGCTTTCAACATAGCTCTCAAACAAATCAGCTCCCACGCCGGCTACATCACCCACATTATCTCCTACATTATCTGCAATTACTGCAGGGTTTCTTGGGTCATCTTCTGGAATATTTTTTTCTATTTTTCCGACTAAATCTGCTCCAACGTCAGCAGCTTTTGTGTATATTCCACCGCCGACTCTTGCGAAAAGGGCAATGTATGATGCTCCAAACCCAAATCCGAAAATTAATTGTGGGTCTTTAAATAAAAGATAAAATGAGCTTATCCCTAATAATGCCAGGCCAACTACAAACATTCCCATTACAATGCCAGAGGAAAATGCAATTTTTAGGCCGCTATTAATGCTGGTTTTGCATGCCCATGCAGTCCTTGAATTTGCCTTTGTTGCTATATGCATTCCAATCCTTCCTGCTATTGCTGAGAAGATGCATCCTGCTAAAAATGCTAAAGTAAGTTTTTCTCCTTCAGGAAGTGTAAAGAATAATATCAATGAGACTATAACCATGAATATTATCATTATCTTGTATTCTTTATTCAGAAAAGTTATCGAGCCCTTATGTATGAGGTTAGAAATGTTCTGCATCTCTTGATTTCCTGCAGGCTCTTTTTTTATCTTCTGTATTAAGAATAATGCAAATAGAATTGCAAGGATGCTTACTAGGAAACTTGCAGTTAAAATTATAGATACCATTGTTGCCCCTTTTAGTGGCTTATATTATGGATATAGTTTAAATGGTTTTTGTTTTTTATCTATTATTCAATAAAATACCCAATAAAAAGTTTCAATATTAAAAAAAATAATAAAAATAAAAGAGTTGATAAAATAAGAATTAATATTCTAAAAAAATCCAACAAAAACTGTAGCAACAAGAATAGTTAATTTAATTACAATATTTAAGCTTGGTCCGGATGTATCTTTTTTTGGGTCTCCTACTGTGTCTCCTATGACAGTTGCAATGTGGGCTGCGCTTCCCTTTCCGCCGTGCATGCCTTTTTCCACAAGCTTTTTTGCATTGTCCCAGGCACCTCCTGAATTTGACTGTTTAATTCCTAAAAGAATTCCAGTAACCAGGGTTCCTGCTAAAGATGCTCCTAATGCTTCTGCACCTAAAACCAGGCCAACTAAAATTGGAGTTGAAATTACAATTAATCCTGGAACTATCATTTCCTTTATGGCTGATTTTGTTGCAATTTCAATGCATCTTTTGTAATCCGGTTGAACTTTACCCTGCATCAATCCTTTTATTTTTTTAAACTGTCTTCTTACTTCCTCTGCAATCTTAAGGGCAGCATCCCCAACTGCAAGTAGCACATATGATGAAAATAAATATGGAACTAAAGCGCCAATAAACAAGCCAATCATAACCTTAAAATTAAGTAAATTTACTCCTGTTAAGCCAGCTTCTTCTGCGAATAATGTTAATAAGGCTAATGCTGCTAAAGCTGCGCTTCCGATTGCAAAGCCTTTTCCAACAGCAGCTGTTGTATTTCCTGCAGCATCTAATTTGTCTGTTATATTCCTTACTTTTTTATCTAATCCTGCCATCTCTGCAATTCCCCCTGCATTATCTACAATTGGGCCGTAAACATCGATGGCCATAATTATTGCTGCTAATGCAAGCATGCCAACTCCTGCCATTGCAACTCCGTAAAGTCCGCCAAGAAGATGGGAAAAAAAGATAGCAATTAATAATATGCTGACTATGCCGAACGTAGATCTTTTGCCAACGCTTAAGCCATGTATTATGTTTGTTGCAGCTCCAATCTTTGAGCTTTCTGCTATGCCCTTAACATGCTTAAAATCATAACTTGTATAATATTCAGTTGCTTTTCCCAGGCCAATTCCTGCCAAAACTCCGATTACAACCGTATAAAATATATTGAGGTTTGTGAAAAAAAAGCTGTTAAGTATGAAAACAATTCCTACCATAACAGCGCAAGTTATTAAGAATGCATTTGATAGGGCTCTTCTTGGATTTTTTGAATTTGTTTTGCAGAAAAAGGTTCCTACAATTGCTGCAAGGATTCCTGCACAAACAACAAAAATCGGGAATATAAATGCTGCGCTGGTGAAAATTTGGGATTCTGCAACTAAATCTGTGGATTTTAATGCAGCTCCTATTGCCATTGCTGCAACAAGATTAACAATTATTGAATCAAATAAATCAGCGCCCATGCCGGCTGTGTCTCCTACATTATCACCAACATTATCTGCTATGACAGCAGCGTTTCTTGGGTCATCTTCTGGGATTTTAGCTTCTAATTTACCCACTAAATCTGCTCCTACATCTGCTGCTTTTGTAAAAATTCCGCCGCCAACTCTGGCAAATAATGCTATTGAGGCAACCCCGAATGAATAGCCAAGCAGTGCATTAATATCATTTGGAAAAACAAATATTATTATCAAAAGGCCTACAATTCCGATTGTTACAAGGCCAAGGCCAACAACTGCTCCTGCTGAGAAGCTTATTTTTAATGCTTCATTTATTCCTCTTTTGGCTGCATTTGCAGTTCTTACATTTGCCCTAACAGACCTATTCATGCCAAAATATCCTGCTAAAGCAGAGCTAAGGCTTCCAATTATGAAGGATATTGTACTTGTCTGGCCAAGCAGATAATATAATGCGATGCTTACAGCTATTATGAAAACTGCAAGATAGCTGTATTCAACCTTTAAGAATTGTATTGCTCCTTTTTGAATGGAGTCTGCAATTTCCTTCATCCTGTCATTTCCAGGAGACTCTTCCATCATCCTTTTATTAAAATAGAACATAAAAGCTATAGAAACCAAAATTGTTATGTAGATGAATGCGATTACCATTTTAAAAAGAGGACATGGCTTATTTATAAATCTTTCTGAGGATGCTTTTGACAATGAATTAGGAAATTATTCTGTAAAAAACATTATAATCTTTTGTCAGTGATAAATTTAACAGAAATTAAACATAATATTTATAAACATTGTATTTAAGAAATAGTGTGAGGTGGTATTATGGCAGCAGAAGTTATGAAAATAAAAAATTTAGAAAGCGTAGTTGATACAAATTCAATGCAAAATGGAGTTGAAAAAAATGGCGGATTATTCAATAATTTAAAAAAGAGCTTATTCAAGAAATTAGGGTACACTGCTTCTGCTATTACTATTACTGCAATGTCTTATGGTTGTTACACAACATCATCAAACCCAAAAGTCTATTCATATCCTCTTAGTGGCCAAACTATGGAACAGATGGTTAAGGATCAAATGTATTGTAAAGAATGGGCATCACAACAAACAGGAGGTTTAAGAGGTTCTGGAGATAAAACCGCAGAAGGGGCTGCAGGCGGTGCTTTAGGTGGAGCACTTCTTGGAGCTATAATAGGGGGAGTTACAGGCGATTGGGAAGGTGCGGCTATTGGCGCAGGAGCTGGAGTATTAGGAGGTGGCCTAACTGGTGCTGCTATTGGATCCCAAAATGATAATAGTGGGGATTTTGACAGGGCCTATAAGGCTTGCATGGAATCAAAAGGTTACAATGTACAATAATTCAAACTAATAGAGTGGTATTTTATGAAAAAAAAAGGTGGATATATTCTAAGTTTTATTGCAGCAGCAGGCATATCTTATAGTATTTCTAAAGGACCAGAAGCTGATGCGGGCATAAAAGAATCCTATGCGGGCTTAAAAAAAGCCTATGAAGAAAGTTGGAATGGAGAAACATTTGATGAAAGCATTTTAGGCGGTAGGGTATATAAGGCAATCTGTTATGTAATACCTAAATTGGTAGCTAACGCATCAAAAATACCTTGTGAGGCTGGGCAAGCTGTATCTACAGATACGATTGATGATATCAAAGATATTTATGATGATAAAACAAATGATAATGTAGAAAAGGCAGTTAAAACTACAATTGGTATTCCATTAATCATGAGTAATAATCTTTTAGAGCGTCTTGTCATTAATCCAGGTAGAAATGCAAAAAATCATCCCTTAGATGCATTGTTAAAGGGAGGTTATAGTGTTGGAGAAACAGGCCTGTCACCATATAAAATTTTCAACATACCTATTTTATTGAAATAAACTTAATATGGGGTAAAAATATGAAAATCAAAAATATGTTTAATATAGGTGCGGTCGTGACTATTATGTATTCTTCTTCTGTATTAGCTCAAAGCCAGGGACATATTGATGAATGTATTAAATATTGTGTTGATGTAGCAAAAGACCATAGATTTGCTAAAAATGAATATTTTAAAGAATTTTTTTGGTCAGATAAATTCAAGGGTATTTTATCTAATAATGCTATTAGCCAGATAAATGAAGCACTTAAAAAAGAAGGAACAGATTATACTTTTGAAAAGGTGGCAAAGGGGGTAAATACAATTTATATTTTGAAGTGTCCATCTGGAGGAAAAGATTAATTGTGTTTCAGCTTATTTAATCATTTGTTAAAAATTTTTATAATCATAAACTAATTCTATTGGTTGACTTTGTAGATTTTTACTGCAATTTGTAAGGATGATAAATTATTTTGCCCTAAACGAGTAGCAATATTATGAGCTCACACTAATATGCTTTCACTTTAGAGTAGTTTAAGAACGAAAAGTATTTAAAGATTTAATTTTTAAAATTTTTTAAATTTTATGGAAACAAAAAGAGAGCGAAAAAAGGTACGAATCAGGGACGGATTAGCGAGACAAAACCCGATTTTGGATACTGAGATATCTTCTAATAAAGGGGATATCAACATTAGAGGATACAGCATTAATGAGTTACTAGAATATTCTAATTTTGAAGAGGCAGCATATCTGGTGCTTAATTCTGAATTGCCAAATCAAAGTGAATTAGAAAAATTTAATGATATATTAGTTTCTAAGAGAGAAATTATTCCAAAAAAAGTTCAGGAAGTTATGGGCAGTTTTGACGGCAGTGAGCATCCTTTGAATGTTATTGCAGCTTGTTTTTCGACGATTTCTTCAGAGTATGCTGAAAAACTTAAAGATAGTCATGAGGGGAAAATTGACCATGCCATGAATGCAATATCTTTGTATCCTGTAATTTTAGCGCAGCATATAAGAAAAAGAAACGGAGCTAAAATAGAAATTATAAAAAAACCTGAACTGGATCATGCTAACAATTTCATCTATGAATCTTTGGGAACCGTAGATAAAAAAAAAGGGGCTATCCTAAATACAATATTAGTGGGGGGTCTTGATATGGTATTGTCTCCTTCCACAACTGCAGGGCGTGTTACAGCTTCAACACGAAGCGACTTCTTTTCATGCATGGCTTCTTCGATTTTAGCATGGAAAGGGTATAGGCACGGCGCAGCATGTGAATTTGCATTTAGAGACTTGACTACTTTAATGGATGATAAAATAGATACATTTGAATTCTATGATATGAAGAATAAATCAAATATTCCATCATTTGGGTTTGGGCATCCGATTTATAAAAAGGGAGATGATCCAAGAGTAAAAAAAATAAGTCCAATGGCAGAATTTTGTTATCAAAATTTTGGAGGAACGTTATATAAAAAGTTACAGGATGTAGTTTTGGATATGAAAAAAAGAAATATACATCCTAATCCAAACATTTACTTAGCTTCAATAATAGATTCATTAGGGTTCCCTGCACAGGATGCACCTTCTATTAGTTTCATGGGGAGAGTTGCAGGAGTTTCTGCTCATATAATCGAAGAAAGCGGTCCAATGCGAGCTATGTGGGTTCCAAAAGCTCATTATAACGGCATTCCCAACAGGGAGTACATTCCAATGGAGAAACGGTTGGGTTGAAGTATAAAAATTAATTCATAAAGTTTTGAAAATCCAATTAAATTTTTCATTTTTATATGAAAAAAATTAATAAAATAGCAAAAAAAACCTTAACAGCAATTGTTGCATTAACTTTCTTTAATCTTTCCTGCGGAAAACCTGATATTACGGAGGCTCAATATAGGAAATACCAGTACCACACTAAGGCATTATATCCTGAAAAATTTAATGAAAATATCTTAACTGCTGAAAAATCTGTTGAGGTTGAAAAAGGTGAAGATGGTGTAATTATTAAATTCCCTATAGAATTATTATCATATCAAAGATTTCCCATAAAAAAAAAATTTGGGGCATGGGGTGGGCCACAGTGGGAAATAAAAGAACCATATGATTGCCTTACTTTTTCCTTTAATAATTGGAAGGGAGAAGACAGATTTCTTTATTATAAAATCAGGTCTCATAGACCATGGATTTATTTACCTGTAGAAGAGATGGATATATTCATGGATAAGCTACTAAAATCAAAAAATGTGCAAATTAGAGATTACAGCCAAGGAATTCCAAGTTTGGTTCCGAATTGCCCTGAGATTATTAGTCAAATTAACTTCCACCGGGAACTGTATATGGATGGAAACCTCGTATTATCAAAAAAACCAGGCAAGCCAACAATATTACAAAATCAATAACAAAAACTAATGCAAAGATAAAATGAATAATGACTATGTTATGAAAGACCGCTATAAAGAGATAGATTATCGTTGGTATAGGAATGGAAAAAGCAACAAAATAATAGTTTCTGGTTCTGGAAGCGGACCAACCAGAAAATTGACTATTAATTCCATATTGGAGAATGCTTTAGAAAAATATAACCTTTCTATGATTCATTTTGACATCCAGAATGGAGATTTTATCCAAACAGTTGGTAAAATGTCTGAAAAGTTTCATGATATCATAGAATTATCTAAAACAGAGGGCTATGGAATTGATAAAATTGGGATAATGGGTACAAGCTTATCCGGGCTTCCGGCAATGATTGCGTCATCAGAATATAAAAATATGAACTTATTTCTAAACTCCCCAATGATCTATATGCAGGAGATGGCTGACAAATATTTAAATACTTTCCATAGATATTATTGGAGGGTAAGAAGAACTATTAAAAAAGATGGGAGAAAAGCCCATTATTCTACATACAGCACTTGGAGAGATACAGAATTGGCTGAAATTTTTGAACGGTTAAAAAAAAAATCAAACAAAATCCATATTTTACATGGAGATGGTGACGATGAAATTTTATTAGATTATTCATTAAGGTTTCAGGAATCCATGGAAGAAAATAGTGTAAAATCAGACCTTACAATATTGGAAGGAGTTGCCCATAATCTTCATAAAAATTATCTTATATCAGATTTTACAAGCAATTTATTGTGTGATTTTTTCCTTTCTAAATAAAATAAAAAATTTAATATAAATAATCAGAAAGTGCTTTAGGTTATTTTATTCCTCATTTTGCAGATGTTTACAATATAATAAAAAATGTTTCTGAAATAATTAAATTTTAAGTTGAATGTTGTCACTTTACAATAATATTTATAAATGGTGCAGAATATCCACTAATCATGTTTAAAAAATTAGAATTTTCTTATGAACCAAATAAAAGTCAAAATACGTTATTTAAAAACAAGTATTTTGACCTAAAAATGGGAAGTTTCGGTGGATTGTTGTTCGGTGGAATTGTATATTATATTAATTCTGAACATGGTGTTGAGCTAGCATCTATTGCTGCAGCTAAACAAGCAGGTTATGCTTTTGCCGCTGCTGGAGGATTAATGAAGATTTGTGAAAATGTCTCGACTTATTTTGAGAGCGGAGCAGTTTCTAGGGTAATGTCAGTTGTGGTGCCATCATCTATAACATATAGCTTGACATATATGCTGCATACATTGCATGAGTCAGCAGATTCTTTTGAGTCTGTTATTCCTACACTTATCATAGCCCCAATAAGTTATACTTGGTGGGGATTAAAAAATAGAAAACTTTTAGAAGATACAATTAAAGAACTCACTGATAAGAGTACTAAATAAATTTTAATTGCCAGCAGCGATATAAATTATTTATTTAAAATTAGTATTAGTGACGGTAATTAAAATTTATTAGTGGTTGAATGTATTATTCAATAAACTTAACAACATCTTTGGTTCTTTCTTTTTTTTCGGGCTCTTCATTTCCATAGCCGAATGTCAATGTAAGAACTAATTCATAGTTTTTGTCAAAACCTAGCTCATTCATAAGATCCTGCTCTTCTTTTAGAAATTGAGTCATTCCAATGGGACAGGAGCTTATGCCCAATGAGTAAGATGCAAGCATCATGTTTTGTGCAGCTAAAGAGCAGTCAATTGCATTCCATTTATTATTTTTATCTCCTAAAATAAAAATTACCAATGGTGCTGAGTAAAGTATTGGATCTTCTTTTGTTTTTGCCCTTTCCCTTACAAAAGGGTATCTTGGATTATTGATTATTTTGTCCAGTATTCTTTTTGCAATTTTTTTAATTAAGTTTCTGTTTGTAAGAGCAACAAATTTCCATGGCTGATTATTTCTTGCAGAAGGAGCCCATATTCCGCATTCAATTATTTCATTGATTTTTTCCTTCCCTATAGCTTTGTCTTTATAGGCTCTTACTGCCCTTCTTTCTTTTATTGAGTTGATTGTTGGGTTCATAATAGAAATAAGTTTGAGGTTGTTTAAATAATTTATTATTGTAAATAATTATTGATATCAATACCATAACTTCAAAAAAATAATAACCAGAATTACCACAACAATGATGATATTAATCACTAAGAAATACTTTCCGAGCTTTTTTATGAATTTTCTTTTCTTTTCAATATCAGAAGAAGCTTTCATTTTAAGCTTTTGCCTTTATTCTTTTCATTCTGAAGATGTTTTCCCTTTCCATTTCTTCTAATCTCAGCTGGATGAATGATTTTATCTTGTTTTGGCTTGGAATGACCTTAAATTCGAGGGCATTGACACGCCTTTTTGTCTTTTCAATCTCATTCAACAATTTTCTCATGGATGTTTCTATTTCTGCTGCAAGGATTATTTTCTCTACAACTTTTTCATATGCTTCTGAAGCTTCATCTATTGCGGCTGAGCTGTAAACTCCATAACCCCGCTCCATAAATACTTTTTTTATCTCTGAAGTCTCTATCTTCGGGACTTTAACTCCCATGATATTCCTTGTTGCAAGGTTAATTTCCGGGATTTTTTTGATTGCAAGGGCAATTGACTTTATTTTTAAATCCCCTTCCAGGACTCTTGCAATATTAATTTTCTCCAGTGCAATCTTATACTGCTCAACTAATTCCTCCCTTAAAGTTTTAGCCTGCTTTAATATCTCAAAGAACTCAAGAATAAGGCCGTCTCTTTTTTTCTTCAATAAGCTGTAGCCTCCTTGGGCTAATTTAATCTGCTTTTTTACTTTTAATAATTCAGATCTTGTTGGTTTGATGTCCTGGGCCATTTTAAGGAATTAGTGACAATATTTTTCAATAAATAAAAAACATAACAGTTAATTATTTGCTTCTGGTTTCAAATATTTTTTCTTCAGTTCAGGGCTTATTCTTGTCAGTTCGCTTTCCGGCAATATGCTCAATAATTTCCATCCAAGCGCTAAAGTGCCGTCAGCAATGCTCCTGTCATCATCCCTGCTCTGCTTTACAAATTCATTTTCAAAGTCATTTGCAAACTGAAGGAGTTTTTTGTCCCTTTCGCTCAATGCTTCCTCTCCAACTATTGCAACTAATCCTCTTAAGTCACGGCCTTCAGCATATGCTGCATATAATTGGTCAGATACTTGTTTATGGTCTTCTCTTGTTTTTTCTGCGCCAATTCCCATGTTCATCAGTCTTGAAAGTGATGGAAGAACATCTATGCTTGGGTAAATTCCCTTTCTATGCAACTCTCTTGATAAAACAATCTGGCCTTCAGTTATATAGCCGGTAAGGTCGGGAATAGGATGTGTTATGTCATCCCCCACCATTGTTAAAATAGGAAGCTGTGTAACAGATCCTTTTTTTCCCTTAATTACTCCTGCTCTTTCATAGATCATTGCGAGGTCAGTATACATGTATCCTGGATAGCCTCTTCTTCCGGGAATTTCTTCACGGGCTGCTCCGATTTCCCTTAAGCTTTCGCAATAGTTGCTCATATCTGTCAAAATAACAAGAACATGGGCATCGTGCTCATATGCAAAATATTCTGCTGCTGTTAATGCCATTCTTGGTGTTACTAAACGCTCTACTGCTGGATCGTCTGCAAGGTTTAGGAATACAATACTTCTTTCCAATGCTCCTGTTTGCTTGAAATCATCAATAAAGTACTGGGCTTCTTCATTTGTAATTCCCATAGCTGCAAATATAACCATGAAATTTTCCTTCTTGCCAATAACTTTAGCCTGCCTTGCAATTTGCAATGCAATCTCATTATGAGGAAGTCCAGAGCCTGAGAAAATAGGCAGCTTTTGGCCCCTGACTAAAGTATTCATTGCGTCTATTGTTGAGATTCCTGATTGTATAAAATCTGAAGGGGAAGACCTTGAGAAAGGATTGATAGCGGCTCCCATGATATCCATTTTCTTTTCAGGAACAATGTCCGGGCCATTATCAATTGGCTTCCCGCTTCCGCTCAAAACTCTGCCAAGCATGTCTTTTGAAACATTAAGCTTTAACGGCTCCCCTAGAAATTTTACCCTGCTGTCAACATCAATTCCTGAAGTCCCTTCAAAAACCTGGACAACAACAATATCATCACTAGTATCTAAAACCTGGCCGTTTTTTATTTCTCCATTTGGAAGAGAAATCTTTACCATATCAGCATAGCTAATCGGCTCTGTTTTTTCCACAAAGATTAAAGGTCCTGCAACTCTTGTAATTGTTTTGTACTCTTTCATTGTGCTTTCAACTCCTGTTCCATTTTTTTGCCTAATTCGTCTAGCAGCTTTTCATGGTCCTTGATGAACTTAACTTCTCCAAGTCTGTCTTTTGATTTTGTGGCAAGTATTTGATTTACTTTCATGCCGTTATCCAATGCATTGTTTGCCAGCTTTGAGAAATTTAAGATGGACTGCATTATTTTGTATGTTTTCTTAAGCTCGCAAAAAGTGTCTATATCATGGAATGCGTTTTGCTGCAGTAAAACTTCTCTGATTAATCTTGCAACTTGCAAAGTCAGCTGCTGCTTTTCAGGCAGAGCATCTGAACCAACCAGCTGCACAATTTCCATAAGCCTTTCCTCTTCCTGCAAAATTCCCATTATTTCCATAACAAGCTTATGCCAGTCATCTGCAACATTTTTTGAGTACCATTCCTGTAGTGTATCAAGGTACAAAGAATATGAAGTCAGCCAGTTTATAGAGGGAAAGTGCCTTCTCTGCGCTAATTTAGCATCTAAGGCCCAGAAGCACTTTGTAACCCTCAGAGTGCTTTGCGTTACAGGCTCTGAAAAATCACCACCTGGCGGGCTTACTGCACCAATAATACTAACACTACCTTCTTTTTTTGTTCCCAGCGGAATAGCTCTTCCGGCACGCTCATAAAACTGGGCAAGTCTTGTAGATAAATAAGCAGGATAGCCTTCTTCTCCGGGCATCTCTTCTAATCTTGAGGAAATTTCCCTCATTGCCTCTGCCCATCTGGATGTAGAGTCTGCCATTAAAGCAACTGAATAACCCATATCCCTATAATATTCTGCTATTGTGACTCCGGTATAGATGCTAGCTTCTCTTGCTGCTACAGGCATGTTTGATGTATTTGCAATTAACACGGTTCGGTTCATCAACGGCTTTCCTGTTTTTGGATCTTTTAATTCTGGAAATTCAGTTAGAACTTCTGTCATCTCATTTCCCCTTTCTCCGCAGCCGACATACACAACTATATCTGCATCAGACCATTTTGCAAGTGCTTGCTGAGCCACGGTTTTGCCGGCTCCAAATGGACCTGGAATTGCTGCAACACCGCCTTTTGCCAAAGGAAATAGTGCATCAAAAATTCTCTGTCCTGTTATTAACGGCATGTCCGGCTTTAATTTAGAAGCAACAGGCCTTGGAACCCTAACAGGCCAGTTTTGTTTTAATTTTAATTCATAACCATTGCCTAATTTTCCAATAATATCATTTACTGTGAACTTTCCTGAACTTATTTCTGTAAGCTTTCCTTTCTGGTTTGGAGGAAGTAAAATTTTATGGATTATTCCAGGCGCTTCCTCAACTTCTCCGATAATGCTGCCTTCATTAACATCATCTCCTTTTTTAACAGCAGCCTTAAAATCCCATTTCTTTTCCGGGTCAAGGCCAGGCGCATCAACACCTCTCTTAATAAAATTCCCCATTTGTTTAATAAGAACGGGGAGAGGTCTTTGGATGCCGTCATAAATGCTTCCAAGCATTCCAGGACCTAGCTCAACTTTTAACGGCTCTTTTGTATTAATGACTGGTTCACCTGGCTTTATGCCGGATGTGTCTTCATAAACCTGAATTATTACCTTATCGCCTTCAATCTGGATAACTTCCCCCATTAATTTTTCATTTCCAACCCTGCATACATCATACATTCTTGGATTAATCCCGCGAGCTACTACAACAGGACCTGCAATCCTGAATATAACTCCTTGTTCCTTATTGTCCATATCCATCAACTCCATAAATTATTGTTAA
>CEPS01098392.1_pt1 | contig 55406 bp, 51 predicted proteins | sample 530401 | NCBI WGS metagenome assembly CEPS01 (sample SAMEA2620035, study PRJEB7988) | marine metagenome | biome: marine biome (ENVO:00000447); feature: mesopelagic zone (ENVO:00000213) & marine oxygen minimum zone (ENVO:01000065); material: "saline water (ENVO:00002010), including plankton... | reverse complement strand
TGGCAGGCCCGCCATGACCAGGTGGTCGAAGCGGGCGGCCTGTATGTCCTTGGAACGGAACGCAACGAGTCACGCCGGGTGGATAATCAGCTGCGCGGCCGCTGTGGCCGTCAGGGAGACCCGGGAAGAAGCCGTTTTTATCTTTCTCTCGAGGATAACCTCTTGCGGATTTTTGGCTCGGATCGGGTTTCCGGTCTGATGGAAAAACTGGGCATGGAAGAGGGTGAGGCGATTGAGCATTCCTGGGTTACCCGCGCCATTGAGAACTCCCAGAAGAAAGTCGAGGGTCGTAACTTCGATATCCGAAAGCAACTGCTCGAGTATGACGATGTGGCCAACGAGCAGCGCAAAGTCATTTACGATCAGCGCAATACCCTGATGGCGACGGACGATATTTCCGAAACAGTCACAGCTGCCCGTGCCGAGGTGATTGAGGAAATCATTGATCGGTCGATTCCGCCTGAAAGCCTTGAGGAGCAGTGGGATGTTCCCGGGTTGCAGCAGGACCTGCAAACGCACTTCGGTATCACACTGCCGGTTGCTGATTGGCTGAAGGCCGACGACAACCTTCATGAAGAGACGCTGCGTGACAAGATCTCCGGCGAGATCGCAAAGGCTTACGAGGAGAAAACCACCGCGGTCGGAGAGCCGGTCATGCGGCACCTCGAAAAGGCTGTGATGCTCAAAACACTGGACGAGCAGTGGAAAGAACATCTCGCGCAGATGGACTACCTGCGCCAGGGGATCGGGCTCCGGGGCTACGCACAGAAGAACCCCAAGCAGGAGTACAAGCGGGAAGCGTTTGAGATGTTTTCTGCCATGCTCAATCAGGCCAAAAACGATGTGGTAGGAATACTTGCCAAGGTGCAGGTCCAGACCGAAGCCCAGGTAACCGATCTTGAAGATCGGCAGCGCCAGCAGGGCGAGGAAAACCGTCAGTATCTGCACCCGAGTTCTGAAGCGCCGGTGGCAGCCGAGGGGGCGGCGGGTCCGGGTCAGGGCGTGGATACGGGTTCGGCGGATTCGCCAGCAGATGCCCCGCGGCCTTTTGTCCGCCCCACTGCAAAGGTCGGCCGTAACGAGCCCTGCCCGTGCGGTTCCGGTAAAAAGTACAAGCAGTGCCACGGTAAGCTGTAGCCGGGCGGATCGAACGGCGCCGTGGCATCTCTCAAGCGTTCTGTGCTGGCACCGGGGCGATTCCCCCGGATGCCGGAGATCCCCGGCGTTTCACTGCAGGCTGCCCGGGCCGGGATCAAATACGCAGGCCGTGATGATCTGCTGCTGGTCACGCTCGATCGTGGCACCACCGTTGCCGGTGTGTTTACCCGCTCGGCGACGGCTTCAGCGCCGGTTCAGTGGAGCCGAAAGGTGGCGGCGTCAGGCAAAGCGGGTGCTATTCTCGTCAATAGCGGAAACGCAAACACTTTCACTGGATCCCAAGGTGTTGCTGACGTCAGATCAACTGCGGCGATGGCAGGCCGTGTTGTTGGGTGCCGCCGCAGTGATGTCCTGATTGCCTCAACCGGCGTGATCGGCGAGCCGCTTCCGGTCGATCGAATTCAACGTGCGCTGGCAGGCATCCAGCCCGGACGTCGGCCGGCTTCCTGGAACCGGGCAGCCCGGGCGATCGGCACCACCGACACCTATCCCAAGGGTGCCGTGCGCCGGACGCGAATTGGCGATACCGATGTCTGTCTTTGCGGTATCGCCAAGGGGTCTGGAATGATTGCGCCGGATATGGCGACCATGCTGGCATTTGTGTTTACCGATGCCAGGTTGCCAGGACCGGTGTTACGAACCTTGCTGAAAGAAGGCATTCGCACATCCTTTAACTGTATTACCGTCGACAGCGATACCTCGACCAGCGATACTGCCCTGCTGGCAGCCACCGGCCGTGCAGCGAACCCGGCTCCCAAGTCGGCAACGGCGCCCGAACTCAAAGCCTTCCGCAGCGCACTCAAGGAACTGCTTACCGATCTTGCGATTCAGGTGGTCCGCGACGGCGAAGGCGCGAGCAAGTTTATGACCGTCGATGTGACCGGGGCAGCGTCCAGCTCCGAAGCACGCACGGCCGCGCTCGCTATTGCCAACTCCCCATTGGTCAAGACGGCCATCGCAGGCGAGGATGCCAATTGGGGCAGAATCATCATGGCAGTGGGCAAGTCCGGTGCGAGACTTTTGCAGAAGCATCTCGCGATATCGATCGGTGGCGTCACCATTACCCGCGCCGGTGAGCGGGTCGAATCGTATGATGAAAGTGAGGTTACGGAGCACCTTAAAGGTACTGATATATCCATCGCGGTAGACCTCGGAGTAGGCCGGAGCAAGTCGCGGGTATGGACCTGCGACCTGACGCATGACTACATCCGCATCAATGCCGACTATCGAACCTGAGCGTACACTCGTTGTTGCGGTGGGCATCGCGGTGGATTCGCAGGGACGCCTTCTGGTCGGTGAGCGCCCAGCGGATAAGGACTACGCCGGTCAATGGGAATTTCCGGGAGGCAAACTCGAGCCCGGGGAAAGTGTCTTTGATGCGCTCGTTCGTGAGTTTCGTGAAGAGCTCAACCTGCAGGTTGGCTCAGCGCAGGCACTTTTTTCCTGTCGGCACAGTTACCCGGACCGTGAGGTAGAACTGCATTTCTGGCAGGTTACCGAATATCAGGGTCGGGCTGAAGGGCTGGAAGGGCAGAATCTCAGATGGGTGCACGCTGAAGAACTGGTGTCTTTACATTTTTTGGAAGGCAACCGTGCTCTGCTCGAAAAAGTTTGTTCGATGGTGCTGTAGCGGTCGTTCTCCCGGGGCTTAGCGCCATGCGAAGCGCGGCTGGCCCAGATGACTGACCCGCGTGGTCCTGCCCAGCAGAGCGACTTCTCTGAACTGGTAGAGGATTGCAGCGGTGGGCGCATAGATCTCATGGCCAACGGTGGGCAGCATGATCGAAAAGCCGTTACGGACTGATTCGTCTGCTTGGGACCTGGAGACCTCTGTGTGCGCAGCGGCAAGTTCTTCCAGGGGTATGTGAAACACACGCTCGACCTCTGCAGGGTCAGGCGCCAGGGGAAGGGCGGCATCCATGCAGGCGACGACCGGCGTGATACAAAACCCGGACTCGGTGACAAAATCATCCAGCAGTCCGATGACGTGACCGGGTCCTGGATTCAGCCCCACTTCCTCCCGGCATTCACGAAGCGCAGCCTCAACGGCAGTCTCCCTCGGGTCAAGGCGCCCTCCGGGCAATGCATACTGTCCGGCGTGACGGCGCAGGGCTTTGGCCCGGCGTGTCAAAATCACTGACCCCTCCTGGGGATCGGGCGCCCGCGTGACCAGTACCATGACGGCTGCGCGGGTCGATGTTTCGCCATTTTGGGAAATGCGCTCAAAGTCCGCGAAGTTCGAGGCGATGCGTTCGCTCAAAGGCATAACCCAGAATCCATTCCTTTGGTCGTCACTTTCTGACCGGTCTCATCTTTTCACGGGAGAGATCGGTCAACCGTTTATCCAGGGCGTCAACCTGGGCATGAAGTGACTGGAGGCTGCCATCGTTGTGGATGATATCGCTTGCAAAACGGCGGCGGTCTGCATCGCTGGCCTGTGCATCATTGATGGCCGAAAACGCGTCGTGATCAAGTCCGCTTCGCTCAAGTACCCGTTTGGCGCGAAGGTCACTTGGCGCCTCAACAACGACGACGCGGTCAAAATTGTCCGCCTGTCGGGTTTCCACCAGCAGGGGGATTGAAAAAATCACGTATGGGGCCTTGGCGCGTTTGGCCGCCTCGTTCATTTTCTGACGAACGCGCGGGTGTATGATCGCTTCAAGCTGGGCCCGCTTTTTCGGATCGGCGAAGACCAGTTCCCGGACCGCGGCCCGATCGAGTCTGCCATCCGGACCAAGCACAGCGGGCCCCAGGACTTTTGCGATCTGATCAACTGCGTCCTTCCCGCGGGCAGTCACCTCATGAGCGAACTGGTCCGCATCAAGAACCACAACGCCAAGAGACGAAAGATAATCGCTTACGGCGGTCTTGCCGCTGCCGATACTGCCGGTGAGGGCTACCCTGAGCATCTCTCTCCCTAAAGTCCTGCTGCACCCAGATAGTAACGGTTGAGGTCGGCGCCCCATAACAGCGCCAGCCAGCCTCCACCGGCGAGATAAGGCCCGAATGGAATCTGCTGACCGCGTTGTTGTCGCTGCAGGATCAGCAGGGTAATACCGATGATGGCACCCGTCGCGGCACTCAGCAGCACGATCAGCGGGAGCATCTGCCAGCCCATCCAGGCGCCGAGTGCCGCCAGCAGTTTGAAGTCACCGTGACCCATGCCTTCTTTTCCGGTGATTGCGCGAAAGCCGTGGAACACAATCCACAGGACACCGTACCCCGCGGCCGTACCGATCACAGCGGAAGTGACGTCGGTAAATCCGTTTGCGGCGTTAACACCCAGTCCGACCGCCAACAGTGGCAGGGTGAGACGGTCTGGCAGCAGTAAGTGCTCAAGATCGATAAAGGCGAGTGCAATCAGAACCCAGGTAAAGGCCAGGGCAGCGAGTGTCGGCCACTGCACCCCCATGACGGCCACAACCACCAATGAGAGTACAGCGCACAAGGTCTCGACCAGAGGATAGCGCGCGGAGATCGCGGCTTCACAGGAACGGCAGCGCCCCTTGAGCATCAGAAAACTGACGAGCGGCAGGTTATCGCGCCACCGGATCGGCTGCCCGCACGATGGGCACTGCGATGCCGGCCCGGCGATCCCAGGAGGTTTTGGCAGCCCCGCCTGCTTGCCGTGCCACTGCCACTGCAGTTGTCGGGGCAGCCTTACGATGACGACGTTAAGAAAACTGCCCACCACAAGCGCGACCACGACCGTGATGAGATAAAGCAACGATTTGCCACCCGGGGCTAAGGCCAGGGTTTCGATCACCTGGAGGCGGGAGGTGTTGCCTCCATTACATAATGTCACCCATCTTGAAGATGGGCAGATACATCGCTACGACCAGGGTGCCGACCAAACCGCCGAGAACGCTGATCATAATCGGTTCAATCAGTTTGCTCATGTTGTCCACTGCTTCGCGCACCTCCCGTTCGTAAAAGTCTGCAGCTTTGTTCAGCATGTTTTCGAGCTCTCCCGATTCTTCACCCGTGCTCGTCATTTGCAGGACCATGGGCGGAAACAGGCCGGTCTGTGACATGGCGCTGGAGAGCGACTGCCCACCGCTGACCACCTCACGGATCGACATACATGCATCTGAATAGACACGGTTACCAGTCGCTCCCGCGACAGACTCCAGTCCGTCGACCAGCGGCACCCCGGCGCCGAACATCGTGGCCAGCGTGCGCGCAAAGCGGGAGATAGCGGCTTTACGCAGAATGATGCCGAATATCGGCAGCCGCAGAGAGATCCGATCGACCCGGTGACGCATCGCCTCTGAGCGCCGGTAGGACATCGAAATGATGATGATGATGCCGACGATGATGCCAAAGATCTGCAGCCACAGGTCACGGAAATTGCGTGACAGTTCAATCACGATGGCGGTCAATGCCGGCAGACTGGCACCAAAACTCGCGAACAGGTCCTCAAACTGCGGAATGACAAATACCAGCAGGAGCACGGTGACTATAAAGCCCACCGCGAGGACAGCCGCCGGATACCACAGGGCGCCTTTGACTTTTGCCTTGATCTCCTCGATGTTTTCCATATAGAGCGCCACCTTGTCCATCAGGTCGTCAAGGTTTCCCGATCGTTCGCCCACTGCCACCAGGCTGGTGTACAGAGAATCGAACTGGCGCGGGAATTTCTCGAGGGCTTCGCTCAGCGCCGTCCCGCTTTCAACATCAAGCCGAACGGCACCAAAGATCTCCCGGATCTTGGGCTGATCCGTTCCTTCAGCAATTGCTTTATAGGATTGGGCAATGGGCAGACCCGCTCCCAGCATGGTTGCGAGCTGGCGGCTGGCAATGGAGACATCCTTAGGCCTGATCTTTTTGCTGAAGAGCGACTTGGGTTTTTTGCGCACTGACCGCGGGTTGATACCTTCCCGCCGCAGAGTGCTGCGCACGTAAGCCGGGCCTTGCGCCTCCATCTCACCGCTGACTTTTCTGCCCTGGCGGTCGGTACCCGCCCAGGTGAAAACCTCCTGGGTCTTTTCTGATTTCTTCGCCATCGGCTCAGATGTCAGTGACCCGCAATACTTCCTCGAGGCTGGTGATGCCGGCGCGCACTTTGACAAGACCCGCCTGGCGCATTGTCATCACGCCGTCCGCCAGGGCTTGTTTTTCAATCGCCTCCTGCCCTGCGTTTTGCACGATCAGTTCGGCAATGACTTCGGTGACGGGCATGACCTGAAATACACCCGTTCGTCCCTTGTAGCCCCGGGTGCACTCGTCACAGCCTTCAGGTCCGAAGAGTTTGAGACTGTTGAAGTCACCTGACTCCGAAAATCCTGCGCCCGTGAGCACTTCTTTCGGATACTCTGCCGGCTTGCGGCAGGCTGTGCACAGTTTCCGGACCAGTCGCTGGGCCAGGATCAGGTGTACCGACGCGGCAACATTGAACGGCGCCACTCCCATATTGAGAAGCCGCACGATCGTGGATGGCGCGTCATTGGTATGCAGTGTTGAAAGGACCAGATGACCAGTCTGTGAAGCCTTGACGGCAATGTCTGCCGTTTCAAGATCCCGAACCTCGCCCACCATGATGATATCGGGATCCTGCCGCAGAAAAGCACGCAGGGCGGTTGCGAAACTCAGATTGGCCTTTTCATTGATGTTGACCTGGTTGATTCCCGGGAGGTTAATCTCAATGGGATCTTCGACACTGCTGATGTTGACTTCCGGGGAGTTCAACGTTGAAAGCGCTGAATACAGCGAAACCGTCTTGCCGCTGCCGGTTGGCCCGGTGACGAGAATCATGCCGTGGGGTTTATATATGGCGTCTTCGTATGCCTTGAGTTGCTCGGGTTCGAGCCCCAGTGCGCTCAGGCTTAGATCGGCGCCGCTGTTGTCCAGTACACGGATCACGACTTTTTCACCGAATTGGGTGGGCAGCGTGCTCACCCTGAAGTCAATCTCATGACCTTTAGAAAGCGTGAGTTTGATACGCCCGTCCTGAGGCACCCGCCGTTCGGCAATATCCAGGCGCGAGAGAATTTTCACCCGGGCCGTGATTCTGGCAGTGAGCGACAATGGCGGATTCGCGATCTCATGCAGCACGCCGTCGAGCCGGTAGCGGATCCGCAGTTTCCCCTCATAAGGTTCGATATGAATGTCAGAGGCCTTCTGACGAATGGCATCCATCAGGATCTTGTTGACGAAGCGCACCACAGGGGTGTCGACTTCAGCCGTCTCGGCGCTGGCCGGAGCCGCCGTTTTCGCCGCCATATCCTCAAGACCGGGATCCTCATTGAGATCCGCAAGTTCTGAACTGATGCCGCTGGCGATGTCACGGATCACCTGGGTGAGTAATTTGGGATCAACCAGAATGGCTTCGACGCCAAACCCGGTCTGGAATGTGAAGGCATCCAGGCCGGAGACATCGCTTGGGTCCGGTACCGCGAGGAAGACCTTGGACCCCCGTTTAAACAGCGGCAGCACACCGTGGGTCTCCAGGAAACGCCCATCAACCATTTCCTGGGGCCGGCAGCCAAGATCAAAGGCCCTGAGGTCCATCAGCGGCATTCCTGACTCTTCGGATGCGCACCTGAGCAGTGCCGTGCGGTCCGCTCCTCCCTGATCGAGCGCCTCCTGCAGAAAAGAGCGATGGCTTTTCTGTGCCGCTTCGAAGGTTTCCCGGGCGCGCTCTTTGGAGAGCAGGTTTGCTTCAACCACTCGCCGCGACAGGCCCGACAGGGTTGTTCCGCGGACCGTGATCGAAAATGGAGACTGACTTTGTTCCATGACTAAAAGGAAAGAAAAACCCCGAAGCGTCGGTGAGCACTGCCCGAAACACCATCGGACCCGGTGCTTGTGCAGTTTAACTGCGCATAATCATTAAAATCCGTCAATATTCTCATAACACTCTAACAGAATAAGCGCTTAAAATTTGCGGTGAAATACCAAAAACTCTCTAATTTTTGAGGTTATTCGCGGCTTTCAATTTGCGAGTTTCACAAACTAACCACAATATTTTGCCCACCGTGTGATGGCTGTCACATCAATGATATGCTAACGGGGTATAAATTCTCACGCACCATCAGACAAAGCCAGAGAGGGGCGATAAAGATGACAGTTACGAGACAGTCGGGTCGAGAGCAGCGGCAACGCAGCCAGCGGGGTTTCACGCTGATCGAACTCATGATCGTGGTTGCGATCATCGGCATTCTGGCAGCGATCGCGATTCCGCAGTACAACAGTTACGTGGGGCGTAGCCAGGTTGCTGAGGGCCTCAGTTTGGCGGGTTCGGTGAAGACAGCCGTTGCAGAGTACTACCAGTCTAACGGGAGTTGGCCAAGCAGCAACGCCGAAGCGGGCGCACCGGCGACGATTACGGGAAAATATACGGCGACCGTGGCGGCCTCGGCCTCAGGAACCGATCCGACGGTGATAACCATCACGACGAAAAACGCGGCGCCGGTTACATCAGATATCCGCAATAAGACAATCACGTTAACTGCTGCTGCAGGTACTGGGGCAATAACGTGGACCTGTGACGGCGGAACAATCAGCGATAGTTTCCTTCCCGCTGCATGTAAAGAGTAGGGATATTGGTAGGCGCTGCGACGCACGCACGTCGCTGGCTGGCCAATCCAGGAAAGCCCCGGCAGTGCCGGGGCTTTTTCTTTGGGCGCGGATTCGATCATCTGTTTAATTAGAGGGTTTTCCGGTACGTGCACATACCCAGATGTCTACCCGGGCCGCACCTGCGGCTTTCAGGATTTTGCTGACTTCATTGGCTGTTGCCCCGGTAGTGAGGATATCGTCGATGAGGGCAATATGCCGGCCATCAAGCCGGCGTTTGCAGGTAAAGACGCCAATCAGATTTTTCCGGCGTTTTCTCGCGCCCAGTGTGGACTGCTGATCAGTGTCACGGACCTTCTTCAGAAGTGATACGCGGACGGGGATGCCAAGCCTTCGACTGACAAGACGTGCAATAAACGCCGACTGGTTCAAACCCCTTCTGCGAAGCGCTCGCGGGGTCATTGGCACTGCGCAAAGAAGATCAGGTCTTTTTTGACGGCGCTTGAGCACGGTATCGGCAATGACGCCGGCTGCGGTTCGGGCGAAAGACAGATGCTGGCGGTATTTCAGTGCACACAGCATCCGGTCGACGGGCGCTCCATAAACCAGCGGCACTGCGATCTCATCGAAAGCCGGTGGGCTCTGCTGGCATTGCCCGCAGATGCCCGCCTGCGCAAGTGCTCTGCCGCAGTGTGAACAGCACCAGCCGAGACTAAAAGGGAGCGCATGCCAGCAGCCGTGGCAGAGGCCATGACGGTATTCCGGTTGATCATGACAGAAAAGGCAGCACGGTGGGGTCATCAACCGAAGTAGGGATACCCCCGTGATTCTCAGCAGATTCGCCCAGGTCGGCGCGGGTTGTTCGATGCCGCAATAGAAAGGGTGTGCCACCCGAACAATCTAGCGGCGCTTTCATCACTGCGCTGTGTGGTTGTTCACACCTCGGGGTTAACATTGTGGTTATTGGTAATCAAGGTAGCAGCACATAATGCAGCAGGCTCAGCCAAGACTTGATGCACGATCGGTGATGCAGGCATCGCACCGTGCTTGCAGGTTCGATCCGTACGAAACGATCCTCGCAAGACGGTCAGGTCAGGAGCTTATTGACCGCCTGGCGCTTTTGGATATTGTGCCCAAACATATTCTGGATCTTGGTTGCGGCGCAGGCATCGAGGCGGGTTTGTTGGCGCATCGTTACCCCACGGCGCGGGTGACGGGCGTCGATCTTTGTATCGCAAGCTTTCAGGCGCATGAGCCTGCTGGCACATGGTCGGCAGTGGTCGGCGATGCTGCCGGCTTACCCTTCAGTGCGGACACCTTCGATCTGGTCTTTGCCAATCTCGTGCTGCCGTGGTGCGAACCCGTCATCACGTTGCATGAGATCGCGCGGATTCTGAAGGCCGGCGGCGTGGTCGTGTTCGCCACCTCGGGGCCGGATACCCTAAAAGAACTCCGGAATGCCTGGAGCAGGGTCGATGATCGTGAGCACGTTCACCGCTTTGCTGATATGCATAATGTGGGCGACGCCCTGTTGCAGGCAGGATTTTCCGAACCCGTCGTCGATGTTGAGACACTGTCTTTCACCTACTGCGATCTCAAAGGTCTCGCTGATGATCTGCGCGCATTGGGCGCGACCAATGCCGCAACGCGCCGTCGTCGGACCTTGACCGGCAGATCCCGCTGGCAGGCTTTTGTAGAGGCGTATCAGCCGCTCAAGCATGACCAGGGAAGATTGCGCGCGACTTTCGAGGTCGTCTACGCGGTGGCGTGGGCCGGAGAAAATGCGCTTCCCGGGCAGGGGAGTGTTGGTGTTGATTTGCCCCAATGACCGGTGGCCTGACCGGGATGTGGATTGCACCTGGATCCTGCGAAATTTCACGGAGCATTTTGGTGGGTTATAAGTCGTGATCGGGGCGAAGATAAGGCGATCATGCTTGATGGTCCGGCTGCAGTTATGCTAGTGTTCGCCGCACTTTTTTGGGCTTGAATCAATCGTGTTGAGTGTCGTTTGCAGGGACGTGGGCGATACTCACCGGTCACGGTGTCTAGCGCAGCAAATGACTCTCTTTCAGACCGCTCCGGATGGGCCGGATTTTCGTCTATTGATTAGACCCGATTGCTCGCGGTCACCAAGCGGCGTAAAAGCCATCGTCCTGCTGTTCGGCTCGGTGGCGGTCCTCATCGGTGGCTTTATGCTGACACTTGGGGCATGGCCCGTCCTGCCCTTTTTGGGCCTCGAGGCCGCAGTGCTGGCGGTCGTTTTCTTTATGCTGCAAAGACGGCCTACATTCTATGATCTCGTCGAGGCGCAAGGGGATGACATCAGCCTCAGTCAGAGAAGCCGCCACGGAGAAAGATCGGGAGCCCTGAACCGTTACTGGGCACAGGTGAGACTGATAGCCGGCCAGCACTGGTACCCAAGCAGGTTGCTGGTCGGGGCGCACGGAAAGTTTATGGAGATAGGCACTGCGCTGACGGAAGAAGATCGAATTCGAACGGCAGGACAGTTGCGGCGCTTACTGTAGCGCTGGATCAGTTATCGAAGGCCTCGCTCAAAAAGAGATCACATTGCAAATGCACACTCTCAGGGAAACCAAAATGATTGTAAATCGACTGAAGCATCTTCTGGGTGCAGGATCTGCACTGGTCGGAACACTGGTGCTGTGGGCAATGCCCACGAGCGTACAGGCCGACTGGGCCTTGAACCTGCAGCGGCCCGTCACCGAGATCGCACGGGTCCAGTACGACCTGCATATGCTGATCACCTATATCGTTACCGTGATTGGGATCATGGTCTTCGCCATCATGTTTTACTCGATCGTGAAGTTCCGCAAGAGCAAAGGCGCCCAGGCTGCCAAGTTCACGCACTCCACGAAAGCCGAGGTCATCTGGACCGTCATTCCCACCCTGATTCTGATCGCAATGGCGGTGCCTTCCACCAAAGCACTGCTGCTGATGGAAGACACCACGGAGTCCGACATGGTGGTCAAGGTGACCGGTTACCAGTGGGGCTGGCATTACGACTACATGGAAGAGGACGTTTCCTTCTACAGCAAGTTGACCACGCCGCAGAGCCAGATTACCGGGACGGAGACCAAGGGCGAGAACTACCTTCTTGAGGTCGATAACCATATGGTCTTGCCCGTAGGTAAGAAGGTCCGCCTTCTGCTGACCGCGCAGGACGTGATCCACGCCTGGTGGGTTCCTCAGCTTGGGGGCAAAAAGGATGCGATCCCGGGCTTCATCAACGAGATGTGGGTTCGCGCCGATGAAACCGGCACCTTCCGCGGACAATGCGCAGAGCTTTGCGGCAGGGACCATGGCTATATGCCGATCGTTGTCGACGTGGTCGACGAAGCCCAGTACCAGGCCTGGCTGGACGGCCAGCGTAACAAAGGCTGAATCTAGCCTCATTTCCAGGCTCGCAAGAATTATTTCAACAGGAGTATGCGCATGACTACAACAGTCGCCGATCACCACCACGACGAAGTGCCCAAGGGCATTACCCGCTGGCTGTTTACCACCAACCACAAGGACATCGGGACGCTGTACCTGTGGTTCTCGTTCATCATGTTTCTGGTCGGCGGCGCCATGTCGCTGGTGATCCGGGCGGAACTCTTTCAGCCCGGCCTGCAGGTGGTAGATCCGCATTTTTTCAACCAGATGACGACCGTGCACGCACTGATCATGGTGTTCGGTGCCGTCATGCCCGGGTTCGTGGGTTTTGCCAACTGGATGATCCCGATGATGATCGGGGCGCCTGACATGGCCCTGCCGAGGCTGAACAACTGGAGTTTCTGGCTGCTGCCGCCGGCTGCGCTGCTGCTGGTGATATCATTGTTTGTTCCAGGCGGCGGTCCTGCTTCCGGCTGGACACTCTATCCGCCACTGACGATACAGGGCGGCATGGGCATGGATTTCACGATCTTTACCGTGCATATCCTGGGGATGTCCTCGATCCTGGGTTCGATCAACATCATCGCCACCATCCTCAACATGCGCGCCCCCGGCATGACGCTGATGAAAATGCCGCTGTTTGTCTGGACCTGGCTGATCACCGCTTTCCTTCTGCTGGCGGCTATTCCGGTACTGGCCGGTGCGGTCACCATGCTGCTCACGGACCGTCATTTTGGTACGGCCTTTTTTGATCCCGCCGGTGGCGGCGACCCGGCCCTGTTCCAGCATATTTTCTGGTTCTTCGGCCACCCCGAGGTCTATATCCTGATTCTGCCGGCCTTCGGAGTGATCTCGCAGGTGATTCCGACCTTTTCCCGAAAGCCGCTCTTTGGATACACATCCATGGTGTTCGCCAGCGCCGCCATCGCCTTTTTGTCTTTTATCGTCTGGGCCCACCATATGTACACCGTGGGTATGCCGCTCTCCGGTGAACTCTTCTTCATGTATGCGACCATGCTGATTGCGATTCCAACGGGCGTGAAGATCTTCAACTGGCTGGCAACCATGTGGCGCGGCAGTCTGACCTTTGAGACCCCCATGCTGTTTGCTGTATCGGTAGTCTGTCTTTTCACTATGGGCGGTCTTACGGGACTCATGATGTCCATCACCCCAGCGGACTTTCAGTACCACGATACCTACTACATCGTCGCGCATTTTCACTACACCATCTTCGCAGGTTCAGTGCTGTCGATGTTCGCTGGTATCTACTACTGGCTGCCCAAATGGACCGGCCACATGTACGACGAAACCCTCGGCAAATGGCACTTCTGGCTGACCGTGATCGGGTTTAACGTCACCTTTTTCCCGCAGCATTTCCTTGGGCTTGCGGGTATGCCCCGGCGTATTCCGGACTATGCCCTGCAGTTCACCGAGTTCAATCAGATATCCACCATCGGCTCATTGGTGATGGGATTTGCCCAGCTGATCCTGCTGGTCGTGGTGGTGAAAGCCATCCGCGGCGGCAAAAAGGCCAGCGCCGAGGTCTGGGAGAATCCGGAAGGTCTTGAATGGTCTCTGCCGTCTCCTCCGCCTTACCATACCTTTGCTACTGCGCCAGAGGTGCGGTGAAAGCCTGATGACTGCCGTGGCAAATGACGCTCAAAAAGCGGGTATCCGCAAGACCGTGACCATACTGGTGGTGTTCGTGGTGGCGGTTTTTACCTGGAGCATCGTCAAGTATCTTCTCTGAAGCTATGGTCTTTAGCCAACCATGAACCAATCTTCCCGGAAAAAGAGCAACCGCCGCGTGGCGGGCTGGCTCTCGCTGTGGGTGGTGGGCATGTTCGGCTTTGGCTACGCACTGGTGCCGCTGTATGATATTTTCTGTGAGATCACCGGTCTTAACGGAAAAAGTGCGACGCTGTCCGAGGTCAGTGCGAAACCGCTCGAAATTGATCGCTCACGCACGGTTACGGTGGAGTTCACCGTAAATGTGAGCGGCATACCCTGGCAGGTTGACCGGCCAGAAACCGTACGCCTTAAGGTTCACCCGGGTGAGTCGATGACGGTGACCTACGCTGCGCACAGTCTGACCGACAGCCGGTCTGCCGGGCAGGCAGTGCCGAGCGTAACGCCAGCGCGCGCCGCCCGGCATTTTCGGAAAACGGAATGTTTCTGCTTTACCCGCCAGGAACTCGCGCCCCGAGAGAGCAAGGTCATGCCGGTCACCTTTGTGGTGGATCCCGCGCTTCCAGAGGAAGTCAAGACGATTACGCTGTCGTACACGGTGTATCCTGCCAAAGACATTGAACCAGCCAATTCATGAGCATGGCTGGTGGATAATTAGTTTATTCATATATTCATAGAAAAGAGGACATAACACATGAGTGCAGCACACGGTGGTTACTATCTGCCCGATCCGACCAAGTGGCCCATGATCACGTCCATGGGCCTTTTTCTGCTGGCTTTGGGGTTCACTTTGCATCTGCATCATCTTGCCCCCGGCCCGTGGCTGATGGTCGCAGGTGCGGCCATCATCGTGCTGATGCTCTATGCCTGGTTCGGCCAGGTGGCGACCGAGAGCGAAGCGGGCAAGTTTGACGGTCAGGTCGATACCTCATTTCGCATGGGCATGGGCTGGTTCATATTTTCCGAAGTGATGTTCTTTGCTGTATTCTTCGGCGCGCTTTTCTATACCCGCATTCTCTCGGTGCCCTGGCTGGCAGGGGAAGAGATGCTGTGGCCCGGCTTTGAAGCGACCTGGCCGACAGCGGGGCCAGCGGGTGCGACTTATATTGGTCCGGATGCCCATGACGTGGGGTCCGGACAGTTCTCCAGCATCGGCGCTTTCGGGGTACCGCTTTTGAATACGGTGCTGCTGCTTTCCTCAAGCGTGACGGTAACCGTCGCCCACTGGGCCCTTAAAAAGAATCAGCGGGGGCGGCTCAACTTCTGGTTATTCGTGACGGTGGTCCTGGGCGCGGCGTTTATGTATTGCCAGGCGGGCGAATACATGGAGGCCTACAACCATCTCGGACTGACTCTGGGCTCGGGCGTTTACGGCGCAACTTTCTTCATCCTCACGGGATTTCATGGTTTCCATGTGACCGTAGGGGTCATCACGCTGACAGTCATCCTGGTGCGATGCCTGCGTGGACATTTCAAGCCGGATGAGCATTTTGGCTTTGAGGGTGCCGCCTGGTACTGGCACTTCGTGGATACGGTCTGGGTCGGACTATTTATCTTCGTTTATATCCTGTAGCATTCCAATAAAATCCGCAGGCACTGCCGAGTCCTCGGGCAGTCCCTGCGGTTTCATCAGGATGACAACTTACTGCTGGCTTTGCACGGCGGCCCGCTGGAGGGATTCACCGGGCTTCAGAATTCCGGTGTAGAGCCCGGCGACAATCAGTAGAAGCAGAAACGCCCAGATCGCGACACGGTAAGTGAGTGCTTTTACCGTGCCGGTTCCGCGGCCTTTGTCGCGCATCATCGAGAACATGGCAACTCCAAGGCTGATGACCACGGCCAGCAGGAGTACCAGGATTACGGTTTTCGCAAGCATCGAGAAATCGTGGTGAGAGGTCGCCCGGGAATGTTACCAAATTCACCGAACTTTTCAGTGAACTGAGGTGTCGACACGACGGATATCGCACCCCCTGGTGTTACTCGGCGCGGCAACCGTATGTGCCCTGCTGGTTGCATTGGGGTTTTGGCAGTTACATCGCGCTGAGGAAAAGCAGCATCTGCATGAGGCCTATTCAGCCCGGGTGGACGAAGCGCCGATTCAGGTCACAGGGGTCCTGCTGGAGCCTGGCCGCTCGAATTTTCCAGCCCAAGTGCGCGGCCGGTTTGATGGACAGGGGCAGTTTCTTTGGGATAACCGAACCTATCAGGGTCAGCCGGGCTTTGATGTGCTCACCCCTTTCATCATTGACCCTGGTGAGACCCGGATTCTGGTTGACCGGGGCTGGATTCCGCTCCTGAGCTCAAGAAAAGACCTTCCGAGCCCGACCGTGCCCCAGGGCATTCGAACGATCAGCGGCCGCCTTGTTGAGCCGATGCACGGCTTCACCCTGGAAGCGCGCCCACCAGCGTATGATGCTCCCCTTCGTCAGAATCTCGACCTTGCGGCGTTTGCCGATTCTGCGCCCTATGCAATGCATTCCTACGTATTGCGGCTTGGTCCAGACGAGCCCGACGGGTTTGTTCGCAAGTGGCCTGCTCCGGACGAAAAGGCGATCAAGCGTCACCAGGCCTATGCAGTTCAGTGGTTTGCAATAGCGCTTGCATTTGTTGGCGTAGTTGGCGCCATGCTTCGGCGCGAGATCAGAATAAGGAACAAGCCTGCCAGGAATGAAATCGATGAATGATGTAAACCCAAGGCCCATTTCCCGGGCGGCGCAAAACCGTAAGCGCTGGACGCTAGTTGCGCTGATGGCACTTTTTTTGTTGCCAGTAATTGCGGCATGGCTGTGGAAGCCTGATACTTTCCGCAATCGGGGAGACCTGATTGATCCGCCCCGACCTCTGACTAACGTGCAGATGGTGTCACCCGACGGGAGCACGGTGGATCTCGACACATTTTTCGGCCGCTGGACCTACATCTTCTTCGTGGACGATAGCTGTGCGGATTCCTGTAGAAAGCTGAGTGATGCGATTGAGCGCGTGCGCCTGAGTCAGGGAAAAAATGAGAAGCGGATTCGTCTGATGGTGGTGACCTTGAATCCGGATTCGCTGCCTTCTTTAAGGCAGATTCACATTGCGATGCCGCGGACCATCGTGCTTGCGGTTGATGCTTCCCAGAGGGTGCATCTCCTTTCGCAGTTCGCGCTGCCGGCGGATGTGCCGACCCAAGAGGTACGCAAAATCTACCTGGTAGACCCGCTTGGAAATCTCATGATGAGTTACCCCGCCCGGAGTGATCCTAGCGATCTGCGAAAAGATATCAGTCGCCTTCTGCGGGCGTCCCGGATCGGCTAGATAGGGCCTTTGATCCCGTATAATTCATTGCCGTCATGAAAGCGCAGGTCTCCACATCATCGCAGACCTCGTCAAGTCTCGGGCAGACTGTATACGCCTACTATGAATTGACCAAGCCCCGAGTGGTGGCGCTGATCGTTTTTACGGCCATCGTCGGCATGTTTCTTTCAGTCGACGGTATGGTGCCTGTCTCGGTGCTGATTTTTGGAGCGCTCGGCATCAGCCTTTCTGCCGCATCCGGGGCCGCCTTCAACCATCTTCTGGATCGGCGGGCTGACCGGATCATGGCCCGCACCTCCGGTCGTCCACTACCAAGCGGTGCCGTCGACACCGCCCCTGCGCTGATTTTCGCCAGTGCGCTGGCGGTGGTTTCCATGCTGCTTCTGGCCGGCATGGTGAACACGCTTACGGCGGCGCTCTCTTTTGCATCCATGATTGGCTATGCCATGATCTATACGGTCTGGCTCAAGCACGCGACCCCCCAGAATATCGTGATCGGTGGCGCTGCCGGTGCGATGCCGCCAGTACTCGGGTGGACTGCGGTCACCGGTGAGGTTGCATCCGATGCGCTTTTGCTGTTCCTGATCATCTTCTGCTGGACGCCGCCGCACTTCTGGGCGCTGGCGCTATACCGGCGGGATGAGTACGCAGCTGCCGGCATTCCCATGCTGCCGGTCACCCATGGTGAGAGCCATACGCTGCTGCAGATGGTGCTTTACACGGTGCTGTTGCTGGCGGTCAGTGTGCTGCCCTTTGCAACGGGGATGTCAGGCTGGATGTATTTTGTGGGTGCACTCATTCTCGGGGTGATCTTCCTGGTTTTTGTAGTCCGCCTGTATCTCCACTACAGTGACGCGCTCTCGAAGCAGACCTTCGGCTTTTCGATCCAGTATCTTGCGATGCTGTTTGCGCTGATGCTGATAGATCATTACCAGGCGCCGCTCAGAAATCTCCTCGTAACACCCTTTATCTAGCCAGATTGCATCAGACAGACGCCGGGGCGCTTGAGGGACCCGGATCAACCGCCATGAATCGTTCGAGCCGGGAAAAGCCCTTTGCTATCGCCTGTGAACGTAACCGTGACCCGATTCTCACGGTCTTAAGGCAGGTCCTTCCGGAGCGTGGCCGGGTTCTGGAGGTCGGCAGCGGTACCGGGCAGCATGCGGCATATTTTTCCGCCGCGTTCCCGCATCTTGAGTGGCTTCCCAGCGATTTGCCGGAGAATCTGGAAGGGATATCACTGTGGCGCGAACAAGCCGGTGAGAACTGCCTCGCGCCGATCAGCCTCGACCTTCTGGCAGATCGGCTGCAATTGCCCCAAGCCGATGCGATCGTCTGTATCAATACCCTGCATATCGTTGCCTGGCAGGGCGCGTGCAATCTGTTTGAGGCCGCAGGCCGCAGTCTTGCGCCAGGGCAGGTGGTGTATCTCTACGGACCCTATCGTTATGCAGACCGGCCGCTTGAACCGAGCAACGTGCAGTTTAATCAATGGCTGAAAGACCGTGATCCTGTCAGCGGTATCCGAAATCTCGATGACCTCACAACAGTCGCTCGAGATCAGGGCTTTGTTCTGGATGCCGATGCACCGATGCCGGCCAATAACCGTTCACTGTGCTTCAGGTGCGTTGACGATCGCTAGACCGTTTGCCCAGGGTCCTGCACCGGCGGGGCTTGGGATATCAAAGTCGGTCGCGCATTGCGTACCAGGCCATTGCCAGCGCCAGCAACGGGGAGCGAAAGGTGCTACCCCCGGGGAAGCGGGGCGTTGGCAGGCGGTTCATAATGTCAAAACGGCTGGCTACACCATCGACCGCCTCGGCAAGCATGGCACCGGCGCCGGTCGCGAGGGCGACGCCCGAACCGGAGTACCCCGATGCTGAGAAGACGTTTGCACTATGGCGCTGGAAATAAGGTAGCCGCGACATGGTGATGGCCAGCGTGCCGCCCCAGCCATACTCGACTTTCGCATCTTTGAGATTTGGGTAGATCCTGAGCATATACCTTCGAACAAAAGCCTTGATGTCCCTGGGGAAGCGATAGCCATAGCTTTCACCGCCACCGAACAGCATCCGGTTATCGGCCGAGCACCTGAAGTAATTGACCACAAAGCGTGAGTCCGAAACACAGGCACCGTTGGCAATGAGTCTGTGGACGGTATCATCATCCAGTGGTTCGGTTGCAATGATGTAGTTGTTGATGGGCATCACGTGCTGGCCGATAGACTTTTCCAGCGGGCCAATGTAACCATTGCATGCGTAGAGGACGTAGCGTGCCATCAGGCAGCCTTGCGCCGTGTAAAGACGCGCGGGTTCCCCAAGGTCGATCCGCGTGACCTCAGAGCGCTCGAAGATATCAGCACCGGCAGCCATTGCGGCCCGGGCGATGCCGAGGGCGTAGTTCAGAGGGTGCAGGTGGCCCGCACCCATATCGAGTGTGCCGGCGGAGTAGTCCTTGCAGCCGACCAGGGTCTGCATCTTATCTGGCGGCACATATCGTATCTGGCCGTAGTCGTATTTTTCATTGAGCAGTTCGGCGAACTGCCGGGAGTGACGATCGTAACGGCGCCGGTGATTGGCGTGAATCAAACCGTCCCGGTAGTCACAGGGAATCTGGTGGCGGGCGATGAGATCCTTGACCAATGCCTTGGCCTCCTGGGCAATCTGCCAGGCGGCACGGGCAAGGCCGTGATCCACTTTTTGTTCGAGGTCATCCTGGGCAACGCGTTGTCCCGTACCGACCTGACCTCCGTTACGGCCGCTCGCACCCCAGCCGATACGGTGGGCATCGAGCAGGCTCACGGAGTATCCGCGCTCGGCAAGATGCAGCGCTGCCGAGAGGCCGGTAAAGCCGCCTCCGATGACGGCAACATCACAGCGATGGTCGCCCTCGAGTGGTTGCGTTTCGGGAACGCCGACGGCGGTTGCCGCGTACCACGAAGGGGGATAGGTTCCATCCGGATCGTTGAGGTGCAGCAGCGGGTTGGAAGACACGGTTATTTTTGGTTGGGTTGACGCCGACAGGTGAGGCTGGAAATCAGGCGCGGGCTGAATCCGTCGAAGCCGCCGCTTCAAGGGCTTTCAGGATATCCCGCAGCAGACCCGGGCCACGGTAGATAAGTCCGCTGTAGACCTGAATCAGGGTGGCCCCTGCGGAGAATGCCGCCTGCGCTGATGCGGCGTCCATGATGCCGCCGACGCCGATGAGCGGAAAGCCGGACGGGGTGTGCTGTCTGAGTTCGGTGATCAGACGGTGTGACAACGTGGCTAATGGTGCGCCACTCAAGCCACCCGTTTCGGCAGCCTTCGGGTACATCTTTAGATCCAGGGGCCGGCTGGTGGTCGTATTGCTTGCCACGATACCGTCGATCCCACGACCGACCAGCACCTCGGCCATCGGTCCGATCGCGTCAGTATCCAGATCAGGTGAAATCTTGACGGCGATGGGGGTGTACTTGCCGTGCAGATCGGCAAGTTGTGCCTGCTCGTCTTTCAATCGTTGGAGCAGCCCATCCAGAGTCTCGCGTTCCTGAAGATCGCGAAGACCTTTGGTGTTGGGAGAGGAGATGTTTATCGTCACGTAGTCCGCGATGCGGTACACGGCGCGCAGGCCTGTCAGGTAATCCCGCCAGGCATCGTCGTTATCGGTCGTGGCATTACGTCCGAGATTAATGCCGATGACAGCCTGCTGGCGCTGCTGGCCGAGCCGGTGAAGGAAGTGATTCAGACCCTCACTGTTAAATCCCATACGATTGATCAGCGCCTGTGCCCCTGCAAGCCGAAACATGCGCGGTCTGGGATTGCCCGTCTGCGGCAGCGGCGTCACGGTACCGAGTTCTAGAAACCCAAAGCCCAGGCTGGCCAGTCCGTCAACGGCTTGTGCATGCTTGTCCAGTCCCGCCGCAAGGCCTACCGGGTTTGGAAAACAAAGGCCCATCGCCTCAACGGGTATTGCCGGCAGGGATCCGCGCCACGCGTCAGCCAAATACTGGTTAATGGGATGAATACGTCCGAGAAGCCCGATGGCACCGAGGGTGAGCCGGTGAGCCGTTTCCGGTTCGAGCTGGAAGAGCAGGGGTCGCAGCAGTGAGTAAAGACCCGCCATCAGAACACTTCGCCATTCGCAAGATGGCGCCACTGGCCGCGGGGCAACTGGTCCAGAAGAACCTGTCCGATACGTACCCGCACCAGCGTACGGACACTTAAGTCCACCAGTTCGCACATTCGCCGGATCTGTCGTTTCCGGCCTTGTGTGAGCACAAATTCCAACTGGCCGGGACGGGTATGGCTTATCCGGGCGGGACGAAGTGGACGACCATCGAGGATAAGGCCATGACGTAACTGCTCGATGACGGCCGGGGTGATCTCGCCATCGACACCCACGTGGTATTCCTTTTCCATTCGGCTGTTCGGGCCAATCAGGGCGCGCGCAATCGTCCCGTCCTGGGTCAGTACCAGCAGGCCGGCAGAATCAATATCAAGCCGCCCCGCGACATGCAGGTTTTGCGCCTTTGGCATCGGTCTTTGTCTTTGGATGCCGCTGTCGGCACGATTTTGCGCAGTAATCAGCGAGACTGCCTCGGGGTAGCCTTTTTCGGGTTGATTTGAGACTACTCCGGGCGGCTTGTGCAGAAGTACCGTTGCCAGCGACTGGCGCTGATTCCGGGCTTCAGTGCTCAACTGGACATCGGCAAGAGGATGTACCCGTGAGCCGAGTTGATTTACCACAATGCCGTCGACCAGAACCTGTCCGGCCGCAATCAGTCGGTCTGCCTCCCGCCGCGAGCACAGTCCTTGTTCAGCCATAAGGCGGGAGAGGCGGATTCCATCGTCCATGGGTCTGCCTGAGCGCTCAGCGGGGCGTATGTCTTCCTTTCAGAAATATCCGCACAGCAGTTTCTGCATTGCCGGTATAGCTTTGCGGAGTGAGCGCAGCAAGGTCGTCCTGGGCAGCTTTCGGAATGGGTAGTGCCTTGACAAAGTCCCTCAAAGTATCAGCGTCTATCTCAGCGCGGCCCCGGGTGAGGGCTTTGAGTTTCTCGTAAGGCTCCGGCACATCGTAGCGCCGCATCACGGTCTGAATCGCTTCGGCGAGCACTTCCCATGCGCGATCGAGTTCAGCGTCCAGTCGGGCACTGTCGATCTCAAGTTTCCCAAGACCACGGCAGGCTGCATCCAGCGCCATCAGGCAATGGGCAAAAGCAGGCCCGAGGTTGCGCATTACCGTCGAATCTGAAAGGTCACGCTGCCAGCGGCTGATCGGGAGTTTGCCCGCCAGGTGCTCAAGGAGTGCATTAGCAATTCCGGCGTTTCCTTCACTGTTTTCAAAATCAATAGGATTTACCTTATGCGGCATGGTGCTCGAACCCACTTCACCTGCTACCGTCTTCTGTCGAAAGTAGCCCAGAGAGATATAACCCCAGAGGTCACGGTCGAGATCAATCAGTACCGTATTCAGCCGGGCCATCGCGTGACACAACGCTGCAAGATCGTCATGCGGTTCGATCTGTGTGGTCATCTGCTGCCAGTCGAGCTCCAACCCTTCGACAAAATGCTGCGACAAGCGCTGCCAGTCAACCTCGGGGTAGGCGGCAAGATGGGCATTAAAGTTACCTACCGCCCCGTTGAATTTTCCCCGTATCGCCGTCGTGGCCACCTGGTCCCTGACCCGATCGAGCCGGGCAACCACGTTTGCCAGCTCTTTCCCCATCGTCGTGGGGCTTGCCGGTTGACCATGGGTACGCGCCAGCATCGCCTGACCCGCGAGCGCACCGGCCATGTCGGCAAGCAACGCAATGATCTGGTCGACCGCGGGCAGCAGGATTTCGTTGCGTGCATCACGCACCATCAGGGCATAAGAAAGATTGTTGATATCTTCCGAGGTGCAGCCGAAATGGATGAATTCCGATGCAGCGCTGAGTTCTTCGTGCCCCGAGACTTTCTGTTTCAGAAAGTATTCCACCGCTTTGACGTCGTGATTGGTGGTGCCCTCGATTGCCTTGACGGCTTTGGCGTCTGCAACCGAGAAGCCATCAGTGATCCGGCCGAGAAAATCTCTTGCTGACGCGGAAAAAGGGGGGACATCAGCGAGGTCCGTGCACGCGGCCAACGCCTGTAGCCATTGCGCCTCAACAAAGACGCGGTATCGGATCAGTGCGAACTCACTGAAAAAGGGTCGAAGGCCGGAAACCTTGGATCCATACCTTCCGTCAATCGGAGACAGCGCAGTCAGGGCTGTCAGGGGATGGGAGTCAGAACGTGTCAACGCAGAGCCTGCAGACGCGGCGGAAGAAGTGCAATTTTACCACGCCGGTGGTAGTGGATCATGAGACGCAGCGGGTGTTGAAACGCATCTGCTGTGATGCAATGGCGTATGCCGTGGGCAATCCTAGATACGAAGTCCCTGATCCTGGCCATTAAGGTGCCACAACCGGCGAAAGGCTATCGAAAATCCGGCAATGCTGAGCAGGACCATACTCGCGCCGCTCAATACCGCAACCGGGGCAGAGACGATTTCGGCGAGCGGTCCCAGAACCAGGCCTCCCAGAGCAATCAGGCTGAAGGTAATGCTGTGTATCCCCATAACCCGCCCACGCAAGGCATCTGGTACGGCGAGCTGCATGACGGTCATCGAACTGATCAGGAAAAATGACCCTCCAATGGCGGAGAGCATCGCACAGCCACAGGTCATCGCGAATGCAAACGGCCAGTCCGCCGCAAGACCGGTAACCAGCGCAAACAGTACCAGCGACAGGGCGAACAGGACGCTCCCGCCCATCATGATGCTGCCCAGTCTCGGCGAACTTTGCAGCCGGCCCACCAGTATGGTCCCGAGGACAGAACCGACCCCGGTCGCAGAAAGCAGCAGCCCATAGCCGCGCTCGCCAGTACCCAGTATCTCGGAAAAGACCGGCATGATCTGTACATACGAAGTACCAAAGAACATTGAAATCCACGTCATGGCAATGAGCGCGGCAAAAAGTTTTTCCTGCCGGATAAACCGCCAGGCAACGCCCAGGCCCCGGTCTTTTTGAAGATTACGCACGCGACTTGTAGACGTTTGCAGTCCGAGCAGAATCCAGCTCATGAGTGCAAAACCAACGGTGCACAGCAGAAAAATGATCCAGGTATTCGCCAGAGCAATCAGCACACCGCCCACGGCCGGCAGAATCATTCGGGTCCCCTGCCAGAGAATGGAATTGAGAGCCACGGCGCTCATCATCTGATGCGGTTCTATCAGGGCGGGGAAGAACGAAACCCTGGCCGGCAGATCAAAGCCCGAGATCAGGCCCAGCAGTGCCGCAATGATGAGCACCTGCCAGACCGTAACCCACTGCCCAAGATCGAGGATCGCCAGAACACCCAGTGCAACACCTGCCAGCACCGAGGTGAAAAGCAGAATCCGGCCCCGGTTACCGTGGTCGGCAATCAGTCCTCCTGCGAGAGTTGCCAGAATGGTCGGGACCGCCATCGCAAAACCCAGCATACCGAGATACAGTGCGGATCCGGTCAGCTTAAAGACCAGCCATCCCATCCCCACAAAGTAGAGCTGGGTGGCTCCGGTGGAGCCGATAGAACCCAGCCAGAAGCGCCGGTATCTGGGGGATTTCAATGCATCCAGTTTCATATACCGGGTGCCTTGTGACGATATAGCCGGTTCTCAGCCGGTAAGCCGTACTGAAAGAGTTTCGTGGTGGACGTTATGAGGACGTGTTGCGCCCGGGTGCCTGGGCGCTCAGCAGCACGCTGATCCAGCGGCTTCGTGGATCGTTTTCCAGTGCAATCTTCACAATCATCGTGAGTGGCGTCGAGAGAAACATTCCGACCGGTCCAAATACCCAGCCCCAGAACAGCAGTGACAGGAACACCACCAGTGTTGAAAGACCCAGGCCGCGGCCCATATATCGCGGCTCAAGTACATTACCCACAATGACATTGACCACCACAAAGCCCGCAGCCACTGCGAGACTGACCATGGGTCCGGCATCGATCAGGGAAAGAATCACCGCAGGTATCGCCGCAATGATCGAGCCGATGTACGGAACGAAGTTCATAAAGAACGCCAGAGAACCCCAGACGATCGCAAAATCGACCCCCAGGACCGACAGGTACACTGCGATCGCCAGACCGGTAATCAGGCTCATCACGGCCTTGATCACGAGATAATGGTTGACCGACTTCATGAAGGCCGACAGATCGCCCAGCGTCTTGTCCGGATTCTGCGAGATGTTACGCAGTTTTTCAGGCAGGCTGGTGGATTCCACCATCAGGAACAGTACGGTAAAGATGATCAGCATGCTGTTGGCCAGCAATCCACCGAATCCGCTGAGCAGCCGTCCCAGGAGCTTGGCAGCGGCGGCGGGGTCGAAGAGTTCGGCGACACCCCCGGCCGGTAGCCCGATACCGAAACTGCCCATCCACAGCGTCGCCTGATTGATCAGCGTATTCAGTTGCGCTTCATAGCGGGGCAGCGCACCGGTGAACTGGTTGATGGAGGCACCAATGAGTGATCCGAAGGTGATCAGTGAGCTTACCAGCAGTAGCAGGACAAGCGTCATCGCTACCCACAACGGCAATCCCCGCTGCTGCAGCCACTGCAACAGGGCAGCGGAGATGATCGCAAGGAAAATGGCCATCAGCAGAGGTACCACAATGGCGCTGGCGGCCTTGAGTCCCGCGATGACGATCGTCAGGCTCGCAAGTACCAGCAGTACCTGGGTCCCCCTGCTTGTGTTGGCATTGCTCAACAAGATGTACATCCTGTATCAATAGCGGACGGACAAGAGGATAACACCGCCCCTGGTTCAGGCCAGCGCAGCAAGGCGCCCCTGACATTGCGATTCAATGGTATCGAGTTCCTCCAGGGTGAGATCAATGTCGTGACGCCGCTGGTTAAGCGCCTCGCGGCGCTGTTGGATCTGCTCGAGAAAGTAACGCAGTTGGCCGGCCTCTCCAGAATCAAGGTCGTACATCTCGATGATGTCCCGGACTTCGCTCAGCGAGAAGCCAAGGCGTTTGCCACGAAGAATCAGTTTGAGACGGACCCGGTCTCTGGCGCTGTATACCCGTCGGCGGCCGCTTCGGCCTGGCTGCAACAGGCCTTCATCCTCGTAAAAACGGATCGCCCGGGTGGTCAGGTTGAACTCTTGGGCAAGGTCTGAGATCGAGTAGGTGGTGGCATCAGCGGCCATATCTGCACCACTTGGGTTTTCCTCAGGCATGGCGCCGAGTATAGCTTCAATTGACGTTTACGTAAACGGAAACTAAAATGATCCTCTCCTTCCCCAAGTCGTATAAGAGGCTATGAGTTCCACCCCATCTCCTCTGAAGCACCCGGGAGCGCTGCATCGGTCGGATGCGGCCTACCGCATCCGGTTCGTGACTGCGGCGAGTCTGTTCGACGGCCATGATGCCGCGATCAATATCATCCGCAGGCTTCTGCAGGCTTCCGGCGCGGAAGTGATTCATCTGGGACATAACCGAAGCGTTGCAGAAATCGTTGATGCAGCGGTTCAGGAGGACGTGCAGGGGATTGCCGTCAGTTCTTACCAGGGCGGCCATACGGAATTTTTCTCCTACATGATCGATATGCTGCGCCAGCGCCAGCGCCCGGATATCCGCGTTTTCGGGGGCGGTGGCGGTGTGATTGTCGATGAGGAAATCGAGGCCCTGCACCACTACGGGGTCTGCCGGATCTATTCGCCCGGAGACGGGCAGCATCTTGGCTTGCAGGGCATGATTGACGATATGCTCGAGCGGGCGGATTTTTATCCGGCTGAGCAGCCTAGCGAGACCATAGAGGGATTGAGTCATCCCGACGGCGCACAACTCGCGCGCGTTTTGACCGAGATAGAAAACGGCACGGTCAGTGAATTTCTGATGCGCCAGATCCGCGCGGCAGTCACGCGCCGCAAGGACCGTGCGCCGGTGCTGGGGGTTACCGGCACCGGCGGCTCGGGGAAGTCTTCCCTGACAGACGAACTCATTCTGCGCCTGCGGATGGATTTCGGTGATGCGCTGCGGATTGCCGTTCTCGCGGTAGATCCCACGCGCCGCAAGACCGGTGGCGCACTTCTGGGTGACCGCATCCGGATGAATGCCATCGATGGAAATCGCGTATTTTTCCGTTCCTTTGCGACGCGCGGCGCCGGAGGCGAGGTACCGGAACAGTTCGATGATCTGGTCGCCGCCTGCCGGTGTGCCGGTTTTGATCTAGTCATCGTCGAGACGCCGGGAATCGGGCAGGGTGATGCCGGCATCACCTCCAGGGTGGATGCCTCGCTGTACGTTATGACCCCGGAATTCGGGGCAGCCTCACAACTTGAAAAGATCGAAATGCTGGATTACGCCGATGTCGTGGCGATCAACAAGTCGGATCGAAAAGGGGCGAAGGATGCCCTGCGTGACGTGCGCAAGCAGGTGCAGCGAAACCGCGGTGCCTTCAGCCAGACGCCCGACGAGATGCCGGTTTACACGACCATGGCTGCGCGGTTCAATGATGCGGGCGTCACCGAACTTTATCAGGCGCTCAAAGTGCCGTTGACCGCACATGGCCTTGCACCAGGCCCGGGTCTTCTTGGCGAAGCGCGTACGGCATCGCAAGGATCGCAGAGCCTTCCCGGTGAGCGGGAGCGGTATCTTTCGGAGATTGCAGGCGCAGTACGCCGCTACCACGAGTGCGTCAATGAACTGGAAAATTTGGCGCGACGCCGCCAGCATCTTCGGACCAGCATCAGTCTTCTCAAGACCGAGGGACAGCCGACAGAATCACTGGAGGCGCTTGCTGATGAGGCTGAAGAGGTTCTGGGCAAGGACGTGCTCGCGCAGATCGAGGGCTTCGATGCGCTGCGGGCGCAGTATCGGGAAGGCAACCTGGAGGCTGCAGGGTGTGATCCCGCACAGACTCAAGGCTTGAGCTACACCTCCTTGTCCGGTACCCGGATTCCCCGGGTGAGTCTGCCGCGCTATCACGATGCCGGGGACCGGCTCCGGTGGCAACTGCTGGAGAACGTACCCGGATCGTTTCCGTTTACCGCAGGGGTTTTTCCGCTTAAGCGCGATAACGAGGACCCCACGCGAATGTTTGCGGGAGAAGGTGATGCGGCCCGCACCAACCAGCGGTTTCGACTGCTTTCCACGGAATCCAAAGCCAAGCGCCTGTCAACTGCGTTTGATTCAGTGACCCTGTATGGCGCTGATCCGGCATTGGATCCCGATATCTACGGCAAGGTCGGCACGTCGGGGGTTTCTATCGCGACGCTGGACGATATGAAAACCCTGTATGAAGGCTTCGATCTTTGCGATCCCGCCACTTCGGTCTCAATGACGATCAACGGACCGGCGCCCACCGTGCTGGCCTTCTTTCTCAACACCGCAATCGATCAGCAGGTTGACAAGTTTCGCGACGAGAGATCGCGCGATCCCTCAGCGGAGGAAATGGCAACGATGCGGTGTTTCGCGCTGGAGAATGTCCGGGGGACGGTGCAGGCCGATATCCTCAAGGAGGACCAGGGTCAGAATACCTGCCTGTTCTCCACCGATTTCAGCCTGCGGATGATGGGCGACATCCAGCAATATTTCATTGATAACCGCGTTCGGAACTTTTATTCGGTCTCGATTTCCGGATATCACATCGCGGAGGCAGGAGCTAACCCGATCACCCAGCTGGCGCTGACGCTGGCCAATGGTTTTACCTATCTTGAATCCTACCTGGCGCGCGGGATGGCTGTTGATGATTTTGCGCCCAACCTGTCTTTCTTTTTCTCGAACGGGATGGATCCGGAATACACGGTGCTTGGTAGGGTGGCCCGTCGGATCTGGGCCATCACGCTGCGCGAGCGCTACGGCGCAAGCCTGCGCAGCCAGAAACTCAAGTACCACATCCAGACCTCGGGCCGCTCCTTGCACGCGCAGGAGATGAGTTTTAACGATATCCGGACCACCCTGCAGGCCCTGATTGCGGTGTACGACAACTGCAACAGCCTGCACACCAATGCGCACGATGAGGCATTCACGACGCCCAGCAAGGAATCGGTACGTCGGGCACTGGCGATCCAGCTCATCATCAACCGGGAGTGGGGCCTTGCCCGTAACGAGAACCCCAATCAGGGCAGTTTCATTATTGAAGAACTGACGGACCTGGTGGAGCAGGCCGTGCTGTCCGAGTTTGACCGGCTGGCCGAGCGCGGTGGGGTACTCGGGGCAATGGAAACCGGATATCAGCGCGGCAAAATACAGGAAGAGTCCCTTTACTATGAGACCCGCAAGCATGACGGCAGTTATCCCATTATCGGGGTAAACACTTTCCTCAATGATGACGACAGCGGTGAGACCAAGGTCGAACTCGCGCGCGGTACCGAGTCGGAAAAACAGGGTCAGTTGGAGCGACTGGAGCAGTTTCAGCGCCGCCATCAGGATGCGGCTGAGCCCGCCCTTGAGGCGGTGAAAGACGCAGCGCTGCGCGGTGAAAATGTCTTCTACCCGCTGATGGATGCGGTCCGCGTCTGTTCGCTTGGCCAGTTGACACAGGCATTTTTCGAAGTGGGCGGCAAGTATCGCCGCGGCATGTAGTGTTGGTGCTGTCTTTGCCTTGGGGTTCTCCTCAGGGGTCGAGGGCAGCGTCCAACGATAGCAAAGCACGGCAGAATTCATAGCTGTCGCTTTCAACCAGGAGACTGTCTCCGTGTCTTTTTCGGGCGCGCTGCGTCGCAATGTACTGATTCTGTCGGCCTGCCAGGCACTGATGCTCTCGGGCAGTTCTCTCATCATCGCGACCTCCGCCCTGACCGGTTTGTCGCTTGCCCAGAACAGACTCTGGGCGACGCTGCCGCTTTCGTGCATGTTTGCCGGCACCTTGCTCACGACTTTTCCTGCGTCGCTGATGATGAAGCGCATCGGGCGCCGCGCGGGGTTCATGATCGGGCCACTCGCGGGGCTTGTCGGTGCTGCGGTCGCGATCTGGGCAATCACCGAGCGGGATTTCTGGCTGTTTTGCGCGGGATCATTTCTGATCGGTGTGCTGAATGGTGTCGGCTATTACTACCGCTTCGCCGCAGCAGATATCAGCGGCAGCGAGTACCGCAGCCGGGCAATCTCCTGGGTGTTGGCAGGGGGTGTTGTGGCTGCGTTTGTGGGGCCGAACCTTGCAGCCTTCAACCGTGATCTGATCGCGGGTTTTCCCTTTGCCGGCAGTTATGCCAGCCTGCTGGCCGTGTATTCGCTGTCGATACTTCTTGCGTCGCTGCTGCGGATGCCGCCGCCCACTGAGGCCGAGCGCTACGGCAGTCAGCGGCCGCTTGCAAAGATCGCCCGACAACCCGTTTTTTTCGTTTCGGTAATTGGGGCGCTGATTGCCTACGGTGTCATGAACCTGGTCATGACCTCGACGCCCCTAGCAATGGCAGGATGCGGTCATTCATTTTCCGATACCGCGCTGGTGATCGAGTGGCATGTGCTTGCCATGTTTTTGCCGTCATTTTTCACCGGCCACCTGATCAACCGCTTTGGGGTGCTGAGAATCATGGGTGCGGGTGCAGTACTGCTGTTTGGCAGTGTGGCTGCAAATCTGAGCGGCGTCAGCGTTGCGCACTTTGTGACGGGCCTGGTCCTGCTGGGGCTTGGCTGGAACTTCCTCTTTGTGGGGGGCACCACTCTGGTTACGGAAAGCTATTCGCCAGCGGAAAAGGCCAAGACCCAGGGACTGAACGATCTCATGATCTTCGGGACTGTGGCCTTGACGGCTGCGGTCTCAGGTGTCGTGCACGAAACCGCAGGCTGGGAGATGTTGAACCTGCTCGTGCTGCCGTTTCTGCTGACTGCGCTCGTTCTCATCGTATGGCTCAGTCGGGTCCATAAGCCCCGGCCAGTGACCAGCGCCTAGGAATGGCCTTTGGCCAAGTGGGTCATGAGCCGCTGCATGAACCTGGGCCGGGAAAGCACCACGATGTTACCGATCAGGACCAGGCCAACGCCGGTCAGTGCGCGGCCCTGCCACTCATAATCCTCAAACCAGGTCGATAGGGCAAGCGCCACAATGGGAAACAGCACTGTCGCATAGGCGGCGTTTTCCGGACCAATTCTCCCTACCAGGGTCAGATAGCAGCCAAAAGCGATCGCGGACGCGAACAAAGCCAGAAACAGCAGCGAGCCGATATAACCGGTGCTGGTGTCAATCACGAACGGCGCGCCGGATCCCACACTGTATGCGAGCATAAAGAGTCCGCCGTAAGCCATGCCGATGGTGTTGGCCGAAGCCACCGGCAGACCATGATTCTGATTGCGGGCCGAGATGATATTTCCAATCGAGGCGAGATAAGTGGCGATCAGACTGATGCCGATGGCGGTCAGGGCCTGATGGCCGGATTGTGTGATCTCCGGCCAGAACACCAGTGCCATCCCGCTAAGGCCGAAGGCGACCGCGATAACCGTCTTTTTCTGAATCTTGCGTTTGAGGAAGAGTGCGCTGTTAAAGATGTTCATCACGGTCATGGTCGAGAAAATCACAGCCAGCAGGCCCGTCACGAGATCAAACGCCGCGTAGTAAAAAAGCAGGTAATTCAGGGAGAACAGACTGAGACCCAACAGTGCCAGGAAAGGGTGATGGGGCAATGCAATCCGGAGGGAAATACCGCGTAACCGGCACCAGACGACCAGCAGGCCGGAAGCCAGGATGAAACGGTAAGCGATGGAAGCTTCGGGAGCCACTTCGCCGAGTTGAAAGTGAATCGCCAGCCAACTCGAACCCCAGATCAGCACGGTGAGGCTGTAAAGTGCGGTCGTATTCAAGTGATCATGCTATCAAGGTTTTGAATTGCCCCTGGCTCCAGTGATTCCACGGCTTGGGACTCAGCCGTGGCTTTCGAGCCGCGCAACGGCCTGCGCCAATGTCTCCTCATTGATGATGCCCACATATTCCGGCGGATTATCGTGGCGCCTGAAGGTTTTCTTGACGATTCCTGCGAGGTTGGGTTTTTTCTCGGCGGGCGTTTCCCCTTTGCCGATACCGCCACCGAACTCAATGATGGCGCGACACCCCTGATCAGCAGCGTACACGAGATTCTCGTGCCAGCGTACCGGATTGAACAGTTGGGAAAAAAGCGCGGCCCGAATCCCGTCAGGGTTCTGATCGTGGAACCGGCCGGTCGTGTTGGAAAGCACCGAAATTGATGGCGACTGCAAGCTTGTGTTTTGCAGGGAGGTACGGAACTCAAGTGCAGCGCCGATCATGTAGAAGGTATGAAAGGCACCTTCGGTTTTCAGGCGGGATGAACGTTTGCCCGGGAACTGTTCCTCGAAGGTCTTGACCAGAGCATTAAGATCCTCTGCTTTGCCGCCGACCACGGTCTGGTCAGGCAGGTTGCATGCCGCGACGGCGCAATAGTGCTGCTCTGCCAGTTCCCTCGCAATCTCATGCGTGAGCGGCAGAGCCTCCATCTCACCCTCGCCCAGTTCACCCATCAGGCGCCCGCGCTCATTGACCAGACGCAGTGCATCAGCGAAGTTAAGGGCGCCGGCCGCAACCAGTGCCGAATACTCCCCCAGACTGTGTCCAGCCGCTGCTTTGGGCTTTACCGAATGCCCGGTCTTCGCTTCGAAAATCCGCAGGCAGGCGAGCGCATGGGTGAGCAGGACCGGCTGGGTGTAGCGGGTAAGGTGAATCTCGTTGTCAGGATCCGCAAAAGAAAGGCGCGCGAGATCGTAGCCCAGAGTGTCACTGGCTTCCTGGTAAAGGCGTTGGACAGATTCGAAAGCATCGAAAAGGTCTTTTCCCATGCCGCGGTACTGGGAACCCTGGCCTGGAAAAATGAAAAGGGCCGAGTCGAAAAGCGTTGTCATAGTTATCCAGCCTGGCACCTGGCATTACGAAATTTTGGACGGGCCATTTTATCCCTTGACTGAACCACCCGCATTGCATTGTAGGTGGGGGCATAAGCAAACAGGCAAGCGCTGAAACATCCCCCGCATTATTAATAGAAGCGCTCGAAAGGCGCACCTAACGTCAGGGGTTACCACGCAAAGGCGCCGACGCAGCGTTACGTCACGGTCAAAAATCCGATGATGCGACGCAGAAAAAATAACGAGACTCGGTTATAAAATTCTCTAATTGCAAAGCAAAATAGATAAATAACGCCTCAGATATAAAATAGAAAAACAGACTAAACCATTGTTTTTAAATAAATTATTTAGACGCAAAAAAAATCCCGCCAGATTGACTGACGGGATCAATATTTGGAGGAGGAAATGAATCAGAAATTGTGCATTGCACAAAATCCGCTGAGATATTACCGGTAACCGCGCGCGAAGTCAACTATTGTGGCGACTGCTTTGGTGATCCGAAGGGGGGACGGCATTCGCCGCCAGATTGTGACACTTGGGTGGAAAGCCTGCCGCGGCTGGTTAACAATGACCGCTTTCCGGGCAGACCCTTTCATTATGACGCTGCTGATCGCACGACATGGCCAGACAGACTGGAACCTTGCAGGGCGCTGGCAATCCACCAGTGATATTCCGCTCAATGCCCATGGGCGGGGCCAGGCTGCGCAGCTGGCCTCCCTGCTCAAGGAGGCAGGCCACGCGCCGCGTCGCCTTTTCTCTTCACCGCTTTCAAGAGCCTTTGAGACCGCCGGGATCCTGGGAGAGGCGATGGCGTGTCCCGTTGAAACCGAACCGGCCCTGAAGGAACTTGATCTTGGCGATTTTGAGGGACAGTTGGAATCTGATCTTCGCGCCAAGGACCCTGTTGGCTATGACGCCTGGCGCGAGTCCTGCTATCTTCAGGCGGCTCCGGGTGGTGAGACTATCCTCGACGTGGCGGGGCGTATCGGTCGATTTGTGGCGGGGCTTGACGACCGCTCAGGAGATATCCTGATAGTGGGTCATCAAGGCGTCAACATGGCGATAAAGGCACAGCTTAGCGACTGCTTCAGCCGTGAATGCCTGGCATCATTTCGCCAGAAGAATGATGAGATTGATCTTTGGCAGTTGAATCCCGCCAGGCTGCTTGGACAGATTACGGCAAACCATGACTGATCTTTCCACCGCCCATCTTGATGCAGCGTGCAGGTACCTGTCGCAACGCGACAAGGGTATGGCGAGGATCATCACCGATGTGGGTGAGTGCATGCTCGAGGTCCGGAGCAACCGGTCTGTGTTTGAGTACCTCTGCCGCTCCATCATCTACCAGCAGTTAAGCGGCAAGGCTGCCGGTACGATCCATGGGCGCATGCTGGACCTTTTCGAGCGGCGCCGCGCGAGTGCCGGGGCGCTGCTCGAAATACCGATGGAGCAGTTGCGCGCGGCGGGTTTATCCCGGTCAAAGTCTCTCGCGCTCTATGACCTTTCGGAGCGTCAGGCAGCCGGCACATTGCCCGCGCGTCAGCAGCTGAATCGGATGACAGATCAGGAGATCGTGGACTGCCTGAGTCAGGTGCGGGGCGTCGGGGAATGGACGGCCCAGATGCTCCTGATTTTCTATCTCGGCAGGCCGGACGTGTTACCGATCCGGGATCTCGGGGTACAGAAGGGGTATCAGAGAATGCGCCGCTTGCGTGAACTGCCGGAACCCTCACGTCTGGCGAGGGCAGGCCTGCGGTGGCGGCCATACCGCTCAGTGGCGACGTGGTACCTTTGGCGTTGCCTGGAGATCGAGCTGCCGACTTCCTAGGCGTGGTGAGCGGATGCACCGGTGAGCAGCCGGTAGCGATCCATCAGCGTCTCCCGGCTTTCTTCCCGCTCAGGATCCATCAGAATGCACTCAACCGGGCAGACTTCGACGCATTGAGATGTTTTAAAGTGACCTACGCACTCCGTGCAGCGGGCCGGGTCGATGACGTAAATCTCTTCGCCCTGGGAGATGGCCTCGCTAGGGCACTCGGGCTCGCAGACGTCACAGTTAATGCATTCGTCTGTGATCAGCAGCGCCATGGCATCGGATCTGAAGTCACCGTTGCGTGGTCAGGCTTCAGCGACGCAGGCGCTGGATGAGTTTTTCGTTCACCTGAGGGTGAAGAAACTGCGCGACATCGCCGCCATGTGAGGCGATTTCCTTGACCATGGAGGCGGACAGGAATGTGTAGTGTTCCGAAGGCGTCAGAAACATGGTCTCAATTGCAGAATCTAGACGACGGTTCATGGCGGCGAGCTGGAATTCGTACTCGAAGTCAGACACCGCTCGCAGTCCCCGCAGGACGACCTGGGCGTTCTCTGTGCGGACGCTGTCAATCAGTAGTCCTTCGAACCCGATTACGCTGATGTTATCAATGTGTTTCAGCGATAGTCGTGCCATCTCAAGCCGTTCATCCAGGGTGAACAGCGGCTTTTTGGTTGGGTTGGCGGCAATCGCGATGACGACTTCTGCGAACAGTTGGCTGGCACGTTCCGCAAGGTCAATGTGTCCCCGGGTGATCGGGTCAAATGTGCCCGGATAAATTGCTTTGGTGCTCATATGCTTATCGGCCTTCCTTACCGGCAGCTTCCCGGTTGCGATACTACCAATGACGACGTAGGTGATCCATAATTTATCTTGAGAACCCGGCAGATAACTTGGGGAGGGGCAATGGACATCGTCAGCTTTACCCGCATGGCGGATGGGACCAAGGAGGATTACGAATTTCTGGACGAGCAGGAACACGAATTTATCGATGACCTGCCGGCTCGACTCCTGGACGGCCTGAACGCCCTCAGCGAATCCTTTTCCGGTTATCCGGTCAGTCGATTCGAGCATTCTCTGCAATCTGCAACCCGCGCGCATCGCGCTGGAGAATCGGAGGAAATGGTGGTAGCCGCGCTTCTGCACGATATCGGCGACATGCTCGCGCCGCGATCACATAGCGAAATGGCGGCTTCGATCCTGCGGCCTTTTGTTTGTGAGAAAACCTACTGGATCATCAAGCATCATGGCCTGTTCCAGATGTACTACTATGCACATCATCTTGGCGGTGACCGCAACGCCCGTGAGCGTTTTCTGGACCACCCCTGGTACGAAGATGCCGTTCGGTTTTGTGAGGAATACGATCAGAACTGCTTCGACCCCGATTATGACAGCGCGCCCTTGGCGTTCTTTGAACCGATGGTGCGAAGGGTCTTCAGCAACGAAAACCCCTTGGACGAGGAAAGAGTGGCGCGTGTGGGGGTTCAGTCCGGCTGATCAGGACAGGTCGCCAATGCTTGGGGCATCAACGGCATTGGGAGCATTGGTGTAGAGACTGTAGGAGACCTGTCCTGCGTGTTTTTGGCGCAGGGTGACCCAGCCCTCTGGAATGACGGGCGCTTCACCCACCGAGCATTCGACATAAATACGGGCTTGGGGTTTGAGCAGTTCATAGCGGGCCAATCTCTGGAGGCTGCGCTCCACCAGTCCGCCTCCGTAGGGCGGATCCACAAAAACGATATCGAACTGTTGGGTACATGAGGTCATCCATTCGAGTGCCTCTGCACAGTGCGTGGTGACCTGATCCGCGCCCAACAGGGACGTCGTTTCCTTGAGCTGGGTGCAGCAGGGCTGGCGCATCTCAACCAGCGTGACGGCCCGCGCACCCCGCGATGCAGCCTCGAAGCCCAGCGCCCCGCTGCCGGCAAAGAGATCCAGGCACTCGGCGTTAAAGACACAAGGCGTCAGCCAGTTAAAGAGGGTCTCGCGTACGCTGTCCGGGGTGGGTCTCAAGTCTGCCGCGCCGTTGAAGCGGATCAGACGTTTCTTCCACTGACCGCCAATAATGCGCAGCCGGCCGCGTTGTACTGCAGGGGAGGAACTCATTGGACTGATCCTGGCACGTTTCTTTGACACGGAATGATAGGATAGTTGCCGATCCAGCAAAACAGCCTGATCGCTAATCCTTGTCTCTCCACACGCTTTTTAGATGACTTCTAACCAGGAACCTTCAGCTCTTTTTGCGCGGCTGAAAAAGACCCGCACCGCACTGTCCGATGGACTGACGGGCCTTTTTGGCGGCAAACGCGTAACCTTTGATGAGGACGCCTACAACGATCTGGAAGACCAACTCATCATGGCGGACCTCGGCGTGGCGGCGAGTGCCGAGGCGGTGGCGGCACTTCGGGAGCAGGTTTGGGCTGGGCGGATTGATACGACCGAGGCGTTAAGGGAGGCGCTCGCCGGGCAGATCGCCCGCTTATTGCAAAAAGCAGAGCGGGAGATGGTGCTTGACAGCGAATCCCCCAAGCCGCTGGTGATACTGATGGTTGGGGTTAACGGCGTTGGCAAGACAACCACGTCGGCAAAATTGGCCGCAAGGTTTCAGAATTCAGGTCACTCGGTTCTGCTGGGCGCCTGCGATACCTTTCGAGCAGCCGCTATAGAGCAGCTCCAGTCATGGGGAGATCGGCTGGGGGTTCCGGTTATCGCGCAGGCGCACGGCGCTGACGCTGCGGCAGTCGCGCACGATGCCCTCACTGCGGCAAAAAGCCGGGGGGTTGAGGTTCTGATTATCGATTCGGCAGGGCGTCAGCACCTGAACGCGGATCTGATGGCCCAGTTGGGGAAAATCCGGCGGGTGCTCGCCAAGGCCGACCCTGGTGCGCCGCATGAGACGCTGCTGGTTGTCGACGGGGGGACCGGGCAGAACGCATTGTCACAGGCAAGCGCCTTCGAAAAAGAGATCGGACTTACCGGCATCTGTGTCACGAAACTCGACGGGACAGCCCGCGGCGGTGTGGTGGTCGCGCTGGCCCAGCAATCGCCGCTGTCAATTCCTTTCATTGGCGTGGGAGAGGGCGTTGCCGACCTTCGGCCCTTCCAGTCAGCGGATTACGCCAGAGCCCTGGTGGGCGGGAGAAGTTCCGACTGACTCCAGAGTGATCGATGTGAATATTCTGACAGCGTTAGGTCAGGAAACAAATTTAAATAACTGATAAATAACAGATAATAGTGTTATTGGACTTAACAAAATTATTAGCACTCAGGACGATAGAGTGCTAAAATACGCCAAGTTAAAGGAATCACGAGAGACTTCATGAGTGAATCACTGCCCGTTGCGACTGATCTCGGCCCGAATCAGGGGCTTGCCCGGTATCTCAACGAAATTAAATCCGCCCCGATCCTGAGTGCCGAAGAGGAGAAGGCACTGGCCCGCCGTTATCACGCCGATCACGATCTTGAAGCGGCCCGGCAACTGGTGTTTTCGCATCTACGCTACGTGGTTTCTATCGCCCGAGGTTTTACCGGCTATGGATTGCCCCTGGCGGACCTTATCCAGGAGGGCAACGTCGGACTGATGAAGGCAGTCAAGCGCTTTGATCACGAAAGAGACGTACGCCTGGTGTCCTTTGCTGTCCACTGGATCAAGGCCGAGATTTACGACTACGTCGTGCGAAACTGGAGAATGGTCAAGGTCGCCACGACCAAGGCACAGCGGAAGCTGTTTTTCAATCTTCGAAAGAACCGGGCGCGCCTGGGCATGATGAAACAAGCGGAAGTGGAAACCATGGCAAAGACGCTGGATGTCAAGCCGCAGACGGTTCGTGAGATGGAAGTCCGGATGAACGGCACAGACGTCGCCTTTGAGCCGGAGGCTGACGATGATGACACGCCCCGCTCGCTCGCGCCCGCGGAAGCCATTGGGGACTCGTCACTCGATCCTGGTCGGCTGGTATTCGAGGCGGATGAGCAGCGTCATCGGCAAGCGCAACTGGGAAAGGCGCTGTCCAGCCTGGATGACCGGAGCCGGGAGATCATCCGGGCGCGCTGGCTGGCGGAAGAAGGCCAGAAGCAGACCCTTGGAGATCTTGCCGAAAAGTATGGCGTTTCCGCAGAGCGGATCCGGCAGATCGAAAAACGCGCAATGGATCAGATGCGCGTAGCCGCAACGGCATAGCGCCAGGCATCTATCGAGATCAGTTATTGGAAAGCGCTGCCTGCTGCGGGAGAAACCGCGCTCGATTGCGATCTTTCAAGCCATCAGGAGTTCGATCAGCGCCTTTTGGGCGTGTAGCCGGTTTTCGGCCTCGTCCCAGACCACACTCTGCGGACCTTCAAGTACCTCAGCGCTGACCTCCTGACCCCGGTAGGCCGGTAGACAGTGCATGAACAGGGCGTCTGGGGACGCCGTTGCCATCAGATCTTCATTGACCTGAAAGTCAGCCAGGGCGTCAAGCCTTTGCGCTTTTTCGGCTTCCTGACCCATACCTGCCCAGGTGTCGGTAAGGACAAGGTCAGCGCCGGCTACCGCATCCTGTGGACGGGTGGTTAGGCTGCAGTGCTTGCCAGCCGAGCTGACAAGCTCTGCGCGCGGGTGATACCCGCCCGGCGCACCGACCCGCAGTTCAAAATTCATCATGGTTGCCGCATTGACCCAAGACTGGCAGACATTGCTGCTGCCGTCTCCAACGAAGGCAACACAGGCGCCCTGAATATCACCCCGGTGCTCAAAGAAAGTCTGAAGATCAGCCAGCAACTGGCAGGGATGAAAATCCTGAGACAGGGCATTAATCACCGGTACCGCGGAATGCTCAGCCATGGTACTCAGCCGGCTGTGCTCGCCGGTGCGCATCACGATCAGATCCGCCATGCGTGAGACGATTCGCGCGGTGTCGCTGATGGATTCACCGCGGCTCATCTGGCTGTCGGTAGGCGACAGGAAGACCGATGAGCCGCCCAGATGCGCGCACGCAACTTCAAAGGAAATCCGGGTCCGGGTAGAGGATTTCTCAAAGATCAGTACCATGGTACGCAAGTGCAACAGGTCTGTTGTCTGTGAGCCCATCGGATCCTGCTTCAGCGCTATGGCGCGGTGGATGAGGGCGATGAGCTCCGACGGCGAAAGATCTTTGAGTGTCAGGAAGTGGCGTGTCATTGCATCGGTTGCCTGTACCAGTAGGCTCACCAAAAAACAAAACGCCCGGTAAAGGGCGTTGAACCCTTAAGTCTAGCGCTGACACGCCCTCCGGGCAACCGGAACCCGAAAAGCCGCTGATATAATCTGCCCGCTTCGACAGACTCTTTATTGTGGCTGTCACGCACCTCTCGCCAGTAACCGGAACACATCGTGAAGACAATCAAAAAGGCGGTCCTTGCCTACTCTGGAGGTCTTGATACCTCGATCATCCTGAAGTGGCTGCAGGATCAGTATGGTTGTGACGTGGTCACTTTTACCGCCGATATCGGCCAGGGGGAGGAGGTCGAACCTGCCCGAGAGAAGGCCAAAACGCTGGGTGTCAGCGAGATTTTTATTGAGGATCTTCGCGAGGAATTTGTGCGGGACTATGTGTTTCCGATGTTTCGCGGCAACACGCTTTACGAAGGCGAGTATCTTCTTGGCACTTCCATCGCACGCCCGCTGATTGCCCGGCATCTGGTGCGGATCGCCGACGAGACGGGGGCTGATGCCATCTCGCACGGCGCAACCGGCAAGGGCAACGATCAGGTGCGGTTCGAACTGAATGCTTACGCGCTCAATCCACAGATCCAGATCATTGCCCCGTGGCGGGAATGGGACCTCAATTCCCGCGAAAGACTGGTCGCCTATGCCGGCGAGCACGGCATCCCGGTGGAGACGCGCAAGGACGGCGGGGCGGACTATTCAATGGACGCCAACATGCTGCATATCTCTTATGAGGGCGGGGAGCTGGAGGATCCCTGGGCTGCGCCCGATGAATCGATGTGGCGGTGGACCGTCTCGCCCAAAGACGCGCCGGATACGCCGGAAATCATTGAGTTGACTTTTGCCGGCGGTGACCCGGTCGCTATCGACGGTGCGAGCCTGAGCCCTGCGCAGATGCTGGAAACCCTGAATGGTCTCGGCGCCCGTCACGGTATCGGGAGAATCGACCTCGTGGAAAACCGTTATGTGGGCATGAAAAACCGCGGCTGTTACGAGACGCCCGGGGGCACCATTTTGCTGAAAGCGCATCGGGCTATTGAGTCGATCACGCTCGACCGCGAAGTCACACATCTCAAAGACGAACTGATGCCGCGCTATGCATCCCTGATCTATAACGGTTACTGGTTTGCCCCAGAACGGCAGATGCTTCAGCGGATGATCGATGATTCTCAACAGGCCGTGAATGGCGTTGTTCGTCTGCAGCTGTATAAGGGCAGTGTGATGGTGACCGGCCGGTCGTCATCGACCGATTCACTGTTTGATGAGAGCATGGTAACGTTTGAGGATGATCACGGCGCCTACGATCAGGGCGATGCCGACGGTTTTATCAAACTGAATGCGCTCCGATTGAGAATTGCCGGCCGCAAGGGTCGAAAGCAGGGCTAGTGCCGCTTTGGTATTCGGCTCTGGCGTTCACGCTGCCGACTGCCCAGTTCCTTTGAACAACAGACAGTCACAGTCTCCGTCGTTTAGGTGGTCCTTTCTCGCCCCCCGTTATTGGGGCAACTGGATACTCGCAGCGATCATTGCCTTATGTACGCTGCTGCCCCGTTCATGGGTCCTGGCTCTGGGGCGGCAGATCGGCCGGTTGTTTTTCCGCATCAACAAAAAACGCGTCAATATCGCCCGTCTCAATCTACAGTGGTGTTTTCCGGAGCTAAGCGAAGAGCTTCGCGAAAAACTGCTGCGCCGTCATTTGACACGATACGGGCAGGCCATTGTGGATATGGGACTGGTCTGGTGGGCATCTCGAAGTCGTATCGACCGGCTGTGTACGGTGAGTGGAGAGGCAGAACTGGAGACTCTGCGTCGGTCCGGGGAAAAGGTGCTGCTGGTGATCCCCCATGTCCTTAGCATCGACATGACGGGCGCTGCCCTGGCGCGGCTTGCGCCGGGCGCGTCGATGATGAAAACGCCATCAAACCCGCTGCTGCACCGCTGGCTCTGGCGTGGCCGAACCCGTTTTGGCGCCAGAATATTTACCCGTGACCAGGGTCTGCGGCCGCTGGTCAAGGCTATTCGCGCAGGTTACGTGGGCTACCTGATGCCCGATGAGGATCTGGGTGATGCGCACAGCGTGTTTGCGCCGTTTTTCGGTATCCCGACCGCTACCTTGCCTGTCGTCGGACGTATCGCCCGAATGACCGGTGCCAGGGTGATTCCGGTATTCTGTGAACTCAACGAGCACGGTCGATATCACATTACGCTGGGAAAGGTATTACCCGAGTTTCCGAGCGGTGATCTGCAGGCGGACGCGACTACCGTCAACGCGGCCTTTGAAGCGTCGATCCGTACAGCCCCGGAGCAGTACCTCTGGACACTGAAGTGGTTTCGCACGAGGCCGCAAGGGCAGGCGTCACCGTATGCGAGATAAGCCCTTGCAACCGTCGGCGGCGGTCTCTTGGGTGAAGTCCGTAGCTTCATGAATATTCTGCTGATCAAACAGACCTCGCTCGGTGATGTCGTGCATGCAACAGCGCCGATAAGATCAGTCAGGATGGCTCATCCTGATGCGGTTATCACGGTCCTGACTTCAACGACGGCAAGTGATATTTTGCGCAACAACCCCGACATCGACCATTTACTGACATTTGATCGATATCGTGTGAAGTCACACTGGTGGCGACGACCGTTATGGACCATCGGCCACTTCGCGAGCACCTTCTCGGTGGTACGCAAGCAGCGCTTTGATCTGGCGCTTGACCTGCAGGGCAGTTGGAAGACCGTTATCTTTCTCTGGGCAGCTCGCGCTGGCCGGCGCTTCGTCAAGGGCCGGTGGTGGTTCGCGAGACGTTTCCACCAGCCAAGGGCGCACGCGATAGATGAAATGGGCGGGGTTCTGGAACTGGCCGGGATCAAATCGTGTCAATTGCTGCCGATACTCATTATTGACAGTAGCGCTGCCGACGCCGTCTCCGGCATGCTCAAGGAATTGCCGCTTGGCAAAAAACCGATCGCGCTTTTTTGCCCCTTTACCCGGTGGCCGACAAAAAACTGGCCGATATCAAAATTTGTCGTTCTGGCTCGGGAACTGGCGGACGATTTTCAGGTGGTCTTTACCGGCAGTCCCGGCGATCGCTCTGAGATCGACCAGGCAATTGCAGAACTTTCCCCAGCGCCTGGGGCAAATCTGGCAGGATGCCTTTCACTGCTTGAGTTCTTTGCGCTCGCTGAGCGATCAGATCTGGTGGTGACGGGCGACAGTCTGCCGATGCATGTTGCCTCGGCGCTTGATCGGCCGCTGGTCTCGCTGTTTGGGCCTACCGATGAGTCACGGGTTGGCCCGCGAAACGATAGGGCAGCGATTGCGCGCGCTGCCGTCGATTGTCAGCGGTGTTATCGCCGGCGCCGATGTTCTCGCGGGTGCATCGATCAGATCACGGTCGAGCAGGTTCGCGCTGCGATTCAGCGTGTGCTCGGGCAGCACGGTTCTCAGGATCACTCAACTGCGCCAGAAGGCCGGGGTCAGTAACACCAACAGCGTGAAGATTTCCAAACGGCCGAGCAGCATAGTGCCCGTGAGGATCCACTTACCCTGCGTTTCAAGGCCGGCGTAGTTTTGCGCGACGGCGCCAAGACCCGGACCGAGATTATTCAGGCAGGCAGTGACGGCCGAGAAAGCGGTGACGAGATCAGCACCGGTGGCCGTCATCGCAATGGACAGCCCGACGTAACTCAGGATGTAAAGCGCAAAGAATCCCCAGACGGCATTGATCACGTGGTCGGGAACCGGCTTATTGCCGAGTTTCACGGCAAAGATGGCACTGGGGTGGATGAGCTGATTGATCTCCCGCCGGCCCTGCTTGTAGAGCAGTACCAGCCTGATCATTTTCATACCGCCCGCGGTTGATCCGGCACAGCCGCCGACCGCGCTCATCATAATCAGCATCACCGGCAGAAATGACGGCCACCAGTGAAAACCCGTCGTGGTAAACCCTGTTGTGGTCCCCACGGAAACGACCTGAAAAATGCCCTGAATCAGGGTATCGCCCGCACCGGAATAGACATTCCAGAAGAACAGCATCACAAGCGTTATCAGAATCACCACTGAGACGAAGCCGACAAAGGCACGTACCTCGGGGTCACGCAGATAGGCTCCCGGGGAGCGCCTCCTGACGACCGTAAAGTGCAATGCGAAATTAACCGCAGATATCAACATGAAGCAGATCGCAATGATCGCGATAGCAGGGCTATCGAAGAACCCGAGACTGCTATCGTGGGTGGAAAACCCGCCGATGGCGACTGTCGAAAATGCATGAGCAACTGCGTCAAAGAAGGTCATCCCGGCCACCCAGTAGGCCAGCGCACAACTGACCGTCAGTCCCAGATAGATGTACCACAGGGCCTTTGCCGTCTCGGTGATACGCGGTGTCAGTTTAGTGTCCTTCATCGGCCCCGGCGTTTCGGCACGGTATAGCTGCATTCCGCCGACACCCAGCATGGGCATCACCGCTACCGCCAGGACAATGATGCCCATGCCGCCCAGCCACTGGAGTTGCTGCCGGTAGTAAAGAATGGAGGGCGCCAGAGTATCGAGACCGGTAAGCACCGTCGCCCCGGTCGTCGTCAGGCCTGACATTGACTCAAACAGCGCATCGGTTATGCTGATCTGAAGCTCAGCCGACAGCAGTAGCGGCAAGGCGCCAAAAAGCGCAAGCACGGTCCAGAAAAGCACGACGATCAGGAAGCCATCGCGTACACGCAGTTCCTGGCGCTGGTGGCGCAGGGGCAGCCAGAGGGCGCCCCCCACGATTAGCGTGGTGATGTAGGCGATAAGGAATGGCTGCAGGCCGCCGTCATTGCCGATCAGGGCAATCAGCACCGGCGGCAGCAGGGTGGTACTGAACATCACCAGCAGCACACCGAGAATGCGAAGGACTCCCAAGGACTGCATAGTCGTGATGGTTACCTAAACGAAAGTGACGGCGACCTGAAAGAGCTGCTCGACCTCACGAATGCGGCCCTTGTCCACTACAAAAAGAATGACGTGATCCTCAGGTTCGATCACGGTTTCGCCATGTGCGATAACCACGTCTTCTCCCCTCAAAATGGCGCCAAGGCTGGTGCCTTCCGGCAGACCGATATCTCTCACCGCTTTACCGACCACCTTCGAACTGCTGGCGTCCCCGTGGGCGATGAGTTCGATGGCTTCCGCCGCGCCGCGCCGCAGGGAATGTACCGCGACCATGTCGCCCCGCCGTACATGGGTCAGCAGGATACCCACCGTAGCCACCTTCGGCGAGATGGCGATGTCAACCAGGGCGTTGGTCATGAGGTCGACATAGGCTGAGCGGTTGACCAGCGCCATGGTTCTATGGGCACCGAGCCGTTTGGCCAGCATCGCGGCCAGGATGTTGGCCTCATCGTCGTTGGTGAGTGAGCAGAAGACGTCCACGTTATCGATGTTTTCCTGCTGCATCAACTCCTCATCGGCGGCATCGCCGTGCAGTACGACGGTATGCTCTAACTGATCGGCCACGGTCTTCGCGCGCGCCATATCACGCTCTACCAGTTTCACATGGCAGTGCGCCTGTTCCAGGGACTCGGCAAGTCGCAATCCGATATTTCCTGCCCCGGTGAGCATGATCCGCCGGCCAGGTTTTTCCACTGCACAGAGTTCACTCATGACCGCCTGGATATCCTCACGGGCGGCAAGAAAAAACACCTCATCACCGGCCTCAATGACGGTATCCCCATCCGGCACGATGGCGCGATCCTGTCGATAAATGGCAGCGACCCGGCTGTCGATATTCGGCAGGTCTTCCCGAAGCGCCCTCAGGGCCCGGCCGATCAGCGGACTGTCTGCATTGGCGCGAACCCCCACCAGACGGATTCGGTCATCGGCGAAACTGACCACCTGAAGCGCGCCCGGGTAATCAATCAGGTGAAGAATGTGCTGGGTGACAATGTGTTCCGGACTGATGATCACATCGATCGGGATCGCATCGTTTGCGAAGATGCCCGGGTGTGAAAGGTATTCCGCTGACCGGATCCGGGCAATCTTCTTTGGCGTGTTGAAAAGCGAATGGGCGATCTGGCAGGATGCCATGTTTACCTCATCCTGGTTGGTGACCGCCAGAATCAGGTCGGCATCTTGCACCCCTGCGCGCTCGAGCACACTCGGGTGAGAGGCGGCACCGGATACGGTCCGTATGTCGAGTCGGTCCTGGAGTCCCGCCAGTTTTTCAGTATCAATGTCGACCAGCGTGACATCGTTATCTTCACGGGAAAGAATCTCGCCCATGGAGGTGCCGACCTGCCCGGCTCCGAGAATGATAATTTTCATGTTCGCGGCTCCCTGCAACTCGGGCGGTTCACTGACGGTACTTTTCGTCCTTGGGGTTGATCCCAAGACCCTTCAGTTTGCGGTAGAGATGGGTGCGCTCAAGCTCCGCACGTCGGGCGAGTTCGCTGATATTGCCGCGGGTCTGGAGCAGGTGAAATTCCAGATAATCCCGTTCGAAGTGCTCCCGTGCGGACCTTAAGGGCTGGCCGAAATCTCTCCAGGCATTTTTTTCTTCAACGGCATCGAGGGGGGTTGCGCTTTGTCCCATGACGTCCCGCGTTTCTTCGGCCTCGATGATCTCAGACGTTGTTGTCAGCAGAATCCGGTGGATAAAGTTGGTCAGTTCGCGAACGTTTCCCGGCCACGGGCGGTTGCGAAGATAGTTCACCGAAGAGGTGGAAAAGCGCCGGAAGGGCAGGTGCTGACTGTCCGTGATGAGCTGGACGTAGTGATTAATCAGGTCCGGTATATCTTCCCGGTGAGCCCGAAGCGGCGGTATCTGAACCGTGACGGCACTCAGCCGGTAGAAAAGATCTTCACGAAGCAGTCTGTCAGAGAGTTTCTGCTCAAGGTCCTGATTGGAGGTGGCGACGATTCGAAATGCGGGTTCCAGCGGCGTTGTTCCCCCGAGCCGGAAGAACCGCCTTGCCTCGAGCGCGCTCAGCAGCTTGGTCTGGGTATCCATATCGAGGTCACCCACTTCATCCAGAACGAGCGTGCCGCCGCTCGCCTGCTCGAGCTGGCCGGGTGTCACGACGCCGTCGTGCTCAGCGCCGAAAAGTTCCAGCGCGATGCTCGCTGCCGGCAGGGCCCCGAGATTGACCTCGACAAAGGGGCCTGAAGCCGAGCCGCTGGCCTGGTGCAGAGACCGCGCTGCGACCCCTTTGCCGCAACCGGCTTCTCCGCGGATCATCACCGCCTGGTCGGTAACGGCAATCCGGTTGATCAGGTGCCGCAGGTCTTCCAGGGTTTCGCTGTGGCCGATGAATCCAGAGGCCGGCAACAGCCGGGTCTTTAGCGTGAGGTTTTCTGTCTGCAGAGCGACTGTCTCAAGCGCCCGTTCCACGGTGATCAGGAGCTTGGCCGTGGAGAGTGGTTTTTCAAGAAAGTCGTAGGCGCCTATCCGGATCGCCTCGACCGCGGTTTCGACGGTCCCGTGCCCGGAGATCATGATCACCGGGGTATTCCTGCCGGCACGGTCTTCACGCCACTCGCGAAGCAGTGCGATCCCATCGGTATCCGGCATCCAGATGTCCAGCAGCACCAGATCGGGTGCATCCTTATGATAGCGGGTGCGTGCCTGTGCTGCATCTGCCGCAGCGGTAACGTGGTATCCCTCGTCTTGGAGGATGTCGCTGACGACTTGTCGAATGTCCGGCTCGTCGTCGACAACCAGAACTGAGTGGGCGGTCATAGCGCGGGAAAGCGTTTAGCGGTGTCGATTATTGCCGGCGCAGCGGAAGTGAAATTATAACGGCTGCGCCCCCCTGCTGCGGATTACTGGCGCGGATGGAGCCGCCATGTTCTTCAATAATTCGCCGGCATATTGCGAGCCCCAGCCCAGTGCCTTTGTCCTTTGCGCTGACGTACGGCTCGAAGACACGATCAATTCTCTGCGGGTCAAAGCCTGGCCCGTTATCCTGTACCGTAACTGTGACGGGACCGGTTTTGCTGCCCTGTTCCGTTCGAATGATGACCACGCCCTCACCGCCGGCCAGTGCGTCCTGGGCATTAATCACCAGATTATTCAGGACCTGGCGAAAGCTGTTGGGATCGATCTGGATACGCTCAAGGCGGGTGTCGGGCTCCGTTCGCAGCTCGATCTGACTTTGTCCGGAGCGGAACAATTCGACGGTGTCATTGATCAGCTGGTTGAGGTCCGTCGATACCCGCTGCAGCGGTGCAGGGCGAGCGTACTCAGAGAACGCGTTCACCATGGCTTTCATGGCTTCGACCTGCTGTACGATAGTTCGCGTGGAGCGGTCCAGTGTCTCGCACTGCTCGGGATCGAGTGCGGACAGGTACTTGCTGCGGATCCGTTCGGCAGACAACTGGATCGGGGTGAGGGGATTCTTGATTTCGTGCGCCAGTCTGTGCGCGACCTCACCCCAGGCCGCGTCACGCTGGGCCTTGAGCAGTTCAGTAGCATCCTCGAAGACCACAACATGCCCCGTATCGATATCATCACTATCGACGCGGGTGCCGCTACAGATCAGGATATGACGACCCTCGGCACCGGTTACGCTGATCTCCCGTTGCCACTCGGGGGTATGTTTGTCCATTCCTTCTTCGATGGCCGCGACCAGCGCCGCCGCGCCTGGCAAGGCTTCCCGCAGTTTGTCGATCCGCTGACCCAGGGATTTGTTGAGATCAGCCCCCAGAATTCTTGCGGCCGCTGTGTTACAGGTCTGCAGTCGCCGGGCACCATCGAAGGAAAGAACCCCGGCCGACAGATGGGTCAGCACGGTATCAAGATAGGCGTGCTCTGATTCGGCACGGCGCTGGCTCTCCAGGGCGGTTTGCTGTGCTGTGCCGATCTCGCGGGTCATCCGGTTGAATGAATCGACCAGAACGCCCAGTTCGTCACCGCTCTCTACCGGTAGTATCATGTCATAGTCCCCCCGGGACACCGCCCGCGTACCTTTGGCGAGATCCCGTAGCGGCGCCAGCATCCGCTGGGCAAGATAGATCGACGCCCACAAGGCCATTAACAGCGTCATCAGGCTGATCAGTGTCAGGCTCAGAACGAAACTCAGCGTCAATGGCCCACGCAGATATTTCAGCCGGTCGTATTCCGTAGAGGCCGACTCCACGCTTTCGCCCAGACGGGAGTAGCGCAGCGGCAGCGAGTACAGAATCTGAAGGACGCGAGAGGGCGAACTGACACTTAGCCCGGATACGGGTACCGCAACCCGAAGCTGTAAACCCTCATCGTCTGTCGGTTCGAATACTGCGTAGACGCCGTCTCGTCTCACCTTGCCCAGCACTTCTTCCCCTGGGGCATCGGGAACCAGCGAGATCGACAGATTGCTGCTGGAAGCAAGAATCCGACCGGTGCTTGAATGCAGGCTCATCTCGTCAAACGCACCAGCTGCCCGGATATTGTCAAGCAGGTTATAAAGCTGCACCGAAGAGGTAGTGAGCTCGATACGTCGTGCGGCCGTGCGCGCCTGGCGGATAACTTCGAGCTTGGTGGCCTCCAGCGTGCTGCGGCCCAGGAGCAACGCATCATCCAGCGCCTGCTCGATACGGACACCGAACCATGAATCAATACTTCGGCTCAGGAACTGGACGGAGAAGTAGTAAACCATTGCCAGGGGAACCAGCGCGAGAACGGCAAAGGTGGCGATGAAGCGCACGGTCAGCCGAGAGCCGAGCGCTCTGGCGCGAAATGCGCTGACGAGTTTTCGAACCTGGAAAAATGTCAGGAGCGCGAGAATTGCGATCCCAGCCGCATTCAGGATAATCAGGGCGGCGTAGTAGTCGCCGAAAAGATCGCCATCCTGGGCGCTCTGGCTGAGGAGGACGGAAGCCCCCAGAAGCGCCAGAGACAGGGTCAGCGTCAGGGCAAACCCCCGGGATGTCCTCACGGAATCGTGACCTTCCAGCGCTCCCAGTCGCTGCTGATTCGCCAATCCTTGAGAATCAGGGCAACCAGTTTTAAGGGTCCCGGCAGGTCGCCCCGGCTCAGTGAGACCTGCAGTCGCATCTGCAGGGCATCATTCGCGCTGACGCCGGCCGGCAGGACAACCGTTTCGGTGTATCGCCCGAGGAAATCCAGGGTCTCCGCCAGCGTCGCGAAGTCTTCAGTGATACCGCTGTCCAAGGTGGTCAGGGTGTATCGGTTTGACAGACTGTGATGCTCAAGCAGCAGTCGGTCCTCCCATTCGCCAATCTTGAAATACCAGGAAGCCAGGCTGGCCCGGTAGAGATGGGATTTAACGACCAGCGTGAGCCCAATGCCTTTGGACAGCGCGATTTCCGGCTCACCGGTAATGCTGAGATTCAGACGGGCCGAGGTTTTTACGGTGTTACCGGTCAGAACCGATCTTCCGTCGCTCACCGTGAAATCAGCAAAGACCGGCGCCCCGGGAAGCCACAGCGCACCGGCACTCAACACCGCAAGGCAGAAGCGGTTAAACCGGGGCTTGAGACTGTTAAGAAGAAGGTGCATGAGGCTGAACCCGACCGGGCAAATTATAAGCCCTTGCAATGCGACCCTTTCAGGCTTTCCTGATCGATGCGTAATACAGCCCATCCTGAGCAGTGCCGGGAAGAAACTGGATTCCGCAGTCGGTCTTTATGGCGCCTGCGAGTTGCGGCTTTTGCAGTTGGGCATCAGGGTGTTTGGCGCAAAGATCACGAACGGGTCGGTCGTTTTCCTGCGTCAGGATCGAGCACGTTACGTAGACCATCTGACCATTGGGCGCGAGTAACTCCCATAGGTGGTTCAGCATCTGTTTTTGCCGCTCAGAGTAGCGTGCGATATCGTCGGCTCGGCGATGATGACGAATGTCAGGATGTCGGCGGATAACGCCGGTACCGCTGCAGGGGGCATCCAGCAGAATGAGGTCAAAAGGCGTCCCATCCCACCACGTATCCAGCTGGAAAAGATCAGCAGCAAGCACCTTGGCAGTGAGCGCGAGCCGCGACAGGTTTTCCCGGATGGTCTCGCAGCGGTCAGGTAGATCGAGAGCGGTCAGTGATGCCAGCTGTGGAAAGTGCTCCAGCAGGTGGGTGGTCTTCCCGCCGGGTGCCGCGCAGGCATCGAGCGCCCGCGCACCTTCCGGAGGTTCGCAGATCAGCGGTGTCATCTGGGCGGCGGCATCCTGGACAGAGACAGTGCCGGTTTCAAAGCCGTGCAACTCGCCGACATTCACGGGCGTCTCGAGTATGACGCCCCAGGGGCTTAAGTCACAGGCGCTTGCTGCAATGCCATGATCTTGCAGCAGCTGCAGGTAGTCATCCCGGGACATCTTCAGCGGGTTAACCCGCAATGTCATGGGTGGTTTGCAGTTGGCGACGGTCAGAATATCACGCCAGTCGTCGGGCCAGGTGTCGCGGATGAGATTGAGCAGCCATTCCGGCATTGCCAAGGCGGCCTCTTCATTCATGGTGCGGGCCTCGCCATCCCGCAGGCGGGCGCGCAATACCGCGTTGACGAGGCCTTTCGCCTTCGGTGCTCCCAGCAGACTCGCTGCGTCCACTGTCCCTGAGGTGACCGCGTAGTCGGGTTCTTTCAGGTGATCAAGCTGGTACAGACCGCAGATGATGAGGGATTCGAGTATGCGGTCACGCCTGCGAATGGGTCGATGGAGCTTTTCGGACAGCATCCTGTGGTACCGGAACCACCAGCGAACACCACCCCAGGCGATTTCGCGGACCTCGCTCCTGCGGTTGGGATGGTCTTCAGGCAGGTGAGAGGTCGCTGCCGCCTCGAGTGAACGGCCGTTTTCGGTGACGTCGTGGACAATCCGCGCAGCAGCTGCACAGACCTCAGCGGTCGGCATAAATCTCCGATGGCAGCGTGAATGCTGAGCCGGTGCGGATGGCGTGACCGTTGAGAAAGGTTTTGGTATCCAATGCTTTGCCCCCTGGCCGCTGAAGTTTGAGCAGGTCCAGAGCACCCGCTCCAGTCTGTACCCGAAGGCACGCACCGTGGGCAATGGTTATCGTCCCCGGGGTTGCTGAGGTGCCGGTCGGCCCCAGCGCCGCCTGATGAATCCGGTAGTCGGTGCCGTCGAGTTTTGACCGGGCCAGCGGCCAGGGATTGAAAGCGCGAATCTGCCGAGCCAACTCATCGGCGGGGCGCCGCCAGTCCAGCCAGGCTTCGTCCCGCGTCAACTGCCCGGCATAGGTCACTCCTGTCTCCGGCTGTGGTTTCGATACGATCGGTCCTGTGGCAAGCCGCTCAAGAAATTCAGACAGCATCTCGGCCCCCAGGATGGCGAGACGGTCATGCAGGGACTGGCTGTTTTCTGATTCCAGGATCGCTGTCTGTCGGGCTTCGATGATGGGCCCTGTATCAAGTCCTGCGTCCATCTCCATGAGGGTCACACCGCTCTTGGAATCACCCGCTTCGATGGCTCGCTGAATGGGTGCAGCGCCCCGCCAGCGAGGCAGCAAGGAGGCGTGGACATTGACGCAGCCGAGTGTCGGCGCCGCCAGCATGGCCGGGGGCAGAATCATACCGTATGCTGCCACCACGGCGATATCAATCTTCTGGTCGGTAAGATACGACGCTTCGTTCTTCAGATCCGCCGGTTGCCGGACGGTGAGATGATCCACCATTGCCCTGGCCTTGACGGCACACGGGCGCAGTTTTTGTCCACGGCCTGCGGGTCGGTCGGGCTGGCAGTACACGGCAATCACCTCCGTTCCTGAGTTCAGTAAGGCCTCCAGAGATGGCACCGCGAAGTCCGGTGTACCGGCAAAAACCGCACGCATGACCACTGAACCTAGATCGCCGGTACAGACTCTTTATGTTGGCCGGAAGATTTATCGGAACCGCGCCCTTCGCGCAGCAACTGTTTACGAATGCGGTCACGTTTGAGTTGGGACAGGTAATCAACAAACACCTTTCCGTCGAGGTGATCGACTTCGTGCTGGATGCAGATCGCGAGCAGACCCGTTGCATGCAGTTCAAAGGGCTTACCGTCTTTACCAAGCGCTGAAACGCGTACCTCCGAATGACGTTTGACCGGTACGATCACGCCGGGAAGGGACAGACAGCCTTCTTCTGTTTCGACCTGCTCTCCCGTGCCGGTGGGGACTGGATTGATGAAAGCCTGCAACTGGTCCTGGTTCTCGGATGTATCGATCACGACAATGCGTTTCGCCACGTTGACCTGGGTGGCAGCAAGTCCAATCCCGGGGGCGGCATACATGGTCTGCGCCATATCATCAATCAGCTGGGATATGGCCTTGTCTACGGTTTCAACGGGCAGGGCTTTGTTCCGGAGTCTTGGGTCCGGGTAAACCAGAATATCGAGCAATGCCATAGATTTGCAGGGTTTTTGACTTTGTGAAGTGGTTCTCTTGGATAAGGCCCACGGGTTGTCTACACTAACGTGGGTTCCATTTGAGAAGGATTCGATGATCCCTCATTTTATCCGAATTACAGGCGAAAAAAGCCGGCCCGCTCCGGGGTGTTCGCGGTGGAAGTCTTGGCGGGGTTTTTTCAGATACTCCGGCTATGTTCTGGCGACACTGTGCCTCGCGACATCGCTTCGGGCAGAGGAAGTGGTACTGCCTTCGTCGCCCGTAAACCCCGTGGGTGCGAAGGGGCGTCTCACGGCGGATCTGCTGACAACTCTCGACGGGCAGACCGTCTCAGCGTTCAGGGTGCTGCCGGTCACGACACTCAGTCCATCAGTCCGCGAGACACCCCATACCGCTGCGCCGCTTGTTCTTTCGCCGGGGGTGCTGGCGCCTTTTCTGAGTGACCCGATGCTGATGGATGAAGTGGAGGTAAATGCCCTCGGCCGGGTCATTGCAGGTCCCGAAGGCAACGCGCTGCTGGGTCAGTTCAGTCGTTTCCTGGCCCAGGCCTTGCCGCCCTCTGAGAACGGCCTGTATACCGTATTTCGGCGAGGTGACGTATTAGTGCATCCGGTCAGTGGAGAGCGGCTTTCGACCACGGCTCGGGTTGTGGGTGTTGCCCGGCTCGACGAGCCGGGTGCCATCGCGACACTGACGATGATCAGCAGTGTCGAAGAGGCGATCCCCGGCGATCACCTGATCGCACACCAAAAGCCCCTTCGTTCATCCTACCTATACCCTGCGACCCCCAGGGTTTCGGTCGATGCGTACGTGGTCAGCACCTTCGGAAGCACCAGCGGTGCAGGCGGCTACTCGCTCGTCGCCATTTCTGTGGGCAGTGACGATGGCATCAATCCGGGAGATATCCTGACGAGCCTTTACCCGGAGCAGACGATTCTGTTGTCCAAAAAAGTGGTTTCTCCTGCTCACGCTGGAGTTAACTGCCGCATCACAGATGTGAAAGAGGCGGTGGCGGTGCGGGTGTTGCGCTGTGATGAGCGTGTCCCCAGCCGTCGTGAACTTACCGGCAAGGCGGCTGAGCTTGTCCGCTCGCCCGAAGGCCGGTCGGGAGACCTTCTGGTGATCCACGTGTTTGACAGGGTGAGTTATGCGCTGGTGCGACGTGCTGAGCGAGAAGTGCAGGCTGGAGACCGGGTCGTCAGCCCCGGTGTCTGAGCGCTTTGGTTACCGATTCCCTAAAGTGGCCGGGATAGCCATCGGAATCTGATCTTCACAAACCACTCTGACTGGACCAGGGAGGGTCGGTCATGAATGACAGAAGCATTGCCTGGCTGCGCATTGGCCGGGCCGCCGTGGCAGAGTCGGTCAAACGTGCCGTACTTGCATTTTTTCCAGATCCCATTGAAGCGCTAAAGGCCGATCTGTCGGCACTGAAGTACGGAAAGCAGTACGCGCCCCGGCGTCATACGCTTGGCAGTCTCGTGAAGTCTGCCGATGTGAGGCGCGACATCGACTGGCTGTCCTCACCAGGGCGCTCGGTTATCGGGCTGACAGATCCGTTGTTCCCGGGACTCCTGGGGGAGATCTCAAGCCCCCCGACGGTACTTTATTGTGAGGGCCAGACCTCGCTGCTTTCGCGGACCGCCGTCGCGGTGGTCGGAAGCCGCAACCCGACTCCCGTGGGATCTGAAAGTGCTGCCAGGATCGCGGGTGCCATCGGCGATCGCGAGGTCGCCGTCGTCAGTGGACTCGCACTCGGCATCGACAGCGCGGCCCACCGCGGCGCGCTGGATACCTATGGTTCAACCATCGCGGTCTGTGCCACCGGGTTGGATATCGTCTATCCGCATTGTCACCGGAAACTGGCTTCCGAGATTATCGACCTTGGTCTTATGCTCTCGGAATTCCCCCCGGGCGTCGGTGTCCGTCGGCACCATTTCCCCCAGCGCAACCGCCTGATTAGCGGACTGAGTCTCGCGACGGTGGTGGTTGAGGCAGGTCTTGGCAGCGGCAGCCTGATTACAGCGGGATTCGCCGCTGATCAGGGTCGGGAGGTATTCGCAGTACCCGGTTCCGTGAATTCTCCACTGTCACGGGGACCTCATCAGTTGATCCGTGACGGTGCCTGTCTGGTAGAGACGCCGGTACAGATACTGGAGGCGCTTTGTGTGCCGGAAGTTGCCGAAAAGGCCGAGGATACGCGTGAAAACCCGCCGGCCTGGTGTGCCGAGG
>CEPS01015236.1_pt1 | contig 55548 bp, 45 predicted proteins | sample 530401 | NCBI WGS metagenome assembly CEPS01 (sample SAMEA2620035, study PRJEB7988) | marine metagenome | biome: marine biome (ENVO:00000447); feature: mesopelagic zone (ENVO:00000213) & marine oxygen minimum zone (ENVO:01000065); material: "saline water (ENVO:00002010), including plankton... | reverse complement strand
AAAAAGGATGTGGGGAGAGCCGAAATCTATCAAAGATATAACTGATGTTTTTGTGTCATTTTGTAAAGCGAAGATAAATAGTTTACCATGGTGTGAAATACCACTGGCACTAGAGAGTAAACTAATTTCTGAAGATTTGCTTAAACTCAATGAGATGGGATATTTTACTATAAACTCTCAGCCTAAAATAAATGGCCTACCATCAGAAGATGCTGAAGTTGGCTGGGGTGGGCCAGGTGGAAGAATTTATCAAAAAGCTTATCTGGAGTTTTTTACATCAAAGGATAAATTAGATAAGTTGCTAAAAAGCATAGGTTCAAAAGAAAATATTTCCTATCAAGCCACTAACATTCGTGGTGATTTAATTACAAATTTACCAGAAAAAAATGTAACTGCCGTGACGTGGGGTGTTTTCCCTGATAAGGAAATAATGCAACCTACCATTGTAGATACGCGATCATTTTTAATCTGGAAGGATGAAGCATTCAGCTTGTGGATGAATGATTGGGCTTCAATATACGAAGCAAAATCTGAATCATATGAACTTATAAAAGAAATATATGACACCTATTATTTAGTTAATATTGTTGATAATGATTTTGTTGATGGTGATATGCTAAAACAAATTCTTAAATCATGAAATATTCTAAATTAAACCAGTTTGAAAAATCACTAGTTGGACATTTATGCTCCCAGAGCCTTATTAAATCCGATCAGCGAGTAATAATTGCAGTTTCTGGCGGAAAGGATTCTATGGTTTTGCTGCATTCCATGGATAAATCTGCCCAGAGGTTAAACATTGCAATTGATGCCGTACATGTGAATCATCATCTACGAGACGATTCCTATGAAGATCAAGCATTAGTAGAGAAAACTTGTACGAAACTCAAAATTAATCTAATAATTGATCATTTGGATCCGGCTACCAAGTTAAAGGGTGAAAGTTTAGAGATGTGGGCAAGAACACACAGGTATCGATCACTGGAACGCATCCGTAAAGAAATTAATGCAGATTGGATTTTTACTGCTCACCACGGCAATGATCAAATTGAAACAATTCTCATGCACTTGGATGACGGCTGCGGTATTGAAGGGCTGCGGGGAATTCCATATCAGAATGGGATCATCATTCGGCCACTTTTAAAATTCAGTCGGAATGATATTGAAACGTATGTCCAACGCCATGGTTTGGATTATAGGGAAGATGCATCCAATACCGATACATCCATTCGTCGGAATTATGTCCGCCATAACGTAGTGAAACCTTGGGAAGATCAATCATCGGGTCTGGTAAAGCGGTTTAACACCTTAGCTGAAAAAGCCACAAAAGCAGTCCAGCGCATGAATGTACTTATCGCTTCTATCGAAGAGAAAATTAAAGCGGAAAACGGACGTGTTTTCATCAAGGATGAAATTGTTAAGGATTTCTCATTCAGCCAATTGGCGCGCCTGATCAAACACATGATGGGTGAGGCGGAAACAGCTTGGCGGGCCCATAAATGGACGTCCTTGTCCCAGTGGCTGGAATCCGCCGAAACGGGGTGCAAATTCAAAATCAATGATAAATGGGCTATTTTGAGAGACCGGGATCAATGGGTCATGCAGAATAAGACCTTGGGTTCCGATGGGTTCAGTTTATGCTTAAACGCGGTAAATCATCCTAAGATCTCCACCGATCCATGGACAGAGATCATTGATGGCGGGGCCATCCATGGAAAAGATATCATCCTGCGAAAATGGGAAACGGGCGACCGGTTTCAGCCCCTGGGAATGGCCGGGCGTAAAAAAGTAAGTGACCTGCTCATTGATGAAAAAGTAGATCGGTTCTCCAAAGAAGACCAAATGGTGGTCACTGCTGATGGAGAAATCATCTGGGTCTGCGGACGGCGAATCAGCGATAATGTGAAGGTCAGTGAAAAAACCACTGATTTTATGGAACTTTCATTGGTGCGTGAATTAGGATAGCCATGGCAGAACCCAGAGAGAATTTAAACGAACTCATATCCGAAGCAGCTGTTAATAAACGTGTTAAGGAGATTGCGGCGGACATATCCCAAAAATATAATGATGAAACGCCAATCCTGATTGGCATTTTGAATGGCAGTTTCATATTCTGTGCTGACCTGATGCGGGCCATGGATATTGATTGCGAGATTGATTTCATAAAAGTATCCAGTTATACCGGTACAGAATCCAAGGGGACGGTGCGTCTGCGGAAGGACATTTCCGCTGATATTACAAATCGCCACGTGATTATTGTAGAAGATATCATTGATTCGGGACTGACGATAAAATTTATCCGCGACCGCATGCAGGAAGCAGGGCCGAAATCCGTCGCAATTGTAACCTTACTGCTGAAACCGGACATTGCTAAACTAGATTTTGACATTGAATGGGTAGGGTTTGAAATTCCACCCGATTTCGTCGTAGGATACGGCTTGGATTATGACCAAAAATTAAGGAATTTAAAGGGGGTTTACTGCCTCGAAGCATTGGAGAGTGAGTAACGTGAATTCTAAGAAGCAAAATAAACAAAAACAAAACGGGTTAAAGGGGCAGAACAAATCGCCCCGGAATTCGAATAAAAATCAAAAGGAGAGCGACCAGTTCCAATGGAAACGGGCCGGGAAGACCAGCCTGGTTTGGGTTCTGATTATTATTTCCGCTGTCTTTTTGTCCAATTTATTTACCGGTAAAAGTGCCGATGAAATAGAAATTCAATATTCAGAATACCGAACTTTCTTAACGGAAGGCTTGATTACCAAAGCGCGAATCATGGATGAAGTGTTTCATGGGGAATTATCAGAAACACAGTCGGTTCTCAATGCCGCCGGCATTTCTCAAGAAGTGGTAAAGTTCCGCCTCAAGCTGCCTTTCATTGATCGTGAAGTCATGACCGAATGGGACCAGTATAAAGTGAATTATACATTCAAACAGAAATCCATCGACTGGACAGGCTATTTTCTGAACATCCTCCCATGGATCGCCATTCTTGCTTTCTGGATTTTTCTCATGCGGCGTATGCAGGGCGGCGGAGGCATGAAGTCTATCTTCAATTTTGGCAAAAGCAAAGCCAAGGTGTGGACTTCCGACATGCCTAAAGTTACGTTTAACGATGTAGCGGGCTGTGTGGAAGCTAAAGAAGAATTGAAGGAAGTCGTGGACTTCCTGAAAAAACCGAAGCGTTATCAGAAACTGGGGGCAAAAATTCCTCGCGGTGTCCTTTTAGTTGGTCCTCCGGGGACAGGAAAAACACTCTTGGCCCGGGCCATTGCCGGGGAAGCCAACGTTGCTTTCTTCAACTTAAGTGGGGCGGACTTTGTTGAAATGTTCGTCGGTGTAGGTGCTTCCCGCGTGAGAGACTTATTTGAGCAGGGAAAGAAAAACCAGCCCTGCATTATTTTTATTGATGAGTTGGATGCTGTTGGGCGAATGCGCGGCGCAGGACTTGGTGGAGGCCACGATGAACGGGAGCAAACGCTAAATGCACTCCTGGTTGAGATGGATGGGTTTGAAGCCAACGAGGATATAATTCTTATGGCAGCCACCAACCGCCCCGATGTTTTGGACTCAGCCTTACTCCGTCCCGGCCGGTTTGACCGCCAGGTGGTGGTGGATGTGCCAGACCTGAATGGACGCTTGGGCATTTTGAAAGTGCATACCAAAAAGATCGTCATGAACAAGAAAAAGGTGGACTTGAACGCCATCGCCAAGGGTACGCCGGGCATGGTGGGGGCTGACCTGGAAAATATCGTTAATGAAGCGGCCCTCTTGGCGGCGCGGAAGAAAAAGCGCTCCGTTGATATGACCGACTTCGAAGAAGCGAAAGATAAGGTAATGATGGGCGTCCAGCGGAAAAGTGTAGTTTTGTCTGAAGAAGAAAAGAAAACCACCGCTTACCACGAAGCAGGCCATACGCTGGTGGCAGCGCGGACGAAAGGGGCCGATCCTGTTCATAAAGTGACCATCATACCCCGTGGCCGTGCTTTAGGCGTGACCATGCAATTGCCCATTGATGAAAAACACGGTTATTCCCGGAAATATATTGAAGGCCGGATGGCTATTCTAATGGGTGGGCGCGCTGCAGAAGAATTGATATTTAATGAACTGACTACCGGCGCCGGGAACGATATTGAACAGGCCACCCAAATCGCAAGGAAAATGGTCTGTGAATGGGGCATGAGCGATGTGCTGGGCCCCATGACCTTCGGTAAAAAGAATGAAGAAATTTTCTTGGGGCGGGAGATCCAGAGCCACCGGGATTATTCAGAAGTGACGGCGCGGATGATTGATGAAGAAGTGGTACGCATAGTTCGGAAGGCCCAAGCTACGGCACGGGATGTTTTGAAAGGAAATATGACCCAGCTTCATAACCTGTCTAAAGCGCTCTTAGAGCATGAGACGATTGACGGTGATGAAGTATTGGCCGTTATGGAAGGGAAGCAGATCAGGCGTTCTAAAAACGGATCCGCAAAAAAATCGCGAAAGAGACGGCCTAGGAAAAAACCTCCGCAACAAAAATCGGAGAAAAACAAAAATAATTAAATGAAAAACGCCCCAATTTTTGGGGCGTTTTTTCATATTTTAATGAATATCACCCAATTCAATTCCTGGCTTGAGGCCCCGTTCCAAACCCTGATCATGGGCATCCTCAATGTAACGCCGGATTCCTTCAGTGATGGGGGCCAATTTGCTGATCCGAAATTGGCGGCGGACCATGCCATCCAAATGATGGCCGATGGTGCGGATATGATCGACATCGGTGGTGAAAGTACCCGTCCCGGCGCTGAGCCCGTGACCTTAGAAGAAGAATTGAACCGTACCATTCCTGTAATTGAAGCGATCCGTAAAGAATCGAATTGTCTTATTTCTATCGATACTTACAAATCAGCCGTGGCCAAAGCCGCATTGGACGCGGGAGCGAATATAGTCAATGATATCTCCGGATTGACATTCGATGAAGGGATGGCCCTTTTGGTGGCGGAGCGAATAGCCCCTGTCATTTTGATGCACATTAAGGGCACACCACGGGATATGCAGAAAGATCCTCATTATGATGATCTGATGGGGGAGGTAATCGATTTTTTCAAGGAGCAGTTGGCAGTGGCGCAGGAGGCAGGGGTGGAAGGTGAAAAAATCATCCTCGACCCGGGAATCGGCTTTGGAAAACGGTTAGAAGATAATTTTGAAATCATCCGTGAATTGGGGCAAATTTGCGCCATGGGATATCCTGTTTTATTGGGTCCGTCGCGTAAATCCTTTATCGGGATGACGCTTGACCTTCCCGTTGAAGAACGGCTGGAAGGCACCTTGGCGTCTATAACCGCCGGTGTTTTGAATGGGGCAAAGATCGTCCGCGTCCATGATGTAAAAGAAACGCGTAGGGCCGTCACAATCACTGAGAAAATTATGGGCATCAACTAGATGGTCCTGTTTCAAATCGGATTTCTCACCGTCACTTTTATTGACGTAATCGACCTCCTGTTGGTCAGTTGGCTGTTCTACAAAGTCTATATGTATTTCAAGGGCACCCGCGCCGGCCAAATGCTGGCAGGATTAATCATCCTCATGGTGGCCTCATTTTTATTCAATGCCTTCGGTTTCAGCGCCTCCAGTTGGCTGGTGAACCAGTTCCAGACGGTTTGGGTGGTGGCCTTCGTGATTTTATTTCAGCCCGAATTGCGCCGATTGTTAATCTATGTTGGGCAAACACGATTCTTCCAGCGGATATTCCGTGTGGGTACATCCAGGACCATCGTCTCTATCGTGGAAGCGGCCTCCCAACTGAGAGAGCGGCACTGGGGCGGATTGATTGTCATCCAGCGGGAAACGGGGTTGCGCACTTATAAAGAGCAAGGGACTCAACTCAAAGCGGAGGTGACGGCCCCATTGCTGGTTTCAATTTTTAATCCATCTTCGCCTTTGCACGATGGAGCGGTGATCATCCAAAATGAGATTATTGATGCGGCAGCCTGTATTTTACCCTTGACGGAAAGTACTATGATCGACCCGGAGATGGGTACGCGCCACCGCGCCGCTTTGGGAATTTCAGAAGAAACCGATGCTATCGTTGTGTTGATTTCGGAAGAAAAAGCACGGATCTCTGTGGCAGAGGATGGACGCTTCGCCCATATTGATATGGATGATATTGCTCTGCGTAAATATTTGAACGACAGGATGTTTATCGCTTCCGGAGATTAAGCACTATCAAATGGATTGCAACGATGAGTTTACAAATCGTTGCGGATAAATTCGTTAGAAATGATTCGCGCTGCCTATCATTTCAATCCTGAATGGTGGTTAAAATAACAATGACTGTACTCAAATACACAATTCTCAGCGTACTCCTGGTGAGCCTTGTCTCACTGGTGGGACTTGTGACCCTCTCCATATCCCGTAAACTTTTGGACCGCATCATGACTTATTTGGTGAGTTTCGCAACGGGCAGCTTATTCGGCGGTGCATTGATTCACTTATTGCCAGAAGCCTATGCATCTTCAACCAAACCGATAGTCGTTTCTCTGTGGGCCATTGGTGGTCTGGCCACCTTTTTTGTCATGGAGAAGTTCTTCCGCTGGCGCCATTGCCACCACCCCACGACGGATGAGCATGTCCATCCCGTGGTCCCCATGAATATCTTCGGCGACGCCATGCATAATTTCATTGACGGCGTTCTTATCGCAATAAGCTATTCAGCCAGCATTCCTTTGGGGATTGCCACCACCATGGCGGTGCTCTTCCATGAAATTCCCCAGGAGATCAGTGATTATTCCATCCTGATCAACGGCGGACTGTCGGTGAAGAAGGCCCTAATGGTGAATTTTATGAGTGCATCATTGGCCCTAGTAGGTGCTCTTATTGCTCTCCAAATGGGGAAAAGTATAACAGGATTCACGGAAGCGCTGGTTCCCATTACTGCAGGTGGATTCCTTTATATTGCCGGTTCGGACCTCATACCGGAACTCCATCACAATACGGATGCGAAAAAGTCCTTTATCCAATTATTGATGCTCATTTTAGGCGTGGCGGTCATGACCACTTTGGCCCTGAAATTCTGAATATTTTCATCTATCTCCATTAAAATGAAATTGTAATTTCTCCTATGGAATTGATCGATTTAAAAGACCGATACGCCGCCGCAGAAAAAAAATATTCTGAATTGCGGAGGTATCTTTGACTTACCCGCCAAGCATGCTGATTTACAAAAAATGCGCCAGGCCTCCGCTGCGCCTAACTTTTGGAATGACAATGCGGCGGCCTCATCTCTCCTGAAAAAAATATCCATCCTGGAAAAAGAGATTACCCTCTGGCAGGGCCTGGATAGGGCCCGAGACGATGTGGAGGTCCTCCTTGAATTCGCTGAAGCTGGCGAATCCGCCCTGGAAGAAGTGGATGGAGAATTGAATACATTCGTTGCCACCATCGAGGATCTTGAATTGAAGATGATCCTCGGAGATCCCCAGGATACGCAGGATGCCATTATAACGATCCACCCCGGGGCCGGCGGCACAGAAAGCCAGGACTGGGCGGAAATGCTTTACCGCATGTATTCCCGCTGGATCGAAAGTAAAGGATTCAAAAAAGAGATCATGGATTACCAGACCGGGGATGAGGCGGGAATAAAGGACATCACTATAGAGGTGAAGGGCGACTACGCCTATGGATTACTCAAAGCTGAAGCAGGTGTCCACCGCTTGGTGCGGATTTCGCCTTTTGATTCCAACAGCCGGCGGCATACATCTTTTGTATCTGTATTTGTCTATCCTTCTTCAGAGGAAGAAATTGAAATTGAGATTGATCAGGGTGACCTCCGGATTGATACCTATCGCGCCAGCGGCGCCGGGGGACAGCACGTGAATAAGACTGACTCAGCCATCCGGATCACCCATATTCCCACGGGGATCGTGGTGCAGTGCCAGAACGAGCGCAGCCAGCATAAGAATAAAGCATCTGCCATGAAAGTGCTGAAAGCGAGGCTTTACCAGGCTGAAGTGGAAAAAGAAAAAGAGGCCATGAAGGACTTGGAAGATTCTAAAATGGATATTGCCTGGGGGAGCCAGATCCGGTCTTATGTATTCCATCCATACAACATGGTGAAAGACCATCGCACCAAAGAAGAAACAGGAAATATTTCCGCAGTGATGGATGGGGATTTGGATAAATTTATTCGTGCCTTTTTGATGAATCAACTGGGCCAAACTGTAGAAGCAGAGGAAGCATAACGTATGTCTGATGACCATAGGAGTCTGAATCAAATAATTGATTTTCGAAAAGAAAAATTAGCCAAACTGCGGGATGGAGGTGTTGAGCCCTATCCCCAGAAATATGAACCGACCCATTTCAGCGCCGATATTCTTGGTGATTTTGAAAATCTTGAAAAACAGGATGTGAATATCGCCGGACGGATCATGTCCATGCGGAAAATGGGGAAGGCCTCCTTTTTTCATATCCAGGATCAGCAAGGGCGGATCCAGGTCTTTATCCGACGGGATGATGTGGGAGAAGATAATTATGCCAATTTCAAATTACTGGACATAGGCGACTTTGTCGGTGTGAAAGGCTATGTGTTCAAAACGAAAATGGGTGAAATTTCCATTCACGCCGGCGAATTGACCGTGCTTTGTAAATCTATCCGTCCATTGCCGGTGGTGAAAGAAAAAGAAGGGGAAACCTTCGATGCCTTCGCCGATAAGGAACAGCGGTACCGGAACCGCCATTTAGATCTTATTGTGAATCCAGAGGTGAAGGATGCCTTTGTAAAACGGGCCAAAATTATCAAAGGCCTTCGGGGTCATCTGGATAATTTGGGCTTTCTCGAAGTGGAAACGCCTGTCCTTCAACCTCTCTATGGCGGCGCCAACGCCCGGCCTTTTACTACCCACCATAATGCATTGGATCAGCAGCTTTATTTGCGGATCGCTGACGAGCTTTATCTAAAGCGCCTGATTATAGGTGGCATTGATCGGGTTTATGAAATTTCCAAAGATTTTAGGAATGAGGGCATGGATCGGAACCACAATCCCGAATTCACCATGCTGGAATTCTATTGGGCCTACGCCGATTTTGAAGACAATATGAATTTGGTGGAAGATATGATTCGCTCCGTAGCTAAAAGCATTGACGCCCTGCAGTTAAAATGGGGGGATATGGAGATTGATCTCTCAAAACCATTTGGGAGACGGCCTATTTTGGACCTCCTGAAAGACGCCACGGGAGAAGACCTCACGGAAGCATCCGATGAAAAAATGAAAGCGGTCTGTAAAACACATCATATTGAAGTGGAAAAAAATGCTAATTACGGTCAAATGCTTGATGAACTCATGGGTGAACTCGTAGAGCCCACGTTGATTCAGCCTACTTTCATTACAGATTATCCGAAAGTCATTTCGCCCTTAGCTAAAAAACATCGCAATGGAAATCCCCATTTGGTAGAAAGGTTTGAGTTGATAATTGGCGGTGCTGAATTTGCCAATGCATTTACGGAACTGAATGATCCTATTGATCAGCGGGAACGGTTTGCATCCCAGGCCCGTCTGGCTGAAGGGGGAGATGAAGAAGCCCAGCCGGTGGATGAGAATTTCCTCCAGGCAGTGGAATGCGGTATGCCGCCCACAGGCGGCGTAGGCATTGGTGTGGATAGGCTGGTCATGCTGCTGACTGAAAATGTCAATATCAAAGATGTGATCCTGTTTCCCGCCATGCGCACGGAAGAATTATAGTCCAACCCCAATGAATTTCCCTTTTTACCTTTCGATGCGGTATCTCCGTTCAACACAAAAAGGAAGTTTCACCCGGTTGGCGGGTGTCCTTTCTGTTGCCGGACTTGCTGTAGGTATTGCCGCCCTCCTTATTACCCTGTTCATCCTGAATGGATTTGAACGGGTCATCTCCCAAAAGATCACTGACTTTGACGGCCATATCCGCATCCGCCATTTTTTAAATCACCCTATCAATCCTGAAATCGCCGGGATGGATAGTGTCTTGGCCGAATACAGAGGTGCGGTAACCCAGTCCGGGTTTGTTCAAGGGCCGGCCTTGTTGCGAAAAGGAAAGTCCGCAGAAGGGGTCATCGTGGAAGGCATAGATCCGGCAGGGGCGGGCTTTATCCAAAATATGCTGGTAAAAGGCAAGGGTGAATTAAATGGGAATAAAACTGTAATTGGTGAACGGTTAGCGGATCAATTGGGTCTTTCCGTCGGAGAAAAGATTGTTTTATTTGATATTGCTACTTTACGGGGCTCAAAGAAACGGCTGAAACAATTCATCGTCAGCGGCTTTTTTCATTCCGGAATGACGGAATATGATAATTCGCTCGTTTTTACCTCCCTGGAGACGGCCAATGAATTGTTTGCCATGGATGGGAAAGTTTCCGGCCATATCCTCAGGCTCAATAATTTGAGATACGTCAAACCCTTGTCTGAATCCCTGGAAAGTGCTTTGGCTTATCCCTATATGGTTATGACCTGGAAAGAGAAGAACAGGGCTCTCTTCAAGTGGATGGATGTCCAGCACTGGCCCATCTTATTTATTTTCGGCCTCATCGCTCTGGTAGGTGTGGTAAATATCATTTCGGCCCTGGCCATGATCATTATTGATAAGACCCGCCAGATCGGACTGTTGAAATCTTTGGGGATCACCAACAGCGCCCTCAAACAGGTGTTTTTAATCAAAGGTTTGATCATCGGGGCGACGGGGGCCGCCAGTGGCGCTTTATTAGCCATATTATTGGCCTTATTCCAAAACAATTTAAAATGGATAACGGTGCCGGAAGATGTTTATTTCATGGATTTCGTCCCCGTAGATATGAATGGATCAGACATTTTACTGATTACCTTATTGGCATCGATGGCCTCGGTTTTGGCTGCCCTGTGGCCTACGGTGCGGGCAGGAAAAATTCAACCGGCGGAGGCGTTGAAATACGAATGAATTTTTCTTTCTCAATTGCCCGCCGTTTTATGCTGGGGGGGAAAGGGGCCGGCCCCAGCCGGTTGACTGGTTGGATTGCAATAATTGGTTTAGCTGTAGGCTGTATGGCCATGATTCTTTCTGTATCAATTCTAAATGGATTTGAATCCCGGGTAGTGAACCGTATCATCGGGTTTGAGGGGGATATTCGCATCGGGGGTCTCACCGATTGGAACAGGGATGTGGCAGTCCTTCAATCCATAGCAGGGGTTGAAGCGGTAATGCCCTTCCAGGAACGAAAAGGGTTAATCATTGGCCGGGATGACTCCCAGCGGATGGTGCTGCTCAAGGCCGTAAATCCAGAAAAAATCACATCCTTTTATGACTTAAATATGATTGCAGGAAGAGATGCTGATTTACCCCGCGTATTTTTAGGAGAAATGACAGCGCGACGACTCAACCTTTCTGTAGGGGATGTGTTACGGATTATGAGTCCGATTGACCAAGGATCTTCCTGGGGTATGCCACGGCAGATCCAATGCGTGGTGGGGGGTGTATTCAGTATCCAGGTTTTGGACCTGGATGACAAGATAGCCTTTATACCCGCTGAAGTCGGGCGAAAACTATTCATTCGTAAAGAGGGCCCTGACGGTGTGGATTTTCGATTAAAAGCAGGTGCCGATGTCGGTTCGGTGGCCGCTGCCATTCGGCAACAATTTCCGGATGCGAAAGTGGAAACATGGGGAGACCTCCACAGTGAATTATTCGGTGCCATGAAATTTGAACGAATAGGCGCATTGGCGGTTCTTAGCCTTATTATCGTGGTGGCTTGTTTTAATTTGGTGACCACCCTGGTCCTGGTGACGGCACAAAAAGTGCGTGAATTCGGCATTCTTCAGGTTATGGGCACGACGCAGGAAACAGTGAGATCCATTGTCCTGAACCAGGGGAGTATGATCGGCGGTGTGGGCATCCTGACAGGGATGGGTATCGGTTTACTATTTATCCTCCTGCAAAATAGTTTCGGCATCATCACCCTTCCAGAAGATATTTATTTCACCCCGACACTCCCCATGGTTATTCTTCTGAAAGATGTCATAACCATCTTGTCTATTTCCGTAGGTATGGTCATTTTGTCGGCCTTCATTGCTGCACGGCGAGCCCTAATGATTTCACCCATAGAAGCGGTTTATTTAGAAAAATGATCCTGAAAGCAGAAAACCTATCCAAATCCTTTCGCAACGGAGAGAGAACACTGTCCGTATTCAATGATGTTTCCATGGAAATTAACGCCGGTGATCTCATTACCATTATGGGACCAAGCGGCGCCGGGAAATCCACCCTCCTTAATATTTTAGGAACCCTCGATAAACCGGACAGCGGCTCGCTTAATCTTGCTGGACAGGATGTGGCTGGCGCGTCTCAAAATGAGATTGCTGAATTGCGGAATACCATCTTGGGTTTTATATTCCAGTTTCATCATTTACTGCCGGAATTCACGGCCTTGGAAAATGTATTGATTCCTAACCAGATCGCCGGGGGAGAGGGTAATACATCCAAAGGAAAAGAATTACTGGATTATATCGGTCTTGCAGAGCGGATGGATCATTTTCCGTCCCAGCTTTCCGGAGGGGAACGGTTACGGGTGGCTGTGGTACGGGCGTTAATGAATGATCCGAATCTGGTCTTAGCTGATGAACCGACTGGGAATTTGGACTTGGGAAATGCGAACCGCCTGGTGGATCTGTTCCAGAAGATCAATTCCGATTTTAATCAAGCTTTCGTGATTACCACCCACAACCCGGATGTGGCCACTATTGGAAATAAAAAGTACTATCTTGAGAATGGAACACTTTCTCTGTCAGATAGTATTTGAACTTGTAAATACCCTGTTTAACTTCACGGTTGTATGAAAGAAAATTTTTCCAAGCGCGTACAGAACATTATGAAGTTTGCCAAGGAGGAAGCCATCCGCCTGGGGCATAGTTATGTAGGATCCGAACATCTTCTCCTGGGACTCCTGAGGGAAGACTCAGGGCTCGGTTCCAAGATTTTTGATATTTACGACTGCGATATCGAGGACATCCGTGCGATGGTGGAGGATATGATCAAGACTTCCGGCGGCACTATGACCTTAGGCCATCTGCCTCTTACTCGCCGGGCTGAACGGATTCTGCGGAATGCCTTCAACGAAGCGGCCGCCATGGGTGCTACCGTCGCCGACGACGAACATTTGCTCCTGGCCATGCTCAAGGAAACAGAGGGTATTGCCTACGAAGTATTGAACGCCCATAACTTGGATTATGAAAGTGTAGTGGATTTAATCCAGGATGATTCAAAGGAGGAGGAACCCCCAGCCCCAACCAAGCGAAAAGAAAAAGCAGTCAAATCCAAAACACCGGCGTTGGACCATTTTTCCCGGGATATTACCCTAGCCGCAAGACAAGGGAAATTAGATCCGGTTATCGGGCGGAAAGATGAGATTGAACGGGTGGCCCAGATTTTATCCCGCCGGAAGAAAAACAATCCAGTTTTGATTGGCGAGCCGGGAGTAGGAAAGACCGCCATTATTGAAGGGTTGGCTCAAAAAATCATCCACAAGGATGTACCGCGCTTGCTCCATAATAAACGTATATTATCCCTTGATTTGGCCGGACTCGTGGCCGGAACGAAATATCGCGGTCAATTCGAAGAACGGATGAAAATGGTTATGGTTGAACTGGAAAAAACGGACAACCTTATTTTATTTATCGATGAGCTGCATACTTTAGTAGGTGCTGGAGGTGCCTCGGGATCTTTAGATGCATCTAATATGTTTAAACCGGCTTTGGCCCGGGGAGACATCCACTGTATCGGTGCCACTACCTTGGATGAATTTCGAAAATATGTCGAAAAAGACGGCGCCTTGGAACGCCGTTTCCAAAAGGTGAATGTAACGCCGCCCAATACGGACGAATCTATCGCGATTTTAAAAGGGCTTCAACCCAGTTACGAAAAGCACCACAACGTGATTTATGATGAGGATGCTATTGAAGCCTGCGTCCACCTGTCTCACCGATATATAACCGATAAATTTTTTCCCGATAAAGCTATTGATATCATGGATGAAGCGGGTTCCCGGGCTCATATGTTGAATATGAAAGTGCCCCAAGAAGTCATCGATCTCGAACTGGAAATTGAAAAGGTCCGCTCAGAGAAAGATTCTGTGGTAGTGGCCCAGCGATTTGAAGATGCAGCCAACCTGAGGGACACTGAACAAAAGCTGATTCGGAAACTGAAGAATTTACAGAAAGACTGGCAGCTGGATGAGGCCTCCAATCCCATCCGCGTAACGGAGGACAGTATTGCTGATGTGGTATCCATGGTTACCCGGATTCCCGTACGAAAAGTGGCCCAAACTGAGGGACAAAAATTGCTTAAGATGAAAGAAAAAATGTCGGAAGATATTATCGGTCAGAATCGCGCTATTGATGGATTGAGCCGTGCCATTCAGCGTTCCAGAGCTGGATTGAAAAGTCCTAACCGTCCCATCGGTGTATTTTTATTTTTAGGTCCAACGGGAGTAGGTAAAACAGAGACTGCTAAAGTATTAGCCAATTATTTATTCAGCCATAGAGAAGCACTCATTAAACTGGATATGAGTGAATATGGGGAACGATTCTCTGTATCCCGACTCATTGGGGCGCCCCCCGGATATGTGGGGTATGAAGAAGGGGGAGAACTCACGGAGAAAGTCCGTCGAAATCCATATTCAGTTATTTTATTTGATGAAATTGAAAAAGCTCATCCTGATGTATTTAATGTGCTTCTGCAACTTTTCGATGAAGGAGTACTTACCGACGGACTTGGAAGGAAAGTAGACTTTCGAAATACGATTATTATCCTGACTTCAAATATCGGTACTAAAGAGATCCAGGGGAGCGGTTCTTTCGGTTTCAGCGAGGGTACGGAAAAAGCCAATTACGAAGCTATGCGGGATAGTATCCTGGATAAGGTAAAAGGCACTTTTAACCCGGAGTTTTTAAACCGTCTCGATGAAACCATTGTGTATCATTCATTGACTAAAGAACATGTCCTTGAAATTATAGACCTACAATTAATGGATCTCCATGAAAACCTGGATAAAATCGGTTTAACCCTGAAAGTGACAAAAAGGGCCAAATCATTACTGGTTGAAAAAGGGTTTAATCCTGAATATGGTGTTCGATTCCTCCGGCGGGAAATTCAAAATTCATTGGAAGATCGCCTTTCGGAACTTTTGCTTGGGAAAGCCTTCAGCGATGCCAAAGGCATTAAAGTGGATGCGAAATTAAAAGAATTCGAATTTTTATCGGTTAGGGCTAAATCAAAGAAAAAAACAACTGCAAAAAAAGAATCCAAGCCGGGTAAAAAACCGGCAAAATCTCTCGATTCTTAGCCTAATTTTTGCCTATATCTGTCATATATAGCGATAAAATCGCATAAGTCTGCCATATCGGTCGACTAATTCTCTTGGCATAATAATTGTCCTTTATGGGTCAGAATTTATTTTTCACCCACGTTAAGGAGAAATCAAATGGGAAAAATTATCGGAATTGACCTTGGAACAACCAACTCATGTGTGGCTGTTCTTGAAGGTGGTGAACCGACTGTAATTAATAGCACTGAAGGTGGCCGTACGACCCCTTCTATTGTTGCATTCACCAAAGATGGAGACCGTCTTGTAGGTCAACCGGCAAAACGCCAGGCGGTTACTAATCCCCAAAACACTGTATTTTCAATCAAACGCTTTATGGGCCGTATGTATAATGAAGTGGGGACAGAAATTGAAGAAGTTCCTTACAAAGTAAGCAAAGGTGACTCCGGTTCTGTTGTTGTTGAAGCGGGAAATAAAAAATATTCACCGCCGGAAATCGGTGCTATGGTTCTACAGAAACTGAAACAAACAGCTGAAGAGCACTTGGGTGCAACTGTTACCGATGCCGTGATAACTGTTCCCGCGTATTTTAACGATTCCCAACGGCAAGCCACGAAGGATGCCGGTAAAATCGCGGGATTGAATGTTCGCCGTATTATCAATGAACCGACAGCCGCATCTTTAGCTTATGGAATGGACAAGAAAAAAGAGGAAACAGTAGCTGTTTTTGACCTGGGGGGCGGTACCTTTGATATTTCTATCCTTGAATTGGGCGATGGTGTTTTTGAAGTGAAATCCACCAATGGGGACACCCACCTTGGCGGGGATGATTTTGATCAGAAGGTCATCGATTGGATTGCAGCGGAATTCAAGAAAAGTGACGGCATAGATTTAAAGAAAGATCCTATGGCTTTACAGCGCTTGCGTGAAGCCGCTGAAACAGCTAAAACTGAATTATCCAGTTCCAAGCAAACGGAAATAAACCTGCCCTTCATTACGGCTGATTCCTCCGGTCCAAAACACTTAAACCTGACATTAACACGTGCCAAGTTTGAGGAATTAGTTGCAGACTTGGTGGAAAGAACCATTGATCCATGTCATAAGGCGATTAAAGATGCCGGTCTCAGTGCATCTGATATCCATGAAGTGATATTGGTTGGTGGTTCTACCCGTATCCCAAAGATTCAGGAGAAAGTAAAAGAAATTTTTGGTAAAGAACCGAACCGCAGCGTCAACCCGGATGAAGTGGTTGCCCTCGGCGCCGCAATTCAAGGTGGTGTTCTTGCCGGTGATGTGGATGATATCCTTTTGCTGGATGTAACCCCTCTTTCTCTCGGCATTGAAACACTGGGCAGTGTCTCTACAAAATTGATCGAACGGAATACCACTATCCCAACAAAAAAGTCACAGGTATTCTCTACAGCTGCGGATAATCAGACAACCGTTGAGATCCATGTATTGCAAGGTGAACGCGAAATGGCAGTGGATAACAAAACTATTGGCCGTTTTCATTTAGACGGCATTCCACCGGCACCCCGCGGTATTCCACAAATTGAAGTAACATTTGACATTGACGCGAATGGTATTCTGAATGTAAGTGCCAAGGATAAAGCCACGGGTAAAGAACAAAGCATCCGGATCGAGGCATCCAGTGGCCTGTCTGATTCTGAAGTGGAAAAAATGGTTAATGATGCCAAAAAACACGAAGGCGAAGATAAGACTAAGCGTGAAATGATTGATATGCAAAACCAGGCGGAACAGCTCATTTACCAGACAGAAAAAAACCTGGAAGAGTATAAAGACAAATTGGACGAAGCCGAAAAGAAAACCTTGGAAGATACGGTGACTAAAGTTAAAACGGCCAAAGACGGCTCCAGCGCTGATGACCTGAAAGCAGCCATCGACGAATTAAATACAGCCTGGAATGCAGTGGCATCTAAAATGTATGAAGCGGCCAAGGAAGAAGGTCCTGCTGGTGGCGCGGAAGCGCCCCAAAGCGAACCGAAAGCGAAGTCCAAGAAAAAAGATGAAGCTGAAATCGAAGACGCTGACTTTGAAGTTGTAGACTAAACTTCGACTAATAATCGTACTGAAAAAAGCGTTCCAAATTTGGGACGCTTTTTTTGTTTATGGAACTGAAGACACGTAACTTCATATTAGAGCTAAAGCGATCAAACCGTAAATGACCAAACGTCAATCCATTTATTTCATTCTCACCCTTGTGATTGGTGTCGCAGGGTTTTTGTTTTTTAGACCGAGTATATGGCAAGATAGAATTGAAACCTATCTAAATGACCAATTCCATGAAAACGGGTGGAAAATTGAGGTCAACAAATTATCAGGCCATTTGTTTTCTACACTTCACTCCGATAATGTTTCACTCATTCATGAAAATGGTGCCACTGTATTCCTGCCCAGTATTACAACAAAAATAAAAATTCTCCCCCTATTAAAAAGACAAATTGAAATTGATCAATTGTCAGTTTCACAAGTGGCTATTCAGCCCTATTTTGAATCAGATGATGAATCGGTTACAATCGACTCATTTGAATTTGCCCCGGAAAAAATCCCCATAAATATTCGTGATCTCCATGTGGATGGCAATTTTTTTGTTCCCTATGGTGACTCCAGTAGAACGGTCCAATTTCTTATTGATGGGATGGTCAAAGGCAGCGATTCTGATATGGAAATTGATTTGCAGGAGTTTGAGGTTTTTTGCGCCCAACCAAGAATTGATGTAAATATCAAAAATATTGTCGGGAAATTATCCTCCAGAGGCGTTTATGTAGAAATTGGGAAGGCGAATTTGAATGACTTTCAAATCAGTGGAATGTTTGATTATGATCGGGGAGAAGAATCTTTCGTTCGCGCCCAATTGGAATTATTAGAGTACGAAATACCCAGTCAGGTTTTTACCAAATTACCACTGCAACCAAATTTATCCAGGCTCTCAGCTACTTTTCATTTTGAATCGGATCTTACTCATTTTGTGGGCGATTTGTTCGTACGAAACGAACTTGGGCTGGACATGGAGGGCAGTTTTGACTTAACCAGACATTCAGATTATTTTCGTTTAGAATCACTTGAACTTGAAGGGAACGATGCAACCTTGAAAATGCAGGGATTATTCGAGGATAAAGGACGGTTTAACGGGACTATTCAATTGAAAGAAATGGATGTAAGCCAATGGATGCTGGATCAGCCTGAAACTAATTTATCAGGATATTTTTTAATTGATGGAGAAATTCCCGAGAAACAAATCACAGCCCTAGACCTCAATGCTGAAATCAGCGAATCATTGATATTTGACAAAGAGGCCTCATCATTCTCAGGTGGTGTATCTTTTAAAGATTATGAATTAGCCATTACCAATCCAATCACAGTGACGATTGGCCCTTCAATCGTTACCATCAACGGATCAGCTCATTTCGAAGATGAATATCTTAATCTTGATTTGGCCCTGATAGATGCATCACCATTTTTGATAAATAATTTCTGGACAGATTCATTGTCAGGGGGGTTAGCTACAGGTTCCATGGAATTAATGGGATCTTTTGATACATTAGGCTTATCGGCTGATTTAATCATCAATGGATTACAGTATAGGAATATTTCATTATCTGCCTTTGAATTTTTAGGCCAATTAGACAATTTGAACGATTTTAGGAACGGCTCGGTCAAAATAAAATTTAGTAATGGAATGTGGAATGATTATAGTTTTGAGAGCGGATCAGGAGAGTTCCTGCTTCTCGAAGACCGTGTTGAAATCTCGAGTTTTGAGCTTAAAAATGGAGAGGATTATCTTCAGTTGAACGGCTCGGTTCAAAATGACAGCGTTTTAATATTGGATCGTTTTCAAATTGCCTATCAAAGGCATTTTATGATAAATCCCCGCCCACTATCCATTATAAATAGCAATGAACGGTTTTTATTCGAACCATTTGAAATCCATGTGGATGATGGAATTATTAATGGATTTATGAAGACCAATCCTACTCAGGGGAGGCTGAAATTCTCAAATGTAACCACGGATTTATTAAAACTGGCCGACAGGGATTTTGTCTATGACCTCACAGGAAACATATTTGGTGAAGTATCAATCGGCCAGGATATGAACCTAGATGATATGAGTTTAGATGTTTCGATCAAAAATGGAGAAATCGCCAATCAGCAATTTGACGATTTTTATATTTCCGCCTTATTTCGAGAAGGCATATTACATTTGGAAGAACTTACATTGACCGATGGTGAAAAAACGGGATTTCAAATAATGGGTACCTTTCCCATCATTGCTGATAACACCAAACCGAGATTAGTGGATGTTCAATCCAGTTTTAAAAATATTGATTTATCTTTTTTGACTCAATTCGCCCCGAAATGGAAGCCCTATTTATTTGGAAATTTAACCGGTGATTTCGATATGGGGGGTAATACACAAGAAACACAGTTTGATTTGGATGGAAAAATTGAGAATGCTTATTACGGGCGTATACCCCTTGGGACAGTGACTGGGAAAGGCCATTATGCAAATAAAAAGGTTGAATTCAGCAATTTTACTTCGGAATGGATGGGGAATCATATAGAAGGAGAAGCTTCCCTGCCTATTGATTATGACTTAGCTTCACCCAACGTACAACAATGGCATCCCGGGGGAGAATTAGCGGTAAAAACAAAAGGGAATTTCCATTCAGCGGTTTTTTTATCAGAATATTTAGCTGAAACCGATTCAATTATCGGGGATATTCAAATAACCCTTAATATTGATGGGCCGCCTGAAAACTTGGTCAGAAATGGGAGTATAAATATAAAAGATGGAGAGGTTTATACAGTCCTGATGGATGAACCTGTGCGCCAGATTTCAGCGTCTGGAGATTTGATTGATAACCAGTTATCGATTCAGATCTTAACCGGGGCACTGTACGATTCCCAGGGTAAAAATAAACCAACCCAAAATTTATCCATTACGGGTGCCCTGGATTTCGCCAAGTTCTTTGAACCGCGCTTTGATTTACACGCACTCGGTGACAGGGTATTCTTCCGTTCCTTGAATGGGGATATTGAAGGGTTTGCTGATGTAGATGTAAGGGTAGCCGGAAAGGATACTTTGGAAATAAATGGCGTCATTGCAGCTAAAGAGGGCGCAATCTATATGGAATTTACCGGGGATGAGGTATTAGAATCCGCTGAAGAAAAGGGCAGGGTAACAACCAATTATAACATCCGCTTTCCGATTGAGGATACATTTTCTATTCGGAATTCCCAAATTGATGCAAAAATATCCGGTGAATTAGCAACCTCAAAACAATTTGATGCCGACTGGAATTATTCAGGTGAAATCGAATTAATAGAAGGTGAAATTTATTATTATGTTGGCGATGTATTTGAAAACCTCCGGGGAGTAATGACCCTCGACGGTCAGGGATTTAATCCTTTCTTGGAATTGACAGCCTCAACCCGAATCGGGGATGCAGAAATCATCCTGGGTGTGTACGGCCCGTTTGATAATCCTGAATGGCGGTTTGACAGTGATAAAGGTTATACCGAAAGTGATATACTTCAATTACTCACATTCAACACCCGGGTGGCCGAAGAAGGCTTTACAACGGAAGGGCTGGGCACCCAGGCCCAAACCATTCTCGGTGCTTACCTGGAAAGGCAATTGGAACGGAATTTTGTCCGCGCAACAGGATTAAAATCAGCCGGACTCATTCAGGACGTAGAAATATCAGGTGACTTATTAAGGCCGGGAGAAGGTGAATCATTCAGTATTAGTGCCAAAATAAATGAGAATTTTAGTTTTAGTTATCGCCGGTCCTTTTCCCTAGGGGCCGCATATAAAAACAAGGTGGGTGTGGAATATAAATTAAATCCTAATTTCTCTGTCGTTGGAAATGTGGATGAGACCGGTAAATTCTACATGAAATTCCGCGTTCGCCGCGTATACTAAGCCTAAATATCAATGCAAAAAACAACCCGATTTTTGGCGGCTGCCGCCGCCACAATATTTCTGTCTGCTCAAAGTCAGGATACACGTGTGGTCAACAGTGTAAACTTTATCGGCAATCAAACATTCAGTCACCGCAAACTCCTGGATCAGGTCCAACTCAAACCATCCTCACTTTTAATTTTTTCACGCGTTGAATTTGATCGCAGGCTCCTCAAACTGGATGCCATATCTCTCAAAAACTTTTATCACTCAAACGGATTTTTGGAAGTGGCCGTTAAGGATTCCTTTGCAGTGAATGAGGATGAAACGGATATCTTTTTTATTATCCGTGAGGGAAAACAATATTATCTCAATTCTGTAACGATTGAGGGGCTCCATTCTCTAAAGGAAAAAAAAATTGTTTCATTATTGGGTTTGGAGGATGGTAATCCTTACAATCCGGTCCAAATCAATACAAACATGGCTTTCGTGGATGAGGAATTCCAGGAGATAGGAAAACTCTTTTACCGCTTGGATATTAAGCAGGAAATTCAGGATTCGGTCAATATAACTATTCAAATTGTAGAGGGTCCGAATGTATATATTAACCAGGCTTGGGTGACGGGTATAGAACTTATCGATTCCAGTTATGTGCGGCGGGAATTCACTTTTAAAAAGGGAGATCTCTTTCGCAAAAGTCTGATGGATAAAACAAAGCGCACCCTGCTGCAAGCGGGATTCTTTTCTTCCGCCAGTTTAATCACTTCCCCCATCGCCAATACAGACAGTTTGGTTAATATTGAAGTGCGAATGAAGGAATTTCAAAACCGTGGTTGGCAAGACTATGATTTTGGCAAAGAAGATATCGAATATGTCCCCGGAGTGAATTCAATGGTAGGTTTAGGCGGTTCCATCCAATGGGTGGATCGGATGTTACTGGGATCGAAAAACCGATTTGATGCCAAAGGTTCCATTGTTATGCCCACAGAAGAAGGATTTATCTATCCGCGCTTCAGCCTGGATGTTAAAATCTCTAACCAACGCCCCCTGGCTTTAAAACTGCCGACGCAGATAAAAGTGTTTTATCAGCAGTTTAAAAATTATGGAGATGAGGAAGGAGCCTATGTAAGGAGATTTGGATTGCAGTATTCAAATATTTTTCGATGGAATCACTTACGTTCCTTCTTAGATATTGGTATTCGCTTGGAACGATTCGATGAAACGGAAGCATTCAGGGATAACATTGAACAGCGAAAGTTCAGTTTCCACCTTCACCAAGACAACCGCGATAATCCGATTTATCCGACGAAGGGGAATGTAATTATACTTAAAATGAATTCTTTCGGAGGTATCCTTGGCGGGAATCGTACCTATACCAAGTATGATCTTGACTTAAGGCAATATATTTCTCCGGTAAAAAATATAACAATTTCCGGCAGGATTAATACAGGATTAATCACTTCCTGGACGGCTGATTATGATCAATATGAAACAGTATTATTTGAAAAATTTTACTTGGGTGGGAGTAATACATTAAGAGCCTGGAAACCACTTCAGTTTATGACTTATAAAGCGGAGGACGGAAGGACCCTTCCTTTGGGTAAAACGGCAAAACTACTTACAAATTGGGAGGTACGCTTTCCATTGATTTGGCGCTTGGGGGGTGTAGTATTTTATGACGGGGGTTATATTTCTGATTCTTTTGAGACAATTAAACAGGATGACCTGCAATGGAATCGTGGCCTTGGACTTACAATCAACTTACCCATTGGCCCACTCCGGATTGATTATGCCGAGAGCCTTGCAGATCCTACATTAAACCAGATTCTGTTAGGTATTCTTTATGCCTTTTAAAGGAACAAATTTTCCAACGAATCGTAAGGGATGATTCAAGGTGGTGGATGAGGTAAAACTTCATATAAATTTACCGCCCGAAAATCAGAAGGAATCACATGAAAACAAGACAATTATTACCCATAATCAGCATCCTGTTTATAAGCAGTTGCGGATTTTTTAAATCAGCCGATGATCTTCTTTCCGAAGCTGAGCGCAAACGTAATAATGGTGAATCAAAAGCTGCCCTGGAACTGCTAAGTAAAATCGTAGAAAAACATGCCGATAATAAAAAAGCGCCCCAGGCTCAATACCTTATTGCTGAAATATATTATCGTGATATGCGGGATTATTCAAAAGCAATTGATGAATATGATAAATTGAAAACCCTATACCCCAATTCTAAACAGGTTCCTTTTTCCTTATTCATGCAAGGATTTATATTTGCCAATATGCTTGCCGATTTTAATCAAGCTCAAGCCCGTTACAGTATGTTTCTTGAAGAATATCCGAACCACGAATTGTATCAATCCGTAAAATTTGAACTTAAATACCTTGGCAAAGACGTCAAGGATATTCCAGAACTCAAACACTTAACACGATAAAAAATCATGTCAGAATTCAGTCTTTCAGAAATCAATGATCGAATTGCCAAGGAATCGGCTTTTATCGATCCACTCCGGTCATCCATCGGCGAAGTCATTGTCGGCCAGGATGAGCTTATTAACAAAATTTTAATTGGTCTTTTGGCTAACGGACATCTTTTATTAGAAGGCGTACCAGGGTTGGCTAAAACACTCACCGTAAATACCCTGGCCCAGGCTATTGATACGGGATTCCAGCGCATCCAGTTTACACCGGATATGCTTCCAGCCGACTTGTTGGGAACATTGATTTTCAACCAGAAAACAGGCGCTTTTGAAACACGGAAAGGGCCCATTTTCTCCAATATCATATTGGCGGATGAAATTAACCGGGCGCCTTCAAAAGTTCAAAGTGCCTTACTAGAAGCCATGCAGGAGCGCCAGATAACAATCGGGAAAGATACATTCAAACTTGATGCACCCTTCCTGGTCCTTGCCACCCAAAACCCAATTGAGCAGGAGGGAACCTATCCCTTACCGGAGGCCCAGGTGGACAGGTTTATGATGAAACTGAAGGTGGGCTATCCCCAAAAGGATGAAGAACGGAAAATCCTGCGTCAGGCGGCTAGGACAGACAAATTAAAACCAATAAAAGCAGTGGTAAAATCAAAACAAATCCTAAGTGCACAAGAAACAATTAATGATATTTACGTGGATGAAAAGGTGGAGGATTATGTACTGAACCTTGTTTTTGCTACACGGAAACCCGATGAATTTGATCTTGGGGATTTATCCCAACTGATTGAATATGGTGCCAGTCCACGGGCTACCATTAACCTGGTTCTCGCATCTAAAGCGCGGGCCTTTTTAGAACATCGGGGCTATATCACCCCGGAAGATGTACGCTATGTGGGGAAGGACGTTCTCCGCCACCGTGTCATCCTTACTTACGAGGCAGAAGCGGAAGAGCTTACGTCAGAAGATGTTATTCAGCGGTTATTCGATTCTATAGAAATCCCTTGATAAGTAAAAAAGATGAAGGAAAAAGAAAACCCATCTCATTGGTTTTTACGGAAAACCAGTCCTTATTCCTATTAACTTTTTCCTTCTGCCTTAACTCATGATTCCTAAAGAGATACTTCAAAAAGTCCGGCATATTGAGATACGGACAAAAGGATTGGTGAATGACCTTTTCGGCGGTGAATATCATTCTGTTTTCAAGGGCCGGGGTATGACCTTTTCGGAAGTACGTGAATATTATCCCGGTGATGATATTCGATTAATCGATTGGAATGTGACCGCTCGCTCCAACGCCCCATTTGTAAAAATCTTTGAAGAGGAGCGGGAACTGACCGTATTTCTTATGGTGGATGTAAGCCGTTCCGGACACTTTGGGACTGTGGATCAATTTAAATCCGAATTAGCTGCCGAGATTGCCGCTGTCCTTGGTTTTTCAGCGATCAAGAACCAGGATAAAGTGGGCCTCATTTTATTCTCGGATCACGTGGAAAAATACATTGCTCCGAAAAAAGATAAATCCCACATCCTTCGTGTGGTGCGAGAAGTACTATTCCATGAACCGGCAGGAACGGGGACATCATTGCAATCAGGATTGGATTTTCTCATGAATGTAGCCAAACGAAAAGCGGTGGTTTTTTTGATTTCTGACTTTTTAGATGATAGCTATTGGAAATCCCTGAAACTGGCGAATCGAAAGCATGACATGATCGGTATCCGTATCGCCGACCCGGCGGAAGGAAATTTACCTGATTTAGGATTAATCAAGGTCCACGATCCCGAAACTGGGGAGCAGTTCTGGGCCGATATGTCCTCTGAAAATGAACGGGATGATTTTTCAAAATTCATTAAAGAAAAATGGGATTTATTTGAAAATGAATGCGGCCGCTCCCACTTTGATGTGATCATTGTGGGGACGGACAAAGATTACGTGGAACCTCTCATGACCTATTTCCGCCGACGTGAAAAACGGTATTAACATTTAAGCTTTGGGCGAATTAATTGATCGTACCAAAATGTAAAAGTGTTTGGAGTGCATTAACTGTGTTAATGCTTGAATTGACGCAGTCAATCCATTCCATATTACTTTGTTTCAATATGTTGTTAAATAAACCTGTTGCATTAGTTTTTAAACGACGAATTCTCCCCATGAAAAAATCGCTTTTAATCGGACTAATCCTACTCCTTGCCTGTCGTCAGGATCAATCATCTAAATCAGTGGAAATGATGGTAGAGATGGATACCACTTATACAACAATTGGCAGTCCTGTAACTTATGCCGTAACCGTTCAATCACCGAAAGATAAGATCATTCAATTCCCCGAATGGGTATTGGAAGATCCCCTGGAAGTCCGTTCATTTTCCATCCATGATGGAGAGAAAGGTCAGGTAGGGAAATATGAATTAGTCTTCTGGGATACGGGTAAAGTGGCTATCCCCGGTGTGACAATCCATGTTCTGAATGCTGATAGTACCTTGGCTTATGAAATGAGAGCCGATTCCATGATCATGGAAGTGGTATCTGTCACAGAACAGGACCCCAGTTTGCGCCAATCCGCCGGCGGTCTAATGCCCATCAAGGATCCCGTGCCGGTGTGGTTCCCATTACCTTGGCAGACCATCATCCTGTCTTTGATCTTGGTGGCTCTTCTCGTGGGGATGGTTTTGGTCTGGAAAAAGCGAATGAAAGCGGAGGTATCCTACGAAGATAGGCCGGAGTTTTTAGAAGAGCCAGACGCTGTTGCCTTGCGAAAGTTGGATGAATTGGATCAGTCCGGGATTTTGGATAAAGGGGACATTAAAGAGTTTTATGCACAACTTTCTCTTATTCTCAGGGAGTACACCGAAAACAGCCTTTATATTCGCACCCTGGAAATGACCACAGAAGAAATTCGGGAACACCACCCTGTATTTCCTTATTCCGATTCCCAATTGGATGCCTATCTTAATATTCTCTCAGGGGCCGATATGGCCAAATATGCCAAACATATTGCTGCTATGGACCAATGTGCTAACGATTTGAACTCGTCTAAAACCCTGGTACAAGATACAGTCCAATTTTGGAAAATGACTGTAAATTCCTGAGAAAAAGCACAAAGACTTACCTGTTCATAAACTTAAATTCCCCGGCTAATTTAGGGAGAAAGATGGCCACCACATCAGATATCAAGAACGGCGCCGTCATCCTGCACAAGAACAAGCGGATGAAAGTGCTGGAATTTTTACACGTCAAACCGGGGAAGGGTCCTGCTTTCATCCGCACCAAACTGAAGGATATTGCTTCAGGGAAGATCATAGATGAAACATTCAACGCCGGGGTTAAACTGGCATTTTTAAAAATTGAAGCAAAAGAAATGCAATTTTTATATGATGATGGTGATTCCCATATCTTCATGGATAATGGCACTTATGACCAGATCAATGTTATGAATAGCCTCGTGGGGAAGGCGAAGTATTTCCTCAAAGGGGGGTTGAATGTGGACCTTCTCTTCGACGGGGAAGAAGTATTGGATATTCGCCTCCCTGCCCACGTCCATTTAGAGGTGAATCATACGGAACCAGGTGTAAAAGGGAACACCGCCACCGGCGCCACCAAACCTGCCACCGTCGAAACGGGATATACTATTCAGGTACCCTTATTTATAGATGAAGGTGATGTATTAAAAATTGACACCCGTTCGGGAGAATATATTGAACGAGTGAAATCTTAATCGTAGTTTCAGCGGTTATACATAAACAATTAAGAGACTTAAATGTGGCAAGATAAACTCAAAGAAGTTATTTATATATTAGAAAACAGTGATGTGAACGAAATTGACGTCACCTTTTGGGGACGGCGGTTTCGGGTGGTAAAATCCGCCGGTGTGAATGTGAATTCCGGTCCCACCCCGGCTGTGACCATAACAGCAGCCTCTGGGGCATCATCAGTGCCTGAAGCAGCCCCAACTGAGTCAGCCCCTGAAACGGCGTCCAGCGGAGAAAAAATTCTGTCTCCCATGCCCGGGACCTTCTATGCGGCCTCATCCCCGGATACACCGCCATTTGTGAAAAAAGGAGACACTGTTTCTGAAGGGGATGCCCTTTGTATTATTGAAGCCATGAAAATCATGAATGAAATTGAATCTGAACAGAGCGGTACCATTGTGGAGGTACTGGTGGAAAATGGGAATCCAGTGGAGTATAACCAGCCTCTTTTTGTGATCGAACCCTCCTGATCTGAGTTCAATATGTATAAAAAGATCCTGATCGCCAATCGAGGTGAGATCGCCCTGCGGATCATCCGCGCCTGTCATGAACTGGGATTAAAATCTGTGGCAGTCTATTCTACGGCAGATGAATATTCCCTCCATGTGAAATTTGCCGATGAGGCGGTCTGTATCGGCCCCCCACCAGGGAGTCAATCTTACCTGAATATCCCGCGGATCGTTGCCGCCGGTGAAATCACCAACGCCGATGCCATTCACCCTGGGTATGGCTTTTTAGCCGAAAATGCAGATTTTTCAAATATTTGCCAGGACAACAATTTCGCCTTTATCGGCCCTAATGCGGATATTATCAATGCCATGGGGAATAAGGCCCAGGCCAAGAAGACCATGAAAGCGGCGGGTGTGCCAGTCATCCCCGGAAATGAAGGCATACTGAAAGATACAGGAGAGGCTAGGGAATTAGCCAATGAAATGGGATACCCGGTGATGCTGAAAGCTTCCGCCGGCGGCGGAGGACGTGGCATGCGCCTTGTTCGGGAAGAAAAGGAAGTGGAACACGCCTTTACCACTGCCTCCAATGAAGCCTTGACCGCCTTTAATAATGGGGACATGTATATTGAAAAATTTGTGGAGAATCCCCGCCATATTGAAATTCAGGTTTTAGCCGATGTTCATGGTAATACAGTCAGTTTGGGGGAACGGGAATGTTCCATCCAGCGCCGCCACCAGAAACTGGTGGAAGAATCTCCCTCTGCTGCCGTGGATGAGGACCTGCGGAAACGCATGGGCGATGCAGCCGTCACCGGGGCAAAAGCGGTGAATTATGTTGGTGTTGGTACGGTTGAATTTTTATTAGATAAAAATAAAGATTTTTATTTCATGGAGATGAATACGCGGATCCAGGTGGAACATCCCATTACGGAGATGGTCACCGGGGCGGACCTCATCAAATGGCAAATTCGCACCCATGCCGGGGATAAATTCCCCGATTATCTTTACAATTTGAAACTGAGGGGACATTCAATCGAATGCCGGATCAACGCGGAAAACCCCGATATGAATTTTGCCCCGTCTCCCATGCCCATCACCAGTTTTCACATGCCCGGGGGGAAGGGTGTACGGGTGGATTCCCATGCTTATGCCGGTTATGAAATTCCATCCCATTATGATTCTCTCATTGGGAAATTGATCGTTCATTCACCCAATCGGGAAGCGGCCATCAACCGCATGGAACGGGCATTAGAAGAAACGATTATTGAAGGGCCCAAGACCACGATTCCCTTTCACCAGGCGATTATGAGAGATGATACATTTCGTTCGGGGGAATTCGACACGAGTTTCCTGGAAACATTTGAATACCAAAAGAAGGATGGCGCAGAATGAACTTGCCGCAAGATTTGAAATATACTAATGAGCACGAATGGGTAAAAGTGGATGGAGACACAGCCACAATTGGGATCACCGACCACGCCCAGGGAGAATTGGGAGATATTATATTTGTTGAATTTCCAGACGTGGAGGATGAAATCGAGAAGGATGAACCCCTTGGCACTATCGAAGCGGTGAAGACCGTTGCGGACCTGTTTGCACCGATTTCAGGAACGGTTACGGAGATCAATGAAGCTTTAGAAGACAGCCCCGAATCGGTAAATACCGACGCCTATGGGGATGGATGGATCGTGAAAATATCCATCGCCGATGCAGGTGAACTGGATGAACTCATGTCCGCAGAACAATATGGAGAATTAATAGTATAATGTTGGACGTAAGCCAGATCATTCAAGACAGTAGGGATGTGAAATCCGCCATGCTGGAATATTGTGCCGAGGATATCCAGGTTGCCGCAGAAATGATGATAAACGCTGCCAAAAACGGGAAGAAGATTCTCTGGTGCGGCAATGGGGGCTCCGCCGCCGATGCCCAGCATATGGCCGCTGAACTTATGGGGGGATTGCGGGATCACGACCGACCCGCCATCACATCCATCGCCCTTACCACCGATTCATCATTCATTACGGCTTGGGCCAATGATACAGATTATGAATCTATCTTCAGCCGCCAGATTGAAGGATTGGGTGAAGCCGGTGATGTGTTGGTGGCTATTTCCACCAGTGGAAATTCCGCTAATGTGATTCGCGCCATTGAGGCGGCAAAAGCAAAAAATATTTTTGTTATCGTCCTCACCAATAAATCCGGCGGTAAAATGGCAAACTCAGGGGATGTGACCATTCGCATTCCCAGTGACGACACCCAGCGGATCCAGGAAGGGCATCTGTTAGCGGAGCATATCCTTTGCGAATCGGTTGAAGCAGCCATCATGGGGAAATAATGGAACAGTTTATCCGGGATTATATGACCATGCTCAAGGTGGAGCGCAACCTGGCCCGGAACTCACTGGAGTCCTACGAGCGGGACCTCCTTCAATACCATCATTATCTCAGCTCAGAACTGAGACTAAAAACCATCCGTAATGTGACCCTGGGGCATATTCGGTCCTACATCCGCCATTTGAATGATAAAGGGATGGCCGCCAATTCGGTGAAGCGTGCAGTTTCTTCCATTCGGACTTATCACAATTTTTTATCGGCTGAAGGTCATATGGATGATAATCCAGCCCAACTTTTGGATACACCGAAAGTACCCCAGAAACTCCCAAACGTTCTTACCATTCAAGAAATTGATCGAATTCTAAGTATTATACCCGACAAAGCGCCTATGGCCCGCCGGGACCTGGCCATTTTTGAAATGATGTATTCTTGCGGCCTTCGGGTTACCGAACTCTGTGATATTAAAACCACGGACATCCTCTGGGATTCAGAAATGGTCCGTGTAAAAGGTAAGGGGGATAAACAGCGGTTTGTGCCCATTGGTCCCATCGCCAGGGAAAATTTGAAAAATTATCTAAATCATGAGCGCCCAACCCTGGCGGATAAGAACCCCAATGTGGCGGAAGTATTCTTGAGCCGGAACGGGCGTAAATTGACAAGAATGATGATTTGGATACTGCTGAAAAAGTGGACCAAAGTAGCGGATATCCAAAAAGAAGTGAGCCCCCATACATTACGCCATTCTTTTGCCACCCATTTATTGGAAGGGGGCGCCGACCTCCGATCAATACAGGAAATGTTGGGACATGCGGATATTGCCACCACCCAAGTGTACACACATCTGGATAAAGAACATTTGCAGGAAGTGCACCGCCAATTCCACCCGAGGTTTAAATAATGCTTTTTCGTTTAGCGCCAGAAGTTCTTTTATTGTTGATTCCAGTCCTGTTATTTGCACTGGTATTTCATGAATTCTCCCACGGGTGGGTAGCCAATAAATTAGGGGACCCGACTGCTAAATACGCCGGTCGGTTGACCCTGAATCCCATGGCTCATTTGGATTTGTTCGGATCGCTTATGATTCTTTTTGTGGGATTTGGCTGGGCCAAGCCTGTACCAGTGGATACCCGTTATTTGGTTAACCCCCGGGCGGATATGATGAAAATCGCTTTTGCCGGTCCCGCCGCCAATCTATTGTTGGCTTTTGTAGCAGGGACGATCATTCGACTAACGGGCTATATGGGGGCTTTAACCTCCATGCTCATCATGTTCACCCAAATCAATATTATGCTGGCGGTGTTTAATATGATTCCCATCCCGCCCCTGGACGGTTCCCAGATCTTTTCGGGATTGATGGTAAGAAAAAATCCGAATCTCGTAATGAAACTTCAAATGTATGGACCCCAAATATTAATGGGGCTTATTCTTTTTGGTATGTTCACCCGCTTTTCACCGATTTGGTTTGTCATGAGTCCGTTTGTTAATTTCTTTATGTTTTTATTTGCAGGGATGTAATGGAGCGGTTTTTCAAACGAATCACACCAGCGAGGCGGAGTAAACGATCATTGATGATTACCATTGTCGTTCTGATCGTAGTTCTTTTTCTCATCAATTATTTAATGAAAATTGCACAGGCAGGATAAATGAAACTGGTTGAATGCGTCCCAAATTTTAGTGAAGGCCGTGATGCGGCCAAGATAAAAACCATCACTGATGCCATTGCGGCCGTGGATGGAATCACCCTTTTGGATGTTGATCCCGGTGCCGATACAAACCGAACGGTCGTCACATTTGTAGGTGAACCGAAAGCTGTAAGTGAAGCGGCATTCCTGGGGATAAAGACTGCCGCAGAAGTGATCGATATGAGTCAGCAAACCGGCACCCACCCGAGAATGGGCGCTACGGATGTATGTCCATTCATACCTGTGAGCGATGTGACGGATGATGAGTGTATCGAGCTATCGAAACAAGTGGGTCAGCGCGTAGGTGATTTATTGGGCATTCCCGTTTATCTGTATGAAAAATCCGCCCAAAGTAAAGTTCGTGTGAAACTTCCGGATATCCGGAAAGGTGAATATGAAGGCCTCGTAGAAAAATTAAAAGATCCCAATTGGAAACCGGATTTTGGCCCGGCTAAACTCCATGTGAAAGCCGGTGCCACCGTCATGGGATGCCGGGAATTCCTCATTGCCTACAATATAAATCTCAATACCAAAGATCACCGCTTGGCAACCGACATTGCTTTTGAATTGAGAGAAGCAGGACGGAGTAAACGAACCCCCAATCCAAACTCTAAAAATTTATTGGATGGAGAAATTGTCCGCAATGACGACGGATCATCGGTAAAAGTCCCGGGCATGTTCAAGGATGTAAAAGGGATCGGCTGGTACGTGGATGCCTTCAACCGGGCCCAGATCTCCATCAATTTCAATAATTATAAAGTGTCCACCATCCACGATGTTTATGACGCCGCTTGTAAACTGGCAGACGAAAGAGGCATTCGCGTCACCGGGAGTGAATTAGTAGGGCTGATTCCTCTCGAAGCTATCCTCATGGCGGGGAAGCATTATTTAAAAAAACAAAATCGATCCATTGGTGTACCTGTAGCGGATATTGTGGAATGCGCCGTCCAGTCTTTGGGGCTCAATGATGTGACTGAATTCAATCCCGCTGAAAAGATTATTGATTATGCAGTTCAATCTGGGAACCGTCCATTAATGTCATTGGTTGGGAAAAACTTTGTAGAAGAATTATCCACCAATAGTCCCGCTCCCGGCGGTGGATCAGTGTCCGCATTGGCTGGTTCTTTAGGCGCCGCCTTGTCATCCATGGTGGCGGCACTGACCCACGAAAAGAAAGAAATGCTGGATAGCAAGCCAATGATGGATGAGATCGGTGCGGAAGCACAAGCACTCAAAGATCGACTCGCATTTTTAGTAGATGAGGACTCCCATGCCTTCAATAAGGTCCTGGACGCAAACCGCATGTCAGCCGCGACGGATGAAGAACAGGCAGCAAAAGCGGCCGCAGTTGAGGCTGCCAATAAATATGCCATCGATATCCCTTTTGAAACGGCAGAGAAATGTTACCGTGTCATGGAATTGGCGGAAGTGTTAGTAGAAAAGGGAAATCCCAATTCTGTCTCCGATGCAGGTGTAGCAGCAGCAGTTGCATTAGCCGGCGTAAGAGGTGCCACCATGAATGTTTTGATCAATCTACCGGGGGTGGATGATAAATCCTATTGTGATGAAAAACGAAACGCTGTGAATGAAATAATCCAAAAAGCAGAAGCAAAACATTCAGCCGTTTTTGAAAAAACGATTGGTGTAATCAATTCATGATTAAACAATTATCAGAAGACCTACGCAATAAAATCTCTGCCGGGGAAGTGGTGGAGCGACCCGCTTCTGTGGTGAAGGAATTGGTAGAGAACAGCCTGGATGCCGGGGCCACGGAAATTACTGTTGTGGTGGAAAAAGGCGGCCAGCAACTGATCCAGGTGACGGATAATGGCTCGGGCATATCTTCGGCAGAATTGCCAATTGCTTTCGAACGCTACAGCACCAGTAAGATTGGTTCCGTGGATGACCTGTTCACCATCGATACATTGGGCTTCCGCGGAGAGGCCTTGGCCAGTATTGCCTCTGTTTCTGAAGTGAATATCGTTTCTGCTAATGGAAGTGGGGAAGGCGCTGAAATGGCCATCCTTAATGGGGAGATTGGTGAGGTCCAGCCCGCGCCGGCAGTACAAGGGACATCCATAACCATCCGGAATTTGTTTTATAATACGCCGGCACGTAAAAAATTTCTAAAAAGCCCCCGCATGGAATTCCGCAAAGTGGTGGAAATGGTTCGGCGCTTTTCCCTGTCTTACCCCGATCGAGCTTTTAAACTGGTTTCTGATAATCGGGATATCCTGAACCTTCAACCGGAGGATTTAGAAAGCCGCATCGTCCATGTGATGGACCCCGCCTATCGGGATCAGCTCCTGCCGGTTAATTTTACAAAAGGGGATTACACCATTTCCGGATTTTTAGGGAATCTTAATTTGATCCGCTCACGCCCCGGGGAACAATATATCTTTTTGAATAGCCGCTTTATCCAGAACAGACTCATGAACTCCGGTGTCTATGGCGCTTATAAATCTATCATCAATCGTGGAGAATTCCCGTTTTTTGCTCTCAATATTAGTGTGCCCCACGACCAGGTGGATGTGAATGTTCATCCCATGAAAACAGAAGTGCGGTTTAAGGATGAATGGCGGATATACCACGTTCTGAAATCCGCTGTGGAAGAAGCATTAAACCCCATTTTGAATACAATTCCAGATTTTGAAAAACCGGACCTGGGCGGTCAGTTTGACTTTCCCACCACTTTCATCCCCCAAGAAGGGCAAATTAACCCGGACCAGCAAGGGCTTAACCTCTCCACTTCCGGGACAGAATCAGCCATAAAATTTCAACCGGCGGTGGATCGGGCCAAATCCTACGCGTCCAAGCTGGCTTCGCGGCCGGAGCCCGATTCCGGCAAGGTGGATCTAGAAAACATTTGGCAGGTCCATTCTAAATATATTGTATCGCCCATCTCCAGCGGATTGGTGATCATCGATCAGCATGTAGCCCATGAACGGATATTGTTCGAAGAGGCCATGGCTGCATTTGATGCCAATGCCATGGCAGCACAGACCTTACTTTTCCCGGAAGTGATGGAATTCTCACCCGATGATTTTTCAACACTTCTGGATGTATTGCCTTACTTGGAAAAGATGGGCTTCCGCATGAAGGAGTTTGGAGAGAATACGGTCATGATCGAGGCGATCCCTTCGGAGATGGCCTGGGGGAATGAAAAGAATATCATTCGGGAAATGCTGGATAATTATTTAGAGACGCAGAAAAAGTATGCATCCTTCCAGGAGGCATTGGCCGCCAGTTTTGCCTGTAAGGCAGCAGTGAAGGCGGGGGATGCACTCAATACGGATGAAATGCGAGAATTGGTGAATCGCTTATTCGGGACGAAACATCCTTATTACTGTCCCCACGGGAGACCCATTATCGTTCAGTTATCTATGGATGAACTAGATCGGAGATTTGAGCGAATTTAACCCAAAAGATAGTCCAGGTTAATGCCATTTCGACCGATCCCGCCAACACTCATACTCACCCAGAGGAGAAGAAAGGCATTGACCGTTGCTATTCGAAAAACCCTTTTATAATTGGCATTGGTTTTCATGAGTTCCCAAATCATTTCGGCAAAGGTTGCGGCCTTACTTTGCATATAATATTTTCATGATTCAACTTAATTAAAAACGATCCATCAGATCAAAACATGACACATTTGAATAAAGTATTGATAATTATCGGCCCCACCGCCAGCGGAAAAACCGCTCTTGCGGTTGATTTGGCAAAAAAACTGGATGGCGAAATTATCGGATTGGACTCGCGCCAAATATATAGAAATATGACCATCGGTACAGCCCAGCCTGAAGAAAATGAAAAGGGAGAAATTCCCCATCATTTATTTGAGATTAAGGATCCCACGGATGAAGTAACGGCAGGGGGATTCGCCAAACTGGTTTTTGCAGCCGTTGAGGATATTCAGCGCAGGGGTAAACGGCCGATCATTTGCGGCGGAGCAGGACTTTATTTCCGGGCCATCACCAAAGGGATTTTTGAGGGTAGTGTTTCTGATCTGGCGGCCCGGAAAAAACTGGAAAAAGAATATGATGAAAACGGCCCTGATAGATTGTTAAGCCAGCTCCGGAAAATCGATCCGGAGTATGGGGAAATTGTCCATCCCAACAATAAAAAACGGCTTGTCAGGGCACTGGAGATTTACGATGCTACCGGGAAGCCTCCTTCACAACATTTTCACGATCAAGAATCGTCTAATATTTCTCAATTAAATTTATTCACGGTTTACCTGGATTGGGACCGCGCCTCCCTTGCACAGCGCATCGCGATACGGACCCATGACATGTTAAAAGCGGGCTGGATTGAGGAAGTCAAAAGTCTGTTAGAAAAATACCCAGACGAGCACCTCCATCCGCTTGATTCCATTGGTTATCGCCAGATTATTGCCCATTTGAATGGTGAATTATCCGAAGCGGAATTAGAACAAGAAATCGTTCTTAAGACACGCCAATTTGCCGTCCGACAGATCAAATGGTTTCGTAAAGAAAATTTAGATCTCATTGTGAAAATGAGTCCTCAACGATCATTGGAAGAAATGACACAGTTTATACTTGATAACAGATGATAAGGAAAAAGGGGTGATGGTAGATGGAGGATTGTACATGGTTCATGGAAGATAGATGAGGAGAAATAGTCTATGTTATATTCCATATTTTCCATATCCCATGCCACATGTCTTCTACTTGTTCCTTATTATTTATTCCTTGTAATTTCCAGGGTCCTTTAAACCGTTCCAGAGAGATGGTAAGGGCAGCGCACTAACCTCCGCATGGGATCCTTTCGGAACGGAATCCAAGCTGCCCGGAGGTTTTTTATTATCAGGAGGTGCCTATGGCATCCACCGGAAAAAAACAGGCCATGGACTCAACGGCCATCAACCGATCGGTAACACGCCTGGCCCATGAGATCCTGGAGCGCAATGGCGGTCCAGACCAACTATTGTTGATTGGTATTCTTACCCGGGGAGAACCCCTGGCCAAGCGATTACAATCCCTCATTCAAAAAATTACCGATGTTGCCGTTCCCATCGGTTCCGTTGATATAACATTCCACCGGGATGATTTCCGCGACAGACTGGTAGTTCCTCAGGTGAAAGGAACGGATATTCACGATTCCATTGATGAAAAAGTAGTTGTGCTCGTTGATGACGTATTATTCACAGGGCGTACGATTCGTGCAGCTATGGATGAATTAAATGCCTTCGGCAGGCCGAAGAAAGTCCAGCTGGCGGTGCTGGTAGATCGCGGTCATCGAGAACTTCCGATCCGCGCGGATTTTGTCGGTAAAAATATTCCCACCCATGAAGGGGAGCATGTGGAAGTTATGCTCAAAGAAGTGGATGACAGAGATATTGTCACTCTGACCCGTTACAGTGAGGGCGGCTGATCATGCAGCATAAACATCTATTGGGTTTGAAGAATTATCCCGCTGAAGATATTCAAACAATTATTGATACAGCTTTTACTTTTCGAGAAGTGCTGGAACGGCCAATTAAAAAAGTACCTTCCCTTCAGGGAAAAACGATTGTAAACCTATTCTTTGAGAATTCGACACGCACGCGGATCAGTTTTGAGCTGGCGCAAAAGCGCCTCAGCGCCGATACAGTGAATTTTTCTGCATCTTCATCCAGTCTGCAAAAGGGGGAAACATTTAAAGATACGGCCCAAAATATAGAAGCCATGAAAATTGATGCGGTTGTCATGCGCCATCCAACACCCGGAGCCCCACTACACCTGACGCAGCATATTGATGCAGTGGTGATCAACGCCGGTGACGGTACCCATGAGCATCCTACCCAGGCCATCCTGGACATGACCAGTCTCCATGAAAGATTCGGCAATTTAAAAGGACTCAAAATCGGTATTATCGGGGATATTTCCCACAGCCGGGTGGCTCTCAGTAACATATTTGGTCTGAAAACCATGGGAGCGGAAGTAACTTTATGTGGACCCGCCACATTGATGCCGCCTTTTGCAGAAGACTTGGGGGTAAAAGTTAATTACAATGTTGATGAAGTTATTGAATGGGCCGAGGCGATCAATGTTTTGCGGATCCAAAGGGAGCGTATGGGGGGTGGATTGCTTCCATCGGTTCGGGAATACCGGAATTTATTCGGTATTACAACGGAGCGTCTTGCCCTGCACAAAAAAGAAATTGTAATTATGCATCCGGGGCCCATGAACCGCGGTGTAGAGATAGACAGTTCTGTGGCGGACAGTGACCAGGCGATCATCCTGGACCAGGTATTGAACGGAGTTGCCTCCCGTATGGCGATTTTATACCTCTTACTGGGGGGAAAACAGGAGGAAGGAAATAATTAAAATGAATATTTCGAAACTAAGTAAACATGTTGTTCTGAAAGGTGGTACCATCATAGACCCGGCGGCGGGAACCGAGAAAAAAGGCGATATTCTGATTGAGAACGGAAAGATCAAATTCGTGGGGAAAGTGGAGGCGCCCAAGTCCGCACAGGTGGTAGACTGCAAAGGATTGGTGGTCACACATGGATTTTGCGATTTACACGTTCATTTTCGTGAGCCCGGCAGGGAAGATAAAGAAACATTGGAATCGGGTTCTATGGCAGCCCTGGCGGGTGGATTTACCCGTGTCTGCGTGATGCCCAACACGGACCCGCCCTTGGATTCCCCTGAATCCATTCGGTATACCGTTGACCGCTCGGAAGAATGCCTTGTCCATATCCATCCTATCGGCGCAATAACCAAGGGGCAGAATGGAGAAGAATTAACGGAAATGGGCGCTATGTTGTCAGAAGGAGCGGTGGCCTTCAGCGATGACGGATTGCCGGTGACCGACAGCGGTATGATGCGGAATGCCTTGGAATATGCAACCATGTTTGACATACCGGTGATTAACCATGCAGAAGATCTGTGCTTAAAAAAGAATGGGGTAATGCATGAAGGAAAAATCTCGACCCACCTGGGATTGTCCGCCAGTCCAGATATTACGGAATCAAACATGGTTCATCGAGATCTCGAATTGACAGAATTAACCGGCGCACGCCTTCATGTGCCCCATGTCAGTTCTGCTAAATCCGTGGATCATATTCGTAAAATGAAGAAAACAAGCAATAGGGTAACAGCAGAAGTAACACCGCATCATTTATTCTTTACCGATGAAGATCTGGTCTCTTTTGATACCAATCTAAAAGTGGCACCTCCAATCCGGACGAAGGCCGATCAGAAAGCACTCATTAAGGCGGTGAAGGACGGCACCTTTGACTGCATAGCCACGGATCATGCGCCCCACACAATTGAAGAAAAAGAAGGCACTTTTGACCTGGCGCCCTTTGGCATGATTGGTTTGGAATCCTGTTTTGGCGCGGTGAATCAGGTGATGGTGAAAGAAAATAAAATGGATCGAGTCAAATTGATCCAGATGTTAACTGTAAAGCCCCGGCGTATTATGGGATTTGATCATGATCTCTTTTCAAAGGGTGCAGAAGCAGAATTGACAATATTGAACCCGGAAGAATCGTGGATCTTTCGTAAAAGCCATATCCAGTCCAGGTCCAGTAATTCTCCCTATGTCGCCCATTCTTTGACCGGTAAAATCAAGTATACCATTATTAAAGGTCATATTACTGCTTTATCTTGATTGAGTTTGTTATGAATTGTAGTTGACTATCACAGATTGATGCATCTAATTTTACAGGCTAATTTTGTACCGAAAAACATGAAAACAAGATCACTAAAAGCAGCTGAAATACAGAAAAACTGGTATGTAGCTAATGCCGACGGGAAAACCCTGGGCAGGTTCGCCAGTGAAGTAGCAAAAATTTTACGGGGAAAGCATAAACCCACCTTTACACCCAACCTGGATATGGGTGATTTCGTGGTTGTGGTGAATGCGGATAAAGTTAAGGTATCTGGTACAAAGGAAACGGATAAAACTTATTTCAAGCATTCCGGTTATATCGGCTCAACAACTGTTACAAAGTTGGACCATATGCGCCGGACACATCCGGAGCGAATTGTGGAAAAAGCAGTGTGGGGCATGCTTCCAAAGAACCGTTTGGGAAAGGCCATTATAAAGCACCTGAAAGTGTACACCGGACCCGATCATCCCCATGAAGCACAACAACCGAAAGAATTGGTTATTTAATGGCTAATGCAGTTTATAATGCTATCGGCCGCCGCAAGGACTCTGTCGCCCGGATCTATCTGACACCGGGAAAAGGGGCCATTTCCATTAATGGCCGTCCGTTTAAAGATTATATTTGCCGGGAAAGCCTGGCAATTGTAGTTACCCAACCCCTGGATTTAATCGATCAACGGGAATCCTATGATATTACTGTCAAAGTAAAAGGCGGTGGTTTGACCGGCCAGGCCGGGGCCATTCGACTGGGGATTGCCCGAGCATTAAATCAAGTCAGTACTGACTTTCGCTCTGCATTGAAAGAGGCTGGTTTCCTCACGAGGGATGCCCGGGAAGTGGAGCGGAAAAAATACGGTCAGCCCGGGGCACGCAAAAAATTCCAGTTCTCAAAACGATAAACATCTATGGTAAAAATAAAATTTGAAGATTTATTAGGTACCGGTGCGCATTTTGGGCATGTGACCCGTAAATGGAACCCGAATTATAAACCGTTCATCTTGATGGAAAAAAATGGGGTCCATATCATTAACCTGGAGGAAACAATCCGTCATTTGGAAAGGGCCCTTGATTTCATCCGTGCTAAATCAAAAAAGAATGGTGAGTTCCTTTTTGTGGGTACCAAGAAGCAGGCCAAGGATATTGTCCAGCAGGAAGCGGACCGTTGTTCCATGTTTTATGTTGTAGAACGGTGGTTAGGCGGAACACTTACCAATTTTTCGACCATCAAAAAAAGTATTAAAAGACTGCATCTTTTGGAAAAAGAGGGCTCTCGGATTTACGAGAATCAGACCAAAAAAGAAATCCAGATGCTTAACCGTGAGCGGATTAAACTTTCTGACCAGCACCGGGGTATTAAGGATATGCGCCGTCTTCCCAGTGCCGTTATCGTTGTGGATGCAAACCTGGAAAGTACCGCTATAAAAGAAGCAAACCGCTTGGGTATTCCCATCATCGCTATCGTGGATTCAAACACGGATCCCACTAACATTGATTATCCAATTCCTGCAAATGATGATTCGATTCGTACGATTCAACTCATCGTTTCGGTCATTTCTGATACAATCATAGATTCGACCGGTAAAGGGGATAAAAAACCTAAAAAAGAATCAGATGAGGCGAATGTTCAGGTGAGTGAATCTGCTGAAGAAACACAGCAGAATGCAGCAGAAAATGAGTCACCAGAAAAAGTGATTGAAGAAGAAAAAATTGAAGTACCTGTAGAGGAGGCTGAAGAAGTTAAATGAGCATTGATGCTAAAATTGTAAAAGCACTACGTGACAAAACAGGTGCAGGAATGATGGATTGTAAAAAAGCCCTTTTGGAAACGGACGGCAACTTGGAAAAGGCCGTAGACTACTTACGCAAATCCGGGATTACTAAAGCAGAAAAGAAGGGTGAAAGAACTGCCAAGGAAGGATTGATTTTTTCATACATCCACCACGGCGGCCGTTTGGGTGTTCTGGTTGAAATGAACTGTGAAACTGATTTTGTTGCCAAAACAGAAGGATATTCTGACTTGGCCCATAATCTTGCGATGCAAATTGCAGCCACTAATCCCCTTGCTATTCGTCGTGAGGATATTGACCAAACCATCCTCGACCGTGAGAAGGAAATTTATACAGATCAAGCCAAAGATTCGGGGAAACCTGAAAACATTATTGAAAAGATTGTTGAAGGCCGGATTGAAAAATTCTATGCAGAGTCCTGTCTGCTCGAACAGTCGTTCATTAAAGATCCAGAAAGAAAGGTTAGTGATCTTGTAACCGAAGCAATTGCAACTTTGGGTGAAAACATTGTTGTGAATCGCTTTACCCGTTACGCCATCGGCGAAGCATCCCTTAACGGACAACCCCGGTAATTTATATGTCGAGTCCTGTTTACAGGCGCATCCTTCTCAAGTTAAGCGGGGAGGTTCTTGCCGGTGAGCAGGGATTTGGTATTGATCCTGCTAAGGCGTCCCAACTCGCCAACGAAATCAAATCCATCCATAAAATGGGCGTCGGTATCGGCCTCATTATCGGCGCTGGAAATATCTTCCGCGGTATGCAGGCGGCCAGCAAAGGGATGGACCGTGTTACCGGTGATTACCTCGGTATGCTGGCTACAATTATGAATGCTATCAGCGTCCAGGATGCGTTGGAAAATGTGGATGTAGAAACCCGAACCCTTTCGGCTATAACCGTTTCCCAAATCTCTGAACCCTATATTCGCCGCCGCGCCTTGCGCCATTTAGAAAAAGGACGCGTGGTGATTGTTGCAGGCGGAACAGGGAATCCTTATTTCACCACGGATACAGCGGCTGCTCTGCGAGCGACAGAATTGAAAGCTGAGGTCCTGTTAAAAGGGACCAAAGTAGATGGTGTGTATGATAAAGACCCGGTATTAAATTCCGATGCTGTCCGATTTGATAATGTATCCTTCTCTGAAGTATTATCAAAAAACCTCCGGGTTATGGATCTGACGGCAATTACACTATGTAAGGAAAATGCTTTACCGATTCGTGTGTTTAATATCAATCATGAAGGTGATTTAAGACGGGTCGTTGAAGGTGAAAATATCGGTACAATTGTTACGGAATAAACATGCTGCAGGAAATATACAAGGATGCCACCCACCGAATGGACCAGGCGGTAGAGCATACGCGGATGGAATTGGCCAAGGTGCGTACAGGCCGTGCCAACCCGGACCTGCTTAATTCAATCCAAGTTGAATATTATGGTTCAATGATGCCCCTTAACCAGGTATCTACCATTTCAGTACCTGAACCGAGGTTGATTACACTTCAGCCTTTCGAAAAAACATTGATTTCGATTATTGAAAAAGCCATCATGAACTCGAACCTGGGTTTAACACCTAGCAATAATGGCAATTCTGTATTGGTTCCGATTCCGGCCTTATCTGAAGAACGACGGCGGGACTTAATTAAATATGTTCACCAGTTAATTGAAGAGGGCCGTATTGCAGTACGCAATGTCCGCCGGGATGCGCTTCATCATATAAAAGAGTTCGGGCAGGAAGAACATATTTCTGAGGATGAGATTCATCGCCGGGAAGGAGAGATACAGACTTTGACGGATAAGCATGTGGGGAGCCTCAATGAAATGCAGGACCATAAAGAAAAGGAATTAATGGAATACTAATTTCTTTATTAGACAAATGTTATAAAAAAAGTCCCCTGCTAGCGCGCTAGCAGGGGACTTTTTTGTTTAGGGGGATGAATGGAATGCTTATTCACATTTGGAAAAGCCGCATCCTGGACAGGTAACACAACCGCCTTCGTGCATCACGGTGCTGCCGCAATCGGGGCAGGTGGTAATGTTTTTGAAGGTGAAATCAGTCAAATCCTGTTTATGCCGGGTGGCCTCTTCAGTCGTAGCCATGGTAATTGGTGTTTTCCGGTTATCTTCATTCGTCCCGGTAGTTATATTTTGGCCATCCTGGTTATTCTCACTCATGTAATCGTCCAGGGCCTTGCCGATGGCATCGGGTGTAGAAAGGATCAGGCGCCCATCTTCCCAGGTGGGGTTCGGTCCGCTGATACCCTTCAATTGCTTAATAATCGCGTTGGGATCAATCCCGGATCTTAGGGCAAGGGATATGAGGCGGCTGATCGCTTCCGATTGAGCCGCTGCATTGCCGCCGGCTTTTCCGATAGTCGTGAAAACTTCACATAGGCCATTTTCGTCTTCGTTAATGGTTATGTAAAGTGTGCCTTCACCAGTTCGAATCCGGCGTGTGATTCCTTCCGTCGTATTGGGCCTGATACGGGGACGTTTTTCTTCGGTCGGTTTTACACTTTCTGCGAGAGCTTCCACCGGGGATGCTTCAATTTGTTCTTTAGTTTTTACTGTCTCTTTTTTATCCGTGAGCAGGATACCTTCCCGCGATCCCTCACGGTAAATCGTAATCCCCTTTAGACCTGCCTTGTAAGCGGTCATATAAATATCCGCCACAGTTTCTTTCTTGATATCTTCCTGAAGGTTAACCGTGGAGGAAATTGAACTGTCGATATACTTTTGGATCACACCCTGCATTCTTACCCGGAAGTATGGATCAATATCATGGGCGGTAACGACGTAATCAGGTAAACCATCATCTGTGCCAAATAATTTCTCTATGATGGGATGATAAACCTTGTATTCATTGAATTCCCGTCCAAAGCCGTCATTCTTTTTTACACGGCGTTTATAAGAGGTGGCAAAGATGGGTTCAATCCCGGAGGTTACGCGGGCTACAATAGCGCCGCTTCCCGTGGGAGGAACGGTGAGTACGGTAGAGTTCCGAATCTCGTTTTCGCGAATTTTATCCCTGAGATGGCGCGGTAAATTTTTAACGAATTTACTTTTTCTGTATCCAGCCCAATCAAAGTTGGGAAAACCGCCCCTCTCTTTGGCCAATTCAATACTGGTATCATAGGCTGTATCCCGGAAGATCTGCATTACCTGGTCAACAGTTTGGAGTGCATCTTCGCTGTCGTACTTAATGCCCATCCGGACGAGCATATCTCCAAGGCCGAGAATGCCCAGGCCTACACGGCGATCATTTTGTGCATTCTGTTTTTGAGAATCCAGGGCATGGCGGTCCAGGTTGTAATCAATCACATTGTCCAGAAATCGAGTCGCTGTGCCTACAGAATCCTTGAATTCGTCAATCTTGAAATTTCCTTCACTGTCTACGAACCGTTCAAGATTCAATGAACCCAGATTACAACATCCACCGTCAGGCAATGGCTGCTCGGCACATGGATTGGTAGTTATTAATGGACTGCAATATTCCGCATTGTGGTAATCGGTCATGGTATCCCAGAACAGCAAGCCCGGTTCAGCACTGGCGTGGGCATGGTCAATGATGTTTTCCCACAATTTTTTAGCATTCACCGTTTTGTATACTTTGTCATCCCATCGGAGATCGAATTCTGTATCATTTTCAACCGCTTCCATGAATTCATGGGTAAGGAGGACGGAAATATTGGAATATTTTACCATGTTAATATCACCGGTTTTGATTTCGATGAATTGTTCAATGTCAGGATGATCAATTCGCAGGGTCTGCATGTTGGCGCCGCGGCGGCCGTGCTGGGCAATTGTATTGGTATTTTCACTGAATAAGTTCATGAATCCCACTGGTCCGCAGGATTCACCACCGGTGCCTTTGATGGCATCACCGGAAGGGCGCAGGACAGAGAGGTCGTGTCCGCAGCCACCGCCGTATTTATAAGTGCGGGCTTCTTCTTCGATTGTTTTGTAAATCGAATTGATGGAATCATCCTCGATACCCACAACATAGCAGTTATTCAAGGTGGTGGTGATGTCTTCACGCCCGGCACCGTGCATTATCCTCCCGCCAGGTGTGAATTTGAAATCTTCCAGGATGGAATAAAATTCTCTTTCCCAGTATTCTCTCAGTTTTTTGGTCCGCTCTACGGAGGCCAGGGCTTTGGCCTGGCGATGCCATAGTTCGTAAGGGTGGTTTTCCCAGGAGGCTAAGTATTTATTTTTAAGTACATCAGCACCGAGTGCATCGCCTTCGTAGTATTTTTCAATATGGTAGGGAGTCAGTTCGCCGGGGGCATCCTGCCCGTCCACTTCTTTAGTTAATTCGCGGACTGTCTTTTCGACAATGGTGTTGATTTCCCCCGAGGTGGTTTTCCCGGCAGGGAAATTGAGTTCAATCGCTTCAGCCATCTACAATGATTCCTTTTTTGGTATGTGGAATATAGTGTTAAAAAACGAGGTTTATTTCAGGCTGACAATCGAAAAAGTGATAATCGACTTGGTTGGCGAGCCCAATATATAAATCTTAAAAAAACACTCCAAGAACAAAAGTGAAAAAAATAAATATACTGACGAGAAAAAATTTATTCAATAACAGTTATCCACAATTTGTCCACACTTAACCGGAATATTTTAGAAGCTGAATTTTTAGGGCCATCCGGAAATCCAGTTGGTAATCAAACAGTTCACCGACGAGAGCGGATATTATTTTAAAAATTTCGGAATGGAAACGCTGGATGGATAAAAAATCTAATTTAAATTCATCTCAGTTGCGGGCGTCGTATAATGGTTATTACCCAAGCTTCCCAAGCTTGTGACGTGAGTTCGATTCTCATCGCCCGCTCAAAATTTATTATGAAGCGCAAATCCCAATTATTATTTTTAATATTATTATTGATTTTTTTCAATTTTTCCTGTGCAATTTTTATCCCTGGTTACAGTGATTATTCTTCAGCGAAAAAATATTTTGAGATTGGCGATTATGATTCCGCCGTTCACGCCATATCCAGGTCCCTGCGGATTAAGGCGGATAATCAAAAAGGGATCAGGCTTCTCGAGTCAGCATATCCTCATGCCGTCAGACGCCACCAATCAAATATTGATCGCTTGAAAACTCTTGAAGATAGTTCAAAATGGCCCGATTTGGTTTATGAATATGAGGTACTTCAGAACTTGGGGAATGAAGTTGAATCGCTCAAATCTGCGCTTAAAATTCAAATCAATTATCATCTTGCACTGGTAGTCGTAGATTATCGGGTTGAACTGAAAGAGGCCAGGCCACTCGCCGCAGAGTATCATTATACGCAGGGTTTGAAATACCGTGGAGATAGTTCTAAGAAAAGTCAAAAAAAAGCGGCGATCGATTTTAAACTGGCTCAAAAATTTATACCCAACTATAAAAATGCCCAGGCTTTGTATGAAGAAGCGAGAGCGAATGCGACCTTTACACTTTTGATCAGTGTATTTAAGGGTGAAAGAAATATATCCGCCTATTTGCGTGATCAAATGATGATACAGCAATCGAATACCTCAAAGGAATTTTTACGGATCATAACACGGGACCAGTTAAATATAATTCTCAGGGAACAAGGGTTGTTCCAGGCGGGTGTTACAGCCAATAATGATACTGAGATCGGAAAACTCTCCGGAGCGGATCATATTTTAAGCGCAACCATTTTGACGACTTACCGCCCTGTAGAAAAAATAAAAAATGAAATTTCCCAAGAAAGGGAAGTTACGGTTAGAAAAGAAAGTTATGTGGATTCCGCCGGTGTAAAGAAAACGAAAAATATTAAAGGTAAAGTTAAAGCGACCGTAAAACACTTTAAGAAAAGTACTGGGGCGACCCTCAATTTATCATATCAAATTATAGATGTAAACAATGGTGAAATGATTTTTAAGGGCTCCTTGAAAAAGACAGAAAATTTCATCCATGAGTGGGCAACTTTTAAAGGGGATAAACGGGCCCTGAGTGATCACTATAAATGGCTGGCGAATCGTCAGGAAATATTCGCCCCGTCCCGAAGTGATTTATATATGAAAATGGCCCAGGCAATTCCACGCCAATTCCACAATAAAATATATAACCACTATTCCAATTAGCTGACCCCAGAAAAGCCATGTTCTATCATTCGCGTCGTTTAAGGTTTGTATTCGGGCTCGTCCTGAAACTCATGGCCGTATTCTTTATTTTCCGTATCATTTTTGTTCTGGCGTTCATAGACAGCATGATCGGTGGCCTATCTGAATTGATGAATGCTCTTTGGGTTGGTATCCGGTTTGACCTGCGGCTGGCCGTTCTTATAGTGCTGCCGGTTGGATTGATGTTGCTTATTCCAGTAGTCAACCTATTGCGTCAGCCGATCCTGCAAAAACTGGGTCAGTATTATTTAAGAGGTGCCCTGGCGGTAGTTGTCTTTGTTTATGGATTTGACTTGGGTAATTACAGTTATCTTGGCCATCGGATCGATATATCCACACTGCGCTTATTAGAAAACCTCTGGATCGCTCTCGGCATGGCATGGGGGACCTATCCCATAGTGTGGATCACGATTGGTTTGATACTTTGTGTTGCAGGAGTAGTGTGGTGGCTGCGGCAACCATTTCATTATTTAAATGATAGTTCCCAAGTAGTTCGGTTTCGAGATAAAACTATCGGATTTACTATAGGCGGCATTGTAATCCTATTTTCTTACTGGGGCACATTCAGTCAATATCGTTTATTATGGAGTGATGCCCACTTCAGTAAAGATCCGTTTATCGTGGCGGCGGCATTGAACCCTGTTTTATACCTGAATGAAACCCGGTCTTTTGCCCTTGAAGATTTTGATGCAGCTGCTACCCGCGCCCATTACAAGGTGTTGGTGGATGAACTAGGGATTCCAGAACCAAAACAATTGACATTCGTCCGTCAAGTAGCTGGCAGGGATTTGGAGCACCCACCAAATATTGTAATCATCTTTTTAGAATCGGTGGGATTCAATCGGATGGCCCGGGCGGGTAACCCAATGAATGCAACGCCGAATCTGGACAGGATCGCCACCGAGGGGATTTCTTTTGACCGGTTTTACATCCCAATGGTGGGAACAGCCCGTTCGGTATTCGGGATGGTGACGGGCATTCACGATGTAGCCAGTGTGGAGACAGCTTCCAGCAATCCCCGGATTGTAGACCAATATTCATTAATCAATGCATTGACTGATTATGAGAAATATTATATAATGGGAGGGAGTGCCAGTTGGCGCAATGTGCGCAGCCTACTGATAAATAATATACCTGACATAATTATCACAGAGCAGGAAGACTTGAACTACCCGCGGTTGGATGTGTGGGGCATTTCTGACCATGACCTGTTTAAATCGGCCCATGAAAAATTTAAATTTATGGATAAGGGAAGGCCGTTTTTCGCTGTGATCCAGACGGCGACCAACCATAGACCCTATTCAATCCCGGGAGGGATTGAAGGATTTGAGGTGTACGATGAAGATGATGAGAAACTGGCTCGCGCCGGCTTTAACTCAGAGGGACAGTTCCATGCCATGAGGCTGCTGGATCATGCTGTCGGGTCATTCATGGAAATGGCGGAATCATCATCCTATTTTGAAAATACTGTATTTCTATTTTTCGGGGACCATGGCACATCTGATCCACGAGCCACCCATATGCCCCCCGCCGATTTTGAATTAAAGCTCCGGTCTTATCAAGTGCCTTTTATTATTTATGCCCCAGAGAAATTAAAGGTAGGCCTTGTAAGGAATGACGTGGCCCAGTTGGTGGATCTCATGCCAACAGTATGTGGTTTGGCAGGAGTCCCTTATGAGAACCGTACGCTTGGCAGAGATCTCTTAAATGGTAAGATTCCATCAGATCCCATAGCATTGATCGTCAATAAAAAAGTGGCGGAGCACCATATTGCAGTGGTTGGCAAGGATCATTATTTATCGATGAATAAAGACGGGTCAAATGTAAAACTGCATGAATTATGGTCCAATGAACCATGGGTTGATGTGAAAGAAAAATATCCGGAAATTGCTGACCGATATTCCATGCGTTTGAGAGGAATGTATGAAACTGCACGATATATGCTGTATCACAATAAAAAATAAAAATGGGGACGTTGGAGGGAACGCCCCCATTTTCTACAAACGACTCATTTCGATAAATATAAAATGAGGCTTATAGCAACTGAACAATATTATTAACTTTTTCTTTAATTTGATGTGATCGCCGTCACGAAACGGAAAGTATAATTCTCATGAATCATTTAAAGGGTGTATGGGTACCGGTGTTGTCACCGATGGAGGCCGATTTATCTTTGGACAGAATCCGCTTTTTTGACCATTTACAATGGTTGTTTGATCATGGTATTGATGGAGTAGTTTTGTTTGGGACCAACAGCGAAGCCACCTCATTTTCAGTGGTTGAACGAATAGAATTACTGGATTGGGTCTTGGCCCGGAATATCCCGAATGAAAAGGTCATGGTTGGCACCGGGTGCAGCGCCCTGACGGATACCACGGCCTTGAGTCAGCATGCCGTTTCCTTAGGATACTTCAATCATTTGATTTTGCCGCCCTTTTATTACAAGAATCCGACTCAAGAAGGATTGATGGATTATTTTAGTGCCGTGATCCGGAATGTGAATGATGATCGGTTAAGAATCTACCTGTACAATTTTCCCCAGCTATCGGGCATCAATATTGAGCCCGGATTAGCGGCTGCCCTTAATGAAGAATTTCCCGAACAAATAGCAGGATATAAAGACAGCTCCGGCAATTGGGAGAATACCATGGCGGTGATGGAGCAATGTCCCGGTATAATCATGTTTCCAAGTTCGGAAGCATTTCTCTTAAAGATTTTGAAAGCCGGCGGGGCGGGGGTGATCAGCGGTACGGCCAATGTAAATCCCAAACGGATAAAGCAGACCTATGAAGCTTATTTTTCTGACCGTAGTAATGCTGAAGTTTTTCAGGCAGAGATTAAAACTTTCCGGCTGGCTGTTCAGAAATATCCCTTGGTTGGAGCCTTGAAGAGTCTAATAATACATTATAGAAAGGATGGTGGATGGCAATATTTAAGGCCTCCGCTTACACTGTTATCATCTTCAGATTTTGATACATTGTTGAATGAAGTCAAATCTTTAAAATTTACTTTGGCTGATGAGTCCTAAAGGGGTTGAACAAGTTCTACATAACACACCCCCCTGCCTAAAGGCAGGACTCCTCGGTAGAGGGGAATTTAGCTAGTCGCAAAAATTAACAGTTTCCTCTTGAGAGGGGTGTGTTAAAAAATTCCCGATAGGAATGAAATGATGAACTATGTTAATCATTTCTAAAAAATCGTCGGCTCCAAGTTTTAACCATAGCGCAGCAATTCATTCCATTCATTGTTGCAATCCAAAAACAGCATAATTTTCGGAATTATTTTTATACATATTATCATTTATCCCTGCGGTTTCTAATGAGGATAACTTCGTAAATTCTAAGCTATGAAAGTCCTTTCTGTCAATGAAAACAGTACCGGGGCCGAACTGGGCCTGAAACCGGGCGACAAAATCGAAGCAATCGACGGTTCTCGCGTCCTGGATATCATCGACTACCGCTTTAAAATGTCCGATGAAAATATCGTTCTGCGTGTACGCCGAAACGGTACCAGCCAGGAATATGATATTGAGAAAGATTATGACGATGATCTGGGCCTAGAATTCGAAGATTTCCGTATTCGAAAATGCGCCAACAACTGCATATTTTGTTTCGTAAATCAAAATCCACCCGGCATGCGGGATGCCATGTATTTTCGAGATGGTGATTTCAGACTATCTTTCCTCCACGGACATTATATCACTTTAACCAATATGGGTTGGAAAGAATTGAAGCGTGTGGTGGACCAACGTCTATCGCCATTATATATATCGGTACATGTTACTCAGCTTGATAAACGATTGGAAATGTTTCTCTACTGCAAAGATGACCAGCTCTTAAGAAAATTTAAATATTTGACGGAAAACGGGATCGAACTCCATTCTCAGGTGGTACTTTGTCCCCATTGGAATGATGGTCAATTATTGGAACAAACCATTGGCGATATTCACGAATTTGCGCCTATGGCGCGGTCGATATCCATTGTGCCGGCGGGATTGACCAAACACCGTGATGGACTACCATACATCGCACCGGTAACAGTAGAATATGCAGAACAGTTTGTACCCTATGCAGAACGTTTAGCGGATAAGTATACATTACCTGATGGGCGGAACTTTGTATTCTTGAGCGATGAATGGTTTTTAATTACAGGTCGTGATTTGCCGTCAATCGATTATTATGAAGAAACAGATCTATCCGAAAATGGGGTAGGGCAGGTACCCTTCTTTTGGGACCAATGGCAAACCGGCGTGGCCGAACTGTCCCCGAAGATTGATTCGACCAAACGGGTTACGGTTTGTACCGGCAAACTGATCGCGGACTGGTTTCAAGCCCATTGGATGCCCACCGTGACCCATATTGACAACTTAACAGTGAACCATATGACCATCCGGAATGATTTTTACGGCGCCGAAGAGGTCACCGTATCGGGATTATTAGTGGGGCAGGATATCATTGACCAACTTAAGGGGAAGGACCTGGGGGACATGGTGATTTTTTCGGATCGGATATTAAGTGAGACCGGCACGGTAACACTGGATGATATGAGTTTAGAACAAATCTCAGGAGCGGTAGGGACACCGGTGGTTGTGACGGATGATACGCCGGAAGCTTTCTTTAATCTATTATTTTCTGATTAATGTCGATTTAAGCATTAACAAGTTAATGCAATCCAAAAAGTTTTATTAGATGATGAACTCTAAAAAAATAAAAGAATACAAATGCGGAAATCCGTATCGAGGAAAGACTGACCTATGGCGAATCCTGTAATTGCAATTGTGGGCCGGCCCAACGTGGGGAAATCCACCTTCTTCAATCGCGTCCTTAAACAAAAGAAAGCCATCGTGGATGCCCAGGAAGGGATCACCCGTGATCGCATCTACGGCGAAATGGATTGGGTGGGGCATCATCTTACATTTATTGACACCGGTGGATACATTCCGGAAGATGTGGATATTTTCAACAGTGCTGTACGAAAACAGGCGCAAGCTGCCATAGCGGAAGCAGACCTGATTCTCTTTATGGTGGATGGCCGAGAAGACCCCACCGCGTCGGACAAAACATTGGCCCAGTTCGTAAGAGAGTCCGGGAAAAAAGCCATTATGGTGGTAAATAAGTGCGATGACCTTGAATCGGATGTCCAGGTCCACGGCTTCCACGAATTAGCCATTGATTCTATTCACCCTGTCTCCGCACTTACAGGGCGACTCTCCGGGGACCTGTTGGACCTAATCCTGGAGCAGTTGAATCTGGAAGGGGTAAAACCACAGGAGAAAACAGAAGAAGGAATGCGCCTGGCGATCGTAGGGATGCCCAACGTGGGAAAATCATCTCTGACCAATGCTCTGCTTCAGAAAGAACAAACTATTGTGACTCCCATTGCCGGAACAACAAGGGATTCCATAGACTCCTTTTTAAAATATTACGGCAAGACCATCACCCTGGTTGATACAGCGGGACTGCGGAAGCGAAGCAAGGTAAGTGACAGTATCGAATTCTATTCCAACGTGCGGACTCAGCGGGCGATCCTGAATTCGGATGTGTCCCTGGTCCTCATTGACGCGGAGAAGGGTTTCAGCAAACAGGATAAATCCATTGTGGATTATGTGATCAAAAAAGGAAAAGGTTTAGTTTTTATAGTGAATAAGTGGGATTTGGTTGCAAAGGAATCTCACACCATGAAAGAATTCACGGATGAGATTGCCTACCAATTCAAAGCCTTGGCCCATTATCCGATCCTGTTTATTTCGGCCTTCACTAAGCAGCGGGTATCCAAAGTGCTGGGTGTGGCCCAGAAGGTTTACGAAGCGCGCCAGAATACTATAGCTACATCGGACCTCAATAAATTTCTGCAAGACCTATTAAACCAGCAATCCCCGCCCGCCACCCAAGGGAAAGCGATCAACCTGAAATATATGACCCAGGTGAACACAGGACCTCATCTGTTTGTGATTTTTACCAACTATCCGAAACTCGTGGTTCAAAGCTATAAGCGATTCATTGATAATCAATTAAGGGAAAAATTTGATCTATTGGGGGTGCCCATTAGAATTTCATTTCGTAAAAAATGAGAAAGCGAGCGCGAATCAAACCAAGGAGGGTATTGAGGTAAAAGGAGTTGGCAAGAAATAATCCGCGCCCGCTTAACCCTTTAGACCCCGGTTTTTTAAAAAGGTTCCCCTAAAATTGAAAAAAATATTCAAAATTGTGACCTGGCTCACATTGAGCCTTTTATTACCATCCTGTTCCCAGGACACAGACCCCCTGGTGATTGGTTTCTGGAATGCAGAAAATCTTTTTGATACGGATGATGATCCCAATACCAATGATGACGAATTTGCCATCGGCGGCCGGAAGAACGTGACTTCTGAGATATATGAGTTGAAGATAAAAAATTCAGCGGAAGTATTGGCGGACCTGGACGCGGATGTGGTGGGCCTTTGCGAGGTAGAACACAAGTGGGTGCTGGAGGATTTGGATAAGGCATACACTGATCGGGATTACGAGATCATCCATTATGAATCGCCGGACGAAAGGGGAATCGACAATGCTCTCATGTATGATCCGGCTAAACTGAAGGTGACTGTGAGTCGGCCCATTCCAAATAAATTACTGAGCGGTGACAAAACCCGAGATATCCTTTATGTGAAGGGAAAATACGCCGGGGAAACGATTCATATTTTTATTAACCATTGGCCATCCAACTATGGGGGTCGGATAAAGGCTATCCCGAAGCGGGCCGCCACGGCCCAACTGATTGTACGGGAGGTTTCAGCTATCCTGGCGAAAGACACGGATGCGGAAATTATCCTATTAGGGGATTTTAACGAAGACCCTGATGAAATGAATGTCCAATCCTTAAAAGCGGTGGGCCTCACCAGTCTGATGGAACCCATGCTGGGGCAGCCCAAAAAAGGCACATATATTTATCGAGGCGAGGATCTATTCTATGATCAGATCATTGTGCACGAAACCCTGAAGGACCAGAATGGATTAGGGATTGAACCGGAATCAGCCTATATCTTAGATCTGCCCAAGTATCGTCAGCAAGAGGGAAAATATGCCCATTATACATTCCGATTCTGGCTAGGGGATACCGTTTTCGGCGGTTATTCCGATCACCTGGCGGTACGGGTGAATATTGTTAAAAAATAGGGTTGGCAGTCGCAGGAAAATCTCCTAATTTTGCCGGCCTTCAATCGAAAGATTTGGCGTTTTTCAACAAAAGAATTCATGACGCGGGGTGGAGCAGTCTGGTAGCTCGTTGGGCTCATAACCCAAAGGTCGTAGGTTCGAATCCTACCCCCGCTACGATAAATCAAAAGGTCCTGAAAGGGGCCTTTTTGATTTATGGGGGTTAAGGATGAGAACCTGTGTTCGAGCCGAAGTCCCGATAATATCGGGACGAAGACCGGTGAAATCGGCTGAAGGCCGATGAGTCAATCCTACCCCCGCTACCAAGGAGAAACCCCCTATTTCTGACGAAGTAGGGGGTTTTTTGTTTATAAAAGAGACACCCACATTGGTATGTAGTTTTTTGTAAGTTACCTACTGGTGTGTGGCCATCACCGGTTCAGACACTTGACTAATCAATTTTTTCCACAGTTATTGGAGGTTAAAATGAAACAAAGATATGCAATGGGTTATCTGTGCTTTTTCTTAATAATGCCATTAATGGCAGGTGAGGATAATTTTGCGAGGAAAGCCAATTATCAATTAGCAGGCAGATTTGCACCCTATAAAATTAAAAAGCTTATGTACAGTACATCTATAAATCCAAAATGGATTGAAGGGACAGAAAATTTTTGGTACGAATGGGAGACATCCGAAGGAAAAACATTTTATGTTGTTGATCCAGTAAAGGGTAAAAAGGAACAAATATTTGACAACGATAAAATAGCCGCTGAATTAACCCGCATTACCCTTGATCCATGGGATGCGCAGCATCTACCTATAGAAAAAATAAAATTTATAGATCCAAACACCCTTCAGTTTGAGGTGAAATCTTCCCAGGATGAGGAAGAAAAAAAGGAAGAGGAGGATGAATTAGAGGAGGAAGACCAGGAAGAGGAGAAGGACCAGGAAGAGAAAAAGAAACCCAAGAAAATAACCTTCCATTTTGAATATGAAATTA
>CEPS01019459.1_pt1 | contig 56383 bp, 58 predicted proteins | sample 530401 | NCBI WGS metagenome assembly CEPS01 (sample SAMEA2620035, study PRJEB7988) | marine metagenome | biome: marine biome (ENVO:00000447); feature: mesopelagic zone (ENVO:00000213) & marine oxygen minimum zone (ENVO:01000065); material: "saline water (ENVO:00002010), including plankton... | reverse complement strand
TCAAACTGATTGCCGCATTGTTTTTCCAAAAAATTTTATTTACCCCTCACCAGATACGGCACCATGCCCCATTGGGGGTGCGAAACTTGAGAAGTATAAACAGTCCTTAAATCTCCCTCCTGAAGAAGTCTCGTCAGGCTTTGTCACCTGTCAGCACATATTTTTTTAGTTGCCTGAACGTCAGATCGGAAATGCCTAAATTCTCCAGGTTTCTCCCCTCGCCGAAGTAGTCAGTCTCGTTCACAACAGACGCCAGATGAATCATTGTGTCATATGTGGGTGTGAGAACGCCGGCTTTACGCGCCAGCGACACGGTCAAGGTCGTACCCATCGGAATATCTTCGGTAACATATCGGTCCTGCATGCTGAACGGGCCTTTGCTCGATGTTGCTGCAAATTCCCCAAAGGTCATGTTGAAGCAGTCAAAGAATATTTCGTCATATGTGTAAGGACTGTATCCTAGTGCTTTGAAAAGTGAGGAACGTTCCGCGTCCATGGCATACACAATCCTTTTCAAAGACGGAGTTATTCCTTCTTTGTACATATAGAAATCACCGTTCGAATATTCGATCCTTCCCATGTTCAAAAGAGCGCCAACAGGATGGACAATGATATTCACATTGTATAAAGCTGGTTCCAAAATACTGATAGCCGGCTTCACTTTGTCGGCATAAGTTCCTTCTAAAGCGCGGACCACAGCTTCGGTATCAGTGGCAGGAAGTGCGGCAAGAAGCATATTCGGACCGTCAATCCTGTGAATATTAACTGTCCCCGGACCTTCAAGACGACGACAGCAATACGGAAATGTTACACCTTCGGCTAAGTACACATCTTTATCAAACCGCATTTCATCCCAAATCTTGTGAAATACCAGCGTTCCTCCGCTCCCAGGCCACAACACAATCGTTTGACCAGTCTCCAGCAATAGCGCCAGTTCTCGGGCAAGTCGCTCATGGGTCAGAGCCACTGAAGATTCAGTATTCTGACCGGAAGACAAAAAATCGAAGCGGCCTTTTCACGGGAAGGTTAACAGTGAGAGACGAATATCAATTCTTCAATTTTATGGTTTGACAGGATCGATACCACCTGCTATACAGCCATGCGCGTTTGATTATTCCAACTTTCAGAGTTGAATGGCGCATCCGGTTTCAGACTCACCGTCGGGACAATAAAGGCGTGTTCAATGGGAACGCTCTGCATGGAAAGAGGCGACTTTAAGTTTTTGCATAATTCCTTCTGCCCGTTTCATGATCAACACAAAAAACGGGTGGATTGCCTAGGTCACGACAAAGAGCAGAATCCCCTCCCCGGTCATCGATATATAACCAACCGTCTCCCCAGCGAAAATAAAAATCCTGTTTTTTTCAAAGACGATCCGATTGAATGCAGTCATGAACTCCGATGCTTGAAGAACGCCGCACCACCGGATGTCGGGATCTTCGCTGCACGCCGACAAGCTACGGGGAATAAACTCGCGGTTTCGGGTCAAACGATAAAATCAGTGAATGGACCAGAGGTTGAACGACCATTGTTTGGAGTGTAAAAACCGTTGAAATTGATAAACGACATTTTGAAAAAAAATTATCGGTTGGGAAAGTTGCTGGATATAGAGGAAATCTTGACCGGTTACTACAATCAAAGCTTTACGGTTTGGATGGAAAAAAATAAGTTTATATCTAAATTCTTGGTGCGTAGATACCGTTTGGGTACGGCTGAACAAGAGATAAAATTCGAGCACGCCCTCATCTATCATCTCAGAAAAAGTGAATTTAAACTGACTCCGGATCTTATCCCACAAACGAACGGCAATTCCTACGTCAAAATACAGGAGCTTGACAAGGGAAAATCGGTTGTTCGTTTTTGGGCTATCTTTGAGTTTGTGGAGGGTGAAAACCGATATACCTGGATGGACACCGATCTTTCTGACGCGGAAATAACCAGTGCAGGCCAGGTGTTGTCCCAGTTGCACTGTGCTGCACAAAATTTTCTCATTCCACCCGGGAGTGGCAGATTGCAGCTGAAGATTATGGATTTTTTGCCAACTTTTCAACTTCCTTACAGCAAATTTGCAAACAGGGCAGGAAAGACAAAATGTGGCCGGCTCTTTTTAAAAAATATGGACAATATTCTGGCGATCATCAGAAAAACCATCATCTCAAAATCAGATCTAATCAAAATGCCATTCCTACCGATTCACGGGGATTATCATCAGGGAAACCTGAAGTATAAGAAGGGGCGGGTAGTCGGTGTCCTTGATTTTGACTGGGCTAAAATCGATTTCCGATTATTTGATATTGCGCTGGCCGTCATCTATTTCTCCGCCAATTGGGAGAAAAAAAGGGCGGGAAATCTTGACCGCGATAAATTTGAAACATTCATAGGAAGCTATAATACGGCCTGCCGGTCAGCAGAATCACCCGGGCATTTGACATCGATGGAAAAAAAATTCTTTCCATCCATGCTCGCTGCGGCGAATTTATTTGTGCTTCACTGGGCAATCGTGGATTTTTTTACCGCAGTGAATCCGAACGATGATGAATATCTGGAGTATTTTGATCACAATCTAAAATTGATGTACTGGGTCGAAAATCACCAGCGATTACTCGCCGACTGGATCGGGCTATAGGTAGATTTTCCGGAAGGTGAATTGCCAACATTGTCAACTTCAGAAAACCACGGTAAGTTTTTATTCATCTTTTGAGTAAATATGAAAAATACGGGTTGAAATCGGTTTAATTTTCTGTTTTAGGCTTTTTTATTTTATAAATGCGTATAAGTAACACAATGATGATATTGACAAGGGGAACGCACCAATGAGGAGAAGTATCAAGAGCGGTATCGATTCAACTGCAGGTTTCGGGTTATATGCATTCTCACACGATGAGCTTGAATCGATACACGACGCGACCCTTCAGATTCTCCAGGATACCGGTATAAAGGTTATGAGCGAAGCGGCCCTGGAAATCTTCCATGGTGGTGGTGCCTCTGTTGAGCGGTTTAATGGGTACGGCATCGTCAAAATTCCGCCATACCTTGTCGAAGAGTGCGCATTCTACGCGCCGCGGACAGTTGTGTATGATGCCAGAAATCCAAATGATGATTACGTTTCGGAACCCAACCGCATCGGTTTTACAACATTTGGGGGATGTATTAACATTATTGATCCTGTTACACGGGAGATTCGACTCGCCACCAAGAAAGACTGCGGTGATATTGCCCGGATCAGTGACTATCTGAATGAAATCTGCGTGGTTGAGCGGAGTGTTAATTCAATGGACATGCAGAATGAAACCCAATCTGTTCATAACTTTGAGGCAATGTTGACAAATACCGGCAATCATATTTTCCTTGGCGCTGATTCTGCACGTTCTATAAACTGCATGATCGAACTGGCATCCCTCTGTGTGGGAGGGAATGATATTTTTCAAAAGCGACCTATTTTTACCGTTAGTGTCAGTCCCCTTAGCCCACTTGGTCTACCGGGGAATGAATGCGAACTGATCATGGAGGCGGCCACGTCGGGGATGGGAATTTTAATACTGCCGATGGGGCTGTCCGGAGGGACATCACCGCCCACGCTGGCAGGTGTGCTGGTGACCCACAATGCTGAAGTATTGAGCAGCATTGCTTTGGCCCAGCTAACCAGAAAAGGCACGCCATGCACCTACGGAAGTACCAGCACTATTTTAGATCTGAGATTTGGAACCGCATCCATCGGTTCGCCTGAATATGGGATGATAAATGCGTCTGTTGCGAAATTGGCACGATACTACCGGCTTCCCTGCTTTGTCGGCGGCGGGGCATCGGATAGTAAAAAACCGGATATCCAGTCCGGTTACGAATTTACGCTGAGCACCACCCTCAGCGCACTTGCCGGTGGAAACATTTTGTTCGGTTCCGGCGTTCTGGAACAGGGGTTAACGTTCGATCTCGCAAAGCTCATCATGGATGCTGAAATGATGAGGATGATTCAGGTTGCCACCCAGGGCATTTCGGTCACAGATGAAAACCTGGCAGTGGAAGTTATCCACGAAGTTGGATCCGATGGCACTTACATCACCCATGACACTTCCCTAAAGCATATGCGAAACCAATCCCGGTCCAACCTGTTCGACCGGCGAAATCGAAAGGATTGGGTGGAATTGACCCGGGGTAAAGCCATACAAGAGCGCGCCTATGAAGCGGCAATGGATATCCTCCAAAATCACAAACCGTTGCCTTTGCCCGACAATGCAGCCCGAGAAATTAGAGAAGTTGTTGAGGCATTTGATGCAAAAGAGCGAATGGATAAAAACGATGACGTGGATGAATCAAAACGGAAAATCGAGCAGTTTTAAACCGCTGCAAGGATGTCTATTTTATACAGATGATGAATACCAAGGCGGTTGAAAGGTGGTAGAAGGAAGGTAAATTTTTCATTTCGATTCACGCATTTTAAATTTCTTATTTTAGGAGGGCTGAAAATGGAAGAACTGTATGGAAAAATGGCAGAAGGGTTGATCGCAGCAGATGTGGAAGGTGTCAGCAAATTGGTTCAAGAAGGACTGGACAAGAACCTCTCGGCAAAAGAGATCCTGGATAACGGACTCATTCCGGGAATGGATATTGTCGGGCAACGGATGAAATCCGGTGAGATGTTTATCCCTGAAGTCCTTCGTTCGGCCAAGGTTATGCAAGGCGCCATTGTACTCCTTAAACCCCATCTTTCAGAGGAGGACAGCTGCGGTCTGGGGACGGTTGTGATCGGTACTGTGGAGGGGGATCTCCATGACATTGGGAAAAACCTGGTATCGATGATGCTTCAGGGGTCCGGATTCAACGTCGTAGACCTCGGAACAAATGTTAAACCCCAGGATTTTGTGGAAGCCGCAAAATCGAATAAGGCGCACATTTTAGGCATGTCAGCTCTTTTGACCACAACCATGCCGAAAATGGAGGAGACTGTTAGGGCACTGAAGGAATCCGGTATCCGTGATCAGATCAAGATCATGGCCGGGGGGGCGCCGGTCACACAGAAATTTGTGGACGATATCGAGGCAGACGGGTACGGTGCCAATGCCGCCTCTGCGTCCGAAGTTGCCAAGGAGCTGATAATCTAGCACCCGGCAAAATTAAAACAATTGATGGTCAGACCGGACATGGGGAGGGGTGTTATTTTTATTTTGTTACGAAATAGAGCTAATTTTCTACAAAGCCCTTCTTTTCATCTGTGTTAAGGAGTAAAGATCCGTAGTGACGTTTAAACCGGGTTGAAGAATATTTTTCTAATTTCCATTCCGGAACCGCACAGTGCGTGCAGACCCCCTCAAACCATTTATTTCTCAGCCATCTGGCTGCACGGCTGTTCCTTGAATTTGTTACCATAAAGGTTTTGTTACAATGGGTGGTGATCCGGGCCCTATCCCCCATCTTATCAATGATCTTGATGCCGTGGAGAACCCCCTTTCGCGATGGCCACAACTTTATCTTATCGATAAGCCGAAAAAGTTCCACCCGTTTGCGATAGTATTTTTTGATCTGCTTTTTCACGGTTTCTTTCGGATTCATCGGTTATCTTTTTTTCTTGGGTTCACGTGCAAATTCGATCAGTTCCCTGATTCGCCTGTTACCTCCACGATCATCGTGGCCACACCGATTTGAAGCGGGTCGTGCAGATAACGACCGGATAGTTTTTTCAGTGCGCCGGCATTCAGACCGGTTGGCATACCGGGAGCAGAAATATAAGTATCGCTTCTCACATGGAATCGGTTGATAATATCCCGCGCAGGTGACGCATCGATGATATATCGGTATGTTGTCAGTGCCGAATTCAAATCGTTTTCAACCCGGATTTTTACGGATTGCGAGCGCTGGATCGTTTCGGCCAAATCATAACCCCGACGTTGAACCACATCAAACACCCCGGGAACGGCGCCAAGCCCGATCAGCGCCATCGTTGCACTTTGACCCACCGGACCGCACCCAACCACCAGAACATTTCGATTGCTTAAGCTTCGGGTCATCAGGCTCAATCCTGAAACAAATCCTTTTCCTGTGGCATCCTCATTATTCACCACCCGTTGAGATCTGACATGGATCGCGACAAAGCGCTCATCATCCGACAGCATGATGACATCGGCCTTTTTATCAAATGCCTCGACCAGTCCTGCCACATCCGATGATTCTGTGACAAACGCGCTAAAACCGATATGCTTCACGATACGTTCCACCGCATGGGAAAACCCAGCAATGATCCCTTTGCCCGAGGTGATTGGAACTATACCGACCAGAACATCTTTTGATACGCGTCGAACGAAAGATTCATCCACCCCAGCGGCTGCACAGGCAACACCGAGCAGGGTGCACCCTGTTTTTAGAACCAGTTCGGCATCGTATTTTTCCAGGTTTTCAGCAATATCCGCAATATCACCGGTTCTCAGTCGAGTCAAAGCAAGGAATCCTTTTGAGGCCCCCTTAGGTTCGGCTTTCATGCTGGATGTAGAATGCCCTCATGGTTTCAATTCAATCGGTTCTGGCGACGAATCTATATATCTTATTAGGTGGTATTTTTCCTGTATTTCTTTTATCACCCGATCTCTTTTTTCCCAAGCGTGTTTTCGGTCCTTGCCCGAAATGATCAATGTGGCCACCCATTCCTCCCTGCCCGGCACATAATTCGTAATCGCCTCATCCGCACCAAAAAAGTCCTGGCAGACATGAAGCGCACCGCTGTTAGACATTATATGCTCACCCACCACTTCCAATACACAGGAGGTTACATGGATATGCTCATAAACGACCCCTTGGGGAGGCTGTCTATTTCCTTCACCTGTTTGGGGCATTGAGAGAAAAATCTGCCCCAGCATCTGCACTAGATTTTGGCCGGTGGACCAGTAGACAGCGGTTGGCGTCTGGCTGGGTAGTCTGGCATCAATCTCCAATACTCTCAACCTGTTATCATGTAAAATGACCTCGACATCTATCAGGCCTTTTAATTCCAAGGCCTCGGCCAGTGAAATGGACAGCGTTTCAAAATCTAGAATCAAATGATCCGAAAGGTCTGTCGGCGCAATAACCCGCTTGCAGTCATATTGGCTATCCATCCCCAGATCGGTCACCTGAACAGGCGTGTAGTTGCCGGGTTTACCGATAATTTCCAGTGAATAGGAAGGTCCATCGATAAATTCCTGTATAATCCAATCCCGGGTGGATCGATTGAGATGTTGTTTCACGCTGTCGGGTTGATCAAAGATCTGTACGTCATCACTCCCGCTACCTTCGCTCGGCTTGGCCACTACAGGAAAACGGCAGCCGGGCCAAGGCCTTGGCTTCGCAACACCCAGGCGTGAAAAAATTTGTTCGGACGCTAATTTGGAGGAGGATATCGAATATGCGGCCAAATCAAAGGCAAATGGTATATTTCTGGTCCGGGTCCATCGATCCAGGCACCTCAAAGCCTCGTCATTTTCCAACGCAGGAATAACCAAGCCGACATCATTTAAAACAGGTGTCAACGCCTGTTCAGCGGTGACATCTAATTGGTGGAATAGACCGCCCAGCCCCGATGCCGGCACGCCGGAATCCTTATCGATAACTTTGACATCCCAGCCGGCTTTGCGCGCTAAATATGCCGCCTCAATTCCTTGCAGCTTTCCGCCTACCACCGCAACTAGCAAGCGATCTTCTCCCCTGACCGGTTTTCTTCAACAGATCTCTTGCGGTGTTGAATCCACTTTATATATTCTTTCACAGAAGCCGGACGAAGTCCGATTGTCTCAAGAACGCTCATGACACGGGTGCTGGTTCGATTTCCCTCCTCTATATCCAAAGAATGCTGGGCCACACCCGCAAGGCCTCCACCGGGCAACACGAGTGATGTGACCACATTCGCGCCGGCATCGAGCCGCCGTCTCAAACCGATGAGGCCATCCACATCCAGGGAGGCTGGTATCAGTCTATCCGGAAAGGTCAACCGCATTACCGCGCTGATCAACAGTTCTTTTATCGAATCCGGTGGCGTTCGGTTTTCCATCGGCGTGCCGTGTTGAGGAATAAAATTCATCACCCGTACCTGATCGGCATCGGTCAATCGCATCACCGAAATCGACTCGGCCACATCAGCCGGCGTCTCGCCCACACCGCAGAGCAGTCCTTCCTCGATCAATAATCCCCGTTGATGCGCCGCCAGCTTGGCCCCCATTCGAACATCATAGTCTTGTCCGGGCCTGAGGCGTTGGAACAGAGAACGGCAGTGGGTCTCCTGATAGCAGGCATACCAGCCTGCACCGGCCTCGGCGATATTTTTCAGTTGATCATCCTGCATCACGCCCGGTGAGATCATGACCGGCAAGCCGGTGGTGTGACGGAGCGTTGTCACCAGATTAAGAAGCTTCTCAAAACCGTTCATTCTCCGGTTGAAATAAGCCGGATCTTCTCCCATGGTCAGATCAATCAGATGAACTCCGGATTCGGCCATCCGGCCGGCGACCGAGACGATTTCCTGATCCTTTTTTCGATATCGCCTGCTTGCTGTATTGGATTTTCGGAAGAAGCAAAACCGGCAATCGTTTTTGCAATAGGTAGTGATGTAAAGGAACCCGTATAAAAAAATTTTATCGCCGAAATATTTATGGCGCAAATTTCTGGCAACACGAAAAATGGTTTCCAGTTGATCCCTATCATCGATTCCCAAAAGAAAAATCAGGTCTTCCTTTTCAAGCGATTGACCGCCAGTTGCCTTGGCCAATATGGTTTCAAGTTTTTTAGTGGAAGAGTTCATATGTGTTTACAATTGAACGAAATGTGCACCCCTTTTCGTATCTATATGTTCAGGCGATGGCCATCGAGATAGGAGAGGCTCCTTCCCATTTTATGAAGGTTGTGGCTCTTTTTCGCGACCATGAGTAACCGTTCGATTCCGAATCCAATTCCAACCCAGTTGTCTGTTATCTTCCATGCTCGATCTAGAGGATGGGGACCCATGGCAGCCGACCCTAGTTCCACGTCACCCTCGTTGGCCACAATATCAATGGTGTCGCCGTAAACCTCAGATCTTTCGGCTTTTAACCGGTAGTCACCCACCTTTGCTGTATCGACAATCACGGCGGCGAGTTCGGCAATCCGTTCATTTCTCTCCTCCGCCGGCAAACCCATTTCCACAAGGTTGAGCATGGTAAACTCATTCGAATGTCGAGCTCCTTGAGATTCTTTTCGAAAGCATGGACCGACTTCAAATACTCGAATCGGTTTATCCCATATTCGAAGAAAATCCTTCAACACAAAATATAGATGGGGCGCCAGCATGGGGCGTAGGCATTTGTTATGATCAAGCCAATAAATTTGGTCGAAGAGGGGGTGGCCCTTTGTAATCGTCATTTTTGAAAGATGTCCCTTGGACATGATGATCGGAGTGGCGACTTGAACAAATCCCTTTTTACCCAGCACCTCGATTAGCCGGGTTTCGAGTCTGCAAAATCCCGGCCTGAGATGAATTTCTCTAAATTCCGTCAATCGCCGGCGGTGCTGTTTTACCAGTTTTTTATCTAAAGACTGAAAAGACCGTTCACGATCTTGAAGGCTGCTAAACCGCCTGTCAAGCTCATCCGCCGGCGCCTCCAGTTCCTTTAACCGTCTGTCTTGAACTCCTGTCCACCCAATATCCACTGATTCACCTCTTTTATGGCTTTATGGTAACCGCCTTCAAATATCAAGTAAAAAGCCGACCCCGGAGGGGCCGGCTTTGATTTAACCCCTGGAAGGGGATGAAACTGCCTTTCCCCCAAAAGGGACAAGGTTGAGTTGCCCTTGATATTTGATTTGCTTGTTCTTATGTTTTCTTACTCTTTGTCCTTATCATCTCGGTGCTTGACATATTTTTGGATCATTTCTGAATCCAGCCCTACGGTATCGACACAGTAACCTTTTGTCCAAAAATGATTGCCCCAATAGGGCTTTTCTTTCAAATGACGTAATTTGTTAAAAATACGAATTGCCGTTCTCCCTTTGACCATACCCACATAGTCCAATATCGACACCTGGGGGGGAACCGTCACAACAATATGAACATTCAGTTCAAGAACATCACAGCCTCGTTGCTCCGAAAAGGCTCTCACGCAATTCTCCACCATCTTCGCAACTTTGCCCGTCAGAATCTTGAAACGGTATTTGGACACCCATACAACATGATATTGGCAGTGCCATATAGTTTGTACTAATTTTCGAAATCAACTCATTTGTTACCTCCTTGGTTGAAGTTGTTGGGCAACTCAGCTTTGGGTGTAACATTGAGTCGTTCAGACGGCAAAACCTATGAACTCTGACCTTGCTCGGAGAGCAAAGTTTTCTCCGCTGGAATAAAGAATATGAAAGCGACATACAATTTCAGCCGACCAATGGACAAAAAAATAAAAGAAGTCAGACAGAAAAAAACGATATTTTAAAAAATAAAAACGGATTATTCAAAGAAAAGCGATCCTGGACGAAGAATTTCAAATACTGATGAAAGAAAAGGAAGCGCTGGAACCAGAGAAAGAAAGCCAGGCCAAAAAACCAAGGTGGCTCAGAAGAAGAAAAACGATCGAGCTGAACAAAAGAGCAGCTAAACTCAACGAAAAAATTAAAAATTATGAAAGAAAAAAAGATGCATTCAATAATGAAGTTGACGCATCAAAAACCACAGTTGAAAAAGCTTTAACGATAGAAAAATCCGTTATAAGAAAAAGCAAAGGAGGTGTGCGATACTGATCGACCCACCGTTAGGTTTGATTTTCGGTCTTTCACTACCTCAATTTTGACTTTTGGTTTTGAAATAGAAACAGTGACCGCCGTCCCTGTCCAGAATAATTACTCAAGTTTCGCATATCGATAAAAAAACCGTTCCAGCAGCTTCTTGTTCTGACATTCCCTCCCCCCTTGCGAGAGCCTTTCATGCTTCGTATGCTTCTTCTCATATCTTGAATGCTTAATCAAGTCGATCTGTTCGTGGTCTAAATAAATATGGCTCCAAAGGGTTTCATAATAATACCTTGCATAAATATCCTCTTCGCCAGTATCATAAGGAATCACATTTCCTTGGTAATTTCTTTGATCGATGCCGGTACAGCCTTCTGGCTCATCGTTGGTTGCCCCTCCTGCTATTTTAGGGACATAATCAAGCCACCTTTTTTAGGGATGGTGGTTGGGCATCGGGTTAAATGCCCCAGTGTTTGGTACATCCTATTATTTTCTCTGTTTGCCGGTTATATGATCTATAGACACTTTTATCACCACGGTTTTGTCAATGCGATTGTCTATATATTTTCCCCCTGAATCCATATGTTCAGGAGAATATTTTGCGACCAGGGCAATTAATGCCTGTCTTTTATCCTGATCATCAACTATTGTAGCAGTACCAAAGACGATCACGCTTTTGTAATTGATTGAAAATTGGTCGGGAAGCAACCGGGTTTTACCCACTACACAGAATGAAACTTTACTGTTGGATTTAATATTATCTAATTTGTGGCCCTCAGGGGCGGAATGAATAAATATCGTATTATCGATAACTGTATAGTTTACAGGAATGCCATACGGTTGATTTTTTTTATCCGCGGTAGACAACACACCGTAGCCACCGTTATCTAGAAGAGCGAGGGCCGATGCGTTGTCCAAAATTCTATCTTTTCTTCTGGTTTCCGTGTACATTCACTCCCTCCTTTGGTATTTTTTCAAGCACCCCACATCATGCCCACAAGGGTTTAGATATCATAATCGGCAATGGCCAAGTCAACCTAAATCTGATAGCGATATTTGTCAAACCGTCTTTATCTACTGACATCTTTTGTTCAATATTTGAAAACCATCGCCCAGAACGTCCCGCAGATTAATTCACAGGCGCTTCCTTCCCATCATATAGACATTTTTCAACAGGTTATTATCCTTCACCATGGTTAAATCGTGACAAATGACATAAAGGCATGATATCGTACTGTTATTTTTGAAATCATCAAAATTGATGACTCGTTATTTTCTTAACTTCTTGACTTTTTAATATTTTATGATAGCTCGCTTCAGAAATTTACTTTTGCCTTGACCACAGTACTTTTTTCTTTTGAGGGAACATGTGGTTTACCGTTAAGAAAAAAAATAACAAATTACAAGATAGTTGGCTCAATTACCTGTTGACCGGTAAAGAGCCGAAGTTGGATATCCAGTTTTTTATTTTAAAAGAAAAAGGGAAAGAGAAATTATGGGATTTACACAAAGATGAAATCCTTCCCAGGTGGATCAAAAAAAATTCATGGACAAGACCATTCGCCTGGTGGGAGCTCGATGCGCCCAGGAATGAAAAGCGAAAGCCTGAAATACACAGAGGGTATAAAAAATATTTTCCAAAAGTACGCAAGATGGTTAATGGAAGAGGCAAGCTATATTCAGGATTATTCTATCAATTTGGGGTGCCTTGCGATTGGGCAGAGATAGACACCGCGGATCCGCCCCTGTATGAAACCGAAGGTGCGTATTTAAAACGACACGGGCTGCTGACCGAAGAAGAAGAGAAACTGATGAAAAGGTCACAGAAGGTCAAATTTCGTCAATATGATTCAATCATAAACATCCTAAAAAGTGTTAAGCGACCTTCTTATCAATGAACAATTGTTGGTTCTCGACTAACGCCACAGGAGAGGGTGAGACATAAATTCCCCATTGGTCCTTCTGAAATATTCCGAGAGGATATGATGATCGTGCACACTTCCGATAGGTTGATGGTGGGGTGTCCGGGAGTTGCACCCGGCTATGTGGATTTAGAGTCCACACGATCACATGGCGATCCACACCCCATATTTGTTGTAAAATCAGCCTGTTATATCTTTTTTGTTTTTTTCAAATTCATAAACTTTGCCCGAAACTTTGCCCATTTGGCTTTGAATGTATATCTCTTGTCTTTGGGCAGCAAGTTTTAAATCAGCATCATTAACAATATTATAACGGTCGAAAACAGATCTTGTCTTATGTCCGCTCACCATCATTACCACACGTTCGGGTATCCCTGCCCTAATCATATTGCGGCATGCCGTTCGCCTCAAATCGTGAAAATGCTTTATTCCAATTTTAGCGTCTTTGCAGGCCCTTTTCCAAGCCTTGTCAAATCGTGTAATGTCATTAGTTCCTTCTTGGTTCACAAATACATAAGGCAATAGCTTTTGTCGGTCTGCACGTTGATCCCATTGCTTTTGAAATATCTCTTTTAGTTCTTCGTCGAGGTAGACTGTTCGTGCATCGTCGTTTTTAGTTTCTCCAGCTTCCAGCTTAATGCGGCTATTTCTGAATGGCGCCATCCTACTTTATAGCCAAATATAGTAAATCCTTTTAGGTATGGTGGTAAAGCTCTTCGTAAGGCTAAAAAATCTCCATGCTCAAAAAATCCCTTCCGGACGTTATTTTCTATGCCATCATATTGCTATCCAAAATCAATATGGTATGCATCCGGATGCCTATTATGGTTAGGCATTATGATAAACACGGCGAACTTTTATTTGCCAGATTGCAAATTATTCCATCGAAAACGATGAAAGGATAAAACAAATGACAGATCGATATTTATCAAAATTATCGGCAAGGCACCACCAACTAGTCAGGATGTACGTCGGCGGAAATTCTCAAGCTGAAATCGCATGATTGATGAGTATTCATAAATCCACCGTCTCGCGGAACCTTCGTGACCCGCTCATTAGAGAGGAGATCAATAGGCTGCAGAAGATGGCAGATATCAACTCGACGGCCTGCGTGCCGGGCATTTCAGAAAGCATCCAGGAGGGGGCGTATAAAGGGGCCAAATTGCTTATTGAAATCATAGACGATAAGCGAACGGATTCATTTATGATGAAGCTGAAGGCTAATGTGGCGTTAGAGCTTTTAAACCGGGCAGGGTACAGTCCAATTAAACAGGTAATGCTTGAGTCGGCTTCTGTCAGTTATCTCACGACAGAGGATATCGAGGAAATGAAAATTCGAGCTGGCCTGTCAACACGCTGAGTTGCTATAAGAATGGATGGACGAAACCGCTTTGCGACGGGAGCTTCTTCCAGTTCAATAAAAGCGATGATCCGCATCTGTCCCTGGCGCCTGGTGCAAAGTAAACATTAAAGCTCAGATTTTGGATGCAAATAATTTTAATTAATGCTAAAGAATTTCGACCTCAATTAATGATCGTAATTTAAATGACGGCAAATGCGTTTTACAAAATTGATACATAAATACTGGTTTGCAGTCGGCCTTGTAATCGTATTGGCGCTGACCGTGGCCGATGCGACCGAATCCGTATCGGGTCTGGGACGCTGGTTCAAACTCCATTTCGGTGCCGAGACGACAGTCCTGCTGATCTTTTTCTTCTCAGGCTTGATTTTAGACACACGTCAAATCAAATCCGAATCGATCGATATAAAGGTCATTTTGATCGCTTTGGCCGTCATATTCTTGGCTGCACCCGTTAGCGCGGCATTTTTTGTTTGGTCGCCGTTGGATGTGGGCATTATTGTGGGTCTGTTTCTTGTGGCCGCCATGCCGACGACGGTAAGCAGCGGTGTCGTAATGACGACGGCCGCAGGCGGCAAACTGGCGCATGCCCTGCTGATAACGATTCTGGCCAACGGTCTGGCGATCTTTACCATACCCATCACTCTGGGACTCCTTTTGCCTCTCATCGGTGGAACCACCGTTATTATGCTTGATAAGCCGGCCATCATGCTGAAGATTGCTCTGCTGGTTCTGGCTCCCCTCGGTTTTGGGATGCTTTTGAAATTGCGCTTAAAAGACACCATCCGTCTCTTTAAAAACAGGCTTCATATCCTCAACCAAATATTTATTCTTACCATCGTGTGGATGGGGCTTTCCCAGAGCCGGCCTGCCATCCTCAACAGTGGCTCCATGATCGGAGTTATCGTTTTGATCACGGCCGGATTTCATGCCGTTCTTTTGGTTGAAGCCTTTGGCACTGCGCAGTTCTTTGGTTTGAAAAGAGGACGGCGCGAAAGTATCATTTTTATGGGTTCCCAGAAAACACTGCCGCTTTCAATCATTCTGCAGGCGACCTATTTCCCCCAATACAGCCAGGCCCTTGTGGTCTGTGTCGTGCATCATCTGGTGCATTTATTAATCGATGGTTATATCGTCGGAAAGTTAAGGAGGTAAAGACTGGTCAAGATGGCGTTTGCCGGCTTGTAAAAAAGCCTTGCTCCATTTGTAATACAAACTCGGAGCAATGCCCTCTCGACGACAAATACCTGAGATGCTGTCTTCGCCCTTCAGACCTTCTAAAATGATCCTGATTTTTTCCTCCGGATTAAATTTGCAGCGGGTTTTCCGTTTGATCTCTCTAACAACAGATCCCGGACTTCGATCGGTTTTAGGTTTCATTGGCCTCTCCTTTCTATGGCATTATTAATACCCTAAAACCGTCTCTTATTCATTTCTTATGTCTGTCCACTTCCCTTTGAAACGCTACATTACAAGGCCGGCGGTAGATGAGGGATGGGCAAATCTGGAAACCATGATCGGTCAGACCGGCAAGATGATCAGCCCTGAACTCTACATCGGTGTGGGGCTCTCCGGGGATCTGCAGCATATGGTCGAGATTGTTGACGCAAAGGTGATGGTCGCCGTAAATAATGACCCCGGATCACCGGTGTTTAAACAGGTCGATTACGGGATCGTTGACGATTGCCGGGAATTTGTGCCTTTGTTGATTAAAAAAATCAAGGAACACTTGGAAAAGCGTGTCACCTGTTGAAGATGCGGTTCTATGCCCAATCGGATGTGCGAGACTGGAGTAATATGGGTTATGTCTTGACTATTGGATAATTAATTTATATTAAATTCGTTGAAGAAGATTTCTTTTTGCTGTTAACTTTGTGGTTTTGACACAAGCCTTTGTAGGTCAGCACTTCATATTTCAACCTTTAACCCACTGGATTTGTAAAATAATCCGGCAACAAAAATAGGAGGGATCAATCATGTCAACAATAAAAGAGTTAGAGCTTTTATTAACCAAGGGCAGGATTACCCGGCGTGAGTTCATTGGGCGTGTAACGGCCCTGGGTCTCATGGCAGCCGTGTCGCCCACATTACTGAGCAGCACGGCTAAAGCGGCGACACCCAAAAAAGGAGGACATTTTAAAATAGGGATAACTGGCGGGTCAACCACCGATTCCCTGGACCCAGGAACACTGACTTCCAACATGAACCAGAACGTCAACTGGCAGGTAAGAAACTGTCTTGTGGAAATCGATCACAATTTCAATGCCATACCTGAACTTGCCGAGTCCTGGGACTCAACTCCTGACGCAAAAGTGTGGACTTTTAAGCTGCGCAAGGGCATAGAATATCACAATGGCAAAACCATGACAGCAGAGGATGTGGTCTATTCCATAAACCACCACTTGGGCGAAAAATCCAAATCTGCAGCGAAAGGATATTTAAAAAATCTCTTAAATATTAAAGCTGACGGAAAACATGAAGTTATTTTTGAGCTTTCCGGGGGCAGTGCTGATTTCCCGTTTATCATGGGTGACTATCACTTAACTATTTCACCCGCCGGAACTGAAGGCAAGGAATGGGAAAAGGGCATAGGCACCGGGGGGTATATTCTGGAGCACTGGGAACCGGGTGTCAGAGCTTTAACAAAAAACAATCCCAATTACTGGAAAGATGGAAGAGCTCATTTTGATGAGGTCGAAACCCTGTCTATTGTCGATACCAATGCCAGAACAAATGCATTAAAGACCGGCGCGATACACTACATGGATCGTGTTGAACTTAAAACAGTACATCTCATGAAAAGGATGCCGGGAATAAATGTCACAGCAACAACGGGAACAGCACACTACACCATCCCCATGCGGTTGGATCAAAGTCCATACGGCGACAATAATGTTCGCATGGCCTTAAAGCTTGTGGTTGACCGTGAACAATTAGTGAAACAAATAATTCGCGGCTATGGCGAAGCCGGCAATGATCATCCCATTGCACCTGTAAATAAATATCATGCAAAAGACCTGGAGCAAAGAAAATATGATCCTGACAAGGCCAAATTTTATATGAAAAAAGCAGGCATGCTGGATCATACCTTTAATCTGCATGCTGCAGATGCCGCATTTGCCGGAGCAGTAGACGCTTCCGTCCTCATAAAGGAACAGGCTAAAAAAGCAGGCATCAAGATAAATGTTGTCCGGGAGCCTGATGATGGGTACTGGAGCAATGTCTGGATGAAAAAAGAGTGGAGCATGTGTTACTGGGGCGGACGTCCCATTGAAGATATGATGTTCTCAGTTGCATACTCAGCGGGGGCCCCCTGGAATGATACACTTTGGAATAATGAGCGTTTTAACAAACTACTGATAAGCGCAAGAGCAGAGCTGGATACAGATAAACGCAGAAAGCTGTATGTGGAAATGCAGGAAATATGCAGAAATGACAGCGGAACTGTTGTCCCCATGTTCAACCAGATGGTTGAAGCCAGTTCAGATAAGCTGGCACATGGACCTATCTCAGGGCACATGGCTCTGGATGGCATGAGAAATGGCGAACGCTGGTGGTTTAAGTCATAATCGATCAACACGATCGCAACCATAGTTTGTCAGCCACCCCCTCCCCCTCATCTTTGATACTATCAAAATATTAGAGTGAGGGGGTTACCAACAACCTATCTGCTCAAAACTTTAAAAGTGGGGAAAAAATGGGCCAAATTATAGAGTTAGTGGTCAAAAGGATTGCGCTGGGCCTTGTCACAATGGTCGTCATCTCACTTCTGATATTCGTTGGTGTGGAGGCGCTCCCGGGCGATTTGGCAACAGCCGTCCTTGGTCAATCGGCCACCCCGGAAACCGTGGCCGCATTTCGGAAGGAGTTGAAATTGGACTTGCCGCCCCACGTGCGCTATTTTGCCTGGTTGGGTGGATTCATGAAAGGCGAACTCGGAAATTCTCTGGCCAACCAACGCCCGGTGGCGGAATTGATCGGGTGGCGTTTTGGCAACACGATGTTTTTGGCAACCTCGGCAGCCGTGGTCGCCGTCCCTGTCGCACTCATTTTAGGGATACTGGCTGCACTCTACCGAAACACATTGTTTGATAAATCCATTTCAATGGCGACCTTGAGTACAATCTCCTTTCCTGAATTTTTTGTCGCCTATATTCTCATCGCCCTGCTCTCTGTGCAGGTCGTAATTTTCCCCAGCATCTCTAATATAAACGAACAAATGACGTTTTGGGAGAAAATCCATGCTATTGTGCTTCCTAGCCTGACCCTTACCCTTGTGGTCGTTGCCCACATGATGCGCCAGACCCGTGCAGCGATCATCAACATCCTGGCCAGCCCGTTTATCGAGATGGCCAGGTTAAAAGGGATTAAGCGCATGCGGGTCATCGTGCTACACGCCTTTCCGAATGCACTTTCGCCGGTGATCAATGTGGTGGCGGTCAACCTGGCCTATCTGATTGTAGGCGTGGTGATCGTTGAAGTGGTATTTGTCTACCCAGGTTTGGGACAGCTATTGGTAGATTCGGTATCGAAACGCGACATCCCGGTGGTTCAGGCAAGCGGTCTTATTTTTGCCGCCACCTATGTTGCACTCAATTTATTGGCTGATGTGATGTCCATTATCAGTAATCCCAGAATGCTCAATCCTCGATAAGGAGGGCACTAAATGGCCCTTTTCAAATTGCTCAGACAATCACCCTGGAGCGCCCGTCTTGGCCTGGCCATGGTTCTCATTAATGTTTTCGCCGCCTTGTTTGCGCCGGTGATCAGCCCCTATACTGAAACAGAAATCGTAGGCGACGTCTGGATGCCGATGAGTATGGATCACTTTTTGGGCACCGATCACCTCGGTCGGGATCTATTTACCCGAATGATGTACGGTGCACGAAACACCATTGCAATAGCATTTATCACCGCGATATTATCGTTCATTGTTGGTATTATTTTCGGATTTTTTGCCGCCACATTGGGCGGCTGGACAGACCTGACATGTAGCCGTATCGTCGATATTCTGATGGCGTTTCCAACGCTGATCTTCGCTTTAATGGCACTTTCAATCGTCGGGACCTCCATATCCGCCTTGATCCTGGTGATCGCGTTGCTCGACTCCACACGGGTTTACCGATTGTCCCGGGCTGTTGCCATGGATATTGAAGTCATGGAATATGTGGAAGCAGCCCGGCTTCGCGGTGAAAAAATCTGGTGGCTCATGCGCCAGGAGATCCTACCAAATGCCATGCCACCACTGGTGGCGGAATTCGGCTTGCGTTTTTGTTTTGTCTTTTTATTTATCGCTGCGCTCAGCTTTTTGGGGCTCGGCATCCAGCCCCCCATGGCGGACTGGGGCGGTATGGTGCGTGAAAATGCGGGAGCGATCACCTTCGGTATCTTTATACCGCTTTGGCCGGCGGGCGCCATCGCCTTTCTGACCGTCGGTGTCAATTTGATTGTCGACTGGTTTCTGCATATCGCCAGTGGGCTGAAGGATTAACATTTAAGATTAAAATATAGGTAGATTCGATATGACCCATCTGCTGGAAATGAAAGATATCTATATTGAAGGGGAGAGCGACGAAAAATGGCTCCCGATTATTAACGGCATCAACCTCACACTGGACAAAGGGGAAGTGCTCGGTCTGATTGGAGAATCCGGAGCAGGCAAATCGACCCTGGGATTGGCTTCCATGAATTACACCCGCCAGGGTTGTCGCATTGCCTCCGGTTCTATCATCTTTGACGGTACGGAACTGGTTGGAGCGTCCACGGAGACTCTGCGAAAAATAATGGGGGTGCGGATTGCCTATGTGGCTCAAAGTGCGGCAGCATCGTTTAATCCAGCACATCGGCTTGTCAAGCAGTATGCCGAGGCACCAACCCAGCACGGAATCATGTCTTTTCAGAAGGCAGAAAAAGAGGCCATTGACATTTACCGGCGTCTCCTGTTGCCGGACCCGGAACACATCGGATACCGATATCCCCATCAGGTTTCGGGCGGTCAATTACAGCGTGCCATGGTAGCCATGGCCATGGCTTGCCAACCGGATATCATCGTTTTTGATGAGCCAACAACAGCCCTCGATGTGACAACTCAGATTGAAGTTCTGGCTGCCATAAAAAAAATCACCCAGGAATTCAATACCGCCGCCATCTATATCACTCACGATCTCGCGGTGGTGGCACAACTGGCCGACCGCATCATGGTGCTTCGTTATGGTGATCTGGTCGAGGAAAACAATGCCCGGAAAATGCTGTCCAATCCAAAAGAGGAATATACCCGGCAACTTCTCTCCGTCCGCACCCTCACAGAAAATAAAGATCTTTCGGTTAGCGAAAAGGATGTGATTTTGAAAGTTGAGGGCGTAACAGCCAGTTACACCGGTAAGGAAATTGTACTGGAAGATATCGATCTAAAGATTCGACGCGGTCGGACCGTAGCGCTGGTCGGTGAATCCGGCAGCGGCAAAAGCACGTTGGCTCGGGTGATTACCGGTTTACTTCCGCCCCTCAAGGGGAAAACTGTTTACGACGGAGAAATGCTGCCACCGGCGTTAAAGAATCGCAAGCGCGATAGTCTCCGGGTAATGCAAATGATCTACCAAATGCCGGATACGGCCCTCAACCCTCGGCAGCGGGTCAGTAAAATCATCGGACGTCCGCTTCAATTTTATTACGGGATGAGGGGGAAAGCGGCGGAAGACCGGGTTCTGGAACTCTTGGATAAGATCGAACTGAGCGAAAAGTACAAGGACCGGTATCCCACGGAACTGTCCGGTGGAGAAAAACAGCGAATTTGCATCGCTCGAGCCCTGGCAGCCAAGCCTGATTTGATCATCTGTGACGAAGTCACTTCCGCGCTCGATCAGCTGGTTGCAGAAGAAATTCTGAAACTCCTTCGAGATCTGCAGAATGAACTAAAAGTTTCCTATCTTTTTATCACCCATGACCTGGCAACGGTAAAGGCGATATCCGACGAAATTGTCGTAATGCTTCGGGGCCGCATCGTGGAGCAGGGTCGGAAAACGGACATTCTAACCCCGCCCCACCATGAATATACTGAATTACTCCTGGATTCGGTACCGGAGATGGATCCGAATTGGCTGGATGGGGTTTTGGCGGAACGGGCGCGCAAAATCGCTCAAGGAATAGAGGTAAAGACGACCTTTATTGAGGAATAAACCCATCGGACGGACGGAAGCTATTAACACTTCGGTTTGAAATTCATATTGTTGGCTCAATCAGTATCTTCCTCGCGTACTGTAACTACCAGGCATGGTGCTTTCAAAATAACGTATTGCGCGGTGGAGCCAAACAATAATTTTCCAACTTTTGATTTTCTCTCTATCCCGATAAAAACCTGATCAAACCGTCTCTTTTCCGCAAATTGCACCCGCTGTTCTCCGGGTGTTGATGAACCTATCAAAAGCAGCGTTTCATAGGAAGCATCATCGCCATCTATAAGCTTCTCTATCTCATCGTCCAGGTTTTGTTCAGCTTCCTGAATATATGAATGCTTTAACGGAAGTTCCCGGGATATTGCCTTGATCACCGCCAACGTCGCATTCTAAACTTTTGCGTGCGTGATGGCCAGTGTCAAAGCAGCTTGTGCCGCTTTGGATCCATTGTGACATATCATAATTTTCATTTTTGACTCCTATTTTACCTAATTTACAAAAAAGATATTTTTTCTTATGAAGACTGATTTTCTTTTTTCAATTTATCTGATAAAGATTTTTTTCTGTAATTCCCATTGCACGTTTGGCAATTGACAAAAACCGGCGAAAATAGATTTATGATTGATGCAGCAGAATGATAACCGGCCGAAGATGAACTAACCAGAGAAAAATTTACACATAAAAGGGATCTTTTAAAATGTACGACCGCATACAGACGTTGACCACCGAAGAATTAACGAAAATCCATGACGCAACCATGGATCTGCTCAAAAATACCGGGGTTGCGTTCGATGACCCCGAGGCCCTGACCCTTTTCAAAAAAAAGGGGGTCAGAGTGGATGGAAAAACGGCCTTTGTTTCGGAAAAAGATGTTCGCAAAGCCGTTGAATCGGCCCCTTCACACTTTAGCGTCTCTGCGAGAAATCCGGAGAAAACCGTCTCCATCGGCGGAGAAAATTTCGCTCTTGCACCCGGGTATGGTGCACCGTTTATAGTCACTCCCGAGGGGCTTCAGCGTAAAGCCACAAAGGCTGACTACGACAATTTTTGCAAATTGATTCAGACTTCAACAGTACTCAACGTGAACGGGTTCATGATGATCGAACCCTCTGATTTACCGATTGAAACCGCTCATTTGGATATGCTCTACTCCAACATCGTCCTTTGCGATAAGCCTTCTTTGGGGAGCCCGATCTCTAGAACCGGTGCTCGAGACTGCATCAATATGGCGGGTCTTGTATGCGGCGGCAAACAGAAACTCAAAGAAACGCCGGTCACACTTTCTCTGATTAACCCCCATTCCCCGCTCCGATACACACAAGAGATGACCGGAGCTCTCATTGAACTGGTGCGGCACGGCCAAGCGGTTATCATCGGGGCATTGGTCATGTCGGGTTTTTCCGGACCGGTGAGTTTGGCCGGTCTGCTTGTCCAACAGAATACTGAAATATTGGCCGGTCTAACATTGGCCCAGCTTGTTTGTCCCGAAGCCCCCGTCATCGTCGGCGGTACATCTTCTGTTATGGATATGCGAACGGGATCTCTTTCCCTGGGGGCCCCTGAACTTACCAAGATTACCCTGGCCACCATTCAGATGGCCAAGTTCTACAATTTGCCCGCCCGCGCCGGGGGCGCGCTGACCGATGCCCATATTCCCGATACCCAGGCCGGCTTTGAATCCGCTTTGGGAATCTATAGCGGGATATGCAGCGGAAGCAATTTTATCCTGCATGCGGCCGGGACCCTCGGGGCATGCATTGCCATAAGTTTTGAGAAATTCATCCTAGATGAAGAACTTTGTGGTTTGGTACTGGAATTATTAAACCCATTGAAGGTGTCCGACGAGACCATCGATCTTGATACGATTAAAGCGGTCGGCATTGGTGGAGAGTATCTGACTCATCCCAAAACTTTTGAACAGTGCAAAACCGGGTTTTATCTCCCCAATTTAGTCAACCGCAGAGAATATGCCGGATGGCAAGAGAACGGTGGGAAACGGATCGACGAAAAAGTAACAATGGCCCTGAAAAACCGTCTGGATAGTTATGTCAAACCCGATATTGATCCACAGCTTGAAAAAGAGCTTTCATCCTATATCGATAAACGAAAAAAGAAGATCATATCGGATTCTGATGCGGCTGCCTGGTAATTCGAACAGACTCTTCTCCATCAAGCCGTCTTTACTCAAGTTGCGCTCCTTTTATTCAACGAAAATTCCCCTTTCCCCGGGGCGAATTGACAATTGAGTTCTTTACCTCACGAAAATCAGCTGAACCCACCTGTTTCGGTTTCCATCATAGAACCATTTGTCCGGAAATCCGCGACGATTGACGAAAACCGGGCTATCGGCCCAGTCGATGAGTTCCTGATAGGCATTATGGATTTTTCTAAAGGCCTTTGCTTCACCGCCCAGGTCCGGATGATATTTTTTTGCCTGCCGGCGATACGCCTGTTTAATCACCTTTTGTAAATTAGATGATTCCAGATCCGATTTGCCGAGTTTCAACTGGAGTAAAAAGGTGTCCTTAACCGCTGGTGTTTTGGTCTGAAGCGGCTTGATTGAATCGACAGATACTCCATTTCGGCTGGCCTGTCCCAGAACAAGCTGTGAAGCGAGATATTTTTTATTGGTTCGTTTTCTTTCAGCCCACCACACATTTCCCAGAAGATTAGCCATCCGTTGGTAATCTTCAGCCGGGCTGGCGCGATCGGCACGCTGGAGAATAAAACTGAAAATTTCTTTTAAATCAAATGGGAGTATATCCATAATGACCATCAGGTTTGTAAAATAAAAGGTCGCATAACGGGTATTTAACGCTCTGAGTAAACCGGTCCTGGCACTCAGTGTCCGTCTGAGTTCCTGGGGGCATTCAACGGAGCAATACTTTCTTTTGCGTCGGGGGAGTCGGTCGCCACAAGACATGCACAGACCGATCGGCCTGTTATCATCCTTTTCAGCCGGATTTCCGGTTTTCCACTCAACCAATCCATCGTATGGTTTGAGACGATTTTTTTGAGCCATGACAATTAAATTTTATGTCTGACCATTTCTTTTTTTTGCTCTCCTGACCGCGGTGTTCACCAGGATCACCGTCACAACAGGCAACACCAGTCCCAATACTGTTACGGCGACCATAAGCATTCCCAATTCATCATATCGACCCCGTTCAATGATAAAAATTTTATTCAGATACTTCGTTCCGAGATTACTCGCCGAAAGGGCCAGATTGGTAAAAGCCGCCATCACCGCAAAATAAGTAGCCTTCTGGTGTTTCGGTGCCTCCTTGGCGATCCAGGCGAGCATCGGAACCATGGCGACCTGTCCCAATGGCGAGTCGGCCATCGTATCGATAATAGCGATCGTATGCGCGCCGAATCCGAAGGTTGTCTCCGTCCACAGATGAAGCCCGTAAAACATGCCGAGAAACGGCAGTATCATCACCGTACTATAGACAGACAAAAAAATCACGAGATAGGGGACCGGTCGCCGGCCCATCCAGCCACGCAGGGCAAACATACCTGCAATTGCCAGGATCGCTGAAATCTGACGCAATGTGCCGAAAAAAGCCTCGTCAAAACCGAGGACATCTATTTGCCACCAACTGGAACCTGCCCCCATCGTCGGCATTGCCCGGAAAACAAAAATAATAACCGCAATACCCAATATCTCACGACGTTTGATTGGTTCCATTTCTTGTAAGATATTTGTCATCAGATAAATAATGATGCCAAGAGAGCCTAAAAATATCACTTCCTTTTTCAGCAAAAAATCAGAGAAGCCTAAAATCAGTGTCATAACCACAAATATACCACTACCCCCCAAGATATACCAGTTGGGTTGAAGGCGATGATCTGTTTCTCTAGGGATCAAGTGATTCTCACTTTCAGCGGATTCAAGGCCCGGCATCTGTTTACAGCGTCGCTTTAGCATCCAGTTGCCGTAGAAAACCCCGAGCACCGAAATGACCGGAATAATAAGGGAAACACTGTACATTATCTTGTAGGAGAGCACCTTGGCCAGCCAGGCGCCGAGGCCCGCCACCAAGGCACTACCGCCGATGATGGCGATGCGACCCAATGTCTGGACGGTGACATGCATTCGTTGAAGCGCTTTTTCATCAAACGAAGATCCGTTCTCATCAACCGTCGGGACAGCCTCCACGGTCATGGCGTCCGCAACAACATCCTGAAGGACAAAGCCGATGGGAGAGACCAGCACCGAAATAATATACCAGACCTCCACAGGTAACCAAGTTGCCATTTGGTCTTTGTATCCGGTTAGCCCCACCATAACCAACAGGCTCAGTGCCATCAGCGTGGCCCCGACATATACAAACATCGATTTTCTACGCCAAAACAGGTCAACCAGGTGACCCAGGGGCATTTTTAAAGCCCATGGCAGCCCGGCCCAAAACCCCAAACCGGCCAGAAACGCTGCTGATAAACCGATCTCATCTTTTACAAAAAAACTTTCAATAATACCGGTAAACCCGGAGACACCGGCTGCGAGATAAACCATAAGCGGCGGCAGGTAGCTCATCCGCATTTCACGGGCAAGGCCGATGAAATCGGTTTGAAACCAGGTCCAAAACAGAAAAATCAGTGTGGGTAATTTTCTGTTTTGTGCTTTTTGAATAGCCATCGTTGGTATGATATTGCGATGTTACTTATGCAAATAGAAGGTGAACGTACCGCAAACAATATAAAAATAGGTGAAATGATATCAATGTAAAACTGGTGGCCGCCCAGATAACAATTTCTTCACTGTCTGGCATCCATTCGACCGGTTTTAAGGGTGTTGAACTAGGGGAAGGAATTTTCCAGGCTGGATTTGAAAGAAAATTAATTGACGAATGCTGATCTTCATTACAAAAAGAGCCCATCCGCAGACGCAGATCCAGCAGAGTCATACGGATGCCGAATATGTTCCAACAGAGTTTTTTTCATTTGAGTTGGATTCCAATGTCTCCTGTTTCTTCGGCCCGCTTCAATTCATGAAGGTAAGGTCTTTTTACCCCCATATTAAAAATCAATTCAAACAAGGAGATTCTATCTTCTTTGGATTCCGGGATCGCCGAAAGCTTCACAAAAACGGCCTGTCCCTTTCCAAAGGCCATTGTTGGAACGCCAAATACGCCATATTCACTCTTGGATTCAGTGTGATCCTCTCCCACGGCCTGCCAGGTTTTGTTGTTTGCCATATCCTGTTCAAACTCGACCAAATCGAGCCTCGCGGTTGTGGCTATTTCTCTAAGTACCTCCCGGTCGGCTATATCCTTTCCCTTTTCGTGCCTGGCCTCAAAAGCAGCCAGATGGTACCTCATAAATGCCGGCTCTCCCTGATTTTTCGCCGCTTTTGCTGCCACAAGGGCCGGAATGCCCTGGCTGGGATAATCCGGGTGCGCCCACATCATAAAATCAGGGCCTTTCTTGCTTTTCTGTTGATCCAGCGAGAATGTCTTCCACCGAATAGCAAGACTCCCAGGAATCTCAGCCTTGATGCTCACCAACCAAGTAACTACCCGGTAAGCAAAGGGTCATAAATAGTCATAAAAGACTGCCATTTCAATGGTCATATTTCCTCCATGCCTTTGTTGGGCGTGGTCAATACCGGGCCGGCTATTCCCAGTCAAGCAATCGCCGTTGCCCTCCCAGTTTCCGGATTTCAGTCAGATCCTGGCTCACCTCCAGTGTCCCCCTGTAGTATCCTTTGGTATCCCTCACTGCAAAGTAGCGAATGTAGATAAACCGTCCCCCCAACTCGATCCAGAATTCAGCTTTGTCCCTAGCGCCGGACTTAAATGCATCGAGGATGTTGTTGACCAGATGAACACTTTTTGGTGGATGACAGTTTCGAACCTCCCGGCCGATGATCGCAGGGCTCCGCGGGAAAATTCTCTCCAGTCCTTCGGAGTAGTAGGCCACCCGGTCGTTTTCATCAACAAACGTTAAATCCACCGGCAAATGGGTCAACATCAGGTTTATCTGATCCAGCGTCATCTGCCCGGTATTTAGTCCCAGCGCCCCGGTCACATCTTTGAGAACTTCTACAGGTTTGCCCGGCACTCCTTCCTCAACCTCTTCAATGATCTCCTGGGGCCAGCCTTTATCCGGCACTACCCAGGAAAATCCGATGTCGGCTTCCCCTTCTTTTACCTTGATCCATTCCTTTTGAGTAAGCATATCCAGGCTGGCGGGGAAGAGAATGTGTTCTTCCTTATAAATCATATCCCGTATGGTCTGTATTGCTTCCTTTAGGGATTTTTCAGTCTGTAGAAAATCTTTTCGGGCAAACGCTTCCCGGGTCTTTTTCAGATAGGCCCTGATATCGTCATGGATAGACCACATCACCTGGGAAGGCCCGGTAAAATGGCGGGACTCCAACATTGGAAACAGCTGATTTTCCTTGCGGGTGTAATGGATATCGATTTCAAACAGCCGTTTGATGAGGCCCTCCAGCGCCCGGCCATGCTCCTTGAAAATATCCTGCTCGGGCGTTTGTTTGATGCGTCCCAGGAGCATGCTTGTTTCACTCATGATCTTCTCAGAAGCCCGGTTTTCCTTCATAAAGGTGTGTATCGGGTGACCGGGGGGGGGCTCAGGTCGGTCCTGTTCTTCTAAAGCCTCTTTGAAGATTTCCACGTGGACATCACAAAGACGTTTTATTTCTTCGGGGGGCAACCCTTCGTCCATCAGGGCCTGTTCCATCTGACCGATCTCCAAGGCCTCCACTCCGGTGACAAGCGTTCGAAACCTCTGTTTGAGCTCTTCCATGTCTCCACCATCATGGAGGTCTTTGATGATCCCCTTGAGCGCCTCCTGTCTTTCTCCGGGATCTGTTAACATTTTCCCCCCAGAAGTGGTGCCGGACATCCCGGTTGCCGGCCGGGTGCCGGTTTGCCTTTCAATTTCGACTTTAAGGGACGAAATCAGGCTCTCGACTTTCAGCCCGCCGATGTTCGCGGCCTTTTCGAGGGTGGCGACCCTCCCCATGGTTTTAAGTATCACCGGATTTTTGAGATTCTTAAAGGCAGGGGACAGGGTGATTAAAAAATCAAACAAGAAGGGGTAATGATTTAACAGATCGTTGATCTTTGTCTTGCCGTTCAGCTCCATTGAGAAGCTCCTTATGATAAACTCGAAAAGGATCGCTTGGTGGACGATTATATCAGAGGTCCCGTTTTCAGAGCAAAAGTATAGGGCATCGGCTATTGTATGTCAATGGAGCATAGAAGCTAGGGAAACAGGAAAGTTACACCGCCTCAACACTCAGAATTTCTGGAACCGCCTTTTTTACAAATTTCTCGATTCCCTGCTTTAATGTCATCTGTGACATTGGGCACCCACCGCACGCACCGGTTAATCTGACTTTGACAATTCCATTTTCAACGCTAACAAATTCAACATCTCCACCATCTGCTTGAAGAGATGGTCTGATTTCTTTTAAAGCCTTTTCGATTTTTTCTATCATTGCATTTTCTCCTTTTTCTCTAATAGGTTAGAATCCAAAGTGGGGGGGGTGACCTTTTTCATACTCCAAAACCCAGCGTTAAAAAATATGGCCCCCTTTCCCAATACATCCAGAAAACATTTGATCTAAACTATGCCACATTGTGGTAATTGTCAAGCCGGTATAAAGTATATTGCAAAATATGGGCCCCGTTATTGACACATTATCAGCTTTGTCCTATGTTTCCTTTGCCCAAAAGGAAATTTAAAAAATGAAAACAAGGAGGTTATCATGACAAAGCTCACGAACGAAGCCAAAAAGGCAGTCGGAGAAATACGCCCGGCGTTGTTGGCTACCGCAAGCAGGACCGGAAAGCCAAATGTCTCTGCCAAGGGATCGCTGCGCGTTTTTGATGATGATCATGTTGTATTTGCAGACATCGCCTCTCCCCGCACTGTCGGTAACATCAGGGAGAATCCCCAGGTGGCCGTCATCTGTTTAGATGCTGCAGCACGAAAGGGTTGCCGCATTTGGGGAAAAGGCAGTATCCTCAACTCAGGTGAACTCTTCGATCAATTAACCGCCGAGTATGCTGAGAAAAACATGGAGGTCAAAAATGTGGTAAAAGTGGCTGTGGAAGAGCTCGAGACTTTCTAATTCAGCAATTAAATTATACCGGCGTAGGTCTGCTTCTGGAAACAGGTCCTTTGTGTAGCGTCTCCCCAGCGTTTTCTTTCTGCAAGCAGCTGCAAAAACAATTCACCGTTCTTTACAATCCTTCCACCCACAACATCGACACCGCGGGCAAAAAGTGGGTCCGGGAAATATCCCGCCGTAGGACCGATAATTGAGACAAATGCATCCGGTGAACAGTGGACAAGGATCTCATCCAATGAATTGTTCAATATGGTAGTACTGGTGCATAGGATCTTATTGCATGTGCTCAATTTCGTCGCGTCCACAGTGATTGGCAGATTGGGAAATTTTTGAATCAATTGTTTATTTTTTTCAATGACGACCAGTTCCGCGTTTGCTTGCTTGATGGTCTTAATCAGTCCGAAGAACAACCCGACCATGCCGACCCTGTCTCCTTCGGAGGCCGACAACAGCCCCAGTGAATCGGTAGCATAATCAACCGCAAAATTGGTCTCCCTCATCACATGCTGACAAATTGCATTGATGGCCGCCAGACTGATCATCTCTTTAACAGGATTGTCATCGCCGAATGCAAGCGCAAATTCGCTTGGGTTTTTCTCGGCAAAATCCGACGGTTGCAAAGCAGTGTATTCTTCCATTTTTTCATCAGACAGGAGAACAAAGCTGACGCCGGTCGCTCCTCCTTCTAGACAGATGGCCATAAACTGGGCGTCCTTTGGTTGGCCGCCTTTATAAAAAGGCGGAAAGAAAATATTTGATATTGGCGGAAGCGAAAATTTTATCGTTAATTCCGTGACCATCTTTTTGAATTCATCTTTTATACTCATTGCAATCCCTCAAACCTATTTCTGATTGATGATACTTTTTTTAGATTTCATTTCACCCCTATCGCTGCTTCGGTTTGCCTCCTTGTAGGACTTTTCAGAATTAATGACCTACTCAAATTTTCCTGTGGCAATCTTCTGATAGACCTCGGTATATAAAATTTCGTTTTTGATTAATCAGCCCAATAGATACAATCCACCGGGCATATCTCTATTGCTTCTTCGATAAGCTCTTCCGGACCGCCTTCCGGTTTAATGACCTCCGCCTTGTCTGTCTCTTCATTGAGCTTGAAAACTTCAGGGCAGATCTCCTCACATGACCCGCAGCCAATACATTCTTCTTCATTGATATATACTCTCTTACTCATTTTCTTTTCCTCTTTGAAACACAGTTAAAACTGATAAAATATGATCAAGTCAAATTCCAGTATATTATAACCCATCGTATAGAAGTTGAATTGACTTATGTCAAAAGTGGGAAATTTACATGGAGAAAAAAGAAAAACTGCGTCTAAAGAGATAAAGGACCATGTTAAATAGAAATAAAATTTCCAGCCCCCACTCATTTCCCATCCACAGTGATTCGGGATTCTTTTTTTGTCGATACGACCCTGATTTCCTCATTTACCAAATAACCTCTATTCATTTGCGGTATGCGGATTCCGGTACGTACTGCCCAACCTTTCGGAATTGGTGGCGATCGAGATGCAAAAGGTCGACGATAATTCTAAAACAAATTGATTATTTCCTTGACAAACATTTATAAATTGCTTTACTTTTCAACACCCTTAATATGTCTAACTTGAGTCATTACATAGAGGAGATTGATTTTAAAATCTTTTGGGGTAAAATCTTATTTAAAAGGAAAGGCGCTTTTTTTCAACCTGTTTTGAATTTCACACAATTAATTATATACTAACCGTAAAGGAGGCAAGTATGTTTTTTTCATCATTTTTTCGCCGTTCCTCAATGGCCGGAATCGTTTGTCTATTTGCGCTGTCACTGCTTCTGGGGAATTTTAGCACGGCGGTGGCTGCTGCCGACTGTAAAAACCGTGGCGACCTGGATACCCGCTACTGCGATGACAATGGGGATCTCGTGGCCGACACCCCCAGAGATCCCGGCCAGTGGCTTGATCCGGATACCCTGGTATTCTCATACACTCCAGTGACGGACCCGTCGGTTTACGAAAATGTATTTACCGAGTTCATGGCCTATCTGGCAGAGAAAACGGGTAAAAAGGTCAAATGGTATGGTGCTGAATCCTATGCCGCCCAGGTGGAAGCCATGCGATCTGGCCGGCTGCATGTTGCCGGAATTTCAACCGGCCCGACCCCCTTTGGGGTGAATCTGGCCGGATTTGTACCATTTGGCATCATGGATGGCCCCAAGGGTTTTGGATACACATTGCAGCTAATCACCCACAAAGACTCGGGCATCAAGAAAGTCTCGGATCTAAAAGACAGAAATGTCGCCCATGTGACCCCGTCCTCAAATTCAGGAAACCTGGCACCCCGGGCCCTGTTCAAAGATCTGGGGATCATACCGGACAAAGACTACAAGGTAATCTATTCCGGCAAACATGACAACTCGATCATGGGCGTGGCCAACAAGGATTATGATGCCGCTCCGATCGCTTCCACCATCCTTGACCGGATGGCAGCCAAAGGCGTCGTTAATCGGGACGATCTTCGGTTTATCTGGGAATCGGATCCATTTCCTGGCACCTCCTACGGGTATGTTTACAACCTGGATCCCGATCTGGCCCGTAACATCATGTACGCCTTTTACAGCTTTGACTGGAGCGGGACAGGATTAGAAAAGGAATGGGGGGTCATTCCATGGGACAAATTTTCTCCCATTACCTATCAAGATACCTGGAAGGTCATCCGTACGATTCAAAAAGCTAACGGAATTGTATACAGTGACGAAGCCCTGAAAGGACTGAAGGTCAAAAAGAAGAAAAAGAAGAAAAAATAATTTTGCAGTGCTGAAAATCATCGATCTGACAAAAGAGTACCGTACCGGTGCCAAGGCTTTGAAGGGCGTCAGCTTTAAGATTGATCTACCCCAGGTGGTGGCCATCATCGGCCCGTCCGGGGCGGGGAAGAGTACCCTGATACGTTGCATCAACCGGCTGGTTGAACCATCATCCGGACAGGTAATGCTGGACGGAACCAATGTTGTGACCTTGAGCCGTGGCGAACTAAGGAAGGCACGCCGGCGCATCGGCATGATATTTCAAGAGTACAACCTGGTCGATCGCCTTACGGTCATGGAAAACCTGCTCTCCGGTCGCCTGGGTTATGTCAGCTTCTGGAAGGCCTACCGGCGTAAATTTCCATCCGAAGACATCGTGGCTGCGTTTAAATTACTGGATCGTGTCGGGCTGGATGGCTATCAGGATACAAGGGCCGATGAAATTTCCGGCGGCCAACGCCAGCGAGTCGGCATCGCCCGTGCCCTGATGCAGCAGCCCGATCTTTTGCTAGTGGACGAGCCGACGGCCAGTCTTGACCCAAAAACCTCACGTCAGATTATGCGAATTATTGTAGAGCTGGCCTATGAAAGGGGTACGCCGGCGCTGGTTAACATTCATGACGTGGGGCTCGCCCAATCTTTTTCCGACCGCATCATTGGTCTGCGCGACGGCGAGATTGTATTCCACGGTACCTCTGAAAATATAAGTGCCGATGTTCTCACCGAAATCTACGGCGAGGAAGACTGGAGTACCACCATCCGCAAAGCCGATGACGATGGACCTGTTGATGATCCTAAAAAGAAATCCAGCAAGGATAATGGTTTGGTGAGAGAGACCACAACCGGATGATGCCATCAGGTCAATCCCAGACCACCTCCAATCTTCAGTGGCACAGAATCCGAATCATTGAAAACCCGTTGTTCCGCTACAGCCTGATTCTGCTGACACTTGCCTATTTGCTCTGGTCTGCAAGTACGCTTGAAATAAACTGGCCCCGCATAGCCAACGGAATCCCCCGGGCCGCAAACATGTTTGCTCGTATGGTGCCGCCGGACTTCAGCCGCTGGAGCTTGCTGCTCAGAGGCATGCTGGAAAGTGTTCAGATGGCCCTGGCGGCCAGTTTTTTCGGCATGCTTCTGGCCATCCCACTGGGACTTTGCGGGGCCTCCAACCTGGTTTCCAGGCCGGTTTACCTTGTGGCACGCACAATCATCATCCTGTCGCGCACCTTCCATGAAATTGTCATTGCCATACTATTTGTAAAAATATTCGGCTTCGGACCGCTGGCCGGTTTATTGACGCTGATCATCGCCAGCACCAGCTTTATTTCGAAAATGTTGGCAGAAGACATAGAAAACATGCTGCCGGGTCATCTCGAGGCTATTCGCGCCACCGGGGCCAGCTTTCCCAAACTTCTGATTTACTGCATCTTACCCCAGGTCCTGCCCCGGTACATCGGAGTGTCGATCTATCGCCTGGATGCTAACATCCGCCACTCAACAGTGGTCGGCATTGTCGGTGCCGGCGGCATTGGTCAGGTGCTGGCTGCTTCTTTCAGCCGTTACGACTACGATTTCAGTCTGGCCATCCTGTTAACCATCATCGCTCTTGTTTTCCTCGGTGAATTTTTCTCCAATTGGGTGCGGGGGCACTTGAGATGACGCCTGACGAACACGCCATCAAATACCCCGAAGTGTGGCGCCGGTTCAATCCCCGGCAAACATTGTTACGCTATACCTGGTATCTGGTAGTCGTTTGTCTGGCAGTCTGGTCGATCAGGAATTTAGACATTCCATGGTTTTATTTTTTGGACGCTCACGTTCAAGCAGGCGATCTGGTCACCCGTATGTGGCCGCCGGATTGGGAATATGTCGATAAGCTGCTCGGGCCATTAATCGAGACCATCCATATTGCCACCCTGGGTACCGCAGTAACCGTTTTGATTGCATTCCCCGTGTCATTTCTGGCCGCCCGCAACACGACCTTTAACCCGATTACCTGGTTTATCGGACGCTTCATCCTGGTCACATCGCGTTCGGTCAATACAGTGGTGTGGGGACTTTTGTTTGTTGCCATCTTTGGTCCCGGACCCATGGCGGGTATATGGGCAATCACAGCCCGATCCATAGGTTTCATGGGCAAGCTCGTGGCTGAGGCCATCGAAGAAATCGATGAGGGCGTTGTGGAGGCCATCGAAGCCACTGGGGCCTCACGTCTTCAGGTCCTCCTTTACGGTATTCTGCCCAAGGTTTTGCCCGTAATCTTTGGTACCACTATTTACCGCTGGGATATCAACATTCGCGAATCCACAGTACTCGGCTTCGTCGGTGCCGGCGGCATCGGTATCCTTCTTTATTCATCACTCAATCAATTTCTGTGGCGGGAAGTTGCCCTAATCCTTCTTTCCGTATTTGGCGTGGTCGTTGTCAGCGAGTTCATTTCTGCGGCCGTGCGAAAACGCATTAGTTGATCCAAAATGTTATTTAAAAAAAGGGGCAAAAAGCCCCTATGGTTTTATTCACCAGTAGAAAGAATTGGGGCGCAATCAAGAATGGGGAAACGAACAAGTCGAAGCCTTCCATCGCATTAGCGGTCTATATTTGGCCAACTGACCCATCCCAGCTTGCAGTGAATGTTCATGAGGCCTCTGAGAGGCTCTTGATATGGGACTGGGGGTTCCGGTGAATTGGTCGCCTATGAAGAAATTGCAAGTTTTTTTACAAACAATATGAAATATATTTACGGCAAGCGCGTATTCGGTCATATGGATTACGGGAAATGTACCCTAATGGGAAGAAGGCATGAAGTTGAGATCAAGTTACAGGAGAAATTGATATGAAAATGGAGGAGTTAGTTAAGGCTGTAATTGAAGGAAATGCTCCCTTCGTGAGTCGTCTTGTTGTTCAAGGATTGGATGAAGGCTTGGAAGCAACGACCATTTTATCAGAAGGACTGACACCCGGCATGTCTACGGTTGGTGAACTTTTCCACCAGGGAAAATATTTTCTGCCCGAGATGCTCTATTCAGCGAAAGCCATGACTGGCGGTCTGGAACACCTTGAGCCCATTCTTTCCACAAGCGGCTCAAATTCTCTAGCTACAGTTGTGATTGGGACTGTCAAGGGCGACCTGCATGATATTGGAAAGAATATTGTTGGCATGATTATGAAGGGTGCCGGATTTAATGTAGTTGATTTAGGTGTTGATGTGCCGACTGAACGTTTTGTAGAAGTCATTTATGAAAAAAATGCTGCTATTCTTGCCCTGTCTGCGCTTCTGACAACGACGATGCCTTCAATGCAAGAAACCATTGGGGTCGTAGCGAAATCCGGTATCAAAGATCGGGTCAAGGTTTTAATTGGAGGAGCGCCCATCACTTCTAAATTTGCTGACGAAATAGGTGCTGACGGATATGCCGAAGATGCTCCGAAAGCGGTAACCAAGGCTAAAGAACTGTTAAAGTTATCTTAATAAAATTTTGATAAGGTAAAGATATATGAATAAAAGCAAAAGATCGATGACTCGGCGGGAACGGGTAGTTGCGGCTTTGGACCACAAGGAGCCGGATTGTGTACCATTGAGTATGTCCATTACCATTAACGCATATGACAACCTAAAGCATTATCTTGGAATGGATTTAGAAGAGGATCTGAACCCAGGCCGCTGGACAGAAGTGCCCATACACCCTTTAGTAGCTGAGAGGTTTGGGCTGGATGTCATATGGCTGCCTATCGGAAAGGCACACAAAAAGCCAAGGCAATCTGACGATCCAAACAAATGGTATGACGAATGGGGTGTAGAATGGACGAAAATACCTTTAATTAACGGAGGATACTATAACGAGATGACCTGCCCTCCGTTGGAGGATGCTACTGTCCAGGATTTGGAAGATTTTGACTGGCCGGACCCTTTTGATCCGGGTATCGTAGAGGGTGTAAGAGAATATTACAGACATATCCACAATGACACTGAATTTGCAATTTTAACTAGGTTTGGCGGCGCTGTATTTGAGCAAGCTTGGTATTTGCGGGGCATGGAAAAATTTTTATTAGACTTGGTAGAAAATTCGGAATTTGTTGAGGCACTATTGACAAAAATCGGCAAGATCCAGATGGCCCTTAACGGGGTACTGATAGAGGCCGCCGGTGAGTATGTCGATATTCTGCGCCTCAGTGGGGAAGACATGGGAACCCAGGAAAATCCTATCATCTCTCTTCTGATGTTTCGTCGCATGGTCAGGCCCCATTTAGAAAAGTTGTGGGCTTATGCCAAAGAGAAATTGTTGAAAAAGAACCAGAACGCCAAAATAATGCTGCACTCTTGCGGGGCTGTGAGTCCGTTCCTTCCGGACTGGATCGACATGAAGATAGATGTTTTGGATCCGATTCAGCCAAAGGCTAAGGGTATGGATCCTTTTGAGTTAAAAGCCGCATTTGGTGACAAATTGACCTTTCACGGGGGCATTGATGCCCAGTATGTGTTGCCCTTCGGTACAACAGAAGAGGTTCGCGAGCATACCAGGAAATACATCAAAGCCTTAGCTCCTGGAGGTGGATATATCTGCGCACCGGTCCATAACGTTCAAGGAGATGTCCCTCCTGAAAATCTAGTTGTCATGAGAGATGCCGTAGAAGAGTTTGGTTATTATCCGATCAATTTATAGCGGGTAAAACAGAAAAGAAATGCACCAGAGGAGATCTGCAATATGTCCGCGCAGCACATTATGGCCATTGATAAAGGTACCAGCGGTACACGAGTACTGATTATTGACAAACAACAGCCTTTCTGCCATACCGCATTCCTGAAATTCCGTATATTGCGCCCCATTATATCTTGACGTACAAAGCTGATTCCACTATATTTCTCCTTCGTAAAAGCAATGTCTTATCTTTTAAAAAGCGACACTAAATAACAAGGTATTCGTTTCCGATAATGAGAAATATATCATCGATCGAATTGATAGTCAGCAGGTTCAGATTGGAAAATAAGTGAAATCCCATTAATGGGTCTGTATTGAAATACTTCTGTATAATCAGCTGATCTCTGAATAAAAAGGAGGATTATGATGTTTGATCAACTTGTGCAAAAGCTTAATGTAAGCGCGATAATGACAAAGCTAGTTGCTTATGTGCCAAACCTCATAGCTATTGTAATTCTGGCATGTATTTTCTGGATTATCCTCAAACTGACGAAACGGATGTTGTCAACCGCTATGCGCAGGATAAAAGTGCCTGAAGAGGCCAGTGATATTGTCGTTCGCTTCTCCGGATATTTTGTAGGCATCATTGCGATGCTGACCATCGCCAGTCAACTCGGCATCAAAATCACATCACTGATCGCTGGACTCGGTATCGCCGGCTTAGCCATATCATTTGCTGCCCAGGATACGGTTGGAAATGTGATATCAGGGATCACTCTGCTCATAGACCGCCCGTTTAAGAAAGGCGACTGGATTAGCTTCGGTGATCTGCATGCGTTGGTGACCGAAGTGAAACTGCGTACCACCGTGTTGACATCGTTTGACAATGAGACAATCGTCGTGCCGAACAAAATTCTCGCCCAGGAACGAATTCGAAATTTCACTCTGACCCCCCGCATCCGGGTAAAAATACCGATTGGAATCGCCTATAAGGAAAATATTCAGGCAGCTCGAGAGGTAATCTTGACTACGATAAAAGACGATCAACGAATTCTCGCGACACCCGCACCCATCGTGATTGTCGCGGGGCTTGGGGACAGCAGCATCAACCTTCAGCTTCGTTTCTGGACGCAGGATCCACTGATGCAGTATTCTCTCAAATGGGAATATACTGAACTCTGCAAACGCGCTTTAGATGATGCCGGCATAGAGATACCCTTTCCGCACAGTCAAATTTTTTTAGAACGCAGCAGTGGGTTGATGGAACTCACAAAATCCCTATCAAAAACTTGATCTGGCGACCGGCGCCTCTTTATCGGGCGTATGATCTTGAAAATCACCTCGACTTCATACTGCCGTTGAGAGAATCAGGGACTCCCCTGCTTTAAAACCCTCGATTGCTGGAATCCCCATTTTTCGGTTGCGGAATATTTAAGGGAAGAACTGACGCCGGAACAGTGGAAGACGGTGTTTATGAACAGACCGAAGCAGAAAACGCTTTTTCTGTTGGATCTGATCGAACAGGCCAAAGGATCCAAAAAAGGGAGATAAAGTCCATAGATGAGCGTTAAATTTGTATCAATCCGCCTAGATGGATAAACTCCATAGCGAACCATCTGTTCGTCCTTGTTGGGCACATGGGAACGCATGGCAGCGAGTGATAACATAACGGAACGATAAGGACGACCGATAGACCAACCCGATGCCGAGGATAATTAACAATAAAAACAGCATGACTCCGATGATGGTTTGATGGACCGTATCGTTATCTTTTTAAGTAATTGCGAACCAAAAATTGCTTATAGGAAAGCTGCCAGTGATCCCGCTGTTACAAGTTCGAGACCTCCTTGATTTTTCAGAATCTCGAAGTCTGTATTTTTTTAATCATAGAATTATTTATACGTGATGTCAACAGTTAATTATCTTTATTTTCAGTAGATTACATTGCGGTACATAAATCTCATTCAGGATGTATCCCAATATGCAGTAGGGACATATATCAAACAGCAGCCATACTGCGGCAACAGACGACTTGGATTCAGATATCGGATACCGGTGGTATTGTCAAAAAGGCATTTTCCTGTAAACAGGCCGAAATGCTGGGATTTTGGACAACTGCTGTCAGTTCAATCAACATGTTTATGGATGGTCACCCGGGTTTCGTTAAATGCCGTTGTGGGACCTAAATCGCTGGCGATTGCCTCACGCAGCCGGTTGACGCCGCCCTGATCATCTTTCCAATGGCAGGGAACCATCTCGACGATATCGGGCCTTGTTTTATCTGAGGCAGCTGCCAAGGCTTCCAGACGGTCGAGCTTGTTTTGTACCCACACGCGCTCACCCTCAACAACTCCCAGATCGCCCATGGTGCCGGGGTTCAGATATACCGTCGGTATGGACTTTGCTTCCTCTGAAAGAAGTTGAGAATTGAGGAGAGACCTCACTTTCACCATCAGAAGGGTAAGACCGGCTTCCGGTTCCGGTCTTCCCTCGTAATCGGGAATAAACTGAAACTTGCCGTCCGGGGTGGGGAATTTACCGTCCTGGTACGGGATGTCCGGCAGATTGCGCCTGACCGGCCCCTTTTTCACGTCTTCAAGGGTGATGCCCTGTTCGTTGAGAGATCCAAAGGAACGGGATATCCATTCCCAGGGGGATACCGGCATGGCCCCTTCAAGCCCCATCCTGTCGAGCACCTTGCTGAAAATCCATAGATTGCTGCGAGCCTCTCCTAGAGGGGGAACAACGGCATTCACCGGCCCCACGTAAGGATGACCGTGGCTGGCAATCACATCATCTTCTTCCAGATATGTGGTGACCGGAAGCACCACATCCGCGCACCTGGCCGTAGCCGTCATGAACTGCTCGGTTACGATAACAAAATCCAGGTTCTGCAGCACCTTCGTCAGGTGTTGAGAATCAGGAGCCGAAGCCACCGGATTCATCATGGAAACCCAGGCAAGCTTGATCGGCGGGTTTTCAGCTTTTTCGATTTCCCGGGCCAGATACGGGTTGAGGATCCGGCGCGGTTTAACAAGCTCTACTCCTCTTTCTTTGGCTTTGGCCATTTCTTCCCGCATGATTTTGGTGTCAAAAGGCAAGCCCATTATGAAAAAATTAGCTCCGCCGCCGGGAACCCCCACGTTTCCACTGAAAAAAATCAACGAATGAATCAAACGGCTGTGGGCACCTCCCTGTTTATACCAGTTCATACCCAGCCCGAGGTAGGTTGCTGCCGGTTGGTCGTCCCAATAGACGGAGGCCAGATGCGAAACCTCATCGGCGGTTACATCAGCCCGTTTGAACAGGTCCTGGTCGTCATAGCGATCCAGCATCGCCTTGTATTCGTCCCATCCCGTGCCAAGACTTCGAACAAAGTCAGGTTCCTTGCCCTGGCGGCGTCGAACTTCTCTTGCCACTGCAATGGCCAGATATCCGTCTCCCCCGGGCGCCAGAGCAATGTGTCTGTCCGCAATTTGCGTGGTTTGAGAATAACGCGGATCAACTACGGTTATCCTGGCTCCGTTTTTTTTGGCTTTCTTGATAAATGGGCTGAGGTGCACGTTTGTGACCGCCGGATTTTTCCCCCAGAATACGATATTTTTCGAGTTGAGCAGATCATCGGGACTATGCAAGAGACAGGCACCAAAATCGTTATTCTGGGCCGCCTGCAACGCATCAACGGAAAGCCCACCGGTGTTGATGGTGCTACCCCCGAGGTAGATCCAGAATATCCGCGGCATAAGTATATTTAAAAAGGAAAGAGAGCCCGAATACTGGGCCCACAGGGAAGATAGTGGGCCGTACTCTTTTCGGGTTTGAGTCAGTTTTTCCGCAATTAGATCCAGGGCGTCATCCCAGGAAACCGGTTCGAAATCGCCGTCCTTGCGTATCATCGGTTTCAACAGCCGCTCGGGGCTGTAAAAGCGTTTCAGATAATTGTTGCCCTTGGTACATAAAAAATTTCGGGTATATGAATTGCTCGGATTCGCCCGGTGGGACACAATTTTTCCATTCTTTACCGTTGCAATGATCCCGCAACAGTCCGGGCAATCCCGGGTACATGATGTAACGATTTTTTTTTCCATTAAGTGACCTCCTTTTTGTCTCCAGGCACATTTTCTAACCGCTTCAGAACGACTTCCTTTACCGTTATTAACAAAAAATCTGCTTTTCGTCCAGACAGAATGAATTGGAACCGGATAGACGCTGCTTGCGCCGCGCCCCCGGACAAAGCTTGACACACTCCTCACATCCATCACACTTGTCGGAATCGACATGGACGAGATAGACTTCAAAGTCTCTCAGTTGCTTCGGCATGGTTGCAATTTCTTTCTTAAAAATTTTCTTATCGACCTTTGAGCTCTTCCCACTTGTAGTCGATCAGCTCAAGCAGCACTCCGTTCATCTTCTTTGGATGAACAAAGGCAAACTCACAGTCACGAAACGGCCTGGACCCCCCGATAAAGGGATAATCCTTCTTTTTCAACTCGTCCATGGCATCCCTGGTATGGTTTACGTTAAAACTGATGAGCATCACCCCTTCTCCTCTTTTCTCTATAAACTTTGCGACCTCCCCATCCGGCGAGGTTGACTCCATCAGTTCGAAACCCACTTCGCCCACCCAGTATCTGGCCACCTTGATTTTTTCAGATTCATCGATGTAGGCATCGTCAGGTTCAGACTTGCCCAGCACCGGTTTCCAAACTTTTTTGGCTTGCTCCAGATTTTTCACTGCAATACATATATGATCAACTTTATTTACCTTCATGACAATCTCCCTTTTTTATCTCCTGTTCGGGCGCCTGGTCTTCCGGTATATATGTTAAAACGTTAGCCATACTGCGGCAACAGACGACTGGATTCAGATATCGGATACCGGTGGTATTGTCAAGAAGGCATTTTCTTGTAAACAGTCCGAAATGCTGGGTTTTTGGACAACTGCTGTCAGTTCAATCAACATGTTTATGGATGGTCACCCGGGTTTCGTTAAATGCCGTTGTGGGACCTAAATCGCTGGCGATTGCCTCACGCAACCGGTTGACGCCGCCCTGATCGTCTTTCCACCGGTTTGGAACAATGAGATTTCCAGTCTGAATCGGTTTAAACAGATGGGGATAGATTTTCGCTCTGGGATAGGATGAATAATCCCATTCAAATAACTGTTTTGCCATCAACTGATCCTCCTTGGTTCCCTGTTTCTGATATTTTTGTTCTTTTGGTCAATATCGACAGTCTCGTGAAAGGTCATTTGCGAACAACTTTGAGCATTTTAGGATAAAGCGTTTTGATAGGTGGTATGTTAAGAATTTCAAGCTGTTTGAGAAGGTTATGACGAGTTCTTGAAATTTAGTATCACCTATCTAACCGCCCCAAAATGGTCATTTAGAGAGCAATATGATCTTTTTACGAGTTCATCAATACCCAATAGTCAATCTTTAGGTTTTCCCAGCACCTCGGCAAACATCTCCATATTCCAGGTTTTGGAATCCGCGATGTTCTGGCGAAATTTGATAAAATCGATAGTATCCTGCCCGGTAATCTTCTTTGTGTTGAAAGCACCGAATCCAAGGAAGGCTTCGCCCCCCATGTTCGCCGCCAGCCAGTGCCGGTTGCCGTTTTTGCAGATATCCCAGAAGTATTTCTTTTTCATGCGAATCCCGTCAACCGATTTGATCAGACACCCGGGAAACAGGTTGGCAAAGGTCCAGATAATTTTGTCAACCTCTTTGTCAAGGAGTTCAAAATCCGCCTGGGGCTGATGTTCCTTGACAAAGGTCCGTGCTTCCTGAAACTCATTTCCGGATTTAAATTCGCCGTAAACAATCTCTCCGTCTTCCACGTATCGATCGGTGATCACCATCGGGTTACGGACCCATTCGCCACCCACTTTCAGGACCGGCACGCATTTGCTGATCACACTTTTGGCCTTCACCTTATAGGCCGACCACATTTCACACGATACGCAGTTCCACATGGCGTCCTCGATCCCGAGATACCAGGGGAGAAAATCGCTGGAGCCGCCGTCAGGCGCCGAACCATGTTTCGGACCGGCCTGTCCGAAAATGGCAAGATCCGATGAAATGCTGATGTCACAGGCCATTCCGATCTCCTGTCCACCGGCTACCCGCATTCCGTTCACCCTGCAGATGACCGGTTTTTTACAACCGAGGATGGCATCGACCATGTGATTGAAAAGTTCCATGTACTGGCCGTATTCATCAGACCTCAAACTATAAAACTCGCTGTACTCCTTTGTATTCCCACCGGTGCAAAAGGCATAGGGACCGATTCCCGTGAAAACCACCGCCACAACACTTCTGTCCAAAGAAGCATTTTCAAATCCTGCAATGACTCCCTTGACCATCCCTGTGGTGTAGGAATTGTACTGATTGGGATTGTTTAACCGGATCCAGGACACATAAAGCTTATCCACCACGTTTCCTTCCGGATCGGTTAAAGGACGTTTTTCATAAACCACGCCGGGCGCTTCCGTATCCCAATGAACGCTGGTGTGCAGGGAATGATCTTTCTGTTCGTTGTCTCTTGGCATCCATTCTAAAGTCATGATTTTTTCCTTTTTCTATTAAATGTTAACAGTCCGTTTTTTGCGCGATTGACCCACCTACATTACTAAAAGTCAGGGGTTAAGACAATCCGTTTATCCGGCGGCCGTTTGTGGGCCTCATCGAATGTATCGACGATAGTGCCCATGGAGCGCGTCTGCACAAAAGCCTCTATGTTAATTTTCCCATTCAGGACCATGTCCAGAACAACCGGATAGTGTTCCGGCAGACACCCCCAGGTTCCCAATACCTCCGCATTAAACGCCATCAGCCGACCAAAGGCATATTCGACTTTCGCAAGACTAAAGCCAATAATAATCAGCTTACTCACAAAACCGACCAGGTTCAGCGCAATCTCCTGGCCGCCTTTGGCACCGGTCACCTCGAATATTTTCCAGCCAAAGCCCGGCAGTCCATTCGATTTACAGAGGTCTTTGAACTCCTTGGTAACCGTTCTCGGATCTTTGTCGCTGGAATTAATGACAAAGTCTGCACCGTATTTTAATGCCCGTTTCAGCTTTTCTTCGTTTAGATCGATTCCGACAACGGTTTTGGCTTCCAGGGCCTTGGCGATCTGTCCCATATACTGTCCAACGCCCCCTGCAATCCCCACAACCACGACATTGTCACCCGGCTGTAAATCCCCTCGTTTGGCCGCCTGAAAGGGTGTTGTTGCCGCATCCGCGACTACCGCCAGATACGCCAGGGGAACGTCCCCTCGATCTTTTACTTCACAAAGGTCGATGCTCGGCACTGGAATGTGGCTGGAAAAGCCGCCATACGACCCCAGACTGTTCCCCGGCATTTTCTGGGCCAGGCATCTATTGCCCCTACCTGTTTTGCATAAAATACATCTGCGGCATGGCATAACAGCCGGAATCAGGACCTCTTTGCCGATCCACCCCGCGTCTCCGGCCACCACCGTCCCTGCGATTTCATGGCCGAGGGTCAGGGGGGAGGCTGAAACCGTGGGAACACCATCGTAAAAATAACCCAGATCGGTGTGACAAACCCCACAGCCTGCGACCTCCACCAGAACCTCTCCATTATTTAATTCAGGAACCGGTATTTCTCTTTTTTCAAACTGACCCTCAATGGTCTCTTTTGTCTCCTTATTGTATGAAGTAGGTCGAACCATCTGCCAGGTCTTTATCCGGTCCGGTATTTTGTCATATTTGCCCTCCTTCCAATATCACCCGGTTTACATCGGTTTACATTTAAAATGTTTTACGCAGAGCCAATCCTAAATCGATAAACAAAAAAACATTATATTATAGCTACAATGTGACTAAATAAAAAAGATTTTGTCAATCATTTTTTGATCGATAAACAATAAAAATAATCTATTATCGCCGCCAGGAAACCCCTTTCAAACTGAAAAAAAGTCGTTGTTTGCTCCGCGGCGTATATAACCCGACCCATCATTCAAATTTATGCCTTGACTCACTTTAAAAGTAGCTGTAATGTAGCTCAATTTTTCTTTTATCGGTATAAACTTTATCATCTGATGTCAGGAGAATAACATGCTTTTAAGAGGAAAAAATGCAATTGTCACCGGCGGTTCACAGGGCATCGGGACATCCACCTCCCTCGAACTGGCACGGGAGGGAGCAAACATCTGCCTGACCTATCGAAAACATGAAGAAGAGGCCTTTAAAATAACAGATAAAATAGAGAAGATGGGGAGAAAAGCCATTGCGCTTCAATGTGATACTTCTTCTTTTATTGAGGCAGAACAGGTAGTTAAAACCGCTGTTGACGCTTTCGGAAGCCTCGATATTCTTGTCAACAACGCCGGCATGAACTGGGACGGGGTCTTTTGGAAAATGACCGAGGAACAATGGGATCGCGTCCTGGAAGTCAACTTAAAGGGTTACTTTAACTTCACTCGTCAGATCGTACCCCTGTTGAAAGCGCAAAAATCAGGAAAAATTGTCAACGTGACGTCCATAAACGGTCTGCGTGGAAAATTCGGACAGACAAACTACTCTGCCTCCAAAGCGGGTATTATAGGATTTACAAAGGCTCTTGCAAAAGAAATGGGTGCGTTTGGTATCAATGTCAACGCAGTGGCACCTGGCCTGATCGAAACCGCAATGCTCAGGGAGGCTGAAGCCCGGGATAAGATCATCGAATTGGCTTTGGATGAAATCGTTCTCAAACGGGTCGGGCAGCCGGAGGATCTGGCACACGTCATCGTGTTTTTGGCCTCCCAAAAAGCCAGGCATATCACCGGAGAAGTGATCAAGGTGGATGGGGGACAGTATATTTAGGGGGTGATTTATGGGAAAAGTCGGAATTATCGGTGTGGGGCAGAGTAATTTTGTCCGGCAGTACCCCGGTTCCATACGGGAATTGGCATTTGAAGGCTTCAAGGATGCCATGAAGCATGCAAATATAACAACCGGTAATATTGATGCATCCATGATCTGTTCTGCACCGGAATACGATAAGCAGCGGTCACCCGCCGGCATATTTGCTGAATATCTCGGACTCAATCCCCAGCCTACCTTCTATGTGGAGAGCCTCTGTTCATCCAGCAGCATGGGATTACGACTCGCCTATTCCCTTGTAAAATCCGGGCTCCATGATGTGGTGGCCATCATCGGGTTTCAAAAAATGTCGGAAATTTCCTCTTCCGAATCACAGGAAAGAATGGGTCGTGGCGCGGATATTCAGTGGGAAAGCCCCTTTGGCACCATGATGCCGGCCTATTATGCCATGTATGCAAGGGCCCACATGGACGCTTACGGCACAACCCTTGAGGATCTTGCCCGGGTCAGGGTAAAAGCAGCCACCTACGGACAGATGAACGAAAAAGCGGTTTACCGCAAACCGGTCACAGCTGAAATGTTCTCTGATACTGAAAATAGAATGTCCGGTCCGGTAGCCACCCCGCTTCGTGTAGGAGACTGCTGTGCCAATGCAGACGGCAGTTCCTGCATTATCGTCGCAAATGAAGAAAAGGCCCGTGCATTTTGCAGCAAACCGGTTTGGATCCTAGGATTGGGTGCGGCAACCACAAGTGTTAACCTGGCTGGAAGGGATCTTTTTACGGGCCTGACCGTTGGGAAACAGGCGGCTGATCAAGCGTATCAAATGGCCGGCATCACACAAAAAAATATTGATGTTGCCGAGGTGCACGATTGCTTCACCATTGCTGAATTGATGGCCTATGAAAATTTAGGATTTGCAAAGCCGGGTGAGGGAAAAGAGTTGATCAGAGGAAAAGAGACTTACAAAGAGGGAACCATTCCGGTAAATGTGGATGGGGGTCTTTTATCCAAAGGCCACCCCATTGGCGCCACCGGCGGATCACAGATCAGAACGATTGTGCTTCAACTCAGAGATGAGGCCGGTGAAATTCAGGTCCGCCGGCCGGAGATCGGCCTGGTGCATAACATCGGAGGAGTCGGTTTGTACGGAAGCGTTACCATACTGGGGAGGTAAAAAATGGCTATGAAAAAAGAAACGGATGATCGATTTAAAAAATTCGGGACGGTTAGCTTTACCGCCATTACAAAGACCAATGATTTTATCGGACATCTGGAAAATGGTAAGGTAATGGGAACCCGTTGCAGGGATTGCGGGCTCGAATTTTTCCCCCCCAGGGCCGATTGTTTTCACTGTTTTTCCAGTCACATGGAATGGTTTGAGGTCTCGGGAACGGGGAAGCTCATCACATACAGCCAATTAGAATTCGGACCGGTAGGGTTTGAAGATGATCTCCCCTATGCCATTGCCATTCTTGATTACGAGGATTTTAAAGTCTTTGGCAGAATCGCAGGTGACATACCGGAAGACGAGATTACCCTGGGAATGGAGATGGAAACAAAAGTCACCCGGTTACCAAACAATCAGCTCAGCTATGTTTTTCAAAAGGTATGATAGCATATTTTTATCATAAATCTTAAAAATAAGGATAATCCGACGATGACCGAATTAAAAAACATTCAAATCGAAACTTCAGATGGTGTGGCCAAAATCACACTGAGCCGGCCAAAACACAATGTATTTGACATAGAAATGATGAGGGACCTGAACGCCGGGCTTGAAAACCTTCTTAATGACCCTCAGCTCAAATGTCTTGTATTTTTAGGAAAAGGCCCCAGCTTTTGTGCGGGCGTTGAGGTGAATGACCACAAACCGGAAAAGGTTGATGATATGATCGCCACCTTCAACCGCATCTTCGAGCTGATTGACCGGTTTGAAGTGCCGACCATCGCGGGGGTTCACGGGGCCTGTCTCGGGGGAGGCCTGGAGCTGGCCATCGCCTGCGACATCATTGTTGCGGCGGATCGTGCCATCTTTGGTCAACCGGAAATCAAGCTTGGTTTCTTTCCGCCCTACGCCGCCATTCGACTTCCAAGCCTAGTGGGACAGGCAAAGGCGATTGAAATCTGTACCACCGGTAAACGATATACGGCGAAAGAGGCAAAATCAATGGGGTTTGTCAGCCATACGGTCGAGGATGAAATGTTTTCCGAGGCGGTCGATAAAATAGCGAACGAAATCCAGGTAAGCAGCCCCCTTATCATCCGGCTCAACAAACGAGCGGTGAAACAACACATTGGCATGGAATTTTCAGAGGCTCTTCAGGGGGTTGGAGATCTTTTCCTCAATACCCTCATGAAGACCGAAGACACGTTTGAGGGAATCCGCAGTTTCGAGGAAAAACGAAAACCGGTGTGGAAAAATAGATAACAATATGAATCTTTCAAAAACCGTTAAACAAACTCATTAATAGGCGGGGGCAAATCAGGATGCGCGAAGAAGAATTGACCCGGGAGGGATGGGAAAAGCAGTCGACAAATGACGAACCACGGCTTTCTGAACTGGCGGAGATGTACAGGGAACTCGATTTCAGGGTTCACCTTGAACCGTTTCATCCGGAAGAAACCCAGGAGTGCACGGAATGCATGAAAGTTTCACCAGATAAATACAAAACCATATACATACGAAAAAAAGACGGATGAAATTACAGAAAATCCGGCTTTCCTGAACATCGATATGGTCAAAGACTATTTTGACAACCAGCACCCCCTCCCCATCACCCTCATTGCACGGCAGATCATCCCTCCCATAAACAGACTGATATCGGTCTTCAGACAAAATGGATGGCCGGTAATATTTTCCACAGACGCCTTTGATAGACAGGATTTTTTTTCAAGGGAAAAATGACACCCCACTCCATTTCCGGGACAAAAGGAGCGGAAATCATCGATGAGCTAGATCGAAAAAAAGAAGACCTCTGGCTCCCCAAACTCCGATTTTCAGCCTTTTTTAAAACCGGGCTGGATCGATGGCTACGGGAAAAAAACATAATCCTCTGTGCGGTCGCCGTGTTGCTGCCCATTTTTGCGTGTTGACCACTGCCCTGGATGCCATCTGCCACTATTTTAAGGCGGTTTTGCTTGAAGACTGCTCTGCTTCATTTTCGAAAAACCTCCGCCGGCAAACGATAGCTACCTACCGTCAAATCCCCTTTACCCTTTGTTAAGAGTTGCTACCGCTTCGGATCTTATGGCCGAATTGAACCAAAGGCGGTCAGTGAGTCCGAATTAATATTCAAGTTTCGCACCCCTGATGGGCATGGTTTTTAATCAGTTCAAATTCGGTTTCGGTTATCCTCCCGCGATTTGAGAGAATTTCAGTCGGTACCGATACCTTGCCCACGTCATGGATAACGCCGGACATGTATATTCCCTCGATACGCTCTTTTGAAAGTCCCATCTCTTTTTTCGTTAATTCCTTGGAAATCAGGCCTCCACAAGCAAATCTTCCTTTAAGTGCCGAATTGATAGGAGCCCACAGCAATTTTAGTGAATTTCATTTAACATTTAAGTATTACATCCGTAGCACGGTATGCAATCGAGAGTTCTCCCGTCGAAAAAAATCGATTGGACACTACATGTTGATAGGTATACCGGCAGATTCCCAGTAAATATGCCATGGGCGTGTCTTTTTAACACGGCCATTGGCAGAACATTTAATACGTTTTGCGCGCGGGTAGAGGGAATCCTTTGATGTTTGATATTTATTGGTATATGTTTGGAGTAAAGAAAGTCCGACTTTTTTAAAATCCTGCAACAAGGAATAAATTTTTGCGCCTGCTCACCCTTCCCATATCACTACTGCTGGTAATGATGATCGCAACAGATGCGGGCTTTGCATCAAACGCCGATGTCCGAATCCCTTTTCAAGTGGGCGAAAAGCTCAGCTATGTCCTCAAGTGGGGTATCATCCCTGTCGGCAAATCTGAGCTCCAAATTTTGGATGGAAGTGAGGAATTGGGCCAACCGGCCTTTCTGTTTCGGGTCACCGCCCGGTCATACCCGGTCATCGACCTGATTTACAAGGTACGGGATCGCATTGAATCCTACGCAGACCGATCCATGACCCATTCCCTGTTATACAGAAAGAAGCAGCGCGAAGGGAGTTATAAAAAAGATTCCCTGACAAAATTCGATTGGAATCAACAAAAAACGCATTATTATCGCAAAGGAAAGTATAAAAAGACGATCGACCTTTTGCCAGGGACCTTCGATCCGCTGGCTGTGTTTTACGCTTTCCGCCTCTTCGCCCTGAAATCAAAGCTTGAAGTTGAAGCGCCGGTGACCGACGGGAAAAAACTCGTCATCGGCAAGGCCCGGGTTATTAAACAGGAAAGGGTAAAAGTGGTTGCCGGAAAATTTGATACCTTCCTGATTGAACCGGACCTGAAACACATCGGTGGTATTTTCAGAAAAAGTAAAGATGCCAAACTTCAGATCTGGGTCACAGCCGATGATCGCCGCCTGGTGGTCAAGGCGAGGAGCAAAGTAATTGTCGGTCATTTTACAGCCGAGCTGGTCTCGATGGAGGGCGTTTTGTAATAGCTTGTAAACAGACACCAACTGTTGTAATCAACTTTGCTAAACCAAGCGCCCTTTTATGTTGACGGTAACTATCACACATGATAGTAAATTTTCACCCCATGGAAACTTATAAAACCTATTACAAATCGCCCCTAGGACCGATTGAAATTGTTGGAGCTCAGGATAATATTTTATCCCTTGGCTTTGTGGAGGATATGCTACAAGGAGATGCTGAGCTTCCTTTCTGCTTAAAGGCGTGTCTGAAGCAGATAGACGAATATTTTAAATGGAAACGTAAAGAGTTTTTATTGAACCTCGAGCCTCTGGGTACAGATTTTCAAAAACGTGTCTGGCAACAACTAAGAAAAATTTCTTTTGGTGAAACAGCATCCTATGGAGACATTGCCAAAGCCATCGACAATCCCAACGCCAGTCGGGCGGTGGGAAATGCGAATCGCATAAACCCTATCTGCATAATCATTCCCTGTCACCGGATCATCGGAAGCGATGGGAGCCTGACCGGATATGGTGGCGGTCTTTGGCGCAAAGAATGGCTGTTAAAACACGAAAGCGGCTATCCTCCTAATAATATAATCGCTTAGGCAGGCATCAGTCTTCTCGCTCAACTCCTAACCCGGGCAAGCAGGTTGTAGCGAAGTGGAAATCCCGGTATCGCCTTCTGTTACCATCGGACATCTCCATTACCAAAGAGATCGTTTCCGAACGTATGGATGTGGGTCAGGCCGCAGTTTCTTTAAGCTGGATAGATCTTGAAAAGGGTGAAAAGCCTTCCATTGCCTAGTTTGCCCAAATCAATACCCTTGACGGTTTTTTTGTCGCTGCACGAGAAACCGACAGCCACTTCACATGGGATAAGCTGAAAGGTAGTAAATTTATGTATGTTCACGGAGGGCAACCTGAAGCAATGTTGCGCTACGGTGCCGGCAGGAAAGGTGTCGACCTCGACGAGGTGGATGGTATCAACAAGCAGTCCACTCAAGATATGATGAATTCCTGGCGCAGAGGGGAAGCCGATTATTTTCATTAACAAGGTTCATATCTTCAGCGACTTGAACTCGAAAGATAGGCTCACATCGTCGCATCGGTGGGAGAGGTGGTAGGGCCGGTGGCCTATTCTTCTCTGATCTGTCGGTGGGAATGGCTGGAAACCGAAGATACGAAAAGGTTTTCCGATGCCTATCGGGCACCCCGAGAACGGATCAGCACCGCTGATCCCTAAAAAATCGCCAAAACAGAGGTGGATTTTTTCTCTTTTAATTTGATTCTACATTATTTAATCAACCAAACTTATTTCAAGAAAGGCCAGGGTATGAAAAATATTTTTTTCAACAGGACAATTATATTAATTTTAAGTATCGTGGTTATAGTTTTTATCAGTGGTTGTTCAAAATCTGCCGCCACAACCCCGGATAAGGTTGTTGACACCGTAGCCCAAGGTTTGTCGAAAAACCAACCCCAAGTACTCTGGAATGCATTGCCTGAAGGTTATCAAAAAGATGTTAATGAATTGCTGTCTGATTTTGCAGCTAAAATGGACAAAGATATCTGGAACAAGACTTTCGAACTCATCCAGAAGATTATCACGATTCTAAAAACAAAAAAGGAACTTATACTTACCGGTGACATGGTAAATAAAGCGCCTTTCGATAAAAAACAAATGTCTGAAAGCTGGGGTTCCTTCATCGCTATTTTAGAAATTATTGTGAAAAGCGAATTGGCGGATCTTGATAAAATAAGGAAATTGAGTATAGAAAAATTCCTAGCAGGAACCGTATCAAGTCTGATGAAAAAAGCATCTGAAGTCTCAAAGCTTGAAAAAGAGAATAAATACAACAAAGAACTTGATAAATTAACCAGGATCAAAACGTCAATAATTAAAACTGAAAATGAAGAAACGACAATTAAGATTGAAGTACCCGATAAAGAACCCGAAGTGGTCGTATTTATTAAAGTGGACAATAAATGGATTCCCAAGGATCTGGCAGGTCAATGGAAGGAAAAAATATCGGAAATAAAAAATGAGCTTTCTGAAACTTCGGAAAAAATAACAGTCGAAGAAAAACAAAAGGCTCTCGGAATGATGAAATCATTTGATGGTATTTTAGATCAAATACTCGCCGCTAAAACAAAGGAAGACTTGGAGCCGATTATTGGCCAGGGAATCGGAATGTTGTTCGGAATATTTTTGAGTAAAGGTTAAGGTTGAGATCAGTCGAGCGTGTCCATGGTATCGTCGAATTGAGTTGTCGCTTCATCCAGATAATCGGCAATACTCTGGATGCTTAAAGCCGTATCTATTTTTTTGATAGTTTGAAGTGGGAAAAGCGTTTTGGGGTTTAACGGAAATCCACGTTAAAATTCGACTGAAAATCTCATTTAAAATTTTGGCTTCCCCCCGTGTCGATGCTTAAGTTTGATCGGAAGTCGCTTCTGACTGCAATCCAAATTACAGTTCGGCCTATACAACATTCAGCGGTGTATTTTTCTTGACAAACAACCATCATTCCGCCATACAATACCGCCCAAAAAGCAAGTTCTTATCCTTTATCCTTACAAGGACGCCAAGGTTTATTCTTTTTCCCCCTTATTTAATTTATGATCTCGTCAGTTTTTTCACCACTTTTATTTGTTGGGAAAAAATTTTCGGATCAGATGTTGGGAGTTTGCATACCCCTTCTTCGCAGACATATGCAGTGGCCTTTTGCTGGATGGCATATTTACCCTGGGCAAGAGGAATAATCTTAGATAGAGATTCAAGATCATCCCCCTCTTCAACAACCGTCAAGGTCCGGTTGGGTAAAAACTGTTTCCTGAATTCTGTCAGAAACGGGCCTGCATCTCCTTTCCTGCCTTTTGGTGTTACAATTACGATCTCCTTTGGTGTGTCCAAGAAAAAATCATATGCCAGCAGCATTTCGGAAAATGTGGCAGGGCTGGATATCAAGGCCTTTGAAGAAGAGGCCAACGCCTTTTCCGCCCGTTCCCTGTAACTGTATTTTGTCGTAAATTCAGCAAGCCTAAGCAGGTTCAGCACGGCAATAGAGTTCCCCGAAGGGAGGGCCCCGTCATAGTTCGGTCTTTCCCTGGCTATCAATTCTTCATGATCAGTACCTGTCATATAGAATCCGCCTACTTTCTTATCCTCGAAATATTTTTCTAATACCTTATCTAATTCGATCGCCTTCCGGAGCCATTCAAGCTCATGTGTTGCTTCATACAGATATAGGAGCGCGGTAATGATAAAGGCGTAGTCGTCAAGATAGGCCTTATGTCGTGCAGTATTATCTTTGTAGCTTCGGTGGAGCCTATTCCCCTTATATAGCTTATCCAAAATAAACCGTATGGCCTTGACAGCACGTGCAGTGTATTCCGAATCTCCAAGAACAAGTCCTGCTCTTGCAAATGCCGAGATCATCAGACCATTCCATGCCATAAGGATCTTTTCATCACGCAAAGGTGGAGGTCTGTTGTTTCGTGTATTATAGAGGATATCATTGGATTCTTCCAGGATCTCCCTGAGTTCTTTTTCAGAAATACCAAGTTTCTCAGCCACTTCAATAGCAGCTTTTGGACTATTTAAAATGTTACGGCCTTCAAAATTACCGGAATGGGTTACGGAATAGAAATTTTTTACCACCTCAGCGCGATCCTTGCCCAGCGCCTCATCAATCTCTTTCGGGGTCCATGTAAAAAAATATCCTTCCTCCATGTGTCCCCCGGGGGTCAGACTGTCCGCATCTGTTGCAGAGTAAAAAGCACCTTCAGGGGATGTCATATCCCTAATCACATAATTCAGGAGTTCTTTCACAATTCGCTTGAAATCATCGTCATGAGTCACTTGAAAGGCCTCAAGGTAGGACATGATAAGAAGGGCGTTGTCATACAACATTTTTTCAAAGTGTGGCACCAGCCAGTTCTGGTCAGTGGAATATCGGTGAAATCCTCCTCCTACCTGATCATACATTCCGCCCCAGGCCATCTTCTTGAGCGTAATGTTCGTCATTTTCAGGACGTCCTGCTCTCCCGTGCGGCGGTAATATCTGAGAAGAAGTCTGACCGGAAAGCTGCTGGGGAATTTGGGAGCGCCTTTCATGCCGCCGAAATTGGGATCAAAACGATTCCTGTAAAAATTGATGGCCTCCAGGAAAATATCTGCTGACGGTAAATGGTCTCCGGCCTCAGGAGAGAGCATCTTCCGGATCTCTTCGGTCAGAGCGAGACTGGATTTTACTACAAGATCATGCTGGGTTTCATAACCCTCCTTTGCCTTTTTTAAGAGTGTCAGAAATCCGATACCCGCTCCCCGATCACCGTCCCTGGCGGGAAAATATGTGCCCCCATAGAAGGGCTTTCTGTCCGGGGTCAGCCATACGGTCATTGGCCATCCACTTCTGCCAGTCAAAGCCTGAACAGCGCTCATATAGATGGCATCCACATCAGGTCTTTCTTCGCGATCCACTTTGATTGCAATGTAGTTTTCATTGAGGTACCTGGCAATCTGTTCATCTTCAAAAGACTCCTCTTCCATCACATGACACCAGTGGCAGGTTGAATAGCCTATACTGAGAAGTACGGGGAGATTGAGTTTTTTTGCCGCTTCAAAGGCTTCATCCCTCCATGGATACCAGTTTACAGGATTGTGTGCGTGTTGCAAAAGGTAGGGGCTCAATTCGAGGAAAAGACGGTTTGTGTATTTCGGACGGCCGTCCGAGCTAATGTGTCTGGTCCGTGGCTTATAAGTAGGCCCACAAACCTTTCTCCTCTCTTCAAAATTTTCCAATAGATCTTTGTCGAATCTTATACCAGGAAGAGATTCAATTTCTCTGTCCGGAGACCTTTTGCTGTATTCATCGGGGCTGTTGTTTTCCCCCGAACATCCTGAGGTATTGATAGCCATACTAAACCCACACTTATAAGAAAACATGCCAATATTTTAAAATCATATATCCTCATATCGCTATTAACTCAATTTCAATACCTAAAAATAGAATAATTATTAAATCTTTATGTTATACCGAATACTGGATGCTCGATATTTGATACTTGATATCCTGCTTCAGCGGGATAGGGCTAAAGAGGTAAATTCAAGGATACATGATCAAACATCAAGGATCTATAGGCGGGTACTTGACTAACAATCCCAAAGAGCTGGCATTACTTCTGTTTTTTCCAGAATCCAGTATCGAGCATCAAGTATCTAATAAAGTGATTGAAACACATAGGATCATCTCAGCTTCTATTTTTTTAATGGAAAACCTGCTGAGCGCCATCCCTTTATACCTTCTCCCATATTGTAAACCTCCTGAAAGCCCATATCCTTTATTAAAACGAGCGTCTTACCGCTCCTGTTTCCGCTGCGACAATAGATGAGGTATGTCTTTGTCTTGTCCAATCGCTTTAAATTATCAACAAAAGATTTAGAGTAATAGTCTAGCAACTTTGAGTTTTCAATATGTCCTTCTTTAAATTCTGCAGGAGTCCTTACATCCACGATGATAAAATCGGCATCATCTTTATGATTCGCAATCAATTCAACGGCTCTCTGAATAGAGATTGTCTCATGTATATGGCCCTTTCCCTGGCTATAGGCCAAGGAAAAGCACCCCAATAATAGGAAATATAATGACACTTTAAAAATAAACAATTTTTTTAACATTTCAGGCTCCAATTTTGTAATGAATAGCCCCGCTGCAAGCGGGCGGGGTATCTGGTGCCTGGTAAGGCATCCAGTTACATTTTAAATAATTTGAGTTGCTTCATCCGATCGTCAGCCTCCTCTCTATCGAGGCTTTGATTGCGAATGTAATTTCTTATTACCTTCTCGGATGTTGCTTCTCCCACGGTGCCAATGTATTTACCATCGCTCCAGAACTCACCGCCCCAAAGCCCTTCCTTTTTCAGCTTCGGGAACTTGGCAAATATTTGCTTTACGGTTATTGACTTGATTACGCTGATTACACGTAATGGAGACATCCTTAGGGGTGCTCCACAAAATATGTGAATATGGTTCTTGTCGAAACCAACTTCGTCAATAACTATTTCATAGCGCTCAGAAATCCCTTGTAGGGTTGCTTTGATACAGTCTTCATGCCTTATCAAGCAATACTTTGCGGTACTTGACCGCGGTTACCATATGGTAGCGTATCTTGTATACGCTGTGTGAGGTTTTACCTAATTCCATGGTAGTGTATAATATTTTGTGTGAATTTTAAAAAGGTATAAAA
>CEPS01038356.1_pt1 | contig 61586 bp, 49 predicted proteins | sample 530401 | NCBI WGS metagenome assembly CEPS01 (sample SAMEA2620035, study PRJEB7988) | marine metagenome | biome: marine biome (ENVO:00000447); feature: mesopelagic zone (ENVO:00000213) & marine oxygen minimum zone (ENVO:01000065); material: "saline water (ENVO:00002010), including plankton... | reverse complement strand
GCTACGTCCTTTTATCTTGAACAGAACCCGGAAGTGGCTAAGGCAAGCGAAAATCCGCTTGTCCATTATCTTGCAAAGGGTGCGAAAGAGGGGAGGGACCCCAATCCGCTTTTCGATTCATTGTATTACGTAAATGATCATCCTGATGTTGAAAAAGACGGCGTGAACCCTTTGTTTCACTATGTTCAGACCGGATTTAAGGAGGGGAAAAACCCCAATGCGCTTTTCGATTCATCGTATTACCTTGATCAAATTCCGAACGCCGTGAAAAATAATGTTAATCCGTTAGTCGACTATTTAAATGGAGGTGTAAAAAAAGGCATAAACCCGAGTCCTTTATTTAATACATCATATTACCTTGACAGGTATCCTGACGTTAAGAAATCCGGCATAAACCCTCTGGCGCATTATATTGCAAAAGGTTGCAAAGAAGGAAGATATGCTAGTCCGCTAGTTGAAAATATAACATATAAACCTCTGATAAGTATTATAATTCCGATTTATAATGTTGAAGCGATATTTTTCCGAAAAGCCGTAAAGTCCGTGCTGAATCAGATTTATCGCAACTGGGAACTGTGCATTGTGGACGACGGGAGTGACAAAGCTCATATCAAATCCATGCTGGCCGGGTGTGCAAAAACGGATCCCAGGATTAAAGTAAGCTTTTTGCGGAAAAATCAAGGTATTGCCGCGGCTACCAATAAAGGCTTGGCAGTTGCGGAAGGCAGGTTTGTAGGCTTGCTGGATCATGATGATGTTTTGACCCGCGATGCGCTTTATGAGATTGTCAAGTCGATCAACAAAAAGCGTGCGGATATCATCTATTCTGATGAACGCATTATCAGCGCAGAAGGTAAATACACAGGCGCTTTCTTCAAGCCGGACTTTTCACCCGATCTGCTCTTTTCACATAATTATATCACGCATTTTCTCGTTGTGAGAAAATCGCTGGTAGACGAGGTTGGGGGATTTTCCTCGCAATATGATGGCGCACAGGACTATGATTTACTTTTAAAGCTTACTGAAAAAACAATAAAAATATGCCATGTTTCGAAAGAATTGTACCGCTGGCGGAGCATTTCCACATCTACGAGCGCAGACCCCAATGAAAAGCATTACGCGGACGAGGCAGGCAAAAAAGCGCTGGAAGCAGCGCTGGACCGGCGGGAGATCGCAGGGAAGGTCCTGAAAACAGAAAAACGGTTTTTTTATCGTGTCAAAAGGGATTTGCTTGACCATCCATTGATCAGCATCATAATCCCTTTCAAGGACGGGGCCGATTACTTAAAAAGTTGTATAAACGCAATCTTAGTCAAGTCGCGTTATCAGAATTTTGAAATAATCGGAATCAATAACAACAGTCAAAAAAGTGAAACGCTGAATATTATGGACAGATTGTCGGATGCTGATAAGCGCGTTACATTTTACGATTACGACGTCAATTTTAATTTTTCACAGATAAATAATTACGGAGTCGGCCTGGCAAACGGCGATCATATCGTCCTGATGAACAATGACGTTGAAATCATAAACGCGGACTGGATGGAATCTTTGCTTGAGCACTCCCAGAGAGACGATGTCGGCGCGGTGGGGGCAAAGCTTTATTATTCCGACAATACGATTCAACATGCTGGCGTTATCGTGGGGATTACCGGCTTTGCGGGTCACGCTCACCGACATTTTCCACGCCACGCGGACGGATATATGAACAGGTTGAAGTGTATTCAAAACATCAGTGCGGTTACGGCCGCACTGTTGATGGTAAAGAAAAAATTATACCAGGAAACAGGTGGGCTGGATGAAAAAAAGTTGTCTGTTGCCCTAAACGATGTTGATTTCTGTTTAAGGTTGAGAAAAAAGGGCTATCTTAATATTTACACGCCCTATTGCGAGGCCTACCACTACGAATCGGTTTCAAGGGGGTACGAGGAAACCCCGGAAAGAAAGATGAGATTTAACAGGGAGATAAAATACTTTCAAAAGAAGTGGGGGGATGTGCTGGATATCGTTGACCCCTACTACAATCCGAACTTGACCACTGAAGCGGAGAACTTTTCTTTAAAATGAAGCGAAATCATTGCTATTACAAAATAATCGGCTGTTTTTTATTTGTGTTTTTGCTGTTTACGGTCACCGGCCGCCGGATATCCTTAGCCTTAGACAATGGAAGTTCAGCAGCTTCGACCGCAGACGGTTCAACCTGGGTTGTCTGGTCGGCCGCAAATGATACAGGAAGCAGCCTGTATTACAGTATTTTCGACGGTAGCTCATGGTCGTATCCCCAAAATATGCCGACCCATTTATCGTCCAATACCGCGGCTTCCGTCATTGTCGATAACAGTGATATCCCGTGGATCGTCTGGGCGGGCTTCGATGGCCAGGACGATGACATATACTATACCAGATGGAACGGGCTTGACTGGAACGCACCGTTAAGAGTTAATAAGGATGACTGTCTGCCCGATATTTTACCTTCCATCAGGATGGACGAGGAAGGTAATCTGCGGGTTGCCTGGCTGGGTTATAACGGCGAAAAGTATAAAAAATATTCCAGCAAATGGACAGAAACCAAATGGAGTGATGAAGCTGAAAGCGATGAAGATCTCGATACATATTCAGACATGGATGTGTATAACGAGGCCACGGATTATTACTGCACTTTTGGCGACAGCATTACCGCCGGTACCGTTAATTCCGAAGGAAGAACAGTTGTCGGGTATCAGCCGGACCTGGAAAGTCTGCTCGATGCGAATATCGGACCTTCAGAGGTGCTGAATTACGGAAAATCCGGTGAAACCACGGTGGATGGATTGGCCCGGCTTGAAGCAATTTTAAGCAATAACGATTTCCAATATTTTCTGATTTTAGAAGGCACCAATGATTTCTTGTTCGGAATTTCGTATCATACGACCGTCTACAATTTGGGTTTAATGGCTGATAAGTGCCGTGAAGACGGTGCGATACCGATACTTTCGAACTTAACGCCCGACACCAGATCAGACGGATCGAAAAAGAAAATACCGACAACCTACAACCCGGCAATCCAGGCATTGTCAGAAGATAAAGGTTTTCGATTGGCCGACCAGTACAGCGCACTCATTGATGATTGGGATTCAATGTCAGATGATGGTGTTCATCCCAATGAAGCCGGATACCAGATTATGGCTCAAACATGGTATGACACCATTCTCGCGCTGGAACCGGACCGCCCGCCGCCCATCGTTGACACGGCTCCCGCAAGCGCCATTGGTGAGACGACGGCCACGTTAAACGGGCAGATAAATCCCAACGGGCTACAGACATACTATTATTTTGAATACGGCCCGACCACAAGTTACGGCAAAACGACAGATAGCTTGGACGCGGGTTTAGGCTATACGGATTTGACGGTCAGCGCTGTTGTGAACGAACTGTTTGCTGATGCCACGTATCATTTTAGGCTGAGCGCAATAAACAGTTCAGGGACATCCTATGGAGACGACAGATATTTTACAACATTCGAGGCCACGGTAACGACTTTACCGGCAACTTCGGTGGATGAAACGACCGTCACGTTAAACGGGAGGATAAATCCAAACGGGATCCAAACTTACTATTTTTTTGAATACGGCACGACCACAAGTTACGGCAAAACGACAGATAGCTTGGACGCGGGTTCAGGTTATACGGATTTGACGGTTAGCGTTGATGTAACAGGTTTATCCGCCGGAACCACGTACCATTGTCGACTTGTCGCGGTAAAAAGTTCCAGCGTAATACGCGGAAGAAACCATTCTTTTTCGACCTTGGAATCCCCAAGCGGAGGGTGTTTTATCGCAACAGCGGCTTTCGGTTCTCCCCTGGTATCGCACGTAACAACATTGAAAAAATTCAGAGACAGGTATTTGCACAATAACTATATTGGCCGAAAGTTTGTCACGTTCTATTACAGATATTCTCCGCCGGCAGCCGTTTTTATCGCTAAAAATAAACCGATCAAACTGATTGCGAAAGCATGTCTGTATCCTGTTATCGGATTCAGTTATTTAATGATGAATACATCATTTGGGGAGAAGATTCTGGTTTTCTGTTTAATGGTATCTTGTTTATCCGTTGTAATTTTATTGAAAAGACGGAGTTCAGTTAGGAGGTTCACTTGAATTTATCCGTAATCATTCCCGTTTTTAATGAGGAAAAGAATCTTGAGATTCTTTGTCAGGAATTAATAAATGTTTTGGATAAGCTTGAAACTGAGCTTGAGATCATTTTTATTGATGATGGGAGTACGGACAAGAGTTTTAACATATTATCAGACTTACAAAAAAATGATGACAGAATTGAAGTTGTCAGATTGAGGAAAAATTTTGGCCAAACAGCCGCTCTGTCCGCCGGTTTTGATCGTGCCAGAGGAGATTTCATTGTTACACTGGATGCAGATTTGCAAAATGACCCTGAAGATATTCCGAAACTGCTGGACAAGCTGAAGGATGGGTACGACCTTGTTAACGGATGGCGGTTTGACCGCAAAGACCATTTCTTGTCACGCAGGCTCCCGTCGGTTGTTGCGAACAAAATAATCTCAATCAGCACTAGTGTTAAACTGCATGACTATGGTTGTACACTAAAAGCATTCAAGAAAGAGCTGATAAAAAATATCAGACTTTACGGGGAGATGCACAGGTTCATACCGGCGATTGCCAGCGGCATCGGCGCTTCTATCACAGAATTGAAGGTCAACCATCGGGAGAGAAGATTCGGCAAATCCAAATATGGTATTTTCCGCACCACAAGGGTCATTCTGGATTTGATTACGGTTAAATTTCTTTTAAGTTATGCTTCACGACCTATTCAGATATTCGGGTTGTTAGGGTTTTTTTGCGAAATTACAGGATTCGGAATTCTTTTGTACTTGATTGCCCAAAGGCAATTATTTGACATGCCTTTAGCAAACCGGCCCCTGCTGCTATTTAGCATATTGCTTGTTTTCATGGGGCTTCAGTTTATCACGCTTGGGTTATTGGGCGAGTTGCAGGCTAGAACCTATCATGAAACACAGAACAAACCGATTTATGTTATCAAAAAAATATTGAAGAATGAGGATCGGGACGATGATCCCATCACAGGAAATTGATGTGGTGCAATTTATTTCTTTCCGATGAAGCATAAGTTCATGAGGCGAAGCATATCTGCTCTTACAGAAAAAGAGTTTGATCTAATTGTCGTTGGCGGGGGCATTTTTGGCGTTTGTGCCGTCTGGGACGCCGTACTCAGAGGCCTTTCTGTTGCTCTTGTAGAACGCAGGGATTTTAGTCATGCAACATCCGCTAACCATTTAAAAGTCGTTCACGGTGGCATACGCTATCTTCAACATGCCGATGTTTACCGAGTTCGAGAGTCTTGCAAGGAGAGGTCTGCCCTCCTCCGCATCGCACCCCATCTGATCCATCCCATTCCCTTTGTTATGCCGACTTATGGTCATGGTCTCGAGGGCAAAGAAATACTTGGGGCAGGCGTTTTACTTTATGACATAATTACAAACACTCGAAACAGGGGTATCGCTGACCCGGCTCGACGCATTCCATGGGGTCGCATTCTTTCCAGAGACCAATGCTTAAAATTGTTTCCGGATTTGAATAACAAGAAACTGTCAGGCGCCAGCATTTTTTACGATGGGCAGTTTTATAATCCAACCAGGCTGGCCATCTCTTTTCTCAGATCATCAGCCAACGCTGGTGCGGTTGTCGTTAACTATGTTGAAGTCACAAAGTTTCTGCATAAAAATAAACGTGTGTTTGGTGTCAAGGCCAGAGATGTATTGTCAGATGAGCGTTTTGAAATAAAAGGAAAGGTTGTTCTTAATACGACCGGACCCTGGGCAAGCGATCTCCTTGAATTCGGGGCAGGGATCCGGTTGAATCCCAGGCCATCTTTTTCAAGGGATCTTGGATTCGTTGTTTCCCGTCGACTTATAGATAAATACGCGCTTGCCTGTAAAATAAAAACGAGGGATCCGGATGCAATCTTGAGCAGAAAGGGACGTCACATTTTTCTTGTACCGTGGCGAGACTGTACGCTTATCGGCGTTTGGCACATCGTTCATGAAAAAGATACTGACGAAATTTCTGTCACCGAAAAAGAACTTCAGACCTTCATTGATGAAATAAATGAAGCTTGTCCATTTGTCAGACTAGGGCTCGAAGATATTTCAATGATCAACACGGGATTGACACTGTTTGGTGAAAACGAGCCGGGATCGAAGGATCTTCGTTTTGGAAAACGCTCCATGCTTATCGATCACACAAAAAAAGAGCGGATGGATGGGCTGGTAACCCTCATCGGCGTTCGGGCAACAACAGCAAGAGGGATGGCAGAAAAAGCAGTTGATATGATTTTAAGAAAACTTGGTAGAGGCTTTTTGAGATCAAGCACTTCGGAAACACCTATATACGGAGGCAAAATCGATTCTTTAAAGGATCTTCTGGAAGATGCCATGGGCCGATACAAGCACCGTCTGGACGAAGAAGTCGTGCGTGCACTTATATATAACTACGGATCTCAATATGATGAAGTGTTAAAATATATGGATGAAAATGAAAATTTAGGTGAAACGGTGGGTAATTCAACAATCATTAAGGCTGAAATCATACATGCGATTCGAGAGGAAATGCCCCAAAAATTGGAAGATATTGTATTCAGACGAACCGATCTCGGTACCGCAGGATATCCCGGTGAAAATGCACTTCTGGAGTGTGCATACCTGACGGGTAAAGAACTAGAGTGGGATGAAAAAAAGAGAGGGAAAGAGTTGCAAGAAGTGAGAAGAATTTTTTCCAGAAAAATTTGTTGTTAAACATGAAATCAGAATGAATGTTCTCGGTGAGCATCCAGTAGGGGATCGTGATGAGGACACTAATTACAGGCGGAACCGGATTTATAGGCTCAAGACTTGCCATGAAATGTCTCGAAAGAGGGGATTATGTCAGAGTTATAGGGCAAGAAAATAATTCAGCGGAAAGAATAAACAGAAAACTGATTGAGACAAGAGGCGCTAAAGTATTTTTAGAGTCTGTAACCAACAAGGAGCGAATCTTTGCATTGGTTGCGGACATCGATATCGTCTACCATCTTGCCGCTGCACAACACGAGGCGAATGTGCCGGATCAGGTTTTTCGTGATGTCAATGTGACCGGGACCAGGAATATTCTTGAAGCCGGCCTGAACGCCGGAGTGAAACGGTTTATCCACGGCAGCACCATCGGGGTATATGGTTTTGCGCTGGAAGGGAATATAAATGAACAGTCCCCTTTAAAACCTGATAATATTTATGGAAAAACCAAGTTGGAGGGCGAGAAGGCCGTTTTGTCTTTCAGGGAAAAACTTCCAGTCGTCATTATCCGTATTTCAGAAACATATGGCCCCGGAGACCGGAGGCTTTTAAAACTTTTCAAGGCGATTAACAAGAACGTTTTTTTTGTGATCGGAAAAGGGAATAATGTTCATCACCTCATATATATTGATGATCTTGTAAACGGGCTGTTATTGGTTGCTGAACATAAAGAGGCTTTGGGAGAAATATTTGTCTTGGCCGGAAAAAATCATGTAACAACAAATGAAATGGTCAACACCATTGCCAAGGTCATGGGAAAGAAGGCGCCTAAATTCAGAATGCCTCTTGTCCCATTTGATTTGATGGCTGTATTGATGGGAGCACTTTTTCGACCAATTGGGATTCAACCGCCGCTTCACAGAAGAAGGATGGATTTTTTTAAAAAAAGCTTTCTTTTTTCCCATGAGAAATCTTACAACAAACTCGGTTTCATTCCCAAAGTTTCATTTCGTCATGGGGCTGAAAAAGCCGCACGGTGGTATACGCAGAAAGGATATTTCTAAAATTATAAACATGAAGATATTAATGGTGAATTATGAATATCCGCCTCTGGGTGGCGGCGGCGGTGTTTTTAATAAACAGGTCGCCGAGGAGCTGGGTAAAGACAATGAAATAACGGTCATCACATCCAATTTTGACAATCAAAACCCACATGAAACGATAAACAATGTTGAAGTCATTCGCGTGCCGGTGCTGATGCGGAAAGATCAAAATATCGCCAGCCTGATTTCTATGATCTCCTTTTTCCCTGTCAGTTTTTGGTCAGGGTATAAACTACTCAAAAGAAGAAGATTTGACATCATTCATTCTTTTTTTTCCATCCCGTCGGCGCCATCTGGCCTGTTGCTCTCAAAACAATTTCACAGGCCTCACCTTCTTTCTATTATGGGAGGAGACATCTATGATCCCAGCAAAAAATTATCTCCGCATAAAACACCGATTCTGTGTCAGGTAGTAAAAAAAACACTAGAAATTTCAGACAAAGTGGTCGCATTGTCCAATGATATCAAACAAAAAGCTTTTGATTATTATTGTCCGTCGAAAAAGATCGATGTTATTCATCTGGGTATACCAAAACCACTTTTTACGAAACGGTCAAGGGAACAATATAGCTTCAAACCCGATGACATCTTGTTAATTACAGTCGGCCGCGTGGTTCTTCGGAAGGCGTTGCATGAATTGTTTTATATTGTAAAGATGTTGCAACCCATGAATATCAAATTGCTTGTTGTCGGTGATGGACCGGAAAAAGATAAATTAAAAACCCTAACAGTATCATTGGGACTTTCTGACAATATATTCTTTCTGGGGAATACAAGTGATGAAGAGAAATTCCAGTTTCTGAATATTTCTGATATTTATGTCTCGACGAGCCAGCATGAAGGTTTCGGCATCGTTTTTTTAGAAGCCATGGCTTTGGCGCTGCCTGTTGTTTGCTATGATGAGGGTGGGCAAACGGATTTTTTAATTAATGGAAAAACGGGATTTACTGTCAAAATAAACGACAGGGCGGCGTTCGCTGAAAAGATTAAAATGCTGTATAAAAATTTTGAGCTTAGGAATAAAATGTGCGAGTTTAATCGCAAATATATTGAGCGATATTACATCACAAGTTGTGCAGAGAAATACAGATTTCAGTATAAAATGCTCATTGAGAAAACGGTTTGACAAAAAAAGAACCACATTAAACCGGATTGATCGATTCAAAATCGCGGATGAAAAGGTAAATTGAAAATGCATAACAAAAACGGATTAACCGCCAGGATGGAACCTTTTGATTCTTTCTGGGAGGGGCCTGAAAATATCAATAAAGGTTACATCTCATTTGAAAAGTTTTATGAAAGGAATTATCTGAAATATATACCGGAAAACAGAGAAATTAGCATACTGGTTGTCAGTTGCGGTCCGGGATATTTACTCAATGTTTTGAAAAAAAGAGGGTATCGCAATATTTTTGGAATTGATTCAGATCCTGAAAAAATAAGATATGCCAGGGTAAATGGTTTTAAGTGTGAAGTCGCAAATGCGTTTAACTTCCTCAATAAACGGGACAAAATATTTGACGTCATTTTTGCCGAGCAGGAAATAAACCATTTGACAAAAAATGAGATCATTGAATTCCTTGGGCTTTGCTGGCATAATTTGAAGAAAGAAGGAATCATGATTTTACATTCGTTGAACGGAGCAAACCCAATAACCGGTTCGGAAGCACTGTCTCAAAATCTGGACCATTATAACACGTTTACTGAATACAGCCTAAAACAGATATTACAATTATCACGATTCCATAAAATAAGAGTCATTCCTCTAAATTTATATGTTTTTTATGAAAACCCTCTAAATTACCTCGGCCTGTTTCTGGATGCTTTGTTAACATTAATATTCAGAATCAGTTTTATCTTCTATGGCAAGTCTAATAGAATTTTTTCAAAAAAGATTGCTTCAATCAGTCAAAAAAAGATTTGATCAAAAGGGCTCAGCGACACTTCAAAATTTTTTAGTCTCTTGTCTATGCTTAAGGAAATAGAAAAAAGCAGCGTGATTCGTGAAAAACTATCTATAGGGCAAGCATCCCCTTTTAAAACCTATATGGATATAACCGTTGGCCGGAAAAGGATATGGCAATTTCTTCTGTATGAATTTTTGACATGCTTGTTAGGATCAATGCCAGGCTGCATCGGGTTTTATCTGCGGAAAAAGTTTTATCCCATGCTCTTTAACAAGGTGGGAAAAGGACTGATCATTGGACGCAATGTCGTCGTACGTCATCCTGCCAATATTGAACTGGGAGACAATGTGACCATTGATGATAACTGTGTGATCGATGGCCGGGGCGCCGAATCAGGCAAAGTGGTTATTGAAGACAATGTGCTGATAAGCAGGAATTGTATGATTTTGGCAAAACACGGACCGATTCGATTGGGTCGTCGTTCCAGTATCGGCAGTAATTCGGTGCTTGTATCCATGGATGGATTAGAATTGGGAGAGTCTGTTCTGATGGCCGGTGGATGTTATCTGAGCGCAGGTTCTTATCGCTTTGATGATATTAAAAAGGCGGTTATGGACCAAGCTCTCTATACAAAAGGGCCGATAAGAATTGGCAACAATGCCTGGCTTGGAACGGGTGTGATAGTTCTTGACGGTGTTGAAATCGGGAGCGGTGCAATCATTGGTGCGGGAGCCGTTGTAAACAAGTCTGTGCCGGATCAAACGATTGCTTTCGGTGTTCCAGCCAAAGCAATCAAAAAACGTGTTTAATGAGAAATGGGGAAAAGACTTGATCAACACGGATCAATATTTAAAAAAAAATAATGATTCAAAAATATCGCCCGTGATAAAATACGCCCTGAGTTTTGGATTGATTGCGACATTAATCACACTGACCGATTTGTCCGAGATAACGGATACAATTAAAAAAACAAATTATAAATTTTTATTAATCGGCCTGTCGTTAACACCTCTTTCAGTTCTCATAAGAACATACAAGTGGTACTCACTGCTGAAGGTCCAAGGAAATACCCTGCCATTTGGGGAAATTCATTCGATAAATTACATATCATTGTTTTTTAACAATTTTTTCCTGGGGTCAATCGGAGGAGATGCTTTCCGAATACATAAAACGATAAAACATTCAAACCAAAGAAGTGGCGCTGTATCGGCGCTTATTATGGACAGGGCAACCGGGATCTGGATGCTGGCATTTATCGCATTACTGTCATTGTCAGGGTTCTCAGTTGCTGAACGGTTTTTTACACATCATCAGTTTTACATGATCATTGGCTGTGATCTTGCTTTTTTAATAATAAGCATGATTGTTTTTTGTGTTTTGCCCAAAAAGATATATTTAAAGAATACAAATAAAATAATCAGTATGTTTCAGAGTTTTCTGGAAAGCTTTAATGTTTACAGATACCATTTGCAGGTTGTTTTTTTATCACTATTATTATCGTGCGCTTTTTATATTGTAAATATTTTTGTCATGTATATTTTTTCTTCCGCGGTTGATGCTCGAATTGACTTGCTTCAATGGGCTTTAATTGTTCCAGTGGCCTCATTTGTCAGTATGATTCCGATAAGTGTGAATGGTCTGGGCATACAGGAGGGCGCATTTTTTTTATTTGTAAAGAAGATGGGGGTTGATTCGGGAACGGCCTTGCTGATCGCCTCCCTGCCGAGAATTGTTATGCTTTTATTAAGTCTGTTCGGCGGAATTATATATGTAACAGGGATTCGAAAAAAGGAAAACTCAACTTTCATTAATAACGAAGAAATAAGCAGCACGGATTGAAGGATTCTTTTAAATTGGTGGAGCATTGAATAAGGATGTGTGGAATTTGCGGCAAAATAGATCCAAAAGGAATCGACCGGGAAGAAATCGAACGAATGGTTTCGTGCATGGAACATCGAGGTCCGGATGGACAAGGCATATATATCAGTAATCGCGTGGGACTGGGACACCGAAGACTTTCAATTATAGACATTGAAGGCGGAAAGCAGCCAATGTCGAATGAAGACGGCTCTCTTTGGATAATATTTAACGGGGAAATATATAACTTCAATGATCTTAAAAAAGAATTGGAAAACAGGCATGTATTTAAAACGAAAAGCGATACCGAAGTTATACTCCATTTATATGAAGAAAAAGCCGAAGATTGTGTAAAATATCTTCGCGGTATGTTCGCATTTGCGATTTACGATAAGCCGAATCAAAAATTGTTTATTTCAAGAGACCATCTTGGACAAAAACCGCTTTATTATTACCATGATAGAGATACATTTGCCTTTGCGTCTGAAATCAAATCACTTCTTACGATGAAAAATAATTTGCGGGAGATTGATTGTAAGGCGCTATATGAGTATTTGACAGCTCGGATCATAACCTCTCCAAGATCCATGTTTCACAAAATCAAAAAACTGCATCCAGGCCATTTCCTTGTATTTCATAGGGGAAACATTGCAATAAACAGATATTGGCAATTGCGATATGAACCTAAATTAACAGGTAATTTTTCAGACATACTGGAAGAGTTGGAAAAACAGGTCGCAACAACGGTAAAATATCATCTGGTCAGCGATGTTCCGATCGGTGCTTTTTTAAGTGGGGGAATTGACTCCAGTCTAATCGTTGCTATGATGAACCGGGTGAACGGAAAGACTATCAAAACATTTTCCGGCGATGTTCCTTACGAAAAATACAGTGAACTGCCTTATGCCAAACTTATGTCCGATAAATACGGAACAGCCAATCATGAATTGACAATCAGGCCGTCACTTGTCCGAAAACTTCCTGATTTGATCTGGCATCTCGATGAGCCTTCTGATCCTCTATCTGTCTGTATGTACTGTCTGTCAGAATTAAGTCGCAAGGAAGTAAAAGTGGTTTTAGGTGGGGATGGCGGGGATGAACTGTTCGGTGGTTATGATCGTTACTATGGAAATATTCTTGCAAGTTACTATGCTTTAATTCCTGAAGCCATCCGAAAGACCATATTCAATAAAATGATAAAACTTTTTCCGGAGAGATTCTGGTATCGCAGTTTCAGCCACCAAATTAAATGGATACACCAGATCTCTTCTTCAGATAATGGAGATCGTTACGCCAAAAGCCTGAGCTATTTTTACTTTTCGGACGGTTATAAAAAAGATCTATATACATCGAAATTTCGAAAAAGCATCGGGATGTTTGATCCGGAGGCTTGTCTCAAGGATTTTTTTGATAGTGACAACGCAAACGAAACGATAGATAAAATGCTCTTTGTTGATAGCATGACACGAATGCCGGATCATCCCAATATGATCCTGGATCGCATGAGTATGGCGCACGGGCTGGAAGTCCGATCACCATTTTTAGATCACAAACTCGCGGAATTTTGCGCTTCAATACCTTCACGTTTTAAAGTCAGAGGGAAACAGCGACGGTACATTCAGGTAAAATTGGCTCAAAAATACCTTCCTCCCGAACTGATTGCCCGAAAAAAACAGGGATTTTCTTCTCCACTGACCTATTTACTGGCTGATGAATTCAAGCTTTTGTATAAAGTTTTTTTAAATAATTCAAGGCTGGTTAACAACGACTACATCAGGCAAACAGCCATTGACAAATTACTGGATGAGCATCTTAGAAAAAAAAAAGATCACGGAAATCGATTGTGGCTTATACTTAATGCGGAGGTTTGGTATCGGATGTATATTGAAAATCAGAGTAGAAGCGCTATCAGGGAACGCATCAATCGATATAGCCACCCCGAATGAAATTCACAAGATCAGGCGTGTTTTGAAACCGCTATCGCGAGCGAATCTAAAATGATAAAATTCCTCGGTCGCTGTGAAGATTCAATTGAAAACAAGAAAAATCATCTTTTTCGTATCTGTCCTGACAGTTTTGGCATCTGCTGCCGGTTTGTCGTTTTGTTATCTTTATTCTAGACAAATACCGCTGACATCCTCTCAAAATGCTTTAACTCTGGCAGAAGTTAGCCGAGAAATTCCAACTGGTGTAATCCTATGGTCCAAAAAAGGAAATATTATTCAGTCGCATTTCAAGGAATGGCATCCTAAGGTTGTTGCCAAAGGTAAAAACCCCCGGTGGTCACCGGATGGAAAAAAAATTCTTTTTACTCGAGAACATGACACCTGGATCATGGATCGAAATGGCGCCCAAAAAAAGCTGATCGAAAACACATCTGATATCGGTGCCTACTGGACGAGGGACGGATCGAGCGTCACCGCCATAAACCGACTGAATCCAAGACAGGTGATCAGATATAACCTGAAAACCCAAAAAATAAGTATTGTTCATGACGAAGCAAAACCACCGTTTCGGGGCTATCAATTAGAACAATGCGCCGAATTGCGAAGCGGAGGACGTTTTTTGTTGACATTCACCCAGGATGATGGTCATCGTTCGATGGTCATCGATCTTGTAAAAAAAACATATATCATGAATGAATTTATGGAGAAGGGAGATTGTAATCCCTCCTGGTCACCCGATGGTCGGTTTATCATTATGACGCGACGAAGTATTATGAGACCAATCTATCTGGCCAATTTTTTATCCCATCATGGATCAGTAAAAGAATCCCGATATCTTGTCGGTAAAGGACGCTGCCACAATGGTGCTGTGTCCAATAATTCCAAATATGTGGTTTATTCTTCTTCCGGGGATATTTACCTCTGGAAGGTCGATGCGCAGCCTGTAAAATATCGCCACGGTACCCGTCTGACATTTGATGCGGATCAGAATATCAACCCGTCGGTTTTCATTTTTTAAATAAATGTCTTCTCCTATCGGACATTCATTAGCCGGCTGTATCATTTCCCTATACAAGGAGAGTCTTCCCGGATCGCTGCAATTTCAGTCCAAGTCAATACTATTCTATCTTATAGTCGCCAATGCGCCCGATTTGGATTTTATTCCAGGCTTCTTAGCCGGAAAACCCAATCTGTATCATCACGGTTTAAGCCACAGTATCGGATTCGGCGTTGTGGTATCCATTGTGGCTACCTGGTTGATTACCAGAAACACACTGAAAAAACCCTTGCGTGAATTCACTTTTTTTTTCATCTGTTTTCTTTCACATCTTTTGTTAGATCTTTTTTCAATTGATGGACGACCGCCTTTAGGCATTCCGATTTTCTGGCCCTTCAGCAATATCTATTACATGATTCCGATACTTCCTCCGGTAAAACATTCACTCTTGGACCACGCCACAATAGGACAGTTTTTAACCGACCTGTTTTCTCTTCACAATCTCTATGTTGCCGGGCTGGAGATCCTTCTGAGCTTCCCTTTTTTATTGATTCTCATATGGCAAAAAAATAGAAAATCTCAGTCTTGATATCAGTAGGCTGTTAATATATTGTCAGAAGCCAGTCTGGAAAACCTGAGCGGTCGAACAATCGCAGTCTTATTTTAATCTGACTTACTTCATATTTCGGAAATTTCGGGCTGATAATATAAGGATCATGATTTTTGGGTCTCAATTTCAAGATTCCGGTTGGAAGATTAAGGACTTTGCAGTTAATTGTTTTCCATAGAGGATCGCTGGCGTTGAACTCAAATTCACGAAGAATATCACCTTTACCGTCGATCAATTGAATGCTATCCACATCGATTTCTTTAACCCTAAGATTGATTGGGTCAAATCTGAATATCTCCATTGTAACGGTTCTTGGCAATGAGATCGTATATTCCCTGAATTTGCCATCACCTTTAACTTCAAAAATTTTGGAATGTGGTTCGCTGAAGTTTGCAAAGTCAGCCGACTTCCAAAAAAATTGACCCGATGCCAAAAAATGTCTGGATGGTGAAAAATTAAAATAAAACAGGTACAAGACGCCCAGGACGATAAGCAAAACCGCAATATATACGAGAGTAGTTTTGATTAGAGAACTCCCTATCTTCTTTTTTCGAGTTTCACGCTTGTGGCGTTCCGATGAGGTCAACAGGTCGTTTTTGACAAAATGATTAAAGGCACGCTGAAATTGGTGGATTAACGTTGAGTATCGGTTCAATAGCTTTTCATAATCCCGAATAGTTTGCTTATCTCCTAATGAATTCTCATCTATCTCCAAGATGTATTTTGGGACCTCCTCCAGCTTTTTTGCATACCAGCTGATCCGTTGATTAAGCTCTTTGAACACTGCAAGGTTTTCAGTTAAATCCTCTTTTATTTTAATTTCATGGGCTGTGAAAAAGCAGTCAATAAGAGAAGTTAGCGAATCTTTCAGAAGTAGGTAAGAGTGTTTAAATTTCGAGTATCTTAACAGAATTGAAGCCGAATCAAAGGAATCCAAGGCTAACGCTATGGATTGCTTTGATTTTTCACGAATCGAAAGTATATGATTATTTGCGAAATCCATTTTAACACCTTTTTTCGCGATAGTTTTATCGGTATATTTCCATCTAAATTCGAGATGTTTGACAAAATCCAGCAGCCCACCGGAAAGTAGATACCCATGGGCTGTCCGTGGTCTTCAGCGTTTTTATTGATGAAAAGATATTCTATATTGGCGGAACCTTTTGCAAAATTCCCCCTTCGCCCAATTTCATCTTCAAACTCAAACTTTAATGCTTGAAATATCAGTCAATTATTCTCGGCAGGCGTGCTATGAAAGATCCGCGAGTGAGTAAAGATTTTGAGTATGTACCGTTTTGCATGGCATGTGTCTTGGCCTTGATATTGGCGATGGCATGTTTAAGCAAGAAAAACAATCATCCGGATGAATTTGTACATGTCAGAGCTGCCGCATATTATCATGATCACTGGATACCTCCAAAAGTTTGTGCGTCTGGCACGGAGCACACATATAGTTCGCATGGTATTTCGAGACTCAATACACATGAAATTTTTTATTTTTTTGCGGGCAAATTTTCAAGATTGTTATCCTTTGTGTCGATGGATGACGAATATCTTAAATGTCGACTGTTAAATGTTTTACTTTTTTTTGTGTTACTCCTGTTTTGTATCACAAATCTACACTATCGCATTCTGTTTTTGACGATTCTAGCCTCTCCACAGATATGGTATGTTTTCAGTTATTTTAATACTGATGCCTTTTCCATGTTTGTCTTATTGATGATATCGTATCAGTTGCTCTATAAAAATAGCATGTTGAATAATTTTTTAGAAGGGATCGGTACCCAAAGATCATTATTTTATGGTCTTATCCAAGGATCGCTGTTTTCGCTGCTGTTTTTTATCAAAAAGAACTTTTTTATTTTCATCATATTTTTGTTGCTATACTTTATGCTCAGTCTATTTAAGAAAGATTTCAGCAATCCAAAAATGGCTGTAAAACGTGCATTTCTGATAATGTTGATTGCCGCTTCAATCTTTGGCTTGAGATATTCACTCGATGTTTATATAAACGGTTTTAATAAATCAAATAAAATCTATGAATGCCAGGAAAGATTGGCCAGAAAAGATTTAAAACCAAGCACCAACCTTGAAAATAAATATTTCGGAGTGAAACTTAAAAACAGGGGAGTAACCATAAAGCAGATGTTCGGAAGATATGGATGGGGAGAGATATCATTTCAAAGCACTTTTGGAGTATATGGTTACATGTCTATATATCCTTCTAAATTATATATTCAAATTGTTAAAATGATTACCGCTCTTTTTAGCATTTATATCATGTACTTCTTTTTATTCAAAATGGGTTTAGAGGAAAATATTTTATTACTCATTGTGTTTGTTTGCAGCTTTGTGCTGGTTGGTTTGGCATTATGGCATTCATGGACGGTCGATTTGCAACGCCAGGGACGATATTTTTTGCCCATATTTGTAATGATCGGTTTTTTGCTGTTTCAAGCTGAACGGCATCTCAACCATAAAATAACGAATATTTTTATCATCGCCATGTTCCTCATGTCTTCATATTCTTTTGTCTTTATCGGTTTGTCTAGAATCCCAAAATAAGTTTTTTGACTCACAATGAACTTATCAACTGCAAGATCTTATAAGCGATTCGGATGGGCGCCTTCACCCGGTATAGGTAAAATTCAATGGGCCGATCCCGCTTTGTGGTGCGTGACAGTATTGGGTTGCCTGTCGGTGTGTTTTGCAATTTTGTTATATTGTCAAAATATATTCTTTCAAGATGAATGGGCTCTTTTTACAATTTTTGATAAATATGGAGCAAAGCCGAATTTTTGGAGACCTGCGAATGAACATCGGATTGTTCTGACAAGGTTGATTTATTTCGGCTTGATGAAAATGGGCCATCTTGATGTACGTTATGTAATGATAATATCCCAGTGTCTTCTTTGGGCAACGATGATTCCACTTTCTTCGGCCATAAACGTCTTCGGATGGAAAAGATGGGCTTTGTTTTTAATTATAGGCTTTATGTATGCTTCACCGGCACATGTTGAAAATCAGCTGTGGGGTTTCCAAATTCAATGGTATTTTGTGTTTTTCAGTGTTATGGTTTCAACTTATTTTTTAACCAGGCCATCATTTCGGCCATCCGACTTTATCATCGCGCATCTTGTTATGTTGCTGGCTTTCCTGGGGACATCAATATGGCCGGTGGTCATGTTGAATGCCGGAATTCTTATCGGAATCAGAATATTAAAAGATATTTCAAAAATAAAATGGCTTCTCTTATGGGCGGCAATTTTTGCGATTGAAATCGTTTTATATTTTTATGATTTAAACGCAGTCGGGAATCGTGGTTTTGCATTTAATTTAAAACGATTAGACTATACGATGGTTGCCTTGGGCAATTTAATAAGCCTTAGGTCGAATGTTTTTGAGCATCCAGGCAGAATCGCCTTGATTTTTGGATATCTTGGGGTGTCGTATGTCGCGGTCTTATTTTTCTTGAAAAAATATCATCGACAAGCGTTTGTCTGGGGATTGATACAGTTTGCCATTCTCGCAGCTATCGTTATTGCATTAGGCCGGGCACATCTGGGTGTCGTTCAAGCGTTAAGCAGTCGTTACGCTTTGATGACCATGCCTTTATGGATTGGCGTCGTATTATGTTCACAGGAATTTCGTCGTTTTGATGTTTTATTACTGATTTTTCTGACTATCAATTTGACCCTGAACAGTATTTATCGCTTTCCAGGATATGAAGGTGGTTTCAAAAGACGGGAGGCTGGTCGTTACTGCTATTACAGGGTTATGAAGAGTCCTTTTGACGAGATTGTGCAAAACATTTCCGACTTCAGAGCATGTCGAAAATTATATCCGAACGAGATGATACTTATTCGGAGGATGAAGATGCTGCAAAAACAGGGAAAATATTTTGAAGGGTGTGTGGAGCAGAACGGCCATACGCTGTGTTACTGATTATTATTTGAACGTTCTTTTATAAAAACCGCACCGGAATGCCCCGTGACATGTTAAAGCGAAGCAGAAATCCCACTTCAACGGGACTGCAGGGGAGCTTCATTTTTTATAAATGAAGAATTAAGAAGAAGATGAAAAAAGTGCTCATTACCGGCGGAGCGGGATTTGTCGGCGCAAATCTGGCTATTTATTTTAAGCGTGACAATCCTTCATGGGATATTACATCGCTGGACAATTTACATCGCCGCGGATCAGAACTGAATTTGACGCAACTTGCTAAAAGTGGAATAAAGTTTGTACACGGCGATATTCGAATTGTTGATGATTTAGAAAATGCTGGAGAATTTGACCTGTTTGTTGAATGCTCTGCTGAGCCATCCGTACTTGCTGGTTATGACGGTTCTCCGAGCTACCTGTACCAGAGTAATCTTGTCGGAACATTAAATTGTTTAGAAATGTGCCGGAAAAGACAGGCCGATATCATCTTCCTCTCTACCAGCAGAATTTATCCCATGCAGGTGATCGATGCGTTACAATTCATCGAGGAAAAAACAAGATTTAAACTTGCATCTGACCAAAAAATGCCAGGAGTTTCCGAATATGGCTTCAGTGAAAAACTTCCCTTGGCAGGCATACGTTCTCATTATGGAACAACCAAATTATGCTCGGAGCTGGTGATTCAAGAATATATGGCAGCATATGGAATCCAGGGGGTCATAAATCGGTGTGGAGTGATTACCGGTCCATGGCAAATGGGCAAAGTCGATCAGGGATTTGTTGTTTTATGGCTGGCAAGGCATATGTGGAACGGTAATCTGTCATACATCGGCTATGGCGGTAAAGGAAAACAAGTTCGGGATATTCTCCATATTGAAGATCTGTATAATCTTTTACGTATGCAGATTGACCAATTAGATGAGATAAGCGGTTCTGTCTATAACGTTGGCGGTGGCCCTGAACTGAGCATATCACTGTATGAACTCACTCAAATTTGTCGGGATCTCACAGGTCATAAAATCCCAATAGATTCGGTATTTGAAACTAGACAGGCTGATATTCCCTACTATATAAGTGATTGCCGCAAAATACGAAAGATAACCGGGTGGAAACCGCGCAAGGGGATAAAAGAAATAACACATCATATCCATACATGGCTTAAAAGAAACGAGGCTCTCCTGAAACTGATATTAAGTTAAACCGCTATAGCGCGCATCTTTCGTCGCTTGCTGCGGGGAGCTTTAAAAAATTGATGACGGGTAACGTTTATGAATGTAGCACTTATCACCGGCTCCGGAGGTTTGATCGGATCTGAGGCAGCTCATTTCTTTGCCAAAAAAGACTTTAAAATTATTGGCGTCGATAATGATATGCGGAAGTATTTTTTTGGTCGGGAAGCTTCAACAGCATGGAATGTTGCCATCTTAAAAGAAAGTATAGAAGAATATCAGCATTTAAATGAAGATATACGCGACGCAAAAGCGATGGAAACACTTTTTCGTAAATATAATTCGGATATTAGAATTATTATACATGCTGCCGCTCAACCCTCGCATGATTGGGCGGCACAGGAACCTTTTACCGATTTTTCCATAAATGCCAATGGAACACTCGTTCTTTTGGAAATGACCCGAAAATATTCTCCTGAAGCGGTTTTTATTTTTATTTCAACCAATAAAGTTTATGGAGATGCCCCCAATCATCTGCCGTTGGTTGAAAATAAAAAACGTTGGGAACTGAACAGCTCGCATCCCTATTTTGCGAATGGAATCGATGAGTCTATGGGTATTGATCAAAACACCCATAGCCTGTTTGGCGTTTCAAAGGCGGCTGCTGACATTTTAGTTCAGGAATACGGTCGATATTTTGGCATTAAAACTGCCTGTTTTCGAGGAGGCTGCCTAACCGGCCCGAATCACTCCGGCGCCAGGTTGCACGGCTTTTTGGCTTACCTGATCAAATGTTTAATTGCCGGTGAGCATTACAATGTGTTTGGCTATAAAGGCAAGCAGGTGAGGGATAATATCCACAGTTATGACTTCGTCAATATGTTGTGGCATTTCTATCAGAACCCGCGCCCCGGCGAAGTATACAACGCAGGAGGGAGCCGTTTTTCGAACTGCTCTATATTAGAAGCGATTTATGCATGTGAAAAAATCACCGGAAACAAGATGAACTGGTCGTATACGGAAACCAATCGTATTGGCGATCATATCTGGTGGATAAGCGATATTTCAAAATTCAGAAGTCACTATCCAGGTTGGAATTATAAGTACACCCTGGAAGATATCTTACATCAAACCGTTGATGGAATCATCGTAAGATTGTGAAACTATCAGTAATAATACCGGCGCATGATGAAGAAAACTGTATTGAATTAACAATCATGAAACTTCTTTTCGTTTTAAGGCAGATTGAATTTAATTTCGAAATTCTAGCGGTGAATGATAACAGCACGGATTCTACCGAGACCCTTTTACAGGAGCTGGTTTCATCATATTCTGAAATAAGATATATTAATAATCCTTATCCCGCAGGTTTTGGATATGCGGTACAATGTGGTCTTGAGAGCTTTACGGGGGACGCGGTTGCAATCGTAATGGCGGATGGGTCTGATTCACCAATCGATGTCATAAAATTTTTTCGAAAATTAGAGGAAGGATATGATTGCGTTTTTGGATCCAGATTTACGAAGGGTGGCAGGACGCGAGGTTATCCAAAACACAAACTGATCTTGAACCGGGTTATAAACTTGTTGATATGTATAATATTTGGAGTGAAATATAACGATACCACCAATGCTTTTAAAATGTATCGCCGCAGGACAATTGATGGGCTTCAACCTTTGCTCAGTCGACATTTCAATTTAACTGTTGAACTTCCGCTAAAAGCGATTATACGCGGTTATTCCTATGCTGTTTTACCCAATACGTGGGAAAACAGGCGTGGCGGAGATTCCAAGTTTAAAATAAAAGAAATGGGGAGTCGTTACTTATTCATAATATTATATTGCCTGATCGAAAAATGGCTCGCGTTAGGAGATTGTAAAAATGCAAATCTCTCCTAAATCAAAGAGAAACAAATTGATATATTGAACCAACCGGAAAATGATGCTCAACAAAAATATAATTAAAGAAAAAGACAATGTAAGAGTAGACTTTAAAAGCCGTATAATAGAACTCGAAGACACAATATTGAAAAAAGAACGACACATAAAAAATATCGAGTTTGAGTTGAATCTAATAAAAAAATCCAAAGTCTGGCGACTGTCGGAATTTTTCCGGAAACTTTTTTTTGTTAAATTTTTGGAAAAGTTTCCCGGGGTGCACAGAATTGTATTGTCTGTTTACAAAGACGGCTTCGTCAAAACTTTTGGCAAAGCGATATATCGAATATTAAAACATGACACCAAAAATTATAAAAAGTGGATAAAAAAAAATAGTTTAAATGATAAAAAAATTAAAGAAATAAAAAAAGATATTGATGGGTTTAAGTATAATCCCAAGTTCAGCATAATCATGCCGGTTTATAACGTAGATCAAACCTGGTTGACGAAAGCTGTCGATTCCGTATTTAACCAGCTTTATGAGAACTGGGAACTGTGTATAGCCGACGATGCATCAAGCAAAGAACATATAAAGAGCGTGTTGATAAAGTACGATAAAAAAGACAACAGAATAAAGATCAAATTTTTAAAAGAAAATCAGGGTATCCCCGGAGCGTCAAACGAAGCTTTATCTATGGCAACAGGTGAGTTTATCGGGTTATTAGACAACGATGATGAGCTCAGCGTCGATGCCCTGTATGAAAATGTAAAACTCTTAAACGCCGTCCCTGATGCTGACATGATTTACAGTGACGAAGACAAACTGGATATAAAAGGCAAAAGATCAGATCCGTTTTTTAAACCGGACTGGTCTCCGGACATGCTGTTTTCATGTATGTATACAGGTCATTTTGGTGTGTACCGAAAAAAAATAGTTGATGAAATCGGAGGGTTCAGGATCGGCTACGAAGGCAGCCAGGATTACGATCTTGCCTTAAGATTCTCCGAAAGAACAGACCGTATTTTTCATTTGCCCAAGATACTCTACCACTGGAGAAAGATACCCGGGTCGGCGGCTTTTGCAGACAACAGCAAAGATTATGCGTACGTTTCCGCAATAAAAGCTTTATCAGATGCCATGGAAAGGAGAGATATCCCGGCTAAAGTTTATCGTGGAGATTGGACAGGATCGTACAGGATAAAATATGAGATTGATAATTTTCCCAAAATAAGCATTTTGATCCCATTGAAAGGCCATGTTTCAATTCTTAAAAAATGCGTTGAAAGCATATTGTCTAAAGATCTCTATCCTGATTATGAAATATTGATAATCGATAATAACCGTTTAGAACGGGAAACCGTAGAATATCTGTCAAGCCTGTCCGGATATGGAAACGTGAGTATTTTAAATTACAATAGCCATTTTAATTTGTCTGAAATGAACAATTATGGGGCTCGGAAGTCGACCGGGGACATTTTGCTATTCTTCGACGATAAATGCGAGGTCAGAAGTAAAAAGAGCATCATGGTATTGGTAGAACATGTTCAGAGAAAAAATGTAGGTGCTGTAGGGGCAAAATTGGTCTTTAACAACAATACCATACAACATTGCGGTATAATATTGAAACTCGGGAGTGACGGAATCGCAGGTCACCATTCTTACAATTACCCTGACACGAATAAAGGTTACTTCGGCAAAAATAGCATCGTACACAATGTTAGCGCGGTGACAGGATCGGCAATGATGGTCAGAAAAGATGTTTTTAATAAAGTAAACGGTTTTGATGAAAAGATAGCCACAACATATAGCGACGTAGATTTTTGTTTAAAACTCCGGGAAGCAGGGTATCATATTGTCTATACGCCTTATGCAAAGTTTTATTTTAATGAATCAGTTGCGAAAAAGAATGTAAACGGTGTGGATAAAAAAATGATCTCAAAGAAAGAGATCGACTATTTCAAAATAAAATGGAAAAGTATTTTGGGCAAAGGAGATCCATATTATAATCCCAATTTATCTCTTGACGGCGAAGGCTTTTCCATCAGGTTATAGGCAGGTTATAGAATGTATGGAAATAATGATCATGTCTGTGCCGTGATCGTCACTTATTTTCCTGATCGCAAATTTGAACAAAGACTGGAAAAAATATCTCGGCAAGTAAAACATGTTCTTGTCATAGATAACGGCACAACCGGATCTGCATCACTTCACCTCGGTTTGTATGTTAAGGATTATCCGGACGTAAAACTGATTAAAAATTCGACGAACTTCGGTGTTGCTCAGGCATTGAATCAGGGCGTCAGAAAAGCTGCTGAACACGGTTATCAGTGGGTCGCCCTGTTCGACCAGGACAGCCTTCCCGGCCCCGATATGATTCGTAAAATGCTGAATCTCTGGGATCAATATCCTGAACCTGACAGGTTGATGATCGTCGGAAGCAACACAGTGTACCGCAATTGTTCTTCTATTAATGATGTGAGTAAAAATCAAAAACCGTGGGAAGAGGTTTCCCATGTTATCACTTCCGGAAGCCTTATCTGCATGAAAGCGTTTGACATGGCCGGTTATTTCAATAAAGATCTTTTTATTGATTATGTTGACATTGAATTTTGTTTGCGCCTGAGATCCAAAGGATACTCAACACTTCTGGCCAGGGACGCTGTTTTGCATCACAATATGGGTAATATCGAAGAACACAATATTTTCAAAAGAAGGGTTCATCCAACTCATCACAATCCCGTCAGACGATACTATCAATTCAGAAATTCTTTCCTTCTCAATAAACTTTATAAAAAGGAATTTCGATCCTGGCACAGAGTAAATTCAATTGTATTATTAAAGATTATCTGTCTCATCCTGCTTTTCGAAAAAAACCGGCCGGAAAAAATGTTTCAAATTGTAAAGGGCACGTTGCACGGGCTTTCGGGGCGGGCCGGAAAGAAGGGCGAGAAATCTTTTGCCTCAATTGATCGTAAACGAAAATGATTGATGGCAGCTGAGGGGTTAGAATGAAACTTTCTGTAGTGATACCATGTTACAATGAATCTGCGACAATAGAGTATATTATTGATAGGGTAAAAAATGCGCAAATTAATGAACTCGAAATAATCGTTGTCGATGACGGATCAACTGACGGAACAAGGGTGTTGCTGAAGAACAAGATTGAGCTTCAAGTTGACAAAGTTCTTTATCACGAAAAAAATATGGGTAAAGGAGCCGCCCTTCGGACAGGGTTCAGGGAGGCTACAGGAGATGTTGTCGTCGTACAGGATGCGGATTTGGAATATGACCCCCAAGAATTCCCGTTGTTAATGGGGCCAATCTTAGCTGGGGATGCGGATGTCGTTTACGGTTCACGCTTTGTGGGAAGCGGACCACATCGCGTTCTTTATTTCTGGCATATGGCAGGCAACCGGTTCCTGACTTTATTGTCCAATATATTCACGAATTTAAGCCTGACTGACATGGAAACCTGCTATAAAATGTTTCGAAAAGATGTTCTAAAGTCCATAAAGATCGAGGAGGACCGGTTCGGGTTCGAACCGGAGATAACCGCAAAGATTGCCCGTGGGGGTTATCGCATTTATGAGGTCGGCACTTCATATCATGGGCGGACCTATGAAGAGGGGAAGAAGATCGGCTGGAAAGACGGATTCAGAGCGATTTACGCTATATTGAAATATAATATCTGGCACCAATGAATGGTGCTGATAGTTTCATGATTGAACACATGTTTATCATGCCATGTGCCATAATGGGTATTGGTAACCTCCAACTCGTGTAAAATTCAACCACTGTATTAAAATATCGATTTTCTGCATTTGCAATTTATGGAAAAAACCCCTTCTCTTTCAAGTATCTTTGGTTTCACAAAATTTACTATTTTTCTTGGTTTCTTTATTGTGCTCTCATCTTCTTTTACCAGGCAAGTTATGAATTTTATCAAAGATTTTTTGGGAGAAAAAGGATTTTTGACTTTTGTCGGCTTTGTTCTTTTAGCTTGCGGGATATTATTTTTATTTTTTTTAGTTAAAGCTCAAACTAACTTGGCCCAAAGAGCAGTATTTATCATAATCGCCTCACTAGGCCTTTTTTTAACTTGGCAAATTGAACTTCCTGCAGAGAGAATCCACATTTTAGAATTTGCTGCTTTAGGCTGGTTGGCATCGAGAGATGCATTTAAAAACAAAAGAAAAATCGTCGCAGTTGGACACGTTATTATTTTTACTTTTTTTTTCGGTTTTCTTGATGAAGGTTTTCAAGCGATTTTACCTTACCGCTATTATGATCTCCGAGATATTGTATTTAATTATTTAGGCGCTTTATGGGGGTTAATGCTTTTTCTTCTAACCTAACCCAGACAAGCCGGTCGTAGTGCAACGAAGATCCCGTTTGTATGGGATTGAGGCGAAGTGGAAATCCCGATTTATCGGGAAAATGAATTGATGATTGTCGATTGCCTGTCTGCGTGTGACGGGCACTTGAAATGTAGCGAAACAATGCGCCTATCCCGCAAATGGTCACGGCGAGAGCAAAATCGACAACCATCAATTTCTGCTGAATCCTATATTCCGGAAAATTAAGGTGTTAAGTGCATTGAGAACGATTAAGATATTTTCAGTTTCCATTATAGTATTTTATATCTTTTTTTGCAGCTTTGTTCAGGCTCAATTTTTAAAAATTCATTTTATAGACGTGGGAGAAGGTGATTCTATTTTAATCGAAGCCCCTTCAGGCGAATGTGCTATTGTTGACTCAGGCAATCCCATTTCCGGTTATAAAGTAGCTACCTATCTTAAGAAAAACAAGGTTCACGCCTTGGAGCATCTTATCTTTACTCACCCTCATCTCGATCACGTAGGAGGGGCTTTCTTTATTCTTCAAATGATAGCGGTCCAGAATATATGCGACAATGGGGAAAATCTAAATTCACTAATAGAGTCGGGGAATATATACAGGTGGTATAATGAGCTGGTAAGAGAAAACAGAAAATATCGGGCATTGACGGCTGAAGATAAGCTGATAATGGGAGACGTGGTTTTAGATGTGCTTTGGCCACCTAAAGTTTCTACGTTTTCAGGTTTCAATGCCAATTCTTTGGTGTTGATGTTAAAATATAACAATTTTCGCTGTCTTTTGACGGGTGATTTAACTGCACTGTCAGAGAAACAGTTGCTCAGAAGGTGTCCGGATATAAAGGTAGATGTTTTAAAAGTTGGTCATCATGGAGCAGCTGATGCCACTAGTAGAAAATTCTTAAAGAAAATCTCACCAGAAATTTCTGTAATCAGTGTTAACAAAAATAATGTCTGGGGATACCCTTCAAAAGCGACGATTAATCGACTTAAAGCGTCAGGTTCTAAAATATATCGCACGGATAAAGAGGGAGATATTGTAATAACTGTAAGCAAACAGGGCGAAATTGCTGTAAATAAAAAATAACTTAGTTCGCTTTGCTCATCGCGCCATATAGGAGAACAATGGAACACGGGAATGATGACTTGGAATCGATAAACGTAACGTCGAAAACAGCGTGATTATGATATACAGGGCGCTGACCAAGAATGAAATCATGAGCCTGATTAACGCGGTGCGGTAGATGGCTATGTTTCACTCCACAGATCCGAAGGGTTCGGATCGGACATACTCGAGGCCATGTATCTCGGAAACCGGTTATCGTTACCCGATACTAAGGTTTGATAATAAAACTTTCACAAAGGAAATCTATTCATTTATTGAATCGATTCCAAACAGAAAATGCATGACAACCGGGTTGATTTAATCATTGTCAACTGGAACGGAAGGAAATTTCTTCCAAAGTGCTTGAAAGGGGTAACTCAACAGACATACCGTTGTTTTTCAACCACCCTTGTGGATAACGGTTCCACTGATGGATCCGTAAGTTTTGTTGCCAAGAACTATCCGGAAGTTAACATCATAAGACTTGAAAATAACTCGGGTTTTTGTTTTGCCAACAATATTGCGCTAAATGCTGTTAGAGCAAAGTACGTTGCACTGCTAAACAATGACGCTGTTCCGCACCCTTTATGGCTCCAGCACCTTGTGAAATCCATTGAATCTAAACCAGAGGCCGGAATGGTGGCCTCTAAGATGTTATATTACGATAATCCGAACATCATCGATCGGGCAGGAGACGGTTATACAAGAGCGGGAGCAGGTCTTTTAAGAGGAAGAGGTGAAAACAGAGAGAAGTTTAATAAGCAAGAGTGGGTTTTTGGAGCTTGTTCAGGGGCGGCACTATACAGAACAAAGATGCTAAAAGATATCGGTTTTTTCGATGAGAGATTCTTTTTACTATATGAAGATGTAGATTTGAGTTTCAGAGCCCAGATAAGGGGTTACAAGTGTATTTATGTTCCAGAGGCCGTTGTATATCATTTGACCAGCAAAACAATCGGGTACGATTCGTCACATTCTGTATATTACGGCCACAGGAATTTGGAATGGGTATACATTCAGAATATGCCTCTGTGCTTAATATGGAAAACTTTGGGCCATCACCTTCTCTATGATTTGGGCGCTTTTTTTTATTTTTTGGCAAGAGGCCGTAAAAAGGTTTTCATAAAAGCCAAATGGGATGCCATAAAAGGCTTAAAATCAGCATTGAGAAAACGGAAGCAGATTCAAAGCAACAAAAAAGTTCATGCGGATTACATCTGGAACCTCATGGATAAAGAGACGTATTATTCAAGATGGATCCGGCGGCTGAAATAACCCAAAGCCATCGCGACCGACTCCTGAAACCCGATGCTTGATACCTGCATTCCACCAATTGAGGTTTAAAATTGTTAGACATCATCATCGTTAATTACAACAGCACGGACTGCCTCCTTAACTGTCTGAAATCGTTATATGGCACATTGGCCGATCTGTCTGCAAATGTGTTTGTTCAGGACAATGGCTCTCGCGATGGGGTGGGCCGTATTAACAGGCAATTTCCCGAAGTCCATTTTTGCCAAAACAAAAGCAACATCGGGTTCGCCTCTGCGGTAAATAATGCATTGAAACAGTGTTCCGCCCCTTATGTGGTTTTGCTAAATCCCGATTCCCTTGTAAAGAAAGGATTTTTTATAAATATTCTTCAATACATGACAGATAACCCAAATGTCGGTATCATCGGTCCGAAGATTCTTGATGGCGATGGCAAAATTCAAGGCTCTGCAAGATCTTTCCCAACCCCGCTCACGGCATTTTTCGGAAGAAAATCGTTGATTACAAGACTATTTCCGAACAATCCGGTTACCACTTCGAATGTATTGACGACCCAAAGCGATGGGAAAACGCCTATGGAGGTGGATTGGGTTTCTGGGGCGTGTATGGTGATCAATAAAAAAGCTATCGATAAAGTGGGAGTTTTGGATGAGCGCTTTTTCATTTACTGGGAAGATGCTGATTGGTGTCGTAGAATGCGGGATGCGGGTTGGAAGGTTGTCTATTTTCCAAAATCATGTGTGATTCATCATGTTGGTGTCAGCAGCGATCAGTTTTTGATCAGGTCTTTATTTGAATTTCATAAAAGTGTTTATCTCCTATTTGAAAAGTACAGCAAACCCTCATCCTTGATGTTAACATTCCTGATCATCTCAGGTCTTTTTCTCAGGTTTTGTTTTGTTGTTGCTTCCAGTGGATTCACTCTATGGATAAAAAAATATCCGATCTTTCGAAAACCTGAAGCAAAACGAGTCCTGCGTCCCATAAAAAAACGAATAAAGATTCTGCGCATGATCGCCCGGCTGAATATCGGTGGACCGGCCATTCACGTTTTTCTGTTATCCAGGGGCCTGAATACAATCAAATTCGATTCCCGCCTGATCACTGGGATAATCTCACCACAAGAAGGAAATATGGGTTATCTTTTTGATTCAGTCGATATGGCCCCGATTGTTATCCCTGAACTGCAACGGGAGATCAGTGTTTGGATGGATTTAAAGACCATCGGTAAAATATTTCGTGCATTACTTCATGAAAAACCTGACATTGTCCATACGCATACGGCAAAAGCAGGAACGAGCGCTAGAATAGCGGCGCTAATGTATAATCTGACCAATAAAAAAAATGTAAGAGTCGTTCACACGTTCCATGGTCATATATTTGAAGGTTATTTCAGTAAAGGAATATCTTTATTCTTTATATGGATTGAACGTTTGCTTGCCACCGTAACCGATGTGGTCATTGTGATTAGTGAAACACAAAAAAACGATCTTGTTAAAAAATATCACATTGCACCTGCAGATAAAATTCGAACCATAGAACTCGGTTTTGATCTAAAGCCCTTTTTAACCTGTTCATCCCTGAAAGGCCGGTTCAAAACGGAACTTGGTGTTAAAAATGATACGGCTTTAATCGGCATTATTGGGCGGTTGGTCCCGATAAAACACCATATCATGTTTTTCAAAGCAGCAAAAGCTTACCTTCAAATGAATCCCGAAATCGATACCAAATTTGTCGTTGTGGGAGATGGAGAACTGAAAAAAGAACTGAGAAGTTACTGCCAGGCTCAAGGGCTCTCGGCACATGTGATATTTTGTGGGTGGTTAAAAAATATTTCATATGTATACGCCGATTTGAGTATCCTGGCGCTAACCTCTCTTAATGAAGGGACACCCGTCTCCATTATTGAAGCCATGGCAGCCTCGGTTCCGGTCATTGCGACAAATGTCGGTGGAGTGAGAGATCTTCTCGGAAAATCAGATCCATATCAAAACAAAAACGGATTTTCTATTTGTCAAAGGGGTATACTTTGTCAAAGAAATAATTCAAAAGGTTTTGCCGAAGGAATAAAGTTTATAACTGAAGTCCAAGATTCCAATACGATAAATCGGATAGCAAATGCACGATTATTCGCTAAAGAACGCTACTCGAAAAACAGATTGATTCAAGATGTTGAATATCTTTACGCGGAATTAATGGCGCATTAACCGTAATAGTGATGCCGGGAAGCATATTTTAAAAACCTCAAAATATTGTAAATGAGAATTCCCAAATTTATTGGTAATTTATTATCCGTCTATTCGGCTAATGCCATTAATGGCGTTTTGGGAATTATTTCTGTTCCCGTGATTGTCACCCTTCTGGGCAATAAACAATACGGTGTATTTTCGATATATTCCGTATTGGCATCTTATGTGGCATTAGTTGATTTCGGTGTAACAAAACATTTTATCGGTTTGATGGCATCGAACCGCGATAAAGAAAAACAATCGGCTTATCTGCAAAAGGCCTTTGGGTGGTATCTGGGGCTATCAGCAATTCTAATTAGTGCACTGCCGCTCCTCATATATATTGTAACCGAATATATCTTTCCTTTACCCGATTTGTTATTAACTTCACTTCGATGGATTGTCATATTTTCGGTAATAGAGTTTTTCCTCGCGATTCCCACCATGATAACCCAGGCATACACGTTGTCCAATGAATACTTTCGACAGCACGCTAGATTTATCGCAATATCAGGTATATATAGATATGGTTTGATGCTGCTTGCGGCCTGGCTATTTAAAAACCCGGTTGCCGTTGTTGCATTTTTAGTATTCAGACGGATATTTGACTTTACCGTAGCCCGCTTTATTTTACCAAAACCCCCTGCCAGCTCCTGGAAACCCAGGGTTAATTTTAGAGAGCTTAGAACCATCCTATCACATTCGTCCTTTATGTCGTTGTCACAGGTATTGCAAACAACGATAGTAGCCATCGGATCAGTTCTTATCAATCGTTCATTCGGTGTTGCCGTGCTCGGTAATTATCGTGCCGCCTTTGATCTGGGAAGTAAGGTTTGGTTCTTTTCAAATGGTATCGGCGTGTTGGTATTTCCCAGGTTTTCAAAGATTTTGTCAGACAATTCAGAGCGCCTGAACTTATTAAACAAGATGGTTAGGTGGCTTGAACAAAGCTGGATTATATATATGTTGTTTAGCCTTCTGGCAATTTTATTAGGACCCTTCATCTTAAATATGGTGAAACTAGGAGATGAACAGATCGTTCTCTTTTTTATGATTTTAATTGTCGGGATCTGCCTGAATGCCCATTCAAATGTTTCTTATGAGTTTCTTCTAGCAGATAGACGTTATAAAACGGTTGCGCTCCTGGTTTCATGTGCCCTCGTTTTAATGATTTTAAGCTTTAAGTTTCTATCGAGTATCGCAGGGCCTTATGCGATCGCATGGGCGTGGATTATTAGCCAGTCCCTGTATGCGCTCATTGCCGACGAAATCGCGGTCCACAACAACTTTCCTTCACCTGGTACAAACGTATTGGTCATCCTGATAAAATTTACTATTCTTTTCATGACACTTTTTTGTTTGTTTGCAGGTTTGAATTTTTATCCTATTAATATACATATCATAGCGCCGGTTGTATTCATTTCGGGATTATATGTTGTGTTACGAGACACAAAAGTACTCAAGCTGAGTTTAAAGTGAAAAGGAAATGATGACAGACAAAACAGGTTATTTCCTGTCTATTATCATCCCCACATATAATAGAAACCGTCTGATAGTTCATACCGTAGATAGTGCGCTCGAATTCTGCAAAATGTCTATGTGCAATACCGAAATCATTGTTGTGGATGATGGGTCAACCGATTCAACGATTGAAACATTGACCGATCGTTATCAGAATGAAATTGATAGCGCTATCGTTAAGATTATGCATAATAATAGAAATCTGGGAGTTACAAAAGCAAGAAATGAGGGTATTTCCTTAGCAACTGGAGATTGGTTGTTGTTTTTAGATTCTGATGATTTGCTCATACCCGATACTTCAAAACAACTGATTGACATATTAAGAAATTATTCCTCCTATGGAATGATTCTATTTAGGTGTGAGTGTCTGGAAACCGGTCAACTTATTGGCCCATCACAGGTTCTTCCTTACGAGTTAACACTCAGCGGTTTTTTAAATCGTGGAACACCCGGTGAATGTCTTCCGGTTTTGAAAACATCTTATTTTTCTAATTATTTATATTACCCAAACTTAAATGGTTGTGAAGGATACACATATGCATGCATGATTCGGGACTTGGGTTCGATAAGGATAGATCCGTTGATTGCAAGGAGATACAGGACAGGTAATAATGACAGGTTGTCCTCTTCGAAGGGCATAACAAGGAGGGCATGTCATTTAGCGACATTTAATCGGCTTCTAATGACCCAATTCTTTGAAAAGTTATTTATTTCAACTTTGTTGACAACGGTGCTTAAAATGATTTGCTATTGGTCAATTTGTCAAATTGGCAGGATAATAAAATCCCTTACAAACATAACACAAAGTGATGGAAAAGATATGGAAAAGGAATGTCATTAAGGGTTCTACATATCATTACGACACTTTCGACTGGCGGTGCTGAATCTATGCTATATAACCTTTTGACCCACTCACCGAACAAATCCATAATTGAAAATTATGTTATTTCCCTCTCAGGCCCAGGGCATTATGGCCCTCTTTTGGGTGAAATGGATGTACCTGTACGCTGCCTAAATTTGGATAAATTCCCGCCAAAACCAAGCGATTTGTTTAGAAACTTTGCCTTGATAAAAAAATGGAATCCACATGTCATACAGACCTGGCTTTACCATGCGGATTTGATTGGTTTGATAGTTGGCCGGTTAACCAGAGTACCCAAAATTTTGTGGAATATCCGCTGTTCAAATATGGACTTGAAACAGTATGCTCCTACGACACGGTGGATTTTTTCGTTGCTTTCCAAGCTCTCACATGTGCCTGATATTATCATTGTAAATTCAGAAGCTGGCAAGAGACATCATATTCAGGCAGGATACGCTCCTAAACGATGGGAAGTTCTGCCCAATGGCTTTGATACTAATTTATATAAGCCGGACAACAACGCTCGAAAAAAAATGAAACAGGCCCTGGGACTTGATAAAACATCACTTATAGTTGGGATGGTGGCTCGATATGATCCCATGAAAGATCACAAAACTTTTTTTAATACAGCAGGAAGGGTTAATGCCGTCTTGCCTAATACCCGTTTTGTTCTTATCGGCAAAGATATAGATGAAAATAATATTGACATCAAGGAGATGATAAAAAAAAACGGTCTTGAAGGCAAAGTATATTTACTCGGCAACAGGACTGACGTGCCGAGTATTTACCCGGCATTTGATATTTTTACGCTGACATCATTAGGGGAGGGATTCCCAAATGCTATTGGAGAGGCCATGGCGTGTGGTGTGCCCTGTATTACAACGGATGTGGGGGATGCAGCCTTTATTGTGGAAGATACCGGGATCGTTGTACCCTCTAGAAAGGCAGACGCGTTGTCACAAGCATGGGTTGATATGCTTTCCTTACCGTTGAAGCAAAGAATTGAACTCGGCAGGAGGGCTAGAAAACGGATCGTTGACAACTTTTCCATCTCTCGGATCGTGCAGCGATATCAAACCCTTCATCTGAAACTCTTAAACTGAATCGCCTCTTAAAATGTGCGGAATAGTAGGCTTTAAAAGCACCAACAATTATCAAAAAGAAAAAAAGAGTCTCCCCAAAGCTGCAGATTATTGAATCTACCCTAATTTAGTGGACACCTTGAAAAGCCCAATATATATGGGTAAAAGGAGGTGTTCCAATGTCAAAGAAAAAAAGAAAAAGTTACAGCCGAGAGTTCAAGATGGAGGCCGTGGGGATGATCACCAAAAAGGGATACAGCATTGCCGAAGCCTCTAGGAACCTCGGTATTGATTACAGTGTTCTGCGTCGATGGAGAACCCAGCTCGCAGATGATCCCAATAACGCTTTTCCCGGCAAGGGAAAGCTCAAAGCTCCTGATGAGGATCTCCACCGGCTCAAGCACAAGCTTGAACGCGTAACAGAAGAGAGCGACATATTAAAAAAAGCGCTGGCCTACTTTGCGGAGGATCAGAAATGAGTGTACCGCTTCTGGACCACCGTATTGTTGAATATATTGCTACAGTTTCAGAGAAACTTAAATACAAACAGGGAATCGGAAAAATATTACTTCAAAAACTGCTTTGGGCACTTCCGGTCCGGCAGATGTGGCAAAACCGATGGTGAGTCCCATAACGATGGCAGAATGAAAAAAAATGGAAACGAGATACGCGTTGAAAGTCAGACAACTCCTTGAGAAAGGCGTTGACATCCCGAACCCCCGCACGGTTGAAATTAGTGAGGATGTTAATCTTGACCGGATTTCAGGAGATAATGTGTCCATCTATTCAGGATGCAAAATCTATGGGAGTTCAACATTAATCTCTAAAGGTTCACAACTGGGATATGAGGGCCCTGTTACTGTTGATAACTGTCAAATCGGACCCCAGGTAGAATTAAAAGGGGGATTCTGCAAAGAATCGGTTTTTCTCAACAGGGCGTGTCTGGGATTTGGTTCCCACGTACGCACAGGGACCATACTCGAAGAGGAAGCACGTATTGCCCATGCGGTCGCATTGAAGCAAACTATCCTCTTTCCTTACGTAACTTTGGGGAGCCTCGTTAATTTTTGCGACTGTTTTATGTCTGGCGGCACCGGCCGAAAAAATCACAGCGAAGTAGGTAGTTCCTACATTCATTTTAACTACACCCCAAATCAAGACAAGGCGACGCCGTCCCTCATCGGCGATGTGCCGAGGGGGGTTATGTTAAATCAAAGACCTATATTTCTCGGAGGGCAGGGGGGGCTTGTCGGTCCATGCCGTTTTGAATTCGGCACAGTTACCGCTGCAGGATCCATATGTCGAAAAGATGAGTTAAAACCTGGCCGCTTGGTCATTGCCCAGCGCGGAAAAGAAGCAAGGGTTCGATTTGTACCGGGAAAATACTGGAACCTCAAAAGGACGGTGATAAACAACATCATCTATATTTCGAATCTGATGGCACTTATGAATTGGTACGTTAATGTCCGTTCACAATTTCTATCAGAGGAATTTTCGGAACCCTTGTATTATGGCTTGATCGAGAAGCTGGACATAGCCATAGATGAACGACTGAAACGATTTGGGTCCCTTTGTCTGAAAAATATGAACCAGAATTTGTCAACCAAATGGTCTGAGATAAAAGAACTTTTCAGCGATCTAAGATATTATGAAGGAAACAAAAAAAAAAAAGAAATCTGTCTGGAAAGCATCTCCCGTGGAATAAAAAGATCAGGTAAAAATTACCTGTTGGTGATCAAAAATCTTGAGCCCAGCGGAACAGAATCCGGTACCAAATGGCTTCAAGGTATTGTTGATCATCTCACATCCGAAATACTGACAATCATACCCTCATTTTCGCCTGGAAAAGACAGCGAGCAGGAATAATGAAAACCCTATTCGGTACAGACGGCGTGCGCGGCGTTGCAAATGAATATCCCATGACATCTGAAATGGTCGTCAAAATTGGGCGAGCAGTTGCGTATTTTTTTCAAAAAAAGAATACTCGCTCTAAAATTATCGTCGGTAAAGATACACGTATATCCGGTGATATGATCGAACAAGGGCTTGTTTCCGGAATATGCTCCATGGGGTCAGACGCATATCTATCCGGAATTCTACCCACACCCGGCATTGCTTTCTTGACAGCTTCAATGGGTGGGGATGCCGGCCTTGTCATATCTGCTTCCCATAATCCCTTTTATGACAACGGAATCAAAATATTTCAAAAGGATGGTTTCAAATTGTCCGATGAAACAGAGACGAAACTCGAACGGCTTTTACTGGATAAACACTTTCCCATACGGGGCCAAACCATCCAGTACACGGGAAGGGTAAAATATATAGAGGATGTTGAAAAACGATATGTCGATTTTTTGCTCCAAACCTTGCCAAACGATTTTTGTATCAAAGATATGAAAATAGTTATCGATTGTTCTAATGGCGCAACATACCGGGTTGCTCCTCAACTATTTAATCGTCTCGGTGCAGACGTTGAATCGCTTTTTGTTCAGCCGGATGGAAAGAACATTAATAACGGCTGCGGTTCTGAACATACACAGGTGTTGGCCAAAAAAGTGAGAGAAAAAAAGGCTGAAATCGGTCTTGCATTCGATGGGGATGGTGACCGGATGGTGGCTGTGGATGAGTTGGGGAATCTATTGACCGGTGATCAGATCCTGTCCATCTGTTCCAGGCTCATGAAACAAAAAGGCACCCTCAAAAACAACCGGGTTGTTACAACGGTAATGAGCAATATCGGCCTTAAAATTGTTTTAAACGATATGGGGGTAAAGCACATCACCACCCAAGTCGGCGATCGCTATGTTTTAGAAAAAATGATTTCCGATGGAGCCGTCCTGGGCGGTGAAGATTCCGGTCATATGCTATTTCTGGACCATCACACGACAGGGGATGGTATCTTGACGGCGTTGAAACTCATAGAAGCCATGAAAAAAGAATCCAGGCCGTTATCCGTGCTCAATAGAAAAATGAATCTATTCCCCCAATCACTTTTAAATGTCAGCGTCAAACGAAAACCCGATATTCAAAAAGTGCCGGAAATATCGGATACAATCAAATCGGTCGAAACAAGTTTAGGTAGAGAGGGGAGGGTGCTTGTCCGCTATTCAGGTACCCAGCCCCTCTGCAGAATTATGGTTGAAGGACCTACAATTGAAACGACCCGAAATTACTGTAAGATGATAGCAGACACGGTTCAACGTGAACTTGGAAAATAGAGACCAGAAAGTCAAAAGAGTAAACATTCGCCGACCCGGATTTATATTTTACTCCACTAGTCCCTGTTTCCAAAAATTCTCAACAACATCAGAAACAGATTGATAAAATCTAGATAAAGTGACAATGCGCCTAAAATAGCACCTTTCCGTACGACACCCGCGTCAAGACCTGCCGGTTGTGAAAGAGCCATGGTTTTCAGTTTTTGAGTGTCGTATGCGGTTAAGCCCACAAAAACAATTACACCGATATAGCTGATGATCATATGCATACCATAGCTCCCGATAAACATATTGACCACAGATGCAATAATAATCCCGATAAGTCCCATTGCCATGAAGCCGCCCAGGGATGTAAGGTCTCGCTTTGTGGTTATTCCGTATATGCTGCACGCGACAAACGTGGCGGCACATATAAAAAATGTTGATGTAATGGATGTTCTTGTATATATAAGAAAAATTGCTGATAAGGTTGCACCGTTTAAGGCGGCATATAGAACAAAAAGGGCGGTTGCGGTTGAGGCTTTTATTTTTTGAACCCGCGCACTGATGGTAAAAACCAAGGCAAGTTCACCGATAATCAGACCAAAAAAAACCATCTGATTGCCGAAGATCAATCGCATCATGGATTCGCTGTTTGCCACATAAAATGCCACAGAACCGGTGAGCGCCAGTCCGATTGCCATCCAGTTGTATACGCTTCGGACAAATTCATTGATTATCAACCGGGTTTGTGCTTTTCTAAGCGGTATAGTTTGCATCGTTTCCTCCTATTTGGGTTTCAAATTATCGCTCACAGATCCGACAGATCGTGCCGGCCAAATCTTCAAGGTTTAATATAATGCAATCGATCGTTTTTTCAAGAGAAAACAAAACAACCAACGGGATAGGGATGTGAAGCCTGAAGAAATCTATCAAAATCTAAAAGACCTCTCGGATCGGCTTGGTGTGACCGTATCTGATGGGAATTTTCGAAAAACCAGTATAAAGGTCAAGAGCGGGCACTGCGTTGTAAAGAGCAAGCAGTATTTCATTATGGATAAGCACAAGTCTCTGCACGATAAAATCGATATTTTGGTATCATTTCTGACCACGATGGACCATGAGGATCTTTATCTGCTCCCCACCATCCGTGAACTATTGAACCGGAGCAGCGAGCGCAATCACCGTCGCTTGTCGAAGCGTAGCGAAGATCCTGTCGTTCGGGGCTGCGGTGTTCTTCAATAAACATGTGAAGCAGGAAAAGGGCGGTTTGGGTCACGGCCGACCTACCCACCTATTGAAGTTTACATAATATACCTTATCAGACGTTATATGAATTTAAAATGACACTCGATCCCCATAACCCACGCCGTGTTTACGCAGTTTCCGAACTGACATCTAAAGTCAAAGGGTTACTTGAAGAAAAGTTTTCATTTATCTGGATTACCGGTGAAATATCCAATTTCAGAGTACCGGCTTCCGGCCACTATTATTTTTTATTAAAGGATGAAAAATCCAGGATAAATGCGCTGATGTTCCGACCACAAATTCAAAATTTGACTTTTGAGCCCGGAGACGGAATGCAAATCATCGGGTTGGGCCGGTTGAGTGTGTATTCGCCACAGGGCACATATCAGATCATTTTGGAATACATTGAGCCCAAGGGTGTGGGGGCGTTAAGGATTGCTTTTGAACAGCTCAAAAAACGCCTTTTTAAGGAAGGGTTGTTTGATGAACAATACAAAAAATCCCTGCCCTTTCTACCTAAAAAAATCAGTATTGTGACTTCACCCACCGGCGCGGTTGTGCATGATATCATCCATATCGTGGACCGACGATTTCCAAATGTGCATATTGAAATTGTCCCTGCAAAAGTACAGGGTGAGGGCGCTGAAGATGAAATCATATCCGGAATCAACCTGGTAAATACCCGGAATGATACGGATGTTGCAATAATTGCCAGGGGTGGCGGATCCTTGGAGGATTTAAATGCGTTTAATTCCGAAGCAGTTGCCCGGGCGATTTTTGCCTCGGAAATTCCCGTTATTTCAGCGGTCGGTCACGAGACCGATTTTACCATAGCGGATTTTGTTTCGGATTTACGGGCACCGACACCCTCTGCGGCCGCAGAACTGGTTGTTCCGTCCCGCGTAGAGCTCGTACGTCAAAACCTTGAACTTATTAAGGTCTTGATCAATACATTTACCCGATTTATCGATCACCTTCATACCTTGTTAAACGATTTTTCGAGCCGGTTGATAAATCCAAGAAAAAAAATAGAAGATTTGAAACTCAAACTCGATGATACCAACTCACGGTTTATTCGAATATTTTTTAATAATCTATCTCAAACCCGAGAACGCTTTACATGGCGGATTGATAAATTTAAAGCAAATGGCCCCTTACCACACATAAATAAATTCAAAGAATCAGTTGAAGTAATAAATTATAACTTATTTAAATCAATTCGATTATATATTATAAAAAAAATTACACTGTTGCGAGAGTTCACGATAAGCCTTGACGCGTTAAGCCCACTGAAAATCCTCGATCGGGGCTACAGCATCACCCGAACAATTCCGGAAAAAAAAATTATAAAAGATCCAAAAATATTAAAAATCGGTCAGTACCTTGAAATCATTGTTTCAAAAGGTCAATTCATAAGCAAAGTCGAAAGGAAGAACCAAAATGGCAAAACAGAATTTTGAAAATGCCATGCAGAAGCTTGAAGAAATCACCAAAGAACTGGAAGTAGGCGAACTTCCCCTTGAAAAGGCACTCCAGAGGTTTGAAGAAGGGGTTAAGCTTTCTAAATTTTGTTCCGAGAAGCTGGAGGAGACCGAAAAGAGAGTCACCATCTTACTTGAAGGTATGGACGGGGATATTCTTGAAAAGCCGTTTTTAACCGGAAATAATACCTGAGATATCAGGGTATTTTTTTAAATGGCGCCCTGACATCCATTGGCGGATAATCGATGTTTGACCTGGATTCATACCTCAATTCAAAACGCAGACGAGTCAATAAAGCGTTAAAAGAAATCCTTGAGTCGAAGATTTCAAATAAAGGCCGGCTGAAGAGCGCCATGGACTATTCCCTCATGGCCGGTGGAAAAAGAATAAGGCCGATTTTATGTGTGGCCGCAGCCGAATCTGTCGGTGGAAACACCGATGATGCATTGTACACTGCCTGTGCCATTGAAATGATTCACACCTACTCGCTCATTCACGATGATCTGCCGGCAATGGACAATGATAAATTAAGAAGAGGGAAGCCGACCTGTCACCTGGCGTTTGATGAGGCCACGGCGATGCTTGCCGGAGATGCCCTTTTGACACTAGCTTTTCAGCTCCTCTCAAGTATTGAGATAATAAATGAAAACCATGCCTCGAATTGTTTTGGCATTATTCAGGCGATCTCACAGGCAGCGGGATGTGAAGGAATGATTGAGGGGCAGATAAGGGACATCACCTTTGAACGAACCCCGATAACTTTGAGTCAACTTCAAGATATGCACTATTTAAAAACCGGTGCGCTTATTGTTGCATCGATTTATGCCGGTGTCGTGTTGGGGGGCGGTACCCAAAAGCAAATCGAACAACTTAAAATTTATGGCAAAAATATCGGCCTTGCTTTTCAGGTAACCGATGATCTCCTTAATGTTGAAGGTGATCCCGCGTTAATCGGAAAAGCCACCGGTACGGATGATCTCCTTCATAAGAACACTTACCCTTCCCTTATGGGAATCGATCAATCAAAGGTATTTGCAAAAAAACTCATAAAGAATGCATTGCAAGCCATTGACAATTTTGATAACAAATCTGATTCGCTCAGGGCTATTGCAAACTATATCATCAAAAGAAAAAAATAGTCGATTTGTTCTGGATGCCAAATTGTGAAATTAAACAGGAGCCGATATAAGTGTGGGATATATAGATAAAATCAATTCTACAAAAGATTTAAAAAAGCTTTCCAGGTCCCAACTTCCGGTCCTGGCAGCTGAAATACGAAAAAAAATTGTTGATGTGGTGTCCAAGAATGGAGGGCACCTGGCCTCCAGCCTGGGTACAGTTGAATTGGCGATTGCCATACATTATGTTTTCGATGCCCCGAATGATAAAATTATCTGGGATGTAGGCCATCAATCGTATGCCCATAAACTCCTCACCGGTCGCAGAGATCAATTTCATACCCTTCGGCAACACAGTGGGATCTCCGGTTTTACCCGGATGAGCGAAAGCCCTTTTGATGCGTTTTCAACCGGTCATAGCAGTACGTCGATTTCAGCAGGGTTGGGTATAGCCTCTGCCCGAGAATTGAAAAATGAAAACTATCGGGTTGTCGCAATCATCGGAGATGGATCCATGACGGCCGGCATTGCTTTTGAGGGTATGAATCAAGCCGGAGATATTCATAAAAATAAGAATCTTACGGTTATTTTAAATGACAACGACATGTCGATTTCGCGAAATGTGGGTGCCCTCTCCTCTTTTTTGAGCCGCACTTTTTCCAGAAAAAAACTCCAGGAGATGAAAAAAGAGTTCGGATATTTTCTCAAATCACTCCCAAAGATCGGTGATGATATCTATCAGTTTGCCAAACGTTCGGAAGAATCTTTAAAGACATTTATTACTCCCGGCATGTTGTTTGAAGCATTTAATTTTGAATATTTTGGACCGATCAACGGCCATAAACTGAACCATCTCATCAATATCTTAAACAACATAAAACATCTAAATGAACCCACCCTTCTTCATGTCACGACAAAGAAAGGGAAAGGGTATTTGCCTGCAGAAAAGAATCCTGTCTATTTTCACGGGGTTGGACGCTTTGCAGTCGAAACCGGCACTTGCGTTGGCCCAAAGAGCAGCGTTCCGACGTTTACTGAAGTTTTTGGCGACACCATGGTCAAACTGGCAAAAAGTAATGAAAAGCTCATTGCGGTTACCGCGGCGATGCCTGAAGGCACCGGACTTGTTAAGTTTGCTGAAATTTATCCGGATCGTTTTTTTGATGTTGGCATTGCTGAGCAGCACGGCGTTACCTTCGCAGCCGGGCTGGCCACTGAAGGGTTTCGACCGGTTGTGGCCATTTATTCTACCTTTCTACAGCGTGCTTACGATCAGCTGGTTCATGACATTTGTATCGAAGCACTCCCGGTGGTGTTTGCCATTGACAGAGGAGGGATCGTGGGAGAGGACGGCCCGACCCACCACGGATTATTCGATCTTTCATATCTGAGAAGTCTTCCAAACATGGTCGTCATGTCGCCTAAAGATGAAAACGAACTGTCCAGAATGCTCAAAACTTCCATTGAACATGACGGCCCCATTGCAATCCGTTACCCTAGAGGGACAGGAACAGGGGTTAGCATTGAAAGCAATGTCACACCTATCACTATCGGTGAGGCTGAGATATTGGAAAGAGGAGAGGATCTTCTCATCCTTGCAATCGGTCGAACGGTTTGTGACGCCCTTGAAGCCCATTCCGAACTGATGGCGCACGGTATCTCAGCAACTGTGGTAAACTGTCGATTTGTCAAACCGCTGGATGTGAATCTAATTAGCACGCTTGCCGGAAAGATACCTCGTATTATCACCATCGAAGAGAATGTCCGCCAAGGTGGATTTGGATCCGCTATTCTTGAATGCCTCAATGATGCAGGTTTAACATCCCATTGTCTCGAGCGGATAGGGGCTCCGGATAGATTTATCGAACACGGATCACAAAATTTTCTCAGATCCAAATACGGAATAGATCCAGCTGCCATAGTCAATGCAGGCAAGCACTTGATGGCGATCTGCGACAACAAATCAATCCCGCATCATGATCTTTTGACAAGCCTGGTTAGCGGACGAATGGAAAAAGGATAATATTCACACAAGGTTCTTACCCCTGATGTGGCTTTCCTCAAAAAAATCAGGTACGAAACTTTAGTAATTAATAATCATTATGCCGGTGACGAAAATCAGGCTCGACCAGATGATTGTGGAAAAAGGGCTCGCACAAAGCAGGCAGAGCGCCAAAACTTTGATTATGGCGGGAAATATTTTGGTCAATAACCAACCGTTGGATAAGCCCGGCACCCTTGTTTCAAGTGATAAAAACATACTCGTTAAAGGCGGAGAGAATCGGTACGTCAGCAGGGGTGGGTTAAAAATTGAAAGGGCTTTGAAAGCGTTTAAAATTGATGTTTCGGGTTTTGACTGTCTCGATGTGGGTGCATCCACCGGTGGCTTTACAGACTGCCTTTTACAACACGGCGCAGCCCGTATTTTTGCTGTAGATGTCGGATATGGTCAACTGGCATGGAAACTCAGGCAAGACCCCCGGGTTCACGTGATCGAACGGACGAATATTCGACATATGCCGATTGAAACCATTTCTCGGCCTGTGGACCTGATAACCATCGATGTTTCCTTTATTTCGCTTAAGATAGTGGTGCCGGAAGTTATACAATTTACAGGAGCCGATGGGGCTATTCTCGCTCTTATCAAACCCCAGTTTGAAGTGGGCAAGGGGAATGTTGGAAAAGGTGGGGTGGTCAAAAGTCCGGCTTTACACCGCAAAGTGATCGATGACTTGTCGACTTTTTTTACAAAAGAAGGTCTCGTATGTAAACCGATAATCCCTTCGGCCCTCCTGGGCCCCAAAGGGAACAAAGAGTTTTTTATATATTTAAGACGTTTCGAACTATAAACCCAAATAATTTTCCATCCGACTTGATTTTTTTAGTTTTTACAGATAGATAAAACTCTTTTTAAGTTCATTAAATTATTAAAAACCGGACAAGAGAGGAGCTTAGATACGCAACATGATTGCTCAATTGAGAAATGTCGTGCTAGTTGCCCATGGCGGGGCTGGGAAAACTTCACTGGCAGAAGCCGTACTGCTTCAAGCGGGTGTGATTAAGCGGCGAGGCCATGTCGAAGATGGCAATACAGTGATGGATTTTGAACCTGAAGAAATAAAACGACAATCAAGTATTAGTACCGGATTACATCAATATGTCTGGAATAAACATGTGTCAAACATCATAGATACCCCGGGAGACCAGAATTTCTTTGCGGACACAAAAAGCTGTATGCAGGGCGCAGACAGCGCGGTGGTGGTTCTAGATGTTGTCGACGGCGTAAAAGTTCAGACAGAACAGGCATGGAATTTTGCCGAAGACCTGAAGATGCCTTGCGTGATATTTATCAACAAGCTTGACAGAGAGCGGGCGGATTTTTTCCGTGCATTTAAAGATGCAAGCAAATGTTTTGAAACAAAGCCGATAGCTCTCCAACTTCCGATTGGATCCGAAGAGAGTTTTAAAGGCGTTGTCGATCTGATTGGGAACACCGCTTATATTTACAATGCTGAAGGCGAGAGGAAAGAAACTGATATTCCTGCTGATATGAAAGAATCGGTCGAAAAAGAAAGGGAAACCCTGGTCGAAAATATTGCTGAAACAGATGATGAACTCCTGGAACGATACCTCGAAGGGGAATCTATACCTGAAGAAGATATCCGTGCTGCCTTGAGAAAAGGCACCTTGTCACGGAGCTTCGTCCCTGTTTTATGCGGGTCTGCAATAAACAGTATCGGTGTTGATCTGTTGATGAATTTTATCAACGAAACGTTGCCCTCACCCATTGATCTCGGTCCATGGAAGGCGGTTGACCCTGACAGTGGCGAGGAAATTGAGCGTGCTGTAGATCCGGATGCTCCATTTTCAGCTCTTGTTTTCAAAACCGTGACAGATCCGTACTCGGGACGGCTTTCGATTTTCAAAATTGTGTCCGGGAACTTGGGGGGAGATGGAAACTTTTATAATGTCAACAAAGGATCCAAAGAACGATTTTCTCAACTCCTGATAGTTGTCGGAAAGGAGCAGAAAGTAACATCAGAAGCCGGCCCTGGTGCAATTGTTGCTGTGGCCAAGCTGAAAGATACGACAACCGGAGATACCCTCTGTTCTGAAGAGAGTAAAATCAAGTTCAATTACATCGAACCGCTCCCGCCTCTTATTTCATTTGCTATTCAACCCAAATCAACCGGTGATGAGGATAAGATTTTCGCATCGCTTTCAAAGATTTTGGAAGAGGATATCGCCTTGAAGCTTACAAGGAACGCGGAAACCAAAGAAATTCTTCTATCCGGAATGGGACAGGTCCACATCGCGGCCGCTGCTGAAAAGCTGAAAAGAAAATTCAATGTGGAAGTAAATTTGAATCAACCGAAAGTTCCTTATAAAGAGACCATCAAAAAGAAGGTCAGGGTCCAGGGGAAACACAAGAAACAGACCGGTGGCCACGGCCAGTATGGTGTTTGTTGGATCCAGTTGGAACCGCTCCCCAGAGGGAAAGGATTTGAGTTTGTCGATGCGATTGTGGGGGGGGCGATACCTAAAACATATATTCCGGCTGTTGAAAAGGGAATTATTGAAGCCAGCCAAAAAGGCATACTCGCCGGATTTCCCTGTATCGATTTCAGGGTCATCTTGGATGATGGTTCGTTTCATGCGGTTGATTCCTCAGAAATGGCATTTAAGATCGCAGGCTCTCTTGCCTATAGAAAAGCGGCTGAAGAGGCCCAGTCCGTCCTCTTGGAACCGATTATGGATGTTACGATCACCGCTCCTGATGAGTTCATGGGTGACATCATGGGCGATCTGAACAGCAGACGCGGAAGAGTTTTGGGAATGGATAGCAAAGACAAAAACCAGGTTATCAGAGCCAATGTCCCGATGGCTGAATTTCTCACCTATGCACCGGATCTCAATTCAATGACCGGTGGCCGAGGCATGTTCACCATGGAATTGTCACGTTACGATGAAGTGCCAGCACAGATCGCACAAAAAGTTATCGAAGAAATTAAGAAAGACAAAAATTGACCGGGCCTCCTGTCCAAGGACATAGAAACACGTTACCGGACCATAGGGCTTTGGACATCAACTCCTTGCGTTTATGCATTTCTTTCCTGATGCCCTCCCCTCCTCCCACAAAACTATCTCGCTGACAACCCTTTCCGATCGACTCTCTCCTATCAAACCTTCAAAATCTTCACCACTTATGACCCAAGTTTTCACCTGTTTTGCGGGCAAAGGTTTTTTGTATCTTCATTCAACGAATTAAAAGTACCGGTATGAACCGACTCGATTGACAGCCGGTAGGGAAATTCAAATTCTTAGACACAAAAGGTGAGATGAATCAAAATTCAGTTCATGTTTCCCTTTGCTTATATATCCAACCCACAAATAAGCATGGCACGCTCATCTAACATTTGTGACAAACCGCCGCGCTGGGAAGGAATAAAGCCAAAGGCTCTTTCCCACACTTCATCATCTTCCATACAGAAATAAATAAGGAGATCCGGAGCGATTTCTCTGATCCAGGAGACGATTTTGCAGTAAAGGTCGATACGCAATGTTTTAAAATATCGCATTTTTCCATCAAGTCCCGGAATGAACTCGCCATAGATAATCTTTGATTTTGGAAAGCGTTTCTGGATGATTGTTTTCAAAGATGGTATAAAACGGAATGTGCCTAGACTGATCCAGGCGATGTTGTCCGGAGATATACGGGAAAATAAAGCCTCGATCATCTGCCGGTAATCTGCTTCGCAGCCGTCATAGATGACAATGGGGTCAAAATGAAATGCAAGCGGATAACCCCATGATTCGCATTTTGCAGCCGCGTTGAGCCGGGCGAAAAGGGGTGCGGTTCGAAGCTCCTCATCTCGAATAATTTGATCGGTGTTCAGGCTCCAGGCAACGATGGTTTTGCGATTGTGTCGGAGCCGGCTCAATTTTTCAACAGCGGTTGTCTTGGTTTTTAGCTCTAAAACCGCATGGGATTGGGTAGAAAAACTTGTAACCAGAAAGCGGGAAAGGTCTGTCCAGTTCTCCCAGATTAGGCTGTCGGTAAATTCTCCGGTCCCTATTCGGGTCAATTTTTTTTCGGAAAAAAGTATCTGCAGTTCCTGTGACATATCCTGGTAATTGACGAAAAGCTGGAGAATGGGTGGATGAAAATATGTCTGCAAGATACAGTAGGAGCAATCCATCGTGCAAAAAGTGCCGATGTTCAGAATACGATACCCGCAACAGGTATAAAATCGAGTGCCAGGGCATTTCCGAATAAAAGTGCCCTTATTGAGGGTTAGAAAAAGGCTTTCCTTTCCAGCTTTTACAGGATCATCGGCCCGCAAGACCGATTCAAACACCTTTTGTACATCATCAACGATAACCACAGGCGCATCGATTCGGGATTGAATAGATCGAACATGGGTACTGTGTACCACTTGCTGATCAATATATAGCGTTGAAATCGACAAAGCTTTTAAAAGCGATTTGAAGAGCCCTGCAGTCCACCCGTGAGTGGACAGGGAATCTCTGAACTATCAAGTGGAAGCATCGATCATCTTCTGGATTGACTCAACAGTTTCAGGATTTGCCAGGGTCATCGTATCTCCCACATCCTGCTTATTGGAGATTGCCGCCAGCACCCGACGCATGATCTTCCCGGACCGTGTTTTCGGCATATCCGCAACGATCCATACTTTTCGTGGTTTTGCAATCGATCCAATTTCTGAAATGATAGTACTGCTGACCTTTGCCGCAATATCTTCGTCGGCCTCATGTCCTGGTTTTAACGAAATATATATCTCCGGGACCCGTCCTTTGATAGCGTCTGCTACCGGTACAACAGCCGATTCAGCTACTTCTGGAACCACCAGCGCAGCGGACTCCAGCTCTTTGGTTCCCAGCCGATGGCCTGATACATTGATGACATCGTCGATGCGGCCTAAAATACGATAGTATCTGTCGGCCGATTGGGTAGCTGCATCACCGGTCAAATATGGCCAATCCCGCCAATCTTTGCTTTTTGAATCTTTGCAGTACTTTTCATAATACTGCTTGACATAGCGATCCCGATCTCCCCATATGGTCTGGAAAGCGCCCGGCCAAGGATTCCTGATGCAGATATTTCCGGCTTTTCCGACGCCGGATTCGAGTTCATTCCCATCGTCATCATAGATGACCGGGTGAATCCCGGGCAAAGCCGGACCGGTACTTCCCGGTTTCATCGGATCAATTGCCGGAAGCGTGCTGCACAAAAACCCGCCGGTCTCTGTTTGCCACCACGTATCGACGATGATAGCCTCCCCTTTTCCGACAACTTTGTGATACCATTTCCACACTTCGGGTTCAATCGGCTCTCCAACCGTGGTCATATGTTTAAAATGATAGTGGTATTTGTTCGGTTCGTCGGGTCCGACTTTTCGTAAAGCCCGTATGGCCGTGGGGGCGGTATGAAAAATATTTACATCAAGATCCTGTGCGATCCGCCAGCATCGACCGGCATCCGGATAGGTGGGTATCCCTTCGTAAACCACAGTCGATGCCCCAAGCGATAGGGGGCCGTAAACAATGTATGAATGTCCCGTAATCCATCCGATGTCAGCCATACACCAGTATACATCCTCCCGATGAATGTCCTGAATATATTTTGAGGTACCGGTGACATACGCGAGATAACCGCCGATACTATGCTGGCATCCCTTCGGCTTCCCGGTCGTTCCACTGGTATACATAAGGAAAAGGGGGGCTTCGGCCGGCAATGATACGGGATCAATTCTTCTTCCATAAAAATCATTCAAAACGTCGTTGATAAAAAAATCACGACCATCTTGCATCAATGTTGGTGAAGATGTCTTTCCCGGATAACGTTGCCACACCAACACCTGATCGACTTTCTGGCCGTCTTTTTCAGCTAGGTCCGCAGCAATATCGGCTTTTTCTTTATGGTCAAGGAGCTTGCCCCCCCTGTAATAAGCGTCCATCGTTATGAGCACCTTTGATCCGGAGTCGACAATTCTATCCGCACATGCTTTGCCGCTAAATCCTCCAAACACTTCAGAATGAATGACGCCCAGTCTGGCGCAGGCAAGCATCGTTATGGGGAGCTCGGCCGTCATCGGTAAATGAAGCGTTACCCGATCCCCTGATTTTAAACCGGTAAATTCCTGAAGCAGTGCGGCCAATTCGTTGACCCTGACAAACAGCTCCTGATAGGTGATATGTTCGATTTTTTCATTCTCTGGCTCAGGAACAAAATGAATGGCGGTTTTGTTTTTGTTTTTTTCCAGATGCCGGTCAATGCAATTGTGGCTTGCATTGATCCTCCCCCCAACAAACCATTTCCAACAGGGCGCATCACTGGTATCCAAAATGGTATGCCAATATTGATCCCAGTCTAAAAGATCCGCATAATCTTTAAAACAGTTGGGGAAATTTTCTAGACTGAAACGATCATAGATCTTTTCGTCCGTCATATTCGCTTGGGAAATAAATTTTGCGGACGGATGATAATATCCTTCCTCCGGCCAGTGAACAGCAATTTGCGCTTCAGATGTTTCGACAACTTCTTTCTCAGACATAAATCAACCTCCTTTGAAATTTGCGATATTTATTTTTGAGGATCACATGTCAACCGTTTAAATATTGAAATTTTGAATGACTTTTTCGAGCGTGGCCCTGTGTCGCTTTAATCCCTCACTATCTTTAAAATGTAATTTTAAAGTAAAGGTGGGGTCCTCAAAATATTTTGAAGGGATTAGTTTTGTATTTTTTTCGAGCTTTAGGCTCTTGACAAATTTTTCAACCTTTTTTTTTCTTGCGACGACGGTCGGAAATCGTCGTCGCTCCAAATAAGAACGGATTCTTTGCGCCTGCTCCCTTTGATCAAGGTCCTCACTGTTTAAGATTTTTTCAATGTCGCCCTCTTCAAGCACTTTTAAAACGGAAATATCTTCACGTTCTGAAATTTCTTTAGCATGCATCACGATTTCTCTTTGTTTATTTAAGCTCAATTTAAGCCTGACAAACAGATTTGCAAATATGACCCCGATCTCTTTCATCAGGATGCCAAGCTCCAAAGCCATTGCAAAAGAAATGGCGTTTGATAATACACCACTTTGGATCGGCTCAGGTAAAAGGCAAATCTGTTTTATTTTTTTAGTGAAGGATGGACTGTTTGGCAGGCCAAAATGGGCTGCTTTTTTTGCCAAAATATGATCGGAATTATAGAATGTAGAGAGTAAGAGAACAACCCGTGACTGTTCGATCAGATTTAAGGTTCGCTGAAAAACATTTTCAGATATGGCCATGTTTGCAGTTTCAAGTAGAGGGGTCCGGGGGTCTACAATCCTGCCATCAAGGTGTGTCCAGCCGAGCGCGCCGCATGAGGCAATCCGGCGGAATCCGCTGATGATTGTAAACCCCTGATCTTTTCTGATCAAAATCGGAAAATTGATCAGACCGACCGCTTGAATCGAATCGATTAAATGGTCAATTTCCGAGTCGGTGGTAATGCGATAGGTTTCATCAGACGGATCGATGCGGTCGATCCGCACTCTCTTTTCTTCAAAACGCATGGCTTATCCCGGTAAGCTGAGTCAATGCTTCTAAATACTTTTTCCGCGTGTCCCGAATGACATCTCCAGGCAAAGAGGGGGCCGGCGGACTTTTATCCCACTTGATGGAGATCAGGTAATCCCTCACATATTGCTTGTCAAAGCTTTCCTGTGAAGTTCCGGATCTGTAAGATACCTTCGGCCAGAACCGGGACGAATCTGGGGTCAATATCTCATCGATAATAATCAATTCATTGTTAAGCAGGCCAAATTCGAACTTGGTGTCTGCAATGATGATTCCTTTTTCAGCCGCCAGTTCAGAACCTTTCTTATATATTGAGAGGCTCATCGCTCTGAGTTTTTCCGCCAACTCTTTACCGATCATCTTTGCAGAAGTCTCAAAATCGATGTTGATGTCATGTTCACCACCCTCTTCTTTTGTCGCGGGCGTGAAGATCGGTTCTGGAAGTTTATCCGATTCTCTGAGACCCGCCGGCAAGCGGATTCCACACACTTCACCGGATTCCTGGTAAGATTTCCATCCTGAACCGGATAGATATCCCCGAACCACACACTCGATCGGAATTGCATCTGCTTTTTTAACCCATATGCTCCTGCCATCAAGTATTTCCGCATAGGGAAAAAATAGTTTTGGATAGTCTTCCACATCGGCGGTAATCACATGATTGGGAATCAACGGTTTCATGACATCAAACCAAAAGAGGGACATCCGGGTTAAAATTTTCCCTTTGTCAGGTATGGGATCGGGCATGATAACATCAAATGCGGATATCCGATCGGTTGCCACCATTAAAAAAGAATCACCAAGGTCATACATATCCCTCACTTTTCCTGTCTTTGCTAGTTTAGCTTCCGGGAAATTGGTTTTATAGACTGCTTCCTTCATCTGTTTTGCTCCTTATCTGTTATACGGTTCACTTTTGTTAGATATTGATCCATATTGCCGGACACAGCATACACTTTTTTTCCGAAAAAGCCTCAAGAATCGGAAGACCCTGCGTTCATATTCTTATTATTCAATTCTTAAAGCAATTGTCAATCTTTAGCGAGCATATTAATTTGTTGACAATCCGTGTATTTTTATGGACAGGTTATTTTATTTTAAATTTCATTTCAAGGGAGGGAGATGATTATGGATAAAAAAGTAACTGTGATCGGGGCCGGCAATGTCGGAGCAACCACGGCACAGCGACTGGCTGAAAAAGAGCTCTGCGATGTGGTGCTAATTGACATTATTGAAGGTTTTTCCAAGGGAAAAGCCCTTGATCTGGCCGAAGCCGCACCTATTGAAAAACACGACGCACATCTCATTGGGGCAAACAAATATGAGGCATCAACCGGGTCGGATATCGTTATCATAACCGCAGGAATCACCAGGAAACCGGGTATGAGCCGTGATGAACTTATCAGTACAAATGCAAAAATTGTAAGAGATGTTACCCAACAGGTAACAGCGACATCGCCTGATTCAATTCTCATTGTTGTGAGCAACCCCCTCGATGTGATGTGTCACGTGGCATATCAAACCAGCGGGCTTCGCAAAACCCGGGTTATCGGTATGGCCGGCGTTCTGGATTCTGCAAGATTTAGGGCTTTTATCTCCATGGAACTCAATGTTTCTGTAGAAAACACCCATGCGTTTGTCCTCGGGGGACATGGCGATACGATGGTTCCGCTCCCCCGGTATTCCACGGTGGCCGGCATCCCGATTACGGAACTCCTCTCAAAGGAGCGGATCGATGCGCTCGTTGAAAGAACTGCAAATGGCGGAGCAGAGATTGTCGGCCTGCTGAAGACCCAAAGTGCATATTATGCTCCGGCGTCAGCTGCAGTGGAAATGGCGGAATCGATACTGAAAGACAAAAAGAAAATTCTTCCCTGTGCGGCTTATCTTGAAGGGGAATATGGAATAAACGGCCTTTTTATAGGCGTTCCGGTCAAGCTAGGTGCCAAAGGGGTTGAGGAGATTATTGAAATTAGTCTCAGAGACGAAGAGAAGGCAGCCCTTGATAAATCTGCCGATGCGGTAAGGGATTTGCTTAAAAAGTTAAAAAATTCGGTCTGACACGTTACGGTGTATCCAAAAAATCGGTTAAACAAGAAATCGCTTTTTTATTTCACCAGACCGGTCTTTACCGCCCGGGCCGCTTTTTTATTCATTCCGGGCAGCTTGGCCAGTTCCGATAGAGTTGCTTTTCGGATCTTCTGTATACTACCGTGGTGCTTCAAGAGAGTCTCTTTTCGTTTTTTGCCGATACCTTCAATTGAATCGAGGGCTGAACGCATCGATGTCCTACCCCTTTGTTTTCGGTGAAAGAATATGGCAAAACGGTGGGCCTCATTTCGAATCCTTTGCAGAAAAAGGAGAAGATCTCTCTCTTTTCGGAAATTGAGCGGATTGACTCGACCGGATTTATAAATTTTATCCTCGGTTTCCCCTTTTGATTCATTTTTTTTAGCGATGGCGATCACCTCAAAATCGTGTTTGAGGTTCAACTGTTTCAAAATCGCCTTCGCAATGTTGAGCTGTCCCTTACCCCCATCTATCAGTAAAAGATCCGGGGGTGGTAATGCGCCATCCTTTCTCCCATAACGCCTTCTCAGGACCTCAGCCATATATGCATAATCGTTTTGTTTGGGAACGGTTTTGATCTTATATTTGCGGTAGTCGGATTTTTTTGGTTTTCCCATCTCAAAAACGATCATACCGGCCACAGGAGAAGTACCGGAAATATTTGAGTTGTCAAAGCATTCAATTCGTTCCGGTGCTTTGTTCATCTTGAGTAGCTTCTGAAGCCTTCTAATCAAATCTGTTTCAGCATTTTTAGAAGCGATCAGGTTCTGCAATTCATTTTCAGCGTTCTGACCACCCATTTTCAGTAGTTGAGTTTTTCCTCCTCTTTTTGGAAAGATAATATGCACCTTTTTTCCTTTAATATTTCCAAGCCAATCTTCAAGCAATGGGGCGTCTTCAAGGTGGAGGGGAGTCAGTATCTCCTGCGGGATAAAATGAGCGTCACCATAGTACTGTTTGATGAATGCGCCGATTAACTCTTCTTCGTCGGAAAGGGTTTCTTTAAAGCTGAAATGCCGGTTACCCAGTAAAAAACCCCCTCGGACAAAAAGAAGCGTGATTAGCGATAGTTTATCATCTCTGGCCAGAGCCAGGATGTCTCGGTCCTTAAAATCGGTAGTCACTGAAACCTGTTTTTCAAGCGTCTTTTCCAGTGCATACATCTTGTCTCTGAGGGTTGCCGCGGTTTCATAATTCTGCTTTTTTGCAGCTAAAACCATCTCTTTTTTTATCTTTTGGATAAGAAAAGGCGTTCTTCCTTTTAAAAATAGTGTTACTTCTTTTACAACGTCAAGGTAGGTGGTTCTATCAACATCAAGGGAACAGGGTGCAAGACAGATTTCCATCTGAAAGTTCAGGCAGGGGCGTGATCGATTTCTAAACTTGTTTGCCTTACACGAGCGTAGTTTAAAGGTTTTATGAATTATCCTGAGGGTCTGTCTAACGGATTGAGCTGATGCAAAGGGTCCGAAATAAACGGCACCGTCGTTTCCTGTTTTTCGAACGATGGCGAGTGTGGGATATCGACTTTTGACATCCAGACGAAGAGAAGGATACCTTTTGTCATCCTTAAAATCGATGTTATATTTTGGTTTGTGCTGTTTGATGAGATTCGATTCAAGGATCAAAGCTTCCTGTTCGGTTCCGGTGATGATGGTTTCGAAAAAAGATAACTTCTTTACCAGCATCCGGCTTTTTATGTCCAGATTTTCAATGTTTGTAGAATAAGAAGCCAGGCGTTTTCTTAGATTTTGGGCCTTACCGACATAAATAAGTTGTCCTGCTTCATCCTTAAAAAGGTAGACACCAGGGTTAGAAGGTGCTTGAATTAATTTGGCACGAATCCTGTCGTTCATCAGCGAAACTCAAAGATCATCGATTTTTTGATTTCTGAAATCCGGTCTCTTAATTCAGCGGCCCTTTCAAATTCAAGCTTTTTCGCCGCCTCCCCCATTTCTTTTTCCAAAGTCATGAGGATATCATCCAGATTGTCTGTTGAAGCATACTCTGCAAGTGGTTCAGAAACACTGCCCGCCGTGACATAATCCGACTCATAGACTGATTCAAATATGGATGGTAAATTCTTTTTGATGCTTGTCGGTGTAATGTTATTTTTTTTGTTGTATATCGTCTGAATTTTTCTTCGCCTGTCCATTTCCGCCAGCGCCGTTTTCATCGATCGGGTGATATGATCACCATACATGATAACCTGGCCACCCACGTTTCTTGAAGCCCGTCCGCAGGTCTGAATAAGCGATCTCGTCGACCGTAAAAAGCCTTCCTTATCTGCATCGAGGATAGCAACCAATGAGACCTCCGGTATATCGAGGCCCTCACGAAGAAGATTGATACCAATGAGAACGTCAAACGTTCCCTTTCGCAGATCCCTTATGATATCCATCCGTTCCAACGTGCGAATGTCCGAGTGAAGATAACGAACCCTTATGCCTAACTCGGAATAGTAGTCGGTAAGGTCTTCGGCCATTCGCTTTGTCAACGTTGTCACGAGGACTCTTTCACCCCGCTCCATACGCCCTAGAATCTCTTCATAAAGGTTATCCACCTGATTCTCAGCGCTTCGCACATCGCATTTGGGATCGATTAATCCGGTCGGTCTCACGATCAGCTCAGCGAGGGCGCCCCGTCCTTTTTTTAATTCATATTCCGCGGGCGTTGCCGATACATATATTATCTGGGGAGTTTTTGATTCAAACTCTTCAAATTTAAGGGGCCGATTATCCAGGGCAGACGGCAACCTGAACCCGAATTCAACCAGTGTTTCCTTTCGGGACTTGTCCCCTTTATACATGGCATTGAGCTGGGGGATGGAAATATGGCTTTCGTCCACAAAGATCAGGTAATCGTCAGGAAAATAATCCAACAGGGTTGGCGGTGGTTCTCCGGGCGCCCTTCCGGTAAAATGCCGTGAGTAATTCTCAATCCCGGTGCAGTAGCCGAGTTCTTGCATCATTTCCAGATCAAAATTGGTCCGCTCTTCGATTCTTTGGGCCTCAATAAGCTTGCGTTCCTTTTGCAAGTAGTCGATTCGTTCCTTCAACTCTGTCTGTATCGAGGCGGTGGCACGTTGTAAGGTTCCCTTCTGGGTCACATAATGGCTGGCGGGGAAAATGGTGATCCTTTTCAATCGTCCGAGCGCCTTACCGGTCAACGGGTCGATTTCGGAAATCCCTTCGATTTCATCTCCAAAAAATTCGACACGAACAGCCTTGTCCTCTTCATAGGCGGGAAAAATTTCAATCCGATCCCCCCTTACCCTGAAAACCCCCCGGTGGAAATCGAAATCATTGCGCTCATAGTGCATGGCGACGAGGTCGGAAAGAACCTTCTCCCGTCCAAATTCAATGTCGTTTTCAATATCAATTCGCATGGAGTGATAATCCTCCGGTTCACCCAGGCCGAAGATACATGATACACTTGCCACAACAAGAACATCGCTGCGGGAAAGAACAGACCGTGTGGCAGAATGCCTCAGCTTATCGATCATTTCATTGATGTTTGAATCTTTCTGGATGTAAGTGTCACTGGAGGGAATATAGGCCTCGGGTTGGTAATAATCGTAATAGCTTACAAAGTATTCCACTGCATTTTCAGAAAACAGCGCTCTGAATTCGAAAAAAAGTTGTGCCGCAAGGGTCTTGTTGGGGGCAATAACGAGGGTGGGTTTTTGAACCGCGGCAACGACATGGGCCATCGTAAATGTTTTGCCCGATCCTGTGACCCCTAAAAGGACATGGTTCTTTTTATCGGACAAAATATTTTTACTCAGTGTCTCAATGGCACCTGGCTGATCACCTTGGGGTGAGAAATCTGAAATAAGCTTAAAGGAAGACATGATATATAGTATAATAACAAATAGAAATTAAGCAGAAAAGTATGAAATGAACCGTGGTAACAAAGAATGGTTCCGAACCGGTAGTTACCGACCGACTTTCCAGATGGTCCCCTCTGACCGGTCTTCAAGAATAATATTTCTCTTTCCAAGTTCCTTTCTAATTTGGTCTGCCTTTGCCCAATCTTTTGCTTTTCTAGCAGCCGTCCGTTCTTCAATCATTTTTTCGATTATCGCCTGATCGATTGAGTCCCGTTCAAGTCCTTTATACCGTTTATCTTCAAAATAGGTTCCGGGTGTTTCCACAAGAAACCCCATGATATTTCCCATTTTCAAAATGTCGATATACGCTGATTGAAGAGTTGTCCTTGTATCGGTCGAAAGCCGGTTTTTGCATTCATCCAGCAGCCGATTGAGCTTGTGCACCGCATTGAAAAGAACTCCAATCCCCCGGGCTGTATTGAAATCGTCATCCATAGATTTACAAAACCCCTCCCAGTACTCTCCCATTTTGAATCCGGAAGTCTCCGGGGAAAGGCCGGTTTTTTTCTGCGCTCTTTCAAGCAGTGCATAGATCCTATCAAGACCACTAGTAGCCTCTTCCATCGCTTTCTCGGTGAAATCGATAGGGCTTCGATAATGATTGGAAAGAAGAAAAAGGCGCACCGCTTCAGGATGGTAAGATTTGATGACTTCCTTAATCATTAGAAAATTTCCGAGCGATTTTGACATTTTCTCCTGATCGATATTCACAAAACCGTTGTGAATCCAATATTTTACAAACGGTTTATCAAATGCGGCTTCGGACTGTGCGATTTCATTTTCATGGTGTGGAAATATAAGATCCTTTCCCCCGCCGTGAATGTCTATACTTTCCCCGAGATATTTTGAACTCATCGCCGAACACTCGATATGCCACCCTGGTCTTCCCATGCCCCACGGGCTGCGCCAGGACGGCTCACCGGGCTTTGCCGATTTCCACAATACGAAGTCAAACGGGTTTCGTTTCCTCTTATCAATATCGACCCTGGCTCCGGCTTCCAGCTCTTCCAGATTCCGTCCGGAAAGTTTCCCATAGGTTTTAAACGAATCGACCGCAAAGAAAACATCGCCATCTATCTGATAACCAAAACCCTTTTGGATAAGCGTTCCAATAATTTTTTTGATCCGATCAATGTGTTCCGTGGCTTTTGGTTCAACGCTCGCCCTCTCCACATTCAGGGCGTCCATATCTTTGTAAAATTCATGAATGTATTTTTTAGCCAGTGCCCTAGAATCGATTCCCAGTTGATTGGCCCTATCGATAATTTTGTCGTCAATATCTGTAAAATTTCTGACATAGGTGACATCATAATCTTGGGATTTGAAATACCGTGAAATAACATCGAAGACGACCACTGATCTTGCATGGCCGATGTGACTGGAGTCATAAACCGTTGGACCACAAACATACATGTTTACCTTTCCCGGTTCTAAAGGTTCGAAACGTTCTTTTTTTCCCGATAGCGTATTGTATATGTGAATGGCCATGGTTCTTTTCCAAAAAAAAAATAACGCACCCAGTTAGATTGTCATACAGTATTCGGAGCCTTCGGTTTAGGTCTTGATAAGGGCCACGGCCATCGTGCCGATCCCCTCCCCTTTTCCAAACATTCCCAGACCTTCGGTGGTCGTGGCTTTGATATTAATACGCTTTGTATCAATTTCAACCGCGTGGGCAATATTTTTTTTCATCTCCTCCTTATATGGGGCGATCTTTGGCGCTTCTGCAAAGATGGTCGAATCTATGTTTTCTATAACAAAACCTTGTGATCTGATCATATTACAAACCCTGGCAAGCATTTTCAAACTGATCATATCTTTGTATTTTGAATCGGTATCCGGAAAATGCCGACCGATGTCGCCCATGCCGGCAGCGCCCAAAAGGGCATCACAAACCGCATGAACCAGGACATCGGCATCTGAATGTCCGAGCAAACCTCTTTCAAAAGGAATGGTTACGCCGCCTAAAACAAGTTTCCGCCCGTCAACCAGGCGGTGGACATCATACCCCATCCCAATGCGCATCGGTATCTCGCTTAACCCTTTTTCGTAATGCCAAAGTAAAACAAAAGCTTTTGTCTTGTGGCCCGTTGATTGTTATGATATATGTTGCAAACATTTTTTTTTATATCAAAACTAAACATCAAAAACAAGTCGGGTGGATGAAATGGCCGGGATCCATCATCATGCCGGTGTTATCGATGATAGAACTGGAGCAGCGGGATATATGAAATATATGGAAAGAAAGATCGGCTATCATTTTAAGTTCGATTTTGAAATCGGCTATCTAATAAAAAGTCCGTGCAAAAAGTGCAACCAAAGGGATCTCTTTCCAAAATGCGCCGAAGATTGTACCATGTTGGATCAAATACAAACTATTTTATCGGATGCAATATCGTTAACCCGGAACGCTTAATTCTCATTTTTTCCGGATCAATATGGCAAAATCTGACCCGAGTTTATTCGGTTCGTATTCAATTTCCCAGGCAAAAGACGATGAAATCGTATTCCATTTAAAGGGAAAACACTCTAGGCCCTTGCAGAAGCGATGAGCAAAGCCATAGCGATTATTTTCGATTTCTACCATGCCCTTGCGACGTGAAATTCTCGGGTGAATGGAATAAACCCGCCGTCTGCCTTTCGGTTCATTTCCATAGGGCGTCTCTCAACCCGGAGGTCCGTTCAATTTTTCTTGAAATGGTGTTTCTCAGGATTGCTTCGCTACCCCATATGAGGACATTTCTGCGGGCCCGGGTGATAGCGGTATACAAGAGCTCCCTTGTGAGGACAGGAAAATCCTGATCCGGCAACACCAGAACAACATCGTCAAATTCAGACCCCTGGCTTTTGTGAACCGTCATCGCATAGGCGGTTTCATTTGGCGGAAGCTGATAAAGCGGTAACCGTTTGGTTCCTGTTAACGTTCCAGGAAAAAACAGATTAAGCTCGTGGTCGTATGTGTCCTCAACCGGCATGATGACTCCCATGTCGCCATTGAAAAGATCGTGACTGTAGTCATTGCGGGTGATGAGAATCGGCTGACCCTTATAGTAGATATTATCTGCCCGGGTTTCCGCATTGACAAATCCTTCACGCTCAAGTATCTGCTCAATACTTTTGTTTATTACCTCAACACCCAGGGGTCCCCTTTTAACTGCACAAAGAATTTTGAATTCGTTATAATAATCAAGGGCCAATGATGGATCATCTGTTTGAAAAGGTTTGCCATAATGCTTAACAGCCACTTCCCCAAGCGCCCGGTGAAGATCTTTTGGGGAGCGAATCTTTTCCCATTTTATGGTGGGCCTATTCGCATTTTGCAACAGTTCAATCGCCCGATCCGCATCTCCTTTTTTCACCGCCCGGTTGAATCGCCCGATTCCGCTCCCTTTTGGAAAGCGAAAGCTCTGTTTTAATTCAACGATAACGTCCTGGATTTTATATTTCGGGATAGACCCGCAATTCGATATTTTAATTTTTTCACCGGTCAACTCCCTGATGACGCTGCAATGCTTTTCCGAAAACAGATGAATCTCATTTCGATTACAAATATCTCCCAGCACAGAACCGGCATCAACCGAGGCAAGCTGATCCTTGTCTCCGATAAGAATGATCCTCGCATCCATCGGTGTCGCTTCCACAAGCGTGGACATCAGGGCAAGATCGACCATGGAGGCTTCATCTATTACCACGATATCGGCCGGAAGCGGATTCTCCGAATTATAATGAAAATAAGGGGAATCCGGGATGCTTTTAAGCATCCGGTGCAGGGTAAAGGCTTCTTCAGGGATGGCGGACCTTATTTTTTCGTTGCACCGAAGGGTCTGTTTTGCAGTCCGCATCGTTTCTTTAAGCCTCGCCGCCGCCTTCCCGGTCGGTGCGGAAAGGAATATTCGCGGTCTTTTTCCTTCCGCCTGTTCCAAAAAGAGCGCCAGAACCTTGGCAACGGTGAAGGTCTTCCCTGTTCCGGGGCCCCCTGAAATAACGCAAAATTTTTTGAGCGCTGCCGTTACCGAAGCAACGGTTTGCCAGTTTGTGCCTTCCCCCACGTCCTTTGAAAAAAGTCTCCCAAGGCTTTCCTTTAAACCGATCCAATTTATCTCTGAGACATCTTCCTTGATTCGATTTTTTATTGAATCTGAAAGTTTTTTCTCATAAATCCAATACCGGTAAAGATAGAGTCTGTCTTCTTTATCCAGGATCAGGGGGCTATAATCTCCGGGTTTACCCACCACCGGGCTCTTCGTGAGCTTATCCCGCCAAATATCAAGGGGGGGTAGGATCATCTGTTCTCTTTTGCATGGGGACACCGGAAGCCTGTCTTCCATCACTGCGGCAAGGTCTAAACAGGTATCCCCATTTCC